>Ga0302324_100027536_pt1 | contig 10825 bp, 10 predicted proteins | sample Palsa_T0_1_FD_201949 | JGI IMG/M metagenome (GOLD analysis project Ga0302324, IMG submission 201949) | Peat permafrost microbial communities from Stordalen Mire near Abisko, Sweden - Palsa_T0_1 | ecosystem: Environmental > Terrestrial > Soil > Palsa > Peat permafrost | place: Sweden: Abisko...
CGGGAAAGTCGGATGCAAGTACAGCTGTGGTCTCGGGCGGCAGTGGTGCGTCTCCAGAAAACTGGTTCAAGGTGACTGAATTTGCGAGCGACGATGAATCCGGAAAAGGCCTGAAGAGCGATGTCTTTAGTTTGCGGGGAAGTTCGAGGGGAAGTCAAAGGATTTTATCGACCGTGTAAAGTGAGCAAGGAGAGGGCACAGTGGTAGCAACTCAGCTGGCCGGGCAGGCGCTTGGCCTTTACGATCTTCCCGGAAACTCTCGCGTCCACCTCGTCAGCCTTTCTGAGAATGAGATTTACAAAGTAGAAGCCCCCTATGGCAGAGGGTGGGCGCTGCGTCTCCAACGGCCGGGATATCAGTCGTACACATCGCTTGCTTCTGAGATGGCGTGGCTGGTTGCTTTGCGGCAAGATGGCGTGGTCGCCACTCCTGTTCCCGTAGCCGGGCTGAATGGGGAATGGGTCCAGGTGGCGCGATTGAGCGATGGGGAACCGCGGAACGTAGTTCTTTTTGAATGGGAAAACGGCGGCCATCCCCGGATCGATGTGGATCTCCGCCAGTGTTTTCAGAACCTGGGGGCCATCACCGCGCAGATGCACGTGCACAGCAGAACATGGCGACGGCCGGATGGTTTTGACCGGTTCACTTGGGACTTCGAGACCGCTCTCGGGGAGGCGCCTCGTTGGGGCCGGTGCCGCGATGCGCTGGGGATGAACGCCGGCCGTCTCGATTTGTTTGCCCGCACGGCGGAGTTGATCCGGGACCGCCTGGCCTCTTATGGCCGCGGCCCTGGCCGGTTTGGCCTGGCTCATTGCGACTTGCGCCTGGACAATTTGCTTGTGGACAAAGGCGAAATCAAGGTAATCGATTTCGACGACTGCGGTTTTAGTTGGTATATGTACGATGCCGCGACAGCGCTGTCGTTTTATGAGCACCTGCCCCAGGTGCCCGGTTTGATTGAGTCTTGGCTTGAAGGCTATCGAACGGTCTCTGCAGTGAGCCGGGCGGAAGAAGAAGAGATCCCGACCTTCATGATGCTGCGGCGTTTGCTCCTGGTCGCCTGGGTTGGTTCCCATGCGGAAACGGCCCTTGCCAGATCCTTGGGAGTTTCCTACACCGATCAGACGGTTGCTCTTTGCCTGGCTTACATCAAACGTTTCGGGTAGCTTAGTCGAACCGAACCATGATCTTGGAATAGTCGTTGGGATGCTCGCTCCAGGCTTTGATCATGGCCGGCGCCTGCTCCAACGGCACAATGGCGCTCACGGCTTCGTCTACCGGGAAGCGTTGCTCCTCGAGCATACGAATCACTTCGCGAAAGTTTTCCGGCAGGGCGTTGCGTGAGCCCAGAATATCGAGCTCCTTCTGGACGAAGAGCTTGGTTTCGTAGGCTACGGGCTCTTTGGCGTAGCCGATGTAAACCACGCGGCCGGTGAAGGCTACTTCTTCGACGGCGCTGCGGAAGGTTTGCGGCAACCCGATGGCTTCAATGAAGACGTCCGGTCCTCGACCTCCCGTGAGTGCGAGCAGCCGTTCGTGCAGGGGTTCCTTGCTGGTGTTGATGCTGTGGGTTGCGCCCGCACGCAGGGCGAGCCCTAGTTTGGCATCATCGAGATCGATGGCGATGGTCTTCGCTCCGCGAAAGCCGGAGGCGGCGATGGCTCCTAGCCCTACTCCGCCACAACCGAAGATGGCGACTGTATCCTGCGCTGTGACGCGTCCCCGGTCTACTGCGTGGAAACCAACGGTCAATGGTTCAACCAGGCAGAGTTCCTTGATGCTCAGGCGGGCAGGGTAGAGTTTTGCTGCCGGGACGGCAATGTATTCCGTCATGGCCCCGTTGCGTTGTACTCCCAGGGTTTCATTGAATTGGCAGGCATTTGGCCGGGCTCTGAGGCAGGCGGGGCAGCGGCCGCAGCCGAAGTAAGGAGAGAGGGTTACGTCCATGCCTGCCGGAAGTTCCGGGTGCGCTTTGCTGGGTTCGGCGATGGTCGCTGCCACTTCGTGACCGGGGATGCGTGGGAAGGTGATCAGCGGATTCTTGCCGCGATAGGAACTCAGGTCGGTTCCGCAAAGGCCGATCATGCGAACCTTCAGCAACACGTCGTCATTGGTAGCGACTGCATCTGCTACTGTTTCGATTGCTACATTGCCGGGTTCTCTCATTACGAAAGCTTTCATGGTTGACCTTTTCGATCTTTACGTGTTTTCTGCACATCCAACCAGCTGTATTTCAAGCCCCCTAACAAAGCCGTCATCCTGAGCGGAGCGCCTCACAGATTTATCGCGTGACGCAGCACTTGTGGCGCGGAGTCGAAGGACCTCGGCGATGCTTATCTTCCCCATGCTGCTCGGGCCTTTTCGACCACCGAAGCCCGAGAACAGGATCTGCCGCGGTAAGCACTTGATGGTCACGATACATCTTTTCATGCACTGTAATCATCTTCGATCCGCAGGTCTGCGCAAGGTCTTTGAACTCGGGATTGATCGTGCCAAGGAGGTTGAGCTTCTTCGCACCGCCAGCCTTTGAGTTGTTTTTCGTACTCAAGCTGTCGAAGACCCCTAAGCCTGATTCTCCGGGCGTCCCGACGGCCAAACGTAATTGAACACCGGCGCCAAAATCGTTTCAACCTGGGCCAAGAGCTCTTTGTCAGTCGTACTCCGCAGTAGCTCCAGGCTGGTTTCCACTTCACGGGTGGAGGACATCCCGATGAGCGTGGTGGAGACGAAAGGATGGTCGAGGCAGAAGCGCAGGGCAAGTTTTGGGAGATCCGCTCCATGCGCGCGGCAAAACTCCGCGGCTTTTCGGCCTGCATCTCTCACCTGCTGCGGAGCAGGATGCCAGTCCGGCGGTCCGTGCTCGGTCAAAAGACCCATGCACAGACCGGACGCATTGATCAGCCCGATTCCGCGCTCCTTTGCGAAGCCGGCCAGCACGCCGTCCATATCTGTATTGATCAGGTTGTAGTGGCAATAGGTAAGGATGCTGTCGACCGGTGTCGTCTCGGCCATGCGCCTCAAGAGCTTCGGTGGATATCCCGTGATGCCGATGTAACGCGCCTTGCCTTGTTGCTGCAGTTGGCGCAGCGCGGGCAGCGTCTCATGAAGAATCTGTTCCACATCGCCGAACTCGACATCATGCACCTGAAACAGATCGACGTAGTCCGTCTGCAACCGTCGCAGTGACTCATCGATGCTGGCAGTCACGCGCTTAGCCGAAAAGTCGAACTGGTCAAATCCATAGCGTCCGCACTTGGTGGCCAGCACGACGCGTTCGCGCCTGCCCGCCAGCGCCTCGCCCAGCCGCGTTTCTGCCAGCGTGATTCCGTAGTACGGGGAAGAATCGAAGAAGTTGATGCCGCTGTCCACCGCCAGGTGAACAGCCCTGATTCCGTCGGCGGGGTCGACGTTGCCGAATACGCCCCCCAGCGTAGCGCTGCCAAAGCCAACCAAGGAGAGGTTAAGATCTGTCTGGCCGAGCTTCCTGTATTCCATCGTTATTGGTTGACTCCGCTAGCCAGAAAGCCGCCGTCGACCACGAGTATCTCGCCCGATACATACGAGGCCGCATCCGAAGCCAGGAACACCGCCGCACCCACCAATTCTTCCGTTTTGCCAAAACGGCCGATAGGCGTCCGCATCTTGAATTCCCGCCCGCGCTCTGTGCTGTCTAGCAAATTTGCGTTTAGGTCCGTGCGGAACACCCCAGGGGCGATGGCATTGACCAGCACTCCCTGCCGCGACCATTCCACGGCCAGGACCTTGGTCAGCGCGCCAACCGCCGCCTTGCTGGCACTGTACGCGGCAACCTCGAAAAGTCCCACGTAGGTGGAGAGCGAGGCAATATTGATGATGCGTCCGTAACCGCGGCTGAGCATCGGTTTGCCGAAGACCTGGCAACCCCGCAGCGTGCCGCTCAAATTGGTGTCGATGATCTGGTCCCAATCCGCTTCTGGAAAGTCGATCGTGGGCGCGCGCTTGGTGATGCCGGCGCAGTTGATGAGAATATCCACCTTGCCGAATGCCCCCAGGACTGCATCACGCAACGCTTCTAACGTGGCACGATCATGCACATCTGAGGTTTGGCGCAGTGTCTTACGCCCTTTGGCTTCGATCTGGGCAGCGGTTTGCTCCACCTGTTCCAGCCTTCTGGAAGAGGCGACCACATCCGCGCCAGCGTCTGCCAATCCAAGAGCCAGTGCGTGGCCTATGCCGGTGGTGCCGCCGACAACCACGGCGGTCTTTCCCTGCAAATCGAAAATAGAAGAACTCATGGGGGGCTGTTTTTCTTTCAGGATAGATCGGCGGCCGTTGGTTTGACCGTCGATACATTAAGAGCTACATTGAGTCTATATCTACGGCAGAGTGCCGGCGAAAAGAAATGGCTGCCGAAAAAATCCTCAGGATCGATCCCCAAGACAATGTCCTTGTAGCCCTCACCGACCTGCCAGCCGGGGAAGCGATCACGTTCGCTGGGGAGCAGTATTTTCCGCCCTTCGACGTACCCGCCAAGCAAAAGTTTGCCATCCGTGATCTGGCCTTCGGCGAAGAGGTCATCATGTATGGGGGAGTTGTGGGGCAGGTCCGCCAGCCGATCCCTCGCGGTGGCCTGCTGAGCACGCGCAACGTGCAGCACGACGCCTCCGGCTTTGGCCCCAAGGTGGGCGAATATTCCTGGACGGCGCCTGATGTCTCCGCCTGGTCTTCGCGTACCTTTGACGGTTACCATCGTGCAGACGGCCAGGTGGGCACGCGCAATTACTGGCTGGTGATTCCGTTGGTCTTCTGCGAAAACCGCAATGTGGAAGCGCTCCGCGATGCCTTTGAGGAAGAGCTTGGCTACGGACGGCCGAAACTTTACCGGCAGCAAGTACGGCAACTCATCGAGCAGCACCATCAGGGTTCGCGCGCCACTGAGCGCACGGATCTGGCTTCGACGGAGCGGATTTTTCCTAATGTCGACGGAGTCAGGTTCCTGGTACATGAGGGCGGTTGCGGGGGCACCCGGCAGGATGCCAAGGCGCTCTGCGGGCTGCTCGCCGGATACATCCATCATCCTAATGTCGCCGGCGCCACCGTGTTGAGTCTCGGTTGCCAGAACGCGCAGCCTTCGATCCTGATGGATTCGCTTCGCCAGAGGGATCCGGCCTTGCGCAAGCCGGTGCTGATGTTTGAGCAACAGCAGTCCGGCCTTGAATCGGACATGCTTTCTGCGGCTATTCGTGCGACGTTCGAGGGCCTGGTGGAGGCCAACCGCCTTACGCGGAAGCCCGCTCCTCTCAGCAAGCTCACCGTCGGTTTGAAGTGTGGCGGGTCTGATGGATTTTCCGGCATTTCGGCTAATCCTGCGCTGGGGCACGTCTCCGATATGCTGGCCGCGTTGGGTGGGAAGTCGATCCTGTCGGAGTTTCCCGAGCTGTGCGGGATGGAGCAGAATCTGATCAATCGCTGCGTGGACGCGAACCAGGGCGATCGTTTCATCCAGCTCATGCGTGATTATGCTGCGCGGGCAAAGGCAGTCCATTCTGGTTTCGAGATGAATCCCTCCCCCGGGAATATCAAGGACGGATTGATCACCGACGCGATGAAGTCCGCGGGAGCGGCCAGGAAGGGCGGAACATCGCCTGTCTGTGCGGTGCTTGATTATCCCGAGTATGACGACACACCCGGTCTGGCTCTGCTGTGTACTCCGGGGAATGATGTGGAGTGTGTGACCGCGCAGGTGGGGGCGGGCGCCAGTGTGGTTGTCTTCACCACCGGATTGGGTACCCCGACCGGTAATCCGATCGCGCCGGTGGTTAAGGTGTCCACCAACACCCGCCTTGCCGAACGCATGTCCGACATCATTGATATCGACACCGGCGCGGTGATCCGCGGGGAGACGACGATCGAGCGAGTGGGTGAGTCGATGCTTGACTTGATTATTGACGTGGCCAGCGGGAAAGTGCGCACCAAGGCGGAGAAACTGGATCAGAACGACTTCATTCCGTGGAAGCGCGGCGTCTCGCTCTAGTTACTAAAGTAAGTCTTCGCATGCTTAAAACAGGCATTCTCAATCCCGCCATCAATTCTCTTCTCTGCCGGATCCGGCACACGAATACCCTGGTTATTTCTGACCGGGGATTTCCTTATTGGCCGCAGATCGAAACGGTAGATATCTCTTTGATCGACGACATCCCTAAAGTTTTGGACGTGTTGCATGCGTTGACAAAGAACTTCGTCATTGCGCAGGCGTTCATGGCCGAAGAGTTTCTTGCGAAGAACAAGCCGAAGACCAAGGATGCGTTTACCGAGGCGCTTCAAGGCACTCCGATTCTCTACGAGCCTCATGTGGTTTTCAAGAGAAGAGTGCCGCAGGCGATCGGCCTGATCCGCACCGGCGACACGACGCAGTACGCAAATATCATTCTAGAGTCAGGTTGATACGGCAATACTTTGTTCTTACCACGGATGTTGGAAACCCAATATTGTCAGGCGGGCTTTTTTGCCAGCGCCCGGCGTAGAACCAGTTCCAGCGCCTGCTTGTGTTGCTCGTACTCTAAATCGGTAAGCCGTCCTTGAAGACGGTCGGTCTCGAGCGAGAACAGCTCGTCCTTGAGCGCTGCCAGCAAGCCACCAGCTGAAAGATTGGGCAAACTCGGAACAGCGGCAACCTCCGTGGTGGAAGCATCGCCCGGACGGCGCAGTAAAAACCCCGCTCCCACCGCGAACACCAGGGTGATGGCCCCTAAGATCCACCACTTGTATTTGTCCAGGGGATCGGGCGTATCGATGGGCACGCCAAGGCCGCCCCCGGGACGAGTATCGTTTGCCGCTGCACTGCCGCCCTGATTCGCCAGGCCTGCGTTGTCACTACTCTGGCTTTCCGCCTGCGTATCGCGGGGCATCGCGCCGGACCCGGAAACGGTGAACGTAAAAGGATGTGACGGAGTACCGTTGCGCGCCAGGTACGTAAGTGCGCCCGGGGTCTCATTCAGCTGTTCGAACGAAACGCCTCCGCCCGCCTTGAAGCTCATGCTCTTGGGCATCATCACCACGAAGCTGTCGGTCTGGCTGGCGAAGTGCTGGTCAAACGCGAGGCTGCCGGAGTAGGGCAGGTGATAGCTGAGCTGAAACTGCGTCACCCCTGGGCGCAAGGGAAAGAGAAATGCATAGTGGCCCTTCTCCCCCAAAGGCACGGGTGACGACTGCACCGGCATGCCCCCCGGAGCCATCGCAGCCGAACCTTCAATCACCGCATCGGGCGGCATATAGAAATCGTAAGAACGCTTGCTGAATTGAGTGCGCGGCGGGTTGGAATCGTTCTTGATAAAAAAACTCTGGGTAACGCGCAGCCCCTGCTGGTCAGTCTCGACCCGCATTACGTTGGCCACCGTGCTCACTCCGGCCACGGTAGCCGCGACGTCATAGACCTGGGCATTCACGTTCGGCGTATTCGGCGGAGCTGGCTGGAAGTATGCGGCGCCTTGGTGATCGATGCGTATCAGGTGCATCCCTGGATCGGGGGCATCGATCGAAAAGTGACCCTGGGCGTCGGTCGTCGTGTGCGTGATCTCGCGCATGCTCTGGTCCAGCGCGATCAGCGTGACTGTGTCTCCGGCGGCAGGAGTCTTCGTTGTACCGTTGGTGACGGTACCCGTAATGGTGGCCGCGGACGCGGCAGCGGCAAACAGGGCGCAGATCGCGCTCACAATCGCAAGTCTTCTGCGGGTATTCGGTCTCATTCTCTTCTTTCTATGGGCGCGGCTTATAGCATTTTTCCTAATGGTGTAGACCGGAGAACTGCGCCTGACGCGGCCATTCCGTCAAAGAATGGCCGCACATAACCGATCTCGCCAGACCGTAGTATTAGGGAAAATGCTTTAGGACAGCGTGACATGCAGCTCCAGCTGGTCAATCTCCGCTAACACCGCGGCGGTTTCGTTCTCCAGGGCAGCGCGCTGGGCCGTGTAGTCTTCCGCCGTGTATTTGCCCGCACTGTATTCGAAGTTCAAGTCGCGGAGATTTTCGTACAGCACGTCTTTCTGTTCACGCAGGAAGTCGAGGCGTGTTTTCGGAATCTGCCGCGCGGTATGCCGCTGGGGATAAAAAACGAAGGTAAAGATGGCGAGCAGAAGGACGCCACAGGCAATGGTGCTCATAGTTGGGTCTCGCGGCGGATGCGGTCGCGGGCAGCGGCAAAGCCGGGTGTATTCGGTTCCGGCGGAGTGGCCACTGTGCGCATCTTCCAGTTGCGGACAATCACCAAAACACCAGCGATACCGAGAAACAGCACCAGCGGTGGCATGACCCACGCGAAATGGTTGAAGCGGGTGAACATGGGCGAGGCGAGGATCACCGGCCCATACTGCTCTTGGAACTGGTGGAAGATGGCGTCGTCACTATCGCCGCGGGCAATGCTCGCCGACAGCTGCGCAAGCATCACCGGCGAAGACGGACAGCCCACATGGTTGCATTCGCCCAGCAGCTGATTGCAGCCGCAGCCGCACATCAGCTCGTGGCTGTCTTTGTTGAACCGGGCGGTGGAGTCGGTGGCCCCTGCCGTCACCGCGATCAGTACGCACACCAAAGCCAGCTGGGAGATACGAACGAGCATACTGCGCTTGATCAATCGTGACCTCTGCCGGCGACGGCAACTTCCTGCTCATCCAGCAACCCTTGTGCAGGCTTCACGGTCTCGGTGGTACCGCCGCCGCGCGTCCGGCCGGAAGCAAGGGCTGCGCTCAGATTGGGGGCCAGCGCGACCAGTGTGCCAAGGGCGACGATGACGACGCCAATCCAGATCCAGGCCATGAGCGGGTTCAGGTAGACCTTGATAATCGGCAAGCCGCTGTCAGGGTTCTTTCCGGCGTAAATGACATACAAGTCCCACGCCAGCGTGGAGTGATTCGCGACCCGGGTCTCCGGTTGTTGCGAGGAGGCGTAGAAACGCTTCTCCGGGGCAAGCTGGGTAATCTTCTTGTTGCCGCGATAAACATCGAGCAGGGCAAACTCGGTGTCGTAATTCGGGTTCGAATCCTGGGTGAAGCTCTCCTCTACGATCTTGTAAGGCCCAATGGTCATGCTTTGACCATTGTTCATTTCCTGCTCGCGGTTTTGTTTGAAAGCGCCGCCGGCAATACCGATAAAGATCACCACCACACCGAAGTGCACCAGGTAACCGCCATAGCGACGTGTGTTGCGGCGGGTAAGCTGGACCATGGAGGCGAACAGGTTTTGCCCGGTATGCTTGCGAATGACCGAAGCGCCGCGGAGAAATTCAGAGGAGATGGCCGTGACCACACCGGCGCCGAGAGAGAAGGCGACCAGTGAGTAGAAAGTCGCCTGATCGTTCCAGGGGCGAAGTCCAGCGGCCATGAGGACGATCGCGGTGACCACGATCGCCGCAGTAGGCAGGATAAAGTTGCGCCGGACGCTCTTGAAGGACGCGCTTCGCCAAGCCAACAGCGGGCCGATGCCGGTGAGGAAAAGAAGAAAGAGCCCGATGGGCAGCGCGACGCGATTAAAGAAGGGCGCGCCCACGGTGACCTTATTGCCCTGCACGTACTCCGAAATGATGGGGAAGAGCGTGCCCCACAGGATAGTGAAGCAGGCCGCCAGCAGGACCAGGTTGTTGAAGAGGAAGCTCGACTCGCGGGAAACGAGCGATTCCAGTTTGTGCTCTGACTTGAGATGATCCCGCTGCTTGAGGAAAGTAAACAGGCAAACGGAGAGGACGACCACCAGGAAGCCGGTAAACCAGCTGCCGATGGAGGACTGGGCGAACGCGTGGACGGAACTCACCAGGCCGGAACGGGTCAGGTCGGTTCCCAGGATGCACAGCATGAAGGTGCTGAAGATCAGCCAGACGTTCCAGTTCTTCATCATGCCGCGCTTTTCCTGCATCATCACCGAGTGCAGAAAGGCGGTACCCGTAAGCCACGGCATGAGCGAGGCGTTTTCCACCGGGTCCCAGCCCCAGTATCCTCCCCAGCCGAGCACCGAGTAAGCCCAGTGCGCGCCCAGGAAGATGCCGCAGGTGAGGAAGAGCCAGGTGACCATGGTCCAGCGGCGGGTAATGTGAATCCACTTCTCGCCCGGATAGCGCATCATCAGCGCGCCGAGGGCGAAGGCAAATGGCACGCTGAAGCCCACGTAGCCCAGGTACAGCATCGGGGGATGGATCACCATCTCCGGGTACTGCAGCAGGGGATTGAGTCCGAAGCCATCCGCTGGTTGTGCACCCTGCACCAGCGCAAACGGCGGTGCGGCGAAGTTGAGCAGGAGCAGGAAGAAGATCTGGATGCCGGCCAGGATGGTGGAGGCGTAAGCCGTGAGGGTAACGTCGACCTTATGCCGCATGCGGAGCACGAATCCGTAGGCGGTCAGCAACCACGCCCACAGCAGCAGGGACCCTTCCTGGCCAGACCACAGGGCGGCGAATTTGTACGGTCCGGGTAGGGCGCGATTGGAATGATGCAGGATGTAGGAGACGGAGAAGTCGTTGGTAAAAGCGGTGTAGACCAGGGCGACGGCCGCGCAGGTGACGGCAACAAAGCTGCCGATGCCGGCTCTCCGGGCGGTCTCAGCCAGCCTGTCAGCGGAAATCCGGCCGCGGTATCCCGTGGCCAATTGCCGCAATGCGATTCCGCCGGCCATCAAGGTGTAGCCGCTCAGGACTAGAGCGAAGAGAAGAGAAAAGCTTCCAAATTCCGGCATGAGAGGGTCACGAACCCTTCCCGATTGTCGCAGAGGCGGACGGCTGACGGCAATGCCGCCCCAAACCTTACGTGTTTCTGCATATCCAACCAGCTGTATTTCAAGCCCCCCGACAAAGCCGTCATCC
>Ga0302324_100027537_pt1 | contig 10824 bp, 8 predicted proteins | sample Palsa_T0_1_FD_201949 | JGI IMG/M metagenome (GOLD analysis project Ga0302324, IMG submission 201949) | Peat permafrost microbial communities from Stordalen Mire near Abisko, Sweden - Palsa_T0_1 | ecosystem: Environmental > Terrestrial > Soil > Palsa > Peat permafrost | place: Sweden: Abisko...
GCGATGGCGACCTGCAGCGGGGCGTCTATGCGGACCAGTTCCCCCCGCAGCCACCGTTGGGTCTCGGGCGAATGCCGGTACGCCTCGATGGTGCGCTGCAGCAGCCGGCGGGCGATCGACGAGAGGTTCGACGCGCTGGTCACCGTACCCAGAGGCCCGACCTATTCAGCCGCAAGCGCCAGCGCCTGCCCTTCGTGTTCCAGCGCGGCGATCCGCTCGAGTTCCGCGTACAGGTCGGCGATACGCTGCTGCCGCTCCGCCTCGCCGGCCTGCAGGGCTCGTTCCGCCGCGATCAGCGACTCCTGCGCCGAGCGGGCGAGCTCATCGCTGCGGGCCGTGAAGTGATCCCGCAGATCACGTTGCACGTAGCGGAGCATGTCCCGTGATTGCTTGCCCACCTGGAACGAAACGTCATCGACGTAGCGGCGCACTGTATTCTTGGCCTCCATCCGGCGCCGGTCGAGTAGACGCCGGCTCTCGTCGCGGACCATTTTACCGCCCATGAGCAGCCCGGCCGCGGCCGAGAACGGATTCAGCAGGCTCAGGCCCATGAACGTGGAAGCCATACCCGCCATCAGGGTGCCCATGTAACCACCCCGTAGCCCGACGAATGCCTGCTGGCCGACACCGAACTTCTCTCCGCCCGGACGCTCTATCTCTGCGATCACCTCCGGCGCCGCGGCTCTGGCCGTGCGCAACCGGGGCAGCGCCTGGGCACCGTCCTCCTCGAATAGGCCGGCCACCTGGGCGGCCAGCCAGCGCGCTCGCTCGGTGGCCCATAGGAAGTTCGTCGCCACGGCCGCGGCGGCCTGCTCCTCCAGCTGCGCGGCGAACTGGTCCCAGACCTTCTTGGGGTCAGCATCGTCCAGCACCTTCTCCGCGTCCCGGACGATGACCCGCATCCGGTCCCGCAGGTCGTAATCGACGTCGACGTTGAGGTCGGCGATCCCGTCATTCAGTACCTGGGCCCAGCGCGAGCCGCGGTCCCTCAGGCCGCTGGCTCGTTGCCTGGCCTGCTCAAGCTCGGCGACCAGCTCGGCGGCCCGCTCCGGATCCTCGCAGGCGGCCAGCTCGGCGCGCATCCCGGACGCCAGCTGGGCGGTGATCGTCACGACATCGTTGGCCGCCGCCCGGTTGGCCATCCGCTGGGACTGTCCGAGCACGCGCTCGCGCAGGAATGTGACGAGGGCAGGGAAACCCGATTCAGCGTTGAGCGCGTTGTCCCGGGCCCGCGATGCGTGCAGCCGCAGCATCGAGGAGGCGGGCAACAGCTCCGCGTCGATGCCGGCGGTACGCAGGTGTCCGCGGTCTAGTTTGGCGATCCACTGCCACCGCGGGTACAGGTCGATCTTGGTGAGCACGCAGGCGACGTTCGGGCACACCAGTTTCGCCTGACGCAGAAACTCAAGCTCGGGGCGGCTGTACTCGGCTGCTGCATCGGACACCAGCAGGATCGCGTCCGCGCTGGGCAGCATGGCCATCGTGGCGGAGCCCTGCACCGAGCCGAGGCCGCCGACGCCTGGCGTGTCCACCAGCTCCAGGCCGTCGGCGAGGATGTCCCTGGGAATCCCGGCCTCCGCGTACTTCAGGCCCGCCTGGTTGCCCGGGTTGTCGGCTTCGGAGACGTGGCTGGCGAGCTGCTCGATCGGCACCGGATAGCGTTCTTCTCGCTCGTCGGCCTCGCCGCCGCCCCAGGCGCCGCGGACCAGCGTCGCCGACGGATGGTGCGCGTACCGGACCACGGTCGGCACCGAGGTCGAGATGTCATCGTCGATCGGGCAGATCGGGGCGTTGACCAGGGCGTTCACCAGCATGCTCTTGCCCTGCTTGAACTCGCCCACCACCAGGACGCGCACCCGCGGGTTGTGCAGGCGCTGCAGCGCCTGGCGTGCCCGCACCGCGAGATCGGGCCGCTGGTATGCGGTCGAGGCCCGTAGCGTGAGCTCGACGGTCTGGATGGCCGGGGCCGCGGCTTCGGCTACGGCGAGCCGCCCGCCGTTGGCGGCCGGCTGGGTGCCCGTGGCGAGGGCGTGCTCGCTCGCGGTGTCACTCGGCATTGTTGCCTCCTCACGCCTTTGGCCCACCCGGGTATCCCGGGTGGGCCAAGGAAGGGTAACGCTGTTGTGTCAGCTGCTTAGAACACAAGACCCAGGACGACGGCGTCGTGCCCGTCAAAGCCCGCGCAGTGGTCGACGTGCTGGCCGTACTGGTCGTGCTGGCCGTACTGGTCGTGCTGGCCGTACTGGTCGTGCTGGCCGTACTGGTCGTGCTGACCGCACTGGTCGTACTGGTCGTGCTGGTCGTGCTGGTCGTGCTGGCCGTGCTGGCCGTGCTGATCGTGCTGGCCGTGCTGGCCGTGCTGGCCGTGCTGGCCGTGCTGGCCGTGCTGGCCGTACTGATCGTGCTGGCCGTACTGATCGTGCTGGCCGTACTGATCGTGCTGGCCGTACTGATCGTGCTGGCCATCCTGGCCGTGCTTGTCGTGCTTGTCGTGCTGGCCATCCTGGTCGTGCTGACCGTACTGGTCGTGCTGGCCGTACTGATCGTGCTGGCCGTGCTGGCCGTACTGGCCGTACTGGCCGTGCTGGCCGTCCTGGCCGTGGTGGTGGTCGCCGTGGTGGGAGTCCTTGCCCCGGCAAGACGGATCGGGGCCAGCCCCGCTACCGAAATTCCAGTGGTGGTCGTCGTGGTGACCGTCGTTCTTGTTCGGTGATGTAGGTGACATCTGCTTTCTCTCTTTCTGAAGGAAGCTGTCCGGCTGCGGACGCAGCCAGACAGATCAACACGCAAAGCGGGGTGCCGCTTCGTCGTGCCAGTTCTCAGGTGGCCGCGGTCCCGGTCGGCAGTCGACCCGGGCCGCCGCGGTCACCAATTCAGTGCAGGTCCAGATATATGTGCGGCTCCTGGTATGTATGCGGCTCCTGGACGTCGTTAGTGCCGTGCTCGGTGTCCAGGCCGTAGTAGCTGTCCTGGCCGTAATGGCTGTCGCCGAAGCCGCCGTGAGCGTCGTGCGTGTGATAGTCGTCCGGGCCCGCAGGGTTTGCGGCGCCGCCCGAGTCCAGGGGACGAAAGCCGGTGCTGTCGTGCGAGCCGGCGGTGTCACCGGAGTAAGCGGCCGGGCTGCCGGGACCGCCCGCCGAGGTCGTGGCGGCCCCGGAACCGTAGCTGTGCAGACCGCCGTCGCGGTCGCGGCCTGGGTGGCGGAAGGTGCTGCTGGGCGAGCTCCCGGCCGGGCCGTCCTGCGCGTCGCCGTAGATCAGGCCTTTGTTGTGGTCACCGTAAATGAGGTTGCCGTTGTGGCCTGAGTTTCCGTGACCGTCGCCCGCCCAGTTGCCGGTACCCGGTGCGCCACCCGGGCCGGGAAGGGGGCCGCCCGGCTCCACGTGGCTGTCATCGAACGTCGGCGTCTTGTCGCCGGCGGCCCAGATGTTCACGTGCCCCGGGTCGTGGGCGTGGGCGCCGTGGTCGTCGTACCGGTAGGTGCGTGTGACGTGGTGCAGGTACTGGATGGCAGCGTGAATGCGGCTGCCTCCCGCGACCGACACGGCCAACGGCGAGACGGCGTGGCTGCTGTCTAGATCGACGAAGCGGTTGTCCGTCACCAGCGGCAGTGTGTCGCGAATATCCGCAGCAGACACGTCAGTGAGGCCGTTGGCGGCCAGCACTTGCTCGGGACTCGCGCGGAACTCCGCCTGAGCCTGCGGATCTTTGAGCAGTCTCAGGATGAAGTCCAGCAACGAAGTCGCAGCGGTCATCGTTGCTATTTCCTCGATATCGCTAGATGAGCGAACGGACCGGTGTCCGGGCGCTTCGGTAAATCTAGGGGTCGATCGCGCCGCGGCAATCGGGGAACAACCCGCTATCTCCGGGGCACCGATAGGGGATCCGAGCGGTTCCCCTAATAGGGGATTAGGGGATTTCTCTCAGTCGCCCCTAATCCCCTAATCAGGAAAGGGGGCTTGCCAGGGGCTCCCGACGCCAACGCGATGGCCCGGATCCGCGTCTTGTTTTCAGGACGTTTCCGGAAGGTTTGCTGGATACATCCGTAGGGTGCCGGGAAGTACCCGCTTGGGGAGGGTGATGAGGATGGCGTACTGGCTGGGGATCGACCTCGGCACGACGTACACGGCCGCGGCGCTGTACCGGCCGGCCGTGGACGAGCTGGAAACTCACGTCGTTCAGCTGGGCCGCCGCTTGCCCGCCATACCGTCGGTGCTGTTCCTGGCCGGAGACGGCTCGCTGGTTGTGGGCGAGGCCGCGGAGCGCCGCGCGCTCACCGACCCTGACCGTGTGGTGCGGGAGTTCAAGCGCCGGATCGGTGATGAGATCCCGCTGCTGGTGGGCGGGGTACAGTGGCAGGCTCATGAGCTTGCCGCGGTGCTCGTCCAATGGGTATGGCAGCAGGTCAACCAGCGAGAACGTGAACTGCCCGAAGGCGTCACGCTGACCTGCCCCGCCAGCTGGGGACCACACAAGATAGGCCTGTTCGAGCAGGCCGTCCAGGCCACCCGCATAGGCGAGATGACGCGGCTGGGCCGCGCGCAACTGCTGAGCGAACCGCAGGCCGCCGCGATCGGGTGCGCCAGCCGGGAACAGGTCGAGGTCGGCGCCCTTCTGGCCGTGTACGACCTGGGCGGGGGGACCTTCGACGCCGCTGTGATGCGCAAAGACTCACCGACCGCATTCACGCTCCTTGGCAGGCCCGAAGGGATCGACGGGCTCGGCGGGGTCACCTTTGACGAGATGCTGTTCGAGCACGTATGCGCCGCCGCCGGGGTGCCGCTGACCCAGATCGACCCGGACGATCCGGGCATCGTTCCCGAGGTCGCCCAGCTGCGGCGCGAGTGCACGGAGGCGAAGGAAGCCCTGTCGGTGGACACGGACACCACCATCCCGGTGGCGCTCGGTGGGGTGCGGCAGCGGATCCGGGTGACCCGGGCCGAGTTCGAGGAAATAATCCGGCCAGAACTGGACCGGACCATCAAGGCGCTGCACCGGGCGCTGGAATCGGCAGCCGTCTATAGCACGCAGCTTGATGCGATTCTGCTGGTCGGGGGCTCGTCCCGGATCCCGCTCGTCCCCCAGCTGATCTCGGCCGAGTTCGGCCAGGCACCGGCGATTGACACCGACCCCAAAACCACGGTCGCCGTAGGTGCCGCGCGTTTTCTCGCACCAGTCCCTGGGCCCTCCAAAGACAACATGGACACCGATTTCCGACCGCCGGCCGTACCGCCGGAACGGCCGCAGATGTCCAGGATGCTCTCCAGCGACGAAGACAGCACGGCCGAGCGGGTGCGGCACCGCTCTCGCAAGGCGGTCCTGGGCATGGCCCTGGTTCTGCTGCTCGCCGCGGCGGTGGCGATCAGGCTGGGTTCCCCTGAACTCGCCGACGAGCTCCGTCGCTCCGCGGCGGCACCGGGGACGACGCGGAGCGCCGGCAGCACGCCGGCTTCCGGCCTCACTGGCGCGAAGCCGCACAGCACAGGCGGGTCAGGAGCTGGTGCCGCGACCATCAGTCCCGCACCGTGGGCGACCAGCTCAGCACCCGGCCAGGGCAGAAGTAAGGCCGCCAACAGCCTGGTGGCGGCACATGAGTCAGCGGAGAGCACGCCGACCGCGTCCCCAGTGCAAAGCAGCCCGACAGCATCCGCCTTCTCGCCGACGCCCACCCCGCAAGAGAGCAGTTCGCCCACGCCCACGCCCACGCCCACGCCCACGCACACGCACACGCACACGCACACGCACACGCACACGCGCGCGTCCACACCGCCGACGCCGACGCCGACGCCGACGCCGACGCCGACGCCGACGCCGACGCCGACGCCGACTAACTCATCCGCAGCGTCATAAATCATCGGATATCGAGGCCGGCCGCCGGGTGGGTTATCACAGCCACCACAAAACGATCGGCCCTTTTTAGGGACCGATCAGGGCCTCCCGGCGGAGCAGAGCGGCGAGATCCCCGGGCTCCGGACGGACGCCGGCCAGACCGTGTGCGGCGAACCAGTGACCTATGTTCTCCGCGTCGCGGGTGAGGAAGAAAGCGCCCCGCGGGTTCGCGATCACGTCGACTACCTGCGGTAGGTCGATCATGACCAGCCGTTCCTCGTAGACCAGCAGGTTGTACGCCGACAGGTCGCCGTGCGCCAGGCCGTCTCTGGCTAGCGCGACGAGCGCCTGCACCAGCTGGTCCCACAGCCCGGCGAGCTCGGCGGGACCGGGCCTGGTCTCGGCCAGCCGCGGCGCGGCGATCCCGTCCGGCGAGCCGATGAACTCGAGCAGCAGCTCGGTGTCGAGGATCTGCGCCGGATACGGAACGGGCACCCCGGCCGCATAGAGCCGGGCCAGCGCGCTGAACTCGGCGGACGCCCACTGGCCCGCGATGGCCTGCCGCCCGAACGTGCTCCGGCTTGCCATGGCCCGGTTGACCCTGGACTCCCTGGTCCGGCGTCCCTCCAGGTAGCCGCTGTCGCGATGGAACATCCGGTGCTCGGCGGACCGGTACCGCTTGGCGGCCAGCAGGCAGGACCGGCCGGTCTGCGGGACACCACGCCGGAGCAGGAAGACGTCGGCTTCCTTGCCCGTCTTCAGGATGCCCAGCTCGGTGTCGACGGCGGCCAGCTCGGTGACCAGCCATTCCGGGTACGGCTTCGGGCCGCGTTCGGTCGGGACCGACTGGTCCCAGGTGGTCCAGCGGTCGCCTTCGGGCAGTCCGTCGGTCGCGTCGAAGCTCTCAATGGATGGCAGAGCCCGGCGCCGCCCGACACGTTTTGCGGTGGTCGGCTCGTCGTCGTCGAAACGCTGCTTACCGCGGCGGTAGCGGGATACTTCGTAGTCTGCGGAGGCAAAGTCGTGCACGGGTGATGCTCCTCGGCTGAGCGGTGAACGGGGCAGGCAGCAACGCGCCCGCGACGGGCATAGACACGTGGCGCCTCCCTCCACTCAGCCGGCCAACACCGGCACGAACCTGCAGCAGGTTGTCACATGCTCCCCGCTCCGCGCAACCGAATTTCGGTACGGGCCTTCATGGCAACTCCGCTCTCCACGCCACCACGAACCCAGCGACCAGACCCCACCAACCTAGCGACCAGGCCACCACGAACCTAGCGACCAGGCCACCACGAACCCAGCGACCAGGCCACCACGAACCCAGCGACCAAACCACCACGGAACTTGTGGATAAGATGGCGTCCGGGGAACATTTGTGCCACTCTGATCAGGTGGTACGTGTCAATCCAACCCCGCTGGGCAAGCTGTATGCCCGACATTCTGAGGTGTCGGTTACCGAGGCGCTAACGGACACTCGGGTCGTTCTCATTACCGGGGCACGCCAGTGCGGGAAGAGCACGCTGCTCGGTCTGGTCGCCAAGGGCAGGGAAGCTGAGTGGCGCAACCTGGATAGGCCGGCAACCCGGCAGGCGGCCCTCACCGATCCAGCTGGCTTCGTGGACTATCCCGAGCTCATGGTAATCGATGAGATCCAGCGAGTCCCTGAACTCCTGCTCGCCATTAAGGAGCAGGTCGATACTGATCAAAGGCCAGGCCGGTACCTACTCACCGGATCAGCACGCGTGCTGGCCTTGCGCAGCTTGCCGGACACGTTGCCTGGGCGAATCGAGACGATTGAGCTGTGGCCATTTTCCCAGGGAGAGATTGACGGTACTCCGGATCGGTTCGTGGACGCCGTCTTCGAGCAGGGTGAAGCATTGACTCATGACTCAGTGATTAGCCGGCAGGAATACGCCGAACGCATCGTCCGAGGCGGCTTTCCTGAGGCCCTGGCGCGCGCGAACCCTCGCCGCCGCGAGCGGTTCTTCGACTCGTACCTCGCCGATCTCGTCGCCCGTGATGTCAGCCAGTTGTCTGAGATCGAACGCACCGCCGAGATGCGTGCACTGATCCGGCTCTTGGCCGCCCGCTCTGGTCAGCTCCTGGTGGTGGCCGCTGTCGGCAGTGACGCCAGGCTTCCCGCCAGTACCGTCCATCGTTATCTGGGTCTTCTGGAAGAAGTCTTCCTGATCAAACGGATCCCGGCCTGGTCACGGAACGTGAGCGCGCGAGCGATCGGAACACCCAAGCTGACCTTTGTCGATTCGGGGATCGCGGCTAACCTACTCGGCGCGGACGTACGGAGCCTGCTTCGCCCTGGCGGTCAATTCGGCCCGCTGCTTGAAGGATTCGTCCTCACGGAGCTCGCGCGCCAGCTCACGTGGGCACGGCAGCGCGTCGAGCTATTCCATTACCGCACCAAGGACAAGGTCGAAGTCGACGCGGTCCTTGAGAACCGGCAAGGGAGCGTCGTTGGAATCGAGGTCAAGGCTTCCTCGACGGTCAGTGCGGGAGATTTCCGCGGCTTGCGGCATCTGGCCGACAGGATCGGCGGCGATTTCGTCGCTGGGGTCGTTCTCTATACCGGCACTCAGACGCTTCCCTTCGGGCCGCGGATGCGTGCGGTGCCGGTCGCCGCCTTGTGGGAGATATAGGGCGGATTACCCGGTAATCGCCCGGCCGGTGTCAGGGTCGAAGAAGTACAGACGCGCCGGGTCCAAGGCGAAGGTAATTCGGCCGCCGGGCTCGACCGCGACGCGAGGATCCAGCCGGGCGGCGCCGTTGGGGGCGCTGCCGAGCAGGATGCTCGCCTCCGCGGCGTCGTCCGCCACGCCGCCCGTGGCGCCGGCCGGCGTCGCGTCGATGGAGAAGTACACGTGCTGCTCGCTGCCGAGCACCTCGACGAACCGTACGTTCGCGACGAGGGCGGAACCGCTCCCGGTCACCGTCAGGTCCTCGGGACAGATGCCGGGCGCGTTCGACGGCGCGGCCGCCTTGTTCATGCTCTACCACCTGGCCGACCCCGGGCTGGCTCTGCGGGAAGCATGCCGGGTTCTGCGGCCTGGCGGGCTGCTCGCCGTCAGTACCGTCAGCCGCTACAACGACCCTGAACTGGCGTCCGTCCTGCCCGGCTGGGGCAAACCATTGAGTTTCGACGCTGAGAACGGCCCCGGACTGCTCAGATCCGGCTTCGACGTTCTCGACATTCAGCGCTGGAATGAGCTCATAGTGCACATCCCCGACCGTGACGCTCTGACGCTCTACCTGCGCGGCCGGGGACTACCTGCACCACGTGCCTCGGCAGCCGCACAGCAATTCGGTACCCCCATCACTATCACCAAACGCGGCATGATCGGATGGGTCCGCAAGGCAGAGGACGATTGACGGGCCGTGCGTCCCGCCGGAACAGCCCCTGGTGGCAATTACATCTGTTCGCCCAGGACCGCGCCGCCCCGCGGAAATACCGCCGGGGATGGTCCGCAGGGTGTATCTAATAGGTTCTGTCCGCATAATTCCGGGGGCGATCGCGGGGACGCCTCCAGGCCGGGTAATGGTGCTGGATAGCTGCGTGGCGGCGAGGAGGTTACGGGTTGCCTGACAGGCGGGTCGTCAGCGCGGTGGCCGCCGTCGTGATCGTGGCGGCGGCCGCCATCGCGGTGGCGGTGCTGCTGGCGCACAAGTCGTCGCAGGCCGCGAGTTCGCCGTCGGCCACTCGCCAGGCCGGGACCGCTTCCGGGACCGCGACGGCCGCCGTCGGCAAGGCGGCGGCCGCCGCGGGCCCGGCCACCTTCTCCGGTCCGGACGGGGTGCAGGCCCGCTGGGTGGTCCAGGAGAACGACAAGCCGGGCACCACCGCGTGGGAGATCCACGGCGCGCACGGCGGCATCAGCGGTTTCGCCAGCCAGGTCTACGCCCTGCAGGGCCAGCAGGTGACCCTGTACGTCAGCACTAGCGGCCCGTCCTTCCGCGCCGAAGCCTTCCGGATGGGCTACTACCACGGCCAGGGCGCGCGCCTGATCTGGGCGTCGGGCCAGGAGAGCGGCAAGAGCCAGCCCGCCTGCCGAGTCACCGCCGGTACCAACATGGTGGCCTGCGATAACTGGTCTCCGTCGCTGACCTTCACCGTCACCCAAGCGTTCGTCCAGGGTGACTACCTGATCAAGCTGACCGGTCCGGGCCACCGGCAGAGCTACGTCCCGCTGACGATCTGGGACCCCGCCAGCACCGCCACGTATGTGATCAAGAACGACGTGTTCACCTGGCAGGCCTGGAACTATTACGGCGGCTACGACTACTACCAGGGCCTGGGCAGCTGCCCGCCGGACGTGTACCCGATCTGCAACCGGGCCCGGGTGGTGTCCTACGACCGGCCCTACGCCGCGGAGAACGGCTCGGGCAACTTCCTCGGCCTGGAATACCCGCTGGTCAAGTGGGCCGAACAGCACGGCCTCGACGTTACCTACGCCACCGACCTGACCGTCCAGGAGCATCCCGGCTACCTGCTCAGGCACAAGGTGCTGCTCTCCCTCGGCCACGACGAGTGCTGGTCGCTCGGCGAGCGCCAGGCCGGCGTCGCCGCTTATAACCGGGGCGTCAACATCGTCTTCTTCGCCGCCAGCCCGGTCCTGCGGCACGTCAGGACCCAGGCGTCCCCGCTCGGCCCGGACCGTGAGCTCGTCGACTACCGGGACTCGGCCGCCGATCCGCTCGACGGCCACGGCAACCCGCTCCAGGTCACCGGCAACGAATGGTCCAGCCCGCCGTCAAGCTGGCCGGAGTACGACTTCACCGGCGACACCTACGCCGGGTTCCTCGAGCCCGGCCTGCACGTGGGCTTCCGGGTCGCGGACGCCTCGGCCTGGGTCTTTGACGGCACCGGCCTGCACAACGGCGAGGTCATCCCCAGCCTCATCGCCTCGGACGTGGACAAATTCGACCTGGGCTACGGCCAGCCCGCCGACGACCAGATCTTCGGCCACTCGCCGATCCCCGCCA
>Ga0302324_100027538_pt1 | contig 10824 bp, 9 predicted proteins | sample Palsa_T0_1_FD_201949 | JGI IMG/M metagenome (GOLD analysis project Ga0302324, IMG submission 201949) | Peat permafrost microbial communities from Stordalen Mire near Abisko, Sweden - Palsa_T0_1 | ecosystem: Environmental > Terrestrial > Soil > Palsa > Peat permafrost | place: Sweden: Abisko...
CGCCTCGGCGCAGAGCCAGATCGCCGAGGCGCAAGGCAAGATCAATGCGCTTTCGGGCTCGCTCGATAGCGAGAAAAGCGTGAGCGCCCGCGCACTCGCCCAGGTCGAAATCCTCAACCAGCAGATCGCGGCGCTGCGCCGGCAGCTGGCGGCGCTGGAGTCCACGCTCGACGCCTCGGAGAAGAAGGACAAGGACTCCCAGTCCCGGATCGCCGATCTCGGCCAGCGGCTCAACGTGGCGCTCGCCCAGCGGGTCCAGGAGCTGTCGCGCTATCGCTCGGATTTCTTCGGCAAGCTGCGCGAGATTCTCGGCAACCGGCCCGACATCAGGGTGGTCGGCGACCGCTTCGTGTTCCAGTCCGAGGTGTTCTTCGACTCCGGCCAGGCGGTGCTGAGCCCCGAAGGCCGCAACGAACTCGACAAGCTCGCGGCGGCGCTGCTCGAACTCGAAAAGAAGATTCCCCCCGAGATCGCCTGGGTGCTCCGCGTCGATGGCCACACCGACGTGCGGCCGATCGCGAGCTCGCAGTTTCCCTCGAATTGGGCCCTGTCCGCCGCCCGCGCCATCTCGGTGGTGCAGTACCTCATGACCAAGGGCGTCTCCCCGCAGCGCCTCGTCGCCGCGGGCTTCGGCGAGTTCCAGCCGCTCGATCCCGGCAACACCGAGGAAGCCTTCCGCCGCAACCGCCGGCTCGAATTGAAGCTGACGGAGCGGTGAACGAAAAGCCTGCAGCGTTTCGCGGTGCTCCGCCGCTCGCGCTGCGTCCCTACACGGCGGCCGACGAGGACGCGGCGATCGCGCTGTGGCAGCGCACTTGGCAGCAGGCCTATCCCGCCATCGACTTCGGCGCCCGGCTCGGCTGGTGGCGGGAGCGCTGGCGCAGCGAGCTCGTGCCGAGTTGCGCGATCACGGTGGCGATCGAGGGCGAGGCGATGGCGGGTTTCGTCACCGTCGATTCGCGCACGCTTTATCTCGACCAGCTCGTCGTCGCGCCGGAAGCGTGGGGCAGGGGCGCGGCGGCGGCGCTGGTCGACGCGGCGAAGCTTCAGTCGCCGTCCGGCCTCGATCTGCACGTCAACCGCGACAACACGCGCGCCATCCGTTTCTATGAGAAGCACGGCTTCGCCGTCGTCGGAGAGGAGGCCAATCCGCGCTCCGGGGCGCCGGTGTACAAGATGAGCTGGCGCGTTTGATCCACACCGCAGCGTGTAGCCCGGATTGAGCGGACAGCGAAATCCGGGAGCAGCGGTTCAGCGTAATCTCGTATCAGTACTCGTGACCCCCGCATTTCGCTTTCGCTCAATGCGGGCTACTGGCCGCCGGCGCCCGTGCGCCGCAGCACCAGCCGGGCACCCACCAGGAACGCGTTGAGGCCGAGGCCGATCGGCACCAGCGCCTGGGGGATGGCCAGCGGAATGTCCGCGGCCTGGCTGCGCTGGTCGAATTCGGCCAGCATCTCGATGGCCGGCCAGCCCAGCACGATCAGCGTCACGCAGACCGCGATCATGGTGAGATCGGCGAGCAGTTCGAGGCCGTGCCGCAGCCGCGGCGGCAGTGCCCCGAGCACCACGTCCATGCGCAGCTGCTTGCCCTCGAAGCCGACCACGCTGTTGCCGAGAAACACGATCCCGACCAGCAGGAACAGCATGACCTCCTCCGCCGAGGCGATCGGCGCCATGAATATGTAGCGGCCGATGATGTTGGCGAAATTGATCGCCACCGCGACCAGCAGCAGCACCGCGCTGAGCGCCTGGATGAAGGCGGCGAGCGCCCGCACCGCGCGGGGAGCGGCGGTCAGGCGGCTTGCCGTCCCGGCCTCCACGACCAGGGGCTCACTTCGAACGTTTGGCGGTGGCGACGAGCTGGTCCCACAGCGGCTTGAGCTCGGGCCTCGTCTTGACGATGTCGTCGCCGATCGGCGCCATCTTCTGCATCAGCTCGGCATGATCGGCGGCCGACAGTGCGATCACCTCGCCGCCCTTGTCCGCCCATGCCTTGCGCTGCGCCACCAGGAAATCCTGCGACCACGGTATGACCTCCCCGCGGACCTGATTGGCGGTCGCCATGACGATGCCCTGGAGGTCGCCCGGCAGTGCCTCGAACCAGCGCTTGCTGAGCAAGGCCATGCTGAAGACATAGGCGTGGCCGGTCTCGGTGATGTATTTCGCCGTGTCCTGGTATTGCAGCGCGCTGAACACCGGCAGCGCGCCGAGCGCGCCGTCGAGCGTGCCCTGCTGCAGCGCCGGCAGGACGTCGCCGAGCGAAAGCGGAACCCCGGTGCCGCCGAGCTTCGTGAGCTGCTCGGTCTGGAACGGCGAAGCGAGCACCCGCACCTTCTTGCCCCTGAGATCGGCGAGGCTGCGCATCGGCGCGCGCATGTCGAACACCGCCGGCCCGGTGATGAAGAGGCTGGCGCCGATCAGGCCCTTGTTGGCCCCGAGCGCCAGAAAGGCCCTGGCGAATTCGGGGTCGGAGATGGTCTTGATCGCATGCTGGTCGTTCTGGAACAGGCCCGGCACGCTCAGGAGCTCGAAGCGCTGGTCGACCCCGACCAGGAATTCAGGCGGCCCGACCCAGGCCTGGATCGAGCCGAGCTGGGTGCCCTCGATCTGGCGCGGGATCGAGCCGAGCTGGCTCGCCGGATAGACCTCGCCCTTGATGCGGCCGTTGGTGTTCTTCTCGATCGCGGCGGCGAACCGCTTCATCCATTCGTGCTGGGCGTCGTTGAGCGTCGCGGTGCTCAGCTTCATCACGATGGTCTTCTCCTGGGCCGGGGCGGCCCCGCAGGCATAAGCCCACGCCAATGCGGCGAACCCCAGCAGCCGTGCGCAGGGGGCGAGGCGCACTCGCGCCCTCAACGGTTTGCCCATCGGTCTCACTCCCTTGGTTCGTTGCGCTCTTTCCTGGTCCTGAAAACACTGCAACTTTTCGGGACGGCGCGCGAGCCGGACAGGCCGGAAAAGCCGTTGCGGACACCTGGGACGTTTCGACGCGCAGCCCTTTGGGGCTGAAGAGTTGACCGAGCGCAACGCGCGCTACCCTGTCGCCGCCGCCATGCTGCGTTCCTGCATGCGATAGTGGCCGTCTTCGGGGACCAGGATCATATTACGGCGGTGGAAGGCCGCGAGCGTCGCGCGGTGGCCGATCGATATCAGCGTCGTGTGCGGCAGCTTCTCCATCAGCAGGCGATAGAGCTGCGCTTCGCTCGCTTCGTCCAGCGACGCCGTCGCCTCGTCGAGGAAGAGAAAGTCGGGCGCCAGCAAAATGGCGCGGGCGATGGCGAGACGCTGCTGTTCGCCGAGCGACAGAATCCGGCTCCAGTGGGCGTGTTCGCCGAGCCGCGGGACCAGCTTGTCGAGGCCGACCGCGGTGAGCGCGGCGGCGACGGCGGGCGCGCCGAACCGGTCCGGCAGTGCCGGATAGCTCACCGCCGCGAGCAGGCTGCCGACCGGCAGATAGGGCCGCTGCGGCAGCAGCATCACGCGCTCGCCTTGCGGCACCGCGATGCCGCCGGAGCCGAACGGCCAGATGCCGGCAATGGCGCGGAACAGGGTCGATTTGCCCGAACCGGACGGCCCGTTGACCAGCACGTTCTGGCCGGCCGGAAAGTGCTGCTCGTCGACGGCGACCAGCGGCGTGCCGTTCGGCAGCCGTACCTCGAGCCCGTTGATGACGACGTCCGGGGCGGGTTGCGGCGTCACCGTGATGCGGGGCGGCGTCGTCGCCGCCGCACGGCCCGCGGCGATCGCGGCCTCGAAGCCGGACAACCGGTCGACCACGGCGCGCCATTCGGCGATGGTGCGGTAGGAGTTGATGATGAACGACAGCGCCGTCTGCACGCTTTGGAACGCCGATGCCGTCTGCATCATGCCGCCCAGCGCCATGTGGCCGGCGAAATAGACCGGACTGACGACCAGGAACGGAAACACGTTGGAGACCTGGGTGTAGCCGGTGGTGAAGAAGGTGAGCAGCTTCGTTCTCGTCATGATGGCGCGCCAGTTGTCGACGACATGGGCGAAGCGCGCGAGCAGGCGGTCGTCCTCGGCCGTCTCGCCGGCCAGCAGCGCGATCTGCTCGGAATTTTCGCGCACGCGAACGAGGTTGAAGCGGAAGTCGGCCTCGTAGCGCTGCTGGAAGAAGTTGAGCGCGATCAAGGGGCGCCCGATCAGGTGCACGAACAAGGTGCCGAACACCGCATAGAATACGGCGGCCCACACGAGGTAGCCCGGAACCCGCCACTCGCCGCCGAACAGAATGAGCGGCGCATCCGCCGACAGGTTCCACAGGATGACGACGAACGAGCCCAGCGTGACGATCGAGGACAGCATCCCGATGCCGATCGCGAGGGTGCTTTCGACGAAGAGCTTGAGATCGTCGGCGATGCGCTGGTCGGGGTTGTCGGCGACGTCGCCGAGCAGCTGCATGCGATAATGATTGCTGCCCTCGAGCCATTCGCCGAGATACTGCACCGTCATCCAGCGCCGCCAGCGGATCTGCAGCCATTGATTGAGATAGAGCTGGTAGACGGCGACGACGATGAAGATCGCGGCGAGCACGCAGAAATACAGGAGCTCGTAGATGAAGCTGTCCCAGTTGCGATCCTGCAGGGCGTTGTAGAAGCGGTTGTTCCATTCGTTGAGCAGCACGGTGATGGCGACCTGGCCGAGCTCGGCCGCGATCACGGCGACGAGCAGCAGGCGTCCCGGCCAGCGGTCCTCGGAGCGAAAATAGGGAATCGCCAGCCGCCAGATGGTGACGAGCGTCGAAACGAAGCCTTCCGCAAGCATTGTCCTGTCCCCGTCGCCGGTCCCGACAGCCGGCCGGTGCCGAGCTTAGCGGAAATTGCGCCGGAGCATGATCCCCGCAAGCTGCAGACCTCTCGGGAGGATCCATGCCTAAATCCAAAGACATCGGAGCGTGTTTCTGATTAATGTCGCCGCCGCGAAACGGGCGTGGCCCGGCAGCACGGGAGAACATCATGGGGGCTGGTGCCGGTATACGCCAGGTCGGTTATTTCGATTGCGCCGGCGGCGGGCAGGTCGTGGTCGAGAACGACATCGCCTATGTGGCGCATATGCGAAGCCCGCACGGCACGTCGGTGATCGACGTGAGCGACCCGCGCAACCCGAAGGAACTCGCCACCATCGCAATGCCCCAGGGCACCCATTCCCACAAGGTGCGCGTCGGCAACGGCCTGATGGTCGTCAACCACGAGACCAATTTCGCCGACACCCGGCCGATCCCGCCGGAGTTCCGCCCGGGCCTCGGCATCTACGACATCGCAACTCCCGGCAAGCCGCGCCTGATCACGCGCTGGGAGACCGTGGGCGGCGGCGTGCACCGGTTCGATTTCGACGGCCGATATGCCTACATGTCGCCGACCCTCGAAGGCTATGTCGGCAACGTCGCCATGATCATGGACCTCGGCGATCCCGCCCATCCGGCCGAGGTCGGACGCTGGTGGATGCCGGGGCAATGGATCGGGGGCGGCGAAAAGCCGACCTGGGACAAGACCGCGCACCGCTGTCACCATCCGCTGCGGCTCGGCAACCGGCTCTATACCAGCTACTGGCTGGGCGGCTTCGTCATCCTCGACATCGACGACATGACGAAGCCGAAACTCGTATCGGGGCTCGACTGGTCGCCGCCGTTCGCCTGCCCGACCCACACCGCGCTGCCGATCCCGTTCGACATCCGCGGACGCCGCTATCTGGTGGTCGCCGACGAAGACGTGTTCCGCCCGGCCGAGGCGACGCCGGCCTTCATGTGGATGGTCGACATCACCGACGAGACGAGGCCGGTGCCGGTCGGCAGCTTTCAGGTCGAGGGCATCGAGGGCGAGAATTTTCCGTCCATGACCGCCTGCCACCAGCCATGCGAAAGAATCACCGGTACCGAGATCCCGTTCGCCTGGTTCTCCCACGGGTTGCGCATCATCGACATCGCCAATCCCCACGCGCCGCGCGAGGTCGCCCATTTCATGCCCGACATCGTCGCCGGCTGCGACCGCGTGCAGTCGAACGACGTAACCGTCGATGCACGCGGGCTGATCTTCCTGATCGACCGCCTGCGCGGGCTGACGATCGTGGAGCGGATGTAGGGCTCTGTCGCAAGCCTAATTCAACCAGCCCCGGCAGCGTGAAAACTGGCGACCGTCACCTTGAGGCGCTCGCGCGATGCGGGCGCGGCCTCGAAGGCGGCGATGCCCTTGTCGATGTGGTGGTAGAGATTGATGTACGGGAATGTCGGCACGGCGGCGTCCCGGCATGGCGTGGCCGCCAATGTTTTTGTATGTGTCTCGGGAACATGGAGAGCTCAACATGAATGCTGGGGTGCTGCGCAGGCGGTTTGTTCGTCCACTTATCGGTTCGCTGGCGGCCGTGCTCGGCCTTGCCGCGTTCGCCGGCCCCATGCCGGTGCGTGCCGACGAGTTTCCGTTCGGGCAGCACGAGCTTCTGCTCGACGCCGCGCCCATGCGCGGATCGAAGAAGGTGCCGATTCTCGACATCGGCGATACCGGCGCCGCCGAGATCGATCTGTGGTGCAATAGCGTGAAGGCGCAGCTCGTCGTCGCCGGCGACACCATCACCATCATCACCGGCGAGGCGTCGGGCCGCCAATGCGCGCCCGACCGCGCCCGCGCCGACGAGGACCTCCTCGCCGCACTCACCGACGTCACCGGCTGGCGGATGGAACGCTCCGCCCTGGTGCTCACCGGCAGCCGCACCCTGCGCTTCCGCCTGCCGACGAATTGACGGCCGTCATTCCGGGGCGGTGCTCGCACCGAACCCGGAATCCAGCGCGGCGCGGGCAGATGGATTCCGGGTTCCGGCCGGTGGCAGGCCCCGGAGTGACGACAAAACAACTCATGGATCGGGCGCAAAAAAAGAGCCGCCTCGCGGCGGCCCTTTCTCTTTCGTTCGTAGCGGCGCGGATCAGAAATCCATTCCGCCCATGCCGCCCATGCCGCCGCCGCCGCCCGGCATTGCCGGCATCGCCGGCTTGTCCTTCGGCACTTCGGCGACCATCGCTTCGGTGGTCACGAGCAGGCCCGCGATGGAGGCGGCGTCCTGGAGCGCGGCGCGCACCACCTTGGCGGGATCGATGATGCCCTTCTCGACCATGTCGACATATTCCTCGGTCTGGGCGTCGAAGCCGTAGGTCTCGGACTTGTTGTCCATGATCTTACCGACCACGATCGAGCCCTCGACGCCCGAATTCTCGGCGATCTGCCGGATCGGAGCTTCCAGCGCCTTGAGCACGATGTTGATGCCGGCTTGGACGTCGTGGTTGTCGTTGGAGATCTTGCCGACCGCCTTCTTGGCACGCAGCAGCGCGACGCCGCCGCTGGGCACGATTCCTTCCTCGACCGCGGCGCGGGTGGCGTTGAGGGCATCCTCGACGCGGTCCTTCTTCTCCTTCACCTCGACCTCGGTGGCGCCGCCGACGCGGATCACCGCAACGCCGCCGGCGAGCTTGGCGAGGCGCTCCTGGAGCTTCTCGCGGTCATAGTCGGAGGTGGTCTCCTCGATCTGGGACTTGATCTGGGAAACCCGGGCCTCGATGTCCTTCTTCTTGCCGGCGCCGTCGATGATGGTGGTCTTCTCCTTGTCGATCACCACCTTCTTGGCGCGGCCCAGCATGGCGACGGTGACGCTCTCCAGCTTGATCCCGAGCTCCTCGGAAATGAGCTGGCCGCTGGTGAGGACGGCAATGTCCTCGAGCATGGCCTTGCGGCGATCGCCGAAGCCCGGCGCTTTCACCGCCGCGACCTTGAGGCCGCCGCGCAGCTTGTTGACGACGAGTGTGGCGAGCGCCTCGCCTTCCACGTCCTCGGCGACGATCAGCAGCGGCTTGCCCGCCTGCACCACCGCCTCCAGCACCGGCAGCATCGCCTGCAGGCCGGACAGCTTCTTCTCGTGCAGGAGGATGTAGGCGTCATCGAGCTCGACGACCATCTTCTCGGCATTGGTGATGAAATAGGGCGAGAGGTAGCCGCGGTCGAACTGCATGCCCTCGACGATCTCGACCTCGGTTTCCAGCGACTTGGCTTCCTCGACCGTGATCACGCCCTCATTGCCGACCTTCTGCATCGCCTGGGCGATCATCTTGCCGATGTTGTGATCGCCGTTGGAAGAAATGGTGCCGACCTGGGCGACCTCGGCGGACGATCCGACCTTCTTGGCGCGCTTCTCGATGTCCTTGACGACGGCTGCGACGGCGATGTCGATGCCGCGCTTGAGGTCCATCGGGTTCATGCCGGCGGCGACCGACTTGACGCCTTCCTTGACGATGGCATGGGCGAGCACGGTCGCGGTGGTGGTGCCGTCGCCGGCGGTGTCGTTGGTCTTCTGGGCGACCTCGCGGACCATCTGGGCGCCCATGTTTTCGAACTTGTCCTCGAGCTCGATCTCCTTGGCGACCGTCACACCGTCCTTGGTGATGCGGGGCGCGCCGAACGACTTGTCGAGCACGACATTGCGGCCCTTGGGGCCGAGCGTAATGCGCACCGCATTGGCGAGCACGTCGATGCCGCGCAGCATCTTGTCGCGCGCATCGGTCGAAAATCTTACTTCTTTCGCAGCCATGTCCATTCACTCCTGGTTTTGTTGGATATCAGCCGTTCCACGCCCCGAACCCGTGTTCTGGGGAAACGACTGGACCGATCGGGTTTGCGTCGTCAGGCGAGGACCCCCATGACGTCGGACTCCTTCATGATCAGGAGTTCTTCGCCATCGAGCACCACTTCGGTGCCGGACCATTTGCCGAACAGGATCTTGTCGCCGTTCTTGACGTCGATCGGGATCAACTTGCCGGACTCGTCACGGCCGCCGGGGCCGACCGCGACCACTTCGCCCTGCTGGGGCTTTTCGCGGGCCGTATCGGGAATGATGATGCCGCCTTTGGTCTTGGCTTCGGGATTGATACGCTTGACCACCACGCGGTCATGCAGGGGCCGGAACTTGGATTTTGCCATGGGGACCTCGATGCCGCGTCTTCCGCGGCCTATTGTTGCAATGCAGCAAGGAACTGTTAGCACTCAATTCGGTCGAGTGCCAAACCTGGGCGCAAATATGGCTTGCGCGCGCGGCTGTCAAGCAGCGGAACGTGTATCCACCACAAGAAAGTTGCCGCGCGCAGAGGATCCGGCTCAGAAATCCGGCCTGTCCGCACTCGGGACGTCGGCATCCCTGTCGTGGTGGAATCCAGCCGGGTTTTCGGCGCAGGCAATTTCCGGCCACTCGAGGCGGTCGCGCAAATAAACGATGCTCGCGGTCCAGGGCGTCGTGAAGGCGCCCTTATCCTCGACCGTGAAATCGACCTGCAGGTATTTGTCTTTGTAGTTGGGGTCGGGGGGGCCGGCGGGGCGCCAGTTCTCCTTTGCGGCGCGCTCCAACGCCGGTTTCGCGGCTTCGTAATCAAGCAGCCGATAGCGTTCCACGACGTGGAGCTTCTCGGTGTACGGCGTACCGAACAAGTCGATCATGGCAAATGGCCGGTCGGCGTTGATCCCCACGGTGTCGATGACCAGCGTGTCGCCTTCGTAATGGCCGACGGCATCCCCATGCCAAGACGGTATCACTTTCGCGGGATGAGGCTCATTGAGGCGCACCCAGCGGACCTCATGATCCTCGTTGAAAAGCATCACGATCTGATCCGGCAGTTGGAGCATCTCCATCGCCATATGCTTGAAAAGGAACGGCACCGGCTCGGGCCAACACTGGTTGGCGGGATTCGGATAGGTCACGCCGGCCAGTGAGAGTTCGCCTTTCTTCTTCACCACGTCGGCCGCCCAGGGCTGCAAGATCGGATTGGTGTAATCGCCGACCAGCAAGCCGTAATCGCTCTGGCCGTTGTCCTTGCGCCGCGACCTGTTCGTCACCGGGCCGGGACCCGACGCCGGCGGCACCAGCCAGGGCAGGGACCCGTGACGCCATATGCCGGAGAGATCGGGGATGGACGCTGCGCTTTGCGCACCGAGATTGGCCTGCCGGGGTTCGGGCACCGCTGGCTGCCCCGAGGCGGGGCCGGCAGCGGCCGCCAACGTCACCAATAAAATCAAATTCCACTGCATGTTCATGTCGACCTCCCCACATGAGTTGCCTGGCTCGCCGGCGCACTCGTCCCGGTCCGGCGCGCGTCCACATGTTATCCCAAATGCGGGAACGGCGCACGACCGGGCGATGGTGGGCGAGAGGAGCCTCGGGGCTGCCCAAGTTATTGGTGATGCTGGCGCGGCGCATCGCCTCGTTCCCCTGGCGTTTGGTGACGCCGTCGAGGTTGGCGATTGTCTCGCAAACGCCTCAGCCGATCTCGCCGAGCCGGATCGAGAAGCCCGGGAGCGCCGGCGTGGTCAGGGCGTCGTCCGGCCCGCGTTTGACGACAGACGACCACGCGTCCCCGCTCGGACCAGTATGCACCCAGGTGGGGCGCTCGTCGGCGTCGACGACCCAGAACTCGCTGACGCGGTGACGCGCATAAAGCCGTGCCTTGAGGCCCTTGTCGTAGGCCAGGCTCGACGCAGCGACCTCGATCACAAGACGGGCTTCGCCGGGGTCGAGCCGGGCAAACCCCGCGGCCGATTTCTTGAATAGATCCTTCGGAAAAACAGCGATGTCCGGCTCGAGCATGAGCGTGTCGGTAAGCCGCAACGTTGTTTCGACGCCGACCGTCAGGTGGTCCGGCAGGGAGCGCACGACCGCGATAATCAGGGCTGATTTGATTAGTTCATGCGCGAGCCCCTTGGCCGCCGACATCACGATTTCCCCGTCGATGAGTTCGAACTTCTCGTCCTCGCGGATGATGCCGGCAGCGATCATGCG
>Ga0302324_100027542_pt1 | contig 10823 bp, 8 predicted proteins | sample Palsa_T0_1_FD_201949 | JGI IMG/M metagenome (GOLD analysis project Ga0302324, IMG submission 201949) | Peat permafrost microbial communities from Stordalen Mire near Abisko, Sweden - Palsa_T0_1 | ecosystem: Environmental > Terrestrial > Soil > Palsa > Peat permafrost | place: Sweden: Abisko...
AACCCGGCGGCCCGGGTTCCTTCGCCCTCCCGACCCCACTTATACAGGTTGAACACGCTGATCCCCAGTTGTTGGGCAGTGACTTCCGCTGCCTGCCCGCTTGTCCTCCAGAGGCGTACCGCTTCCCGCCTGTACGCCTCGTCAAACTTCCGGGGCGTTGCCCCGGACTGCTTCTTCGCTGTCATGGTTGAGTCCTTTTTTAAGGCTCAACGTGTGTCCGTCAAATCGGGGCAACCTCACTTCGAGGTCTTTAGATCTACGTGCAAAAACGCAAATAACGCCGATGGTAACGACAACGTTGCCCACCGCGGGAAACGCCCGCGGAAAAATCGGAATAAGCCCGCCCGAAAAACGATCTCTTCGGTGATCGGTGCCGCGATTACCGCTACAAAGGCCCAAGCAGCGAATGCCTTCCGCGATCTCAAACCCATCACCAGGTCTAGTTGCTTTTGCGATTCAACCGGTAGTCCGAAATATCCGAGGATGAATTCCGCTGCTTTTCCTGCTCCAAATGTCAACGGCACCGAGGCAAGGAAGGTTAGAAACCCCGCAAGCCACCGATTCGTCTTCATCCATCCCTTGCTCGCTGGCGGCGCAATAGACCTTCGGAGATAGCCGAAGCCGATAGCGATGCCGCTTAACATCCCAACCTCCGATAGCAACTGACGGAGGGGATCCTCCATCTCCGCTGAAATCGCTGTGATTTGCTGCAATAATGCGAATGACAATAACGGAACGATCGAACTCGCCGCCAGAGCGCACCAGGTCAAAAATAGGAAATTAAGCCGAGAAATATTCCAGCGCGCCAAGGCTGCCGGCCGCTCGCCAATCGATAGCCGCCAGAGAACAACCGTTCCGACGACCACCGTTACGTAGTAAATGTTGTCGAACATTGGAGCCGTTTCAATGACGACGATCGTTTGAGAGTCGGTCAACTCAACAGCGGTCTCGAGAAAAACCTCTACCTGCATCCTATAAGGGTGCGGCGTACCACAATCTGCCCTTTTAGGGACAAGCTGCGGCCGCTTGTCAGCTGGCCCGAAAGGCAGCGCCCAGCTTCGCGACAAGACGAATGTGTTACCTCGCGATGCGACTTATGGCACGTCGTAAACTTCGGCAAGAGCCACGCCCGTATCACCACTAACGCCGGAAACGATGGCTGTGTAGGCACCGGGCGGAAGCGTAACTAGGATCGCCGAGTCGTTGCTGGATGGCTTGCTCCAGGTGAAAGCGCCCACGTTCCTCGCCGCGGCGGCTACGGCAGCATTGCCGCCCCACCCGGCGTTGCTGTTGATGACCGCGCCGCCGTTGTAGAGCTGGAGCTGCGGATCGGGAAGCGCGCCCGTAACGCCCAGGGAGGTTAGGGCCGGGCCGGAGGCCCGGATAAGGACCGTCTTCGCCGTGGAGCCGCCGATCACAAATCCAGCAATCAAAACATTGCCGCCTGTGCCCACGTAGGCGCGCGCAGAGATGTCCCCCAACCGTGAAAGGGAGGAATTCCACGTACCGGAAGCGGTGGCGTCATAGACTTCGGCGAGGGCGACCCCCGTGTCTCCGCCTACCCCGGAGGTGATCGCGGTGTAGGCCCCGGGGTTCTGGGCCTCCAGCAGGGCCGAATCCTTGCTGGCGGGGTTGGTCCACGCAAAAGCACCCACAGCATTCGCAGTTGAAGTAATCTGAGCGTTGCCGCCCCAGCCGGCATTGCTGGCAATCACTGTGCTGCCGTTGTAGAGCTGGAGCTGCGGGTCGGGAAGGACACCCGTGACGCCCAGGGGGACGAGAGCCGGGCCAGAGGAGCGAAGGAGCACCTGCAACGGGTCGGAGCCTTGAATGACATAGCCGGCAATGAGAACATTGGCGCCCGTTCCCACGAACGCGCGTGCGGAGATGTCGATCAGCCTGCCCGGCGTCGAGGTGACCACCACCGCAAGAGTAGCCCCAGCGGACGTGGCGACACCTGCGGCATTCGTAACCGTGCAAACGTAGGTCCCGGCATCCGAAGGGCCTACGCCGCTGATGACAAGCGTTGGTCCGGTGGTCCCGGAGATTGAGCCGGTCGGCGTGAATCCACTCGTGAGAGGTACGCCGTCAAGACTCCACGCGAAGGCCGGCGACGATGTGCCGCTCAAAGCGGCAACGCTGAACACCACCGTACTTCCACTAGCGACAGACTGCGAGGACGGTTGCACCAAGATCACTGGGATCGCGTTAACGCCCATTCGAATTGTGAAGTTGAAGGTGTCCGCCACGTAGACGTTGCCGGCGGCGTCCGCCGCAATGCCATACGGAGCGAAAAACTGTGCAGAGCTGCCTAAGCCGTCCGCGCTGCCGGTTTGACCCGGGGTACCCGCCAGTGTCGTCACCTCCCCTGCGGGCGTGACCTTCCGGATCGTGGAATTGCCGGTGTCGACGACATAGACATTTCCACCAGCGTCGAGCGCCACGCCAAAGGGTTTATTGAACCGCGCCACACTTCCCAAACCGTCTTCGCTCCCGACTTGACCGAGGGCGCCTGCCAGGGTCGTCACAACGCCGGCGGGCGTTATCTTGCGGATGGCGGCGTTGTCGGCATCCGCCACATAAACGTTTCCCGCGCCGTCCACAGCCACGCCGCGTGGCCACCAGAACTCCGCAGCGCCACCCGTGCCATCCGCGCCTCCCCGTTGGCCAGCAGTGCCCGCAAGGGTCGTGACGACGCCCGCGGGCGTTATCTTGCGGATCGTACAGTTATTGCCGTCAGCCACGTAAACATTGCCTGCGCTGTCCAGGGCAACGCCTGTGACGCCGGCGAATAGCGCGGCGCCGCCCGTTCCGTCAGCGCTTCCGGATTGGCGCGCAGCGCCCGCCAGAGTGCTCACGACACCCGCGGGCGTTATCTTGCGAATCGTGTCATCATCCGCGACGAAGACGTTGCCCGCATTGTCCACAGCCACTCCCAAGGGGAAAACGAACCGCGCGGCGCTGCCGGTGCCGTCAGAACTTCCGGATTGACCGACAGCGCCCGCGAGCGTCGTAACACCCCCCCCGGGCGTGACCTTGCGGATCGTAAAATTCTGATTGTCTATAACATAGACATTGCCCGCGTGATCCACGGCGACGCCCATTGGATCGAAGAACCTCGCGGCACTGCCCATGCCATCCGAACCGCCCGACGGACTCCCTGCACCAGCGAGGGTCGTCACGACGCCTGCGGGCGTGACCTCGCGGATCATGTCGTTATAGGTTTCCCCTACATAGACTATGCCCGACCTGTCGACGGCCACGCCTGTGGGTGCAGCAAACTGCGCGGCGCCGCCGGTGCCGTCTGCGTCCCCGAATTGCCCCGCAGTGCCCGCCAGCGTCGTTACGACACCCACAGGCGTTACTTTGCGAATCGTGCTATTCAAGCCATCCGCCACGTAGACGTTTCCCGCGCTGTCCACGGCCACGCCCGAGGGCCCGGTGAACCGGGCTGCGCTTCCCGTGCCATCGGTGCTCCCAATTTGTCCGGCGGCTCCTGCCAACGTCGTCACGACACCCGACGGCGTTATCTTGCGGACTGTTTCGTTCAGTTGTTCTCCAACGTAGACGTTCCCCGCGCTGTCCACCGCCACGTGCTCGGCTCCATCGAAGCGGGCGGTGCTTCCCGTGCCATCATTGCTCCCAATTTGTCCGGCGGCTCCTGCCAACGTCGTCACGGCACCCTCGGGCGTGATCATACGGATCGTCGAGTTGCGTGCGTCCGCCACATAGACGTTGCCTTTGATGTCTACCGCCAATCCCCAGGGAAGGTTGAACCGCGCGGCACTACCCGTTCCGTCAGCGCTTCCTTCTTGTTCGGCCGCTCCGGCGAGGGTCGTCACCTCGCCCCCTGGCGTGATCTTGCGGATCGTAGAATTGCTTGTGTCGGCGACATAGACGTTGCCCGAGCCGTCTACCGCCACGCCCGTGGGTCCGTTGAACCGTGCAGCGCCGCCCATGCCATCCGCGCTGCCGGATTGGCCGACCGCGCCTGCAAACGTCGTCACGGCGCCAGCCGGCGTAATCTTGCGGATCGTGTAGTTCATCGTGTCGGCGACATAGACATTGCCGGCACCGTCCACCGCCACTCCTGATGGGAGATTGAATTGTGCAGCGCCGCCTGTGCCGTCCGCACTGCCTGGGGCTAGGCCGGCAATCGTGGTGAATTCATAAGCCGCCGCGTCGACCCTCGCGACCACCCCGGTTCCCGTCGCGTCGTTGCTGCCACCGGTTGAGACGCGGGCCTTGTTTGCAAGTGACCCGACCCCAGTCACGGCGGGTTCGATCCCCAAAACGACGGCCGCAGCAGCATATTGCGCGTTTGCAGCTGTCGTTTCGCAAGGCGCGATCGCCAGCATTGCAAACACCGCGATCACGAACCTGGGTGGTTGTCCAAGGTACCTAGGGGCGTGCTTCAATTCTGTGGACATAAGACCGACCTTCAATTCCCCACGAGTATGCAGACAACTAGGGCGCTCCCAGTTCAATCGGAACCAGCGTGGAATGGTGAGTCTATTTTGGCGACGTTTGATTATCGATCATAGATTCCGTGCTCTTGCCCAACAAATACGAAAGGCGATACTAGGAAACGGGCAGCGTATTGCGAATCCGATGGCTGGCGTCGCTGGTTCTTGTATAAGCGAGTTGTATCCTACAGGACCGCATAAGATTTACCCAAATGTACCACGGACTCAGACGAGCACTTGTGGCAGAATATCCCAAGACCATGACCGCTCTCCCAAGGGCCCTATAGCCAGAAATTTGGCTGTACCATAAACGGTCCTTTTTCGAGCGCCGACCTGAATCAAGACCGCCGAGCTAATGCGACTAGCACAAAACAACGAGTCACCGATCTCAGGTCGATTCTGGTATTTTTAGCTATCGCAACACTCGGTCTCGGCCGCCTCATTGGCAACCGGATATGGCTCTGACGGGCGGCCCGGGCCGGCCGGTGATTCGCCCAAGGGTTGCCAGCCCGCGCCATCCCCATCAAATCAGTCAGGTCCGCCCGTCGACATGGCCAATCCGCTCTATACAGTCGATCCCGCCGCCTTCGCCAACTATCCTTGGCCGAAAGTAATCGAGGCAGCCACCTCGAAACTTTGTGACGAGTATTTTCGCGGGTTTCTCGCGGAGGCGGAACGGCTGGCGCAGGCCGGCGACCCCACCGGCGAGAAAATCTATTCCTGTCTCGGCGCCATCTGTCATTTTTCGTTTCATCCGAACGACAAGGCGGACAACCCCTATGGCGCAATGTGGAGGGAGCCGACGAGACGCAGCGCCGTCCCCGAAGACCTGGGGGACGATGGCTTGGTCTGGCTCAAAGGGGTGGCCCCGACCGTTGCCGACCCGGACCTGCGGGGCCGAATGTTCGACCTGATCTGGATTCTAGGGCGCGATTTCAAGGCGGTGGGTCAAGCGGCCAAGGCTTATACGGAACTCGCCGCCGGCCTGCTGGACGCGAACGCCTGGGTATACGTCACCAAGCGCCTGGAGAGAGCCATGCAGCTGGGCGCCCGACTGGGCCGGGCGAAGCCGCCCTTTTCCGATACACTCAAGCTGGTGGAGGCTGCGTTGATGGACCGCGCAGCCACCGAAATCGAACTGGTCTCGGCGGATTTGCTAGACTTGGTTGAGAGACACAAGGTGGGGGACCCGGCACGCTGGGGCCAACACGCGGAGGGTCTGGCCAGTCGTTGCGCCCAGGCCGGGAACCCTTTTTTTGCTCGTCGTTACTGGGACTATGCCCAGCTTTTCTGGCGGGCGTCCGGCAACGACGAAGCGGCCAAGGCGGCAGCGGTGGCCGGCGCGGAGACTTTCGTCGCGGAGGCCGAGGCCGCACTCGCCCGCCCGCGTCCAAGCTACGGGTCTGCGGGCAGCTGCCTCGCGCAAGCGGTGGATGCGTTGCGCAAGGCTGGCGGGTCGAAAAAGCGCATTGGCGTGCTGAAGCGGCGAATGCTGTCGTCTCAGCTGAATTCGGTGAAACCAGAGTCCGGCGAATATGGGAGCATCGGGGGCGAATTCAACATATCGGGGATGGTGGCCGCGGCCCATGCCGGCGTGGCCGGAAAGTCCCTGCGGGATGCTTTGCTTTGGCTAGCCGACGCAGCGTCGCCCCTGAGCAAACAGCGGTTGCGCGAACAAACCATCAACAGTATGAAGCAGGACCCGTTCGTGCATCTGATTGCCGCGGTGGTGACCGACCACGAGGGCAAACCCGTCGCCCGCAAGCCCAGCGCGAGCCCGATTTCGCCCGAGGAACTTGAGACCGCGGTTACGGCACAAATGTGGTTGGACGCACGATTAAATCGCGAATTAGTTGCTCAAGGCCTCCTGTTGCCGGCCATCGAAACGATCGCGCACGAACACGAGCCCCGGTTGCGGGATTTCGCGTTTCTGGCACTGCATAGCCCGTTGGTGCCGGCGGGCCGGGAGGACCTGTTCGCCCGCGGCCTGCTCGGTGGCCTGCGCAAGGATTTTGTGGAGGCCGCGCACTACCTCCTGCCCCAAATCGAAAACAGCCTCCGCCATGTGCTCACCCAGCGGGGGGTCATCGCCTCCGGCCTGAGCAATGACCTCATGCAATCCAATTTCGGGCTGAAGACCCTGCTCTCCGAAATGCCGCAGACCGAGAAAGTCTTCGGAGAGGACTTCGTTTTTGATCTTCGCGGCCTCCTCATCGAAAAGCTGGGTTCGAACCTCCGCAACGAATTCGCCCACGGATTAATTTCCTTTCCCGGCTTCCATTCCCCAGATGTCGTCTATTTCTGGGGACAATGCCTGAGGTTCACGGCGCTGCCAGTGCTGGCTCGGGAAGAGGCTGCGAGACAGGCAGCGAGGAACCTGGCCGGACAGTAGCGAGAAAGCCAAGGACGGGCGCGGCCCCCGGCCGGCTGGCAGCCAACCACCCCCACCCAAAGGGCGCCTCGCCCAAACCCCCAAACCGGCCGACGCACAAGGAGGTTGCCCTGCGGTTGGGCATTGCTGTTACGACCCATGGTCGACCACTGATTCTGGCAGCGCGTTGACAGCCCCGAAAGGGGTCCCTTTTCAAACACCTAGCCGAGACAATCGGCCTATGTACCTACGCCACCTACTGGGCCACTCAATTGGGGCTTTGAAGGCGGCTGCGCCGACTCGTGTTCGGTATTCCTAGAAGAGGAAAAGCTCGCTCATAACGCCGAGCAGTCCGAGAAGGCTCACGCTTTGAGCTACTCTGATAAAGTTCAGAATGTAATGACCCCTCGGGGCCACGCTGCGCCTTTGAACGGTAGATTTATCCTGCTCGTACCGCCGCCGCTACAGGTGGCCTGGGCGGGCAAGCAATACCGCTTTCAGGTCGAGCAAGAGTCCGTGTCAAAGGAATGGCGGCTGTTCGCGGTGGACGTCGAGTGTGAGAGGCTGGGGAGCTACAGCGCCTACCTGCTGACAACCTCAGGAAAGAAGGCGGACTTTGAAAGGCAACTGTTCACCGACGGCGTCACCAGCGAAAGCCGCCCCAGCTTTGGAATGTTCCGACAGTTGCTGCGCGACGGGCGGGCCAAGGAAGTAAGGTAGCGTTTGAGCTATCGTTGAAGAAGCTCTTCCCAAGGGCAGCCCAACGCCCTTCGCAGCCGGACGGCGGTCGTAACTAAAATATTGGTCTCGCCGGCTTCAATTTTTTGCAGCGTACGGATATTAAGATCTGCTAGCTCGGCCAATCTCTCCTGCGTGACGTTCCGCCGCATCCGTTCACGCCTCAGATTCGCCCCGAGAACTCTCAGCTGACGCGAAATTTCGATTGATGGCACGCCCCATCATGCCGTAAAGCCTCCGTTCTAAGAACGGCACAACATGCCGTAAACGATTCGGAGACCGCGACAGACCCAAATGCCTACTTTTCCCGAGCGCGGCAACCTGAAGGCCGTGCAAGCTATCAAGCTCTTTCGTCTATCCCTCGATAAGGATTCCAGTCCGAGAGACCGGTCGTGGGCAATGAGCCAGTTCATCGAGGCCAAAAAAAACTTCAGCCACAAGGACCTCGTCGAGGCCATCAACAAACAGGTAACTCATAGCCGTCGTCTACGAGCTAGCTTGAAGAGACAACTCCGGGAAATGCGCGGCGACTCCTAGAGGGCGGTCACGCCGGCCAGCTTGCAAGGCCTGAGGCGGCAGCAACAGGCCCGCTCCCCTGCCCTTCGGCCCGCGGGGATCCGCGGCCAGGGGACGGCGCCGGCGGGCCGGGCACGAAAGCCGCTCGCTCGCGGCCTTTCGGCCTTCTCTCCCGCGGTGCGTTCAACGCGCACTCCGGCGGATTTTTGGGAGTGCAACCCATACGAGAACCAAGTGTGGCCCCAAAAAAATAATTGAAAAAAAGCATCTTTATTCTTGCATGCTATACGCCGCCGGGCGTATAGTGTCGGCAAGTTAGTTGGCCCCGCATTTGCGGATCCTCTTTCGAAACCAAAAAACCAACCCTCAGAATAAAAGTCATGGCACACGAAATCACAGCAAACGATCACATGGTAAGCGGCTCCAACGTCACCCCCTGGCACGGCCTGGGGACGATCGTTGCGGGCAACCTGACGGCCGCGGAAGCTGTCAGGGCGGCGAAACTCGATTGGGAGGTCAGCCAGGAGCCGGTTTTTGACGGCGACATGCTGAACATCGCGACGCACCAGCTAAACCGGCGCAGCGACACGCGCGAGGTTTTAGGCGTCGTGAAGAAGGGTTGGCAGCCCGTGCAGAACGATCGGCTCCTCGAGATCGCCGAATCAATCGCCCAGGTCGACGACGCCGAATTTAAGGCGGTAATCGAGACCGCCGGCAGCTTGAAGGGTGGGCGCATCGTTTGGGCGCTCGTACGCACGGGCGAGCGCCTGTTTGCCGGCTCACTGCATCGGACGTATCTCCTCCTCTCAAACGGGCACGACGGGCTTCGGGCGCTCCGCGGCACGCTGACGGATGTCCGGGTCGTCTGCGCCAACACGCTGGGCCTTGCAGAAAGGGCCGTTTCGCCCCTCTACGTCTCGCACGCTCGCGGCGTCGAGGCCCGGGTTGCGACAGCCCTGGAGACGCTCGGCTGGGCCAACGAGGCTTCGCGGTCCACCTTCGCGATTTACGCGGCGCTCGAGCGCACGCCGGTGTCGACCGACAAAGCGGTTTCGACGTTCAAGGGCCTTGTCTACAAGGTCGCAGAGAGGCCGACAAACGGGGAGATCCACACCGTCGACGCAATGAGCGAGCTCTTCCGGACGGGCAACGGCAACGCCGGCAAGAACGCCTTCGACCTGGTGAATGCCGTCACCGATTGGGTTGACCACAAGAAAAGCTATCGGGAGGACGACCAGCAGGCGGAACGCCGGTTCATCTCCTCAACCTTGGGCGGGTCTGGCGCCGCAATGAAGGCGGCGGCATTTATGGCCGCGAGGAAGCTGGTTAGTGCCTAAAAGATCGAGGGCGGGGGGCCTCGGGCCCTCCGCCCTCCCCTCACCTTCGGGAGATTAGGAGCATGCGACACGAAGGCACTGAGAAGCCCGGCCCGTGGACGGCCATTTCCGGCACCATTGCCGACGCCTTCGAGAGTGCGACCTTTCGCCCAGAGGCGCGCGAGATCTTCCTGGATCTGGTCAACGACTACCTGCACACCCGGCGCCGGGAGGTCGAGACGCTGACCCTTGGCGAACTCCGCATTCTGACATTGAGCGCGTCAAGCGCCTATGCCGCCGTTGTGCAATTCAGGCTCGCGCGCCAGGGCCGCGCTCCGGTAGTTCAGTCGGGCCAATGAAAAAGAAGAGTGCTCTTGCCTCCCGTCTCATCGCCTGGCGCCAAGCGAAAGGGCTTTCGCAATCGGGCGCAGCTGCGGAGCTCCGGATAAAGATCGACACCCTGCAGAATTGGGAGATCGACCGAAAGAGCCCGCTTTTGAAGACGGTCGAGCCCGTCCTGGCCCGTCTCGCAAAAGACGGCTTCTAAGATCCGCCTTTTCAGCCCTTCGCCACACCTCTATCTAGGGGGCGCTAAAGATCTCTTGGAGACCTTTCTCGAGAGACACGCGTAGACGGCTGTTTTTATGGGCCAGTCTTTTGATCGTCTGGGCGATCTCTTCGTAACGCATGAACTCCTTTGCGTCCGTCATCCGAGTCCTGGCCCAGGACCTGTCTTGCAGGCTTGCGCGTTTGTTAACGGCGAGCCGGAGCAGCCTGACGAATTGTATGGGCTTAATGCCGCGCTTTGGACTCGTAGACATCAAAAAACGCCTTCGTGGGAAGTCAGCTGCCCACGCGCGGCAGCCGCAAACATCTTATCTGCATCGTCATTCATGTCGTCTCGACTTATGCGACACGACCCATCGGGTCGTGTGCTTAGAGACCAAAATACGCCTTAATGGGGCGTGTCAAGAAAACGCAAGTCGACTGGGCCCTCGGATCCCTGGCTCAAGCAGGTCGGCTCCAATGTGCGCCGCGAGCGAAAGGCTGCCGGCTTGACTCAGGAAAAGCTGGCCGAGGCCGCAAGTCTCGCTCCGAGGACCATTCAAAAGATCGAAGCGGGACGGATAACGATTCTGATTTCAACCCTTCATCGAATTCAACGGGCGATAGGCTGCACTTACGAAGCATTGCTTTCCGGACGATAGACGAGCGTCGGTCTGAATTCCGTGACATTGCAGCGGTGCCACCTGGCGCAAGGGAGCCTCAAGGAGAGTTTTCGGGGGGCTGGGGGGCTCTGCCCCCCAGATAGGGCCGCAAAGCGGCCCGTAGGCGTTTAAGACGGCCGGGGTTGAGGCGTTCGTTGCCGGTTTGGGCGTCGACCGGCCGGAATTCTTTGATTCATGGCATGGGAGG
>Ga0302324_100027543_pt1 | contig 10823 bp, 12 predicted proteins | sample Palsa_T0_1_FD_201949 | JGI IMG/M metagenome (GOLD analysis project Ga0302324, IMG submission 201949) | Peat permafrost microbial communities from Stordalen Mire near Abisko, Sweden - Palsa_T0_1 | ecosystem: Environmental > Terrestrial > Soil > Palsa > Peat permafrost | place: Sweden: Abisko...
CTGCCTTGCGCAGGAGGGCCTTGAGTTTGGAAAAGGCCATTTCGATCGGATTGAAGTCGGGGCTGTAAGCCGGAAGGTAGTGGAGTTGCGCGCCGCGCGAGATGTATCTCGGGGCCGGCTGCCCAAGCTGAGCCTGCGGCAAGGCACAGGACGGCGAAAGCTCGCCACATCAGGAGGAAGCAGGGATGAGCGCGTCCAGCTTTTCCTTGAGAAGCTCGATGCCGACGCCTTGCGCCGCGGCGATGGGAACCACGGCGATCTTCCGGTGCCGGCTCTTGAATTGCTTCAGGTTTTCCGCCGCGCCAGGAAGGTCCATCTTGTTCGCCGCGACGATCCAGGGACGCTTAGACAATTGCGGATCGTAGAGTTTCAGTTCCTTGCGCAAGGCGGCGAGGTCGGCGATGGGGCTTCTCCCTTCGCTCCCCGCCATATCGAGGACGAAGACGAGCAGTTTGCAGCGCACGATGTGCCGCAGGAAATCGTGCCCCAGCCCGATGTCGCGGTGCGCGCCTTCGATGAGGCCGGGAATATCCGCCACGGTGGCCCGTTTGTAGCCGGGGAATTCGACGACGCCGACTATCGGGTGCAAGGTGGTGAACGGGTAGGGGGCGACCTTGGGATGAGCGGAGGAAATCCGCCCCAAGAGAGTCGATTTCCCGGCGTTCGGGTAGCCGATGAGTCCCGCGTCGGCGATCTTGCGGAGCTCGAGGTAGAAGTAGCCCTCCTCGCCGGGCTCGCCTTCGGTGTATTGCCTCGGCACGCGGTTGCGCGAGCTCTTGAAATGGACGTTGCCCTTGCCGCCTTCGCCTCCCTTGCAAAGGACAAGTTCTTTCCCTTCACGATCGAGATCCTCGACCAGTTCGAGATCCTTCGAGTCTTTCGGCGGCTTGATGGAATCCGGCGCCCGGTAAACAAGGGTGCCGGCCGGGACATGCACCACCTTCGAACGGGCGGCGCGGCCATAGCACTTTTTGCCCATCCCGTTTTCTCCCTTTTTCGCTTTGAGGATCGGTTCGTAGAAGAGCGCGGAAAGGTTATCCACGTTCACATCGACGAGTAAAATGATGTCGCCCCCGCGTCCGCCGTCGCCGCCGTCCGGGCCCCCCTTTGGGATGAACTTTTCCCTGCGAAAACTGACGCACCCGGAGCCTCCGTCGCCGGCCTTGGCGAAGACCCTTATGTGATCGACGAACAAGCTCTTACGTTCTCTCTCAGCTTTTCCAGTCCAGGGCGCCCTTCTTTATGGCATAGACATAGCCGACCGTCAGAATGCTGACGAAGCTGAGCATGCTCCAGAAGATGACGGGATGATGCGCGCGGACGAATTCCCGGAAGACGACCGCCCACGGATACATGAAAACGATCTCGATATCGAAAAGGATGAAGAGCATCGCCACCTGGTAAAACTTCACGCTGAAGCGCGGCTGGGCGGCTCCTTCGGGCAGCATGCCGCATTCGTAGGCGGAATCCTTGGTGGGATTGCGCTTGCCGGCCTTTCCCAGGATGACGCTCACGATGAGCGCGGCGGCCGCGAAGCCGGCAGCCACGACCGCCTGAATCAGGATGGGCAGGTAATCCTTGATCATAAGCCTGGGAGACGAGCCGGCGGGCTGTCCCTCCGTGCGCCCCTAGTGAACCGCCGCCGGGGCGGCGGGAACGGCGGGGGCCGTGTTGACGGTGGCGAGCGCCGAGGAAAGACCGCGATATTTTTTGCCGTTTTTCTTTACCATGCCGCGCTGCACCAGGTTCTGAAGCTTTTCGTAAGCACGCAGGCGGAGCATCTCTTCACCCCCGCTGGCGGCATTGCGCTGACGCAAATTTTCGTGAATGATTTCGAACAACTGTTTGAATTCGAAAGAGCTTTTCTGTGAGAGGACAGCGACCAGTTCCTCCGTCACTAAATCGGGAAGACGACGTGAAAAAGCATTTTTCTTTTGAATAGCCATAGGACGCGGACTATAACACGCTCCGGCCCAAAGACGAAGGTATTTTAAAAAATCGGGCTTCGAGGCTTCAAACGGGTTTGCTATCGGCCGTTTGGACCAGGCGAAGAGGCGGGCCCGCCGGGCGAAAGGGAGCGGGCATTCTGGAGATAAGTTTTTATTGTGGGAAACGCCGCCACACCCGCGCCCGCGGCGATGCCGGCGAGCAATTCGTTGAACGTAACCGTGCCGGCGGACTCGATGAGCGCCCCCTCTCCGCTCACCGACTCCGAACGAACGATCGGGCCGAGATGCCGCGCCAGCGTCTCCGTGGCGGGCAGTTTGCCCGGGTCCATGGTTTCGCGCAGCCTCGGCGCGAAGTTCGCCCACAGGATGGCGAAAGGCCGCAACGTGCCGTAGACCCGTTCGCAAATCGCCTGGCCGTCGATGTATCCGCAGGAACCGGTCGGCTTGGGGACCATGCCTTCGGCAGCCTGAAACGTGCTCGTTTTGTCCAACGTGCTCGTTTTGTCCAGGTTTGCGCTCCGATTCCTCAAGGACTGCACCTCCATTTTCACCTCTTCGAAGTTCGGCCCCAGGAGGAGGAATTTATCCGTCAGGGCGAGCGACGGCGTGACCGTGGGAATCCGCGAAGAGGTCATCACGTAAAACGCAGTGCCGCCGATCCTTTGCCGCACCCACGCCGCTCCCAGCGGGCTCTCGAACATGGAGTCGAGAAACTTCGCCGCCTTCCCGGGGTCGCGGACATCGAGGGAAAACAGCAGCGCGGGCTGCGGATTGCCGGCCGGCCAATCCAGGAGCGAAGCGTACTCCGGACCGAAGGCGGCTTCGAACCCGGCCCGGTCCAATCCCCGCCCGGCCAAAGCCTGGCTGGCCGCCGCCAACCCGCTCAACAGCGCGGGGGCGCCGCTCGACAGAGGGGGGAGAGACGAAGGAAGGTGGAGAACACCGGCGTAGTAAAACAATGTATTCGTCGAAGTGAGGACGAGCGAAGCGCGCTGCATCGGCTCCTCCTTTTTCGCGCCGGGGTCGAGAATGAAGACGGCGTCGCGAATATTCTCGCCGTCGAGCTTCAACGCCCCCGCGACGGCCTGGATGTTCTTGAGTTGCTCGAGCTTCCCTGGAGGGAGCTGACCGCCCGCGGCGGCCACCAGCGAGAGGAGTCTTTGCGTCACGGTCTCGAGTTGGACGAAAACCAGCGCGTCGCTCTGCTTCGGCAGATGCCCGGCGCTTGCCTTGAAGCGCGCCTCGCCTCCCAGCGACCCGCCGGGAAGATCCGGTTTCCCATCGAGCCGGTCGAGCGTCGTCTTCAGCAGATCGAGGTCATCGGAAACGAAATACCACTGTTTGTGGAACGCGGCGGCCAATGTCACGTCCGCGCCGGTGAAGGTCTCTATTTCAACCGGGCCGTACTTCGCGAGATCGGCGGTCCCCGCCGGCCACGCGGCATGCATCCGCGCCCTTGCCTCGTCCAGCAGGGAGTCCAGGTCTTCCTTTTTTCCCGTAAACTTCAGGCCCGCGATGAACTTTGGAACTTCCTCCTTTATCGAGGTGAGAGCGAAGAAGGCTTCCCTCGGGTTCAACGAGAAAAGCCTCCGTTCTTTTTCCCTGATCGCATCGAGTCCCGGCAGTTTGGACTCCGGCCGTTCAAGAAAAGCCTGAACTTCCGGCTCTTCGCCCAATTGGTGGAGCGCGGTCTGCTTCCAGCGGTATTTCGAGCGGGCAATATCGGGAAAATCGACGAAGCACACCGTCCCGGCAGGCGCGAGTTTCAAGGCCTCGGCTTCCGTGCCGCGGAGGCGCAAGACGAAAAACGCCCCCGCGACGACCACCGCGATCAAGACGAAAATGAGGACGCTTCTTTTCATGAGCGCTCCGGTTTTAGAGGAATTCCACCTCTGGTCACAGCTTAAACTGAGTGGAGAAAGCCGCTTCCGCCTGGAGGACGGTCACGGGCGCGCCGCGGCGGAGATCCTTTGGATATGCGCCCGAAAATCCGGATCCTCGCCTTCGAGCAATTCCGGCAGCGCCGCGCGAAAATCCTCCCGGCGGCACCACTCGCGCATATAGTCTTCCCAGGAGGACCAGAGGCGGCGCGTCTGTTTGTTCATATCATCGTCGTAAACGAGAAGGTAGGAGCTTTCGAAGATCGAAACCAAAATACCGAACAGCGCGTATCTTCGCTCCATCTGCTCCTCGCTCAACTGAGACTTCGCCCCGTGTTTGCGCAGGAGCTGGAGATCGGCGTTATCGAGCACCAGTTTCAAGAAAGTCATGTATTCGTCCGACAAACGCTGGTAGAGTTCTTCTTCATCGGTCTGCCGTTGCTTGCGCCGTTCCAGCACAAAGACGACGATGCCAAAGGGAAGCGCAAAGGTCTCCACGGTATAAAACGAGAACTCACAGATCTCCATCAGGGTCACACCCGAAGTGTCGGGTTCTTCCGGAACGGTTGCAACCCGTCCTTTGCACAGCCATGACCCTCGATACGGATTGGGAAGCCCGATACCAGCAGGGAGATACCCCGTGGGACAAAGGCGCGGCTCACCCGGCGCTGCTGGATTACCTCCGGGAGAACCGCCTTGAAGGACGCGGGCTGGTGGTCGGCTGCGGCTTGGGATACGATGTTCGCGCCTTGGCCAACGCCTCCAGGGGCGCGCACGTCACCGGCATCGACATCGCTCCTTCGGCGCTCCGCCGGGCAAAGTCTTTCCCGAAGGCGGGGAATGAAAATTACGAATTGGCCGATTTTTTTGCTCTTCCATCGGGTCTGAGACACCGGTTCGACTGGGTGTGGGAACACACCTGCTTTTGCGCGATCGAGCCGTCCACCAGGCCGGCCTACCTCCGCGGCTTGCTGGACGCTCTCACGCCGGATGGCCGTCTCCTCGCGGTCTTTTACCTCGATCCGGGCGGCGACGGCGGGCCGCCCTTCGGAGTCACGGTAGGGGAGCTGGACGCGCTCTTTGGCAAGGATTTCCAATTGCTCGGGGAGTGGGCGCCGAAGGTCACTTATCCCGGCAGGGAAAACCGGGAGCAGATGCGTCTCCTGAAAAGAAAGCCGCATTCCGCGTGAAGGGTCCGGCCCTTTCCGCCGGCGCCTTTTCATTTGTCAAAAGGGAGCCTCCTCGCGTAGATAGGGGGGATGAAACGTCTCCTCCTCGCGGCCTGTCTTCTCTGGATGGTCGCGGCGCACGCGGATCTCGTCATCGTCCAGAAAGTCGAAAGCAAGGGCCAGTCCGGCGACATGACGATGACGATGAAGGACAGCAAGTCGCGGGCGGATATTTCGCCGGCAGTGAGCATGATCACCGATAAGGATACAGGCGACATGATCACGCTCATGCATTCCAAAAAATTGTTCATGCGAATTCCCGGCGCCGCCACCAAGGCGCTGATCGAGCAGGCAAGGAAGGCAACCCCGGGCGCCGATTCCCCTCCGAAGCTGACGCCCACCGGGAGGAAGGAAAAGATCAACGGATACGATACGGAGGAATACTCGGCAATTTTCGGCGAGATGAAGGTGAGTTACTGGATCGCCAGGAATTATCCCGGTTATGCCGACATCCTTGCGCAGATGATGAAATTCCAGCAGGGCAGCCTCTCGGCGGTCACCAGGGGAATGGCGCCGGCGGCCGAGGATTTCCCCGGGATGCCAATCAGGACCGAACTGGAATCCGCCGGCCAGAAAACCACGACGACGCTGGTCTCCATATCGCAAGCGCCGGTCGATCCGAAGAATTTCGAAGTCCCGGCCGACTACAAGGAACTGCCGGCGCCGTCCTTCAACACCCCGGCGCAGTAGCCGGGCCGACCCGGAGCATCAGAAAATGACCACGCACGTAAAACTCTTCATACCGGGCCCGGTCGAAGTCTCCGCCAAGACGTTCGCCGCGTTCTCCAAGCCGATGATCGGCCATCGCGGCGCCGATTTCAAAACGCTCTACCGCTCCATCCATCCGCGGTTGCAGCAGCTTTTCCAGACGAAGCAGCCGGTGTTTCTTTCCACCTCCTCGGCCTGGGGAGTGATGGAAGCCTCGATTCGCAACCTGGTTCCCGGCCGCGTCCTGAACTGCATGTGCGGCGCATTTTCCGACAAATGGCTCGATGTCAGCCGCCGGTGCGGGAAGGAAGCCGAGGCGCTCCAGGTCGCTTGGGGGCAACCGATCCTTCCCGAGATGGTCGACGCGAAACTGGCCCAGGGCGGCTTCGACGCCGTGACTCTCATCCATAACGAAACATCCACCGGCCTGGTGAATCCGCTTCCCGAAATCGCCCGGGTCCTTTCCAAATACCCGGATGTCCTTTTCATCGTCGATACCGTTTCCTCTTTTTCCGCCGTTCCCATCCCGATGGACGAGTTGGGGATCGACCTCCTGCTCACCGGCAGCCAGAAAGCGCTGGCCCTTCCGCCCGGCCTCTCCCTTTTTTCGGCATCGGAAAAGGCGTTCGCCCGCGCCGCGACCATCAAGGATCGTGGCTATTACTTCGATTTCCTGGAATTCAAGAAAAACCAGGAGAACGACATGACGCCGAGCACGCCGTCCATCTCGCACATCTACGCGCTGGAATCCAAGCTGGACGATATATTCAGCGAAGGGCTCGCGGCCCGGCATGCGCGGCATGTTCTCCTGAACGCCATCGTGCATGCCTGGGTGCTGCGCAACGGCTTCGAGTTTTTCGCCGCGGACGGTTACCATTCGAAGACGCTCACGTGCGTGGCGAACAACCGGAAGATCGATGTTGCCGCGCTGATCGACACGCTGCGGCGAAAACATCACTGCGTCATAGACGGGGGCTACGGCAAATTGAAAGGGAGCACCTTTCGCATTTCGAACATGGGCGATGAAACCGAAGAGACGATCGGCCAGCTCCTTGAGTGGCTGGATGACGCGCTTGCGTCCAGTTCCATCCATGAAACGTAGATTCAAAACCATCGGCATGGCTACGCTAGTGAGTGTGGGGATTGCGCGATCAGGAGGGGGCCATCTCCGACTACACCCGCGCCATCGAACTCGACCCGAAACTCGCCATAGCCTGTCAAAATCGCGGTGATGCCAAAAAGGCGAAGGGCGATCTGAAGGGGGCCGATGAAGACCACAATCGCGCCGCCCTTGCCCTCCGGTTCACGCGACGTTATCGCCGTCGTCTTCCAACCGGGCCTGGAATTTCGACGCCCCTTTTTCCCGAAGCAGGGCGGTGATCGCGGGATATCCCATTTTCGCGGCCCACGCCAAGGGAGTCGCCCATGGCTCGGCGTCCGGTTCCTTTGCCCGGGCGCCGTGTTCCAACAACAGCCGGACCAGTTCCTCGCGGCCCCAGCGGCAGGCCCAGGCCAGAGGCGTTGATTTCAAGAGACTGTCGCGAATGCTCAGGTCGGGCGATGCGGCCAGCGCGATGCGGGTGAATTGGAGGCGCTCCGCCGGGGTCGAGCAGCAGCTTCAACGCTTCCTGTTTCCCGAAGTTCACGGCCACCGAAAGCGGGCCGCCCCGGTACAGCATGTGAACTTCGCGAAGGCCCTTTGGATCGCGCCGGTCGAGCGCGCGCAATTCCTCCAGGTCGCCCAGCGCGGCGGCGACCAGCGGCGTCATTTCCGCGCCCGACCGCAGAAGTCTCCGCGCGACTTCCGGGAATGCGTCGCGGTGATGCCGTTTCCATTGGGCGTGAAGCACCGCCCGATCCAGCGGGCTCCATCCTTTGAGGTCCTGGACGGCGCGGATTGACATAGTGCGCCAGAAGCCAGTCCACCACGGGCAGCGCGCCCTCCTCGCAGGCGACGTGAAGCGGGGTGGCGCCGTCGCGGTCGCAGGCTTTGGCCAGGCTCGGGTCGGCATCGAGCATGCCCAAAGCGGTGGCATATTCGCCTTTGCGAATCCGATCATAGAGTTGGTCCTGCGCCGGACTCACGGTCGCGTTGGGACAGCTCATTGTTTCCCGTCGGAATTGCTCTTCCTCTTCCACCGCGGCCACGATTTCACTGAATTCCCGCTCCTTGGCGAGCACGTACGCCGTGGTGGCGTCGCGGTGCGGATAGATGCCCTTGTGCGCGTCGGCCCCGGCCTGCATCAGCGCGCGCACCATCGGCTCGTCGCGGCGCAACACCGCGTAATGAAGCACCCGGTGTTCGTCATTCTCGGCCATGTCCATTTTCACCAACTCGGGACGCTGGCGCAGCAGGGCGCGAGCCTGCGCCACATCTCCTTGTTCAACCGCCTCGACGAGACGGCGCAAGGTCACCCGGTCGAGGTGCGCTCGCAGTTTCGGCCAGCTTTCGAAGCCGTATTCCAGCGCGATCACCAACTGGGCGTCGTGAAGGTGAAAGCCTCCTTCGGGGATGGCGCCTTCCGCCAACTTGAGATAGAGCGGATGATGCCGTCTCAGACGGGTGAGAGCCTCGGGATGCGACTGCTTGAACTCCCTGGCCAATTCCTTGGCCTGGATTTGAAGTTGGCGCAGGCTGGGCCGCGCCGGTAGCGGCTGGGACATGAAACCTCCATTGCGTTATCGCCTGTGGTCCGCGATCAGGCAGCAATAAAGGTTAGGCTGCGATTAACGTTGGAAGGTGGACTCTGTCCTTTCCGCGGACCCGGATGCGCCCTTTCGCGCGTTGAGAGTATCGTTTATCTGGGCCAGTACTGTCAAGATCAGGTCTGAGAGACTACTGGGGCCTCTCCTTCGAGCGCAGCCATTCCGAAAGGTCCCTATGCCCGGCATGACGCGCCCAATCCGCGGGAGTGCCGTGGAATTGGATGTCCGTCACAGTGGCGCGGAACGCCACAGGCCGCACGGGTGCGCCGTTGCAACAAGTCATGGACGAACTCCGGGGGGAACGGCCGCGCCCTGCTCCGGTACCGGTGCCCAGTTTTTGTCGGGATTGTATTCCAACATGGCTCTGGCGATCTCTCCAGTCTCCGGGCCCAGGTTGCGCTGGTACAACTTGCCCTGTTGATTGATGACGAATGTCATGATTCCTGAGTCGCCCCACTTCGAGGGGTAGGCGGCCAGGGCAAATCCGGCGATCATGTTGCCGTTGATAATGTAGTTATACTTTCCGCCTGGCGCCGCCGGGCCCTGCCTGGTGAGGATCTTGAAAATGTAGCCATGGAAGGGATGCGGGCCTTCGCCATTCTTTCCAGGGCTGTAGCCTTCCTCCCGAGCTTCCGCCACAAGGGGGCCGAACGGGCTGGTTTCTTCATTCGCCGCCGCCTCCCAGTAAAGGCCGTCCTTCTTTCCCGAAGCGCTCTTGAAATTTTGCGCATATTTGAGCACCTCGCTCCCATCGCGATCCTTGCTTGCGTACTGGCGCTGAGCGTCCACGTAGGTCCGGCAAACGCCGATGGCGTTGATCTCGTCCTCGCCGATATGGCGGTTGATGATTTCCTCTTTCCCGGCGTCGGTGTCGAAAAACCATCGATCATCCTTTTTCACGAGCGGGATCGGAAACGGCCAGTTCTCCGCGCCGATGTTGAGGATGATTTTGTCATCGCCCTGGAGGGCGGGATTACACATTTGGGTGATCGCTTTGGAAAACCGGGCAAAGTTGGCTTCGTCCTCCACTTTGTCGCCCGTAACGAGATCCTTGTGAGCGGGACCGAAGATTTCATGCAGAGCCGTATGATCCGCGGCTTTCACCGCGTCGATCAGGGCTTTGATGGCATCCTCGGGGGATGCGAACGTGGTTTGTTTGCCGACGGACTTTTCTTCATTTGCATGAAGCCGCAGAGGCAGGAATGCCGCGCCCGCCATGACCAGCACCGCAAGGAACATCCCGGCGGGATGTTGGGATTGTTTCGAGGTTTTCATAGGCTTTTTAGTGATTTTTAGGAAAGTGGATGGCCGGGTCAGCGCCTGCCGCGGCTTGCCGCTCCCCGAGCGCTGAATGCATTGGCAGCGGGTCCGGCGCTCATGTGGAACGCGCTCGCAGGCCTGAACGACTCAGGGGGCGGGCGGTTGACCACGGGAGCGGCTTGCGCTTGACGGCTGAGTTGCCCGCGGATGCTGGCCTCGCGGGCGTCGGACCCCCGGCGATAGTCATTGAATGTGCCGGGTGTTCGCTCAGCCGGAACCACGGCCGGAGCGGCCGCCCGGGGCTGGACCGTCCGAACGGAGGGGCGGCTTTGGCCCCAGCCTGTGAAATCGCGCCGCGGGTAGCCCGTGGGTGTGGTCAGGGCGCCGGCTGCGCGGGTCCCATGAGGGATTCTCACACCGGGCAATGGTTTGGGGCGGGAGACACCCAGATAGCCCTGGTTTGCCGGCCGGGCCTCGCTCCGCACGCGACCGGGCTGCCATGTACGCGCATTCGCGTTATTGGCATTCCCGCCGACGTAAACGCTGCGATGACGCCAGTCCACGCCGTAATCGAGCCACGGGCCCACGGGGTAAACCGGGCCGAATCCAATGAGCGGGCCTGCGTCCGCGGAATACCCCTCGTCATAAACGGCATCGGGATCGTATTCCGGCATGTAAATCGCATTGGGATCCGTCGGTTCGATGTCAATGTTGCCATCATCCGCGAGCACCTGCTGCTGCGGGGTATTTACAAGAGTGCCCGCCGCGCTCGCCTGCGCCCGAAGCTGCTGGATGGCGTCCATTACGTCCGCGGGCTGGGAGAGAAATGCGTCGCCTAGCTGCGTGGTCCAGTCAAGGTTCTGACTCAGCCACTGCAAGAGAGCCGGATAGTGCGTGAGCGCTTTGACGCTGTCGTCCCAAGGTTCGTTCGGGATCTGCCCAGGATCGCCATTCCCGCTCAGATAACGCGCCGCGAGCACGATGTCGGAGGGCACCGTCGAGGCCGGCAGGATCAATGCGATCAGCGAATCCGGGTAAAGCGCGATTGGGCCGAGCAATTGATCCAATTGATCCGAGTTGAGAACCGGTGC
>Ga0302324_100027545_pt1 | contig 10823 bp, 11 predicted proteins | sample Palsa_T0_1_FD_201949 | JGI IMG/M metagenome (GOLD analysis project Ga0302324, IMG submission 201949) | Peat permafrost microbial communities from Stordalen Mire near Abisko, Sweden - Palsa_T0_1 | ecosystem: Environmental > Terrestrial > Soil > Palsa > Peat permafrost | place: Sweden: Abisko...
CAGTGCATTTCCCGGAGTCATCTTCAATTACACGCAGCCCGCCGAAGACGCGGTCGACGAAGCCTTGACGGGACTCAAGAGCGCACTCGCGGTAAAGATTTATGGTCCCGACCTGAATGTTCTGCAAAGCAAAGCGCTGGAAATCAAACGCCGGCTCGCACAAGTACCGGGATTTACGGAGCTGACGGTGGTCCGGGAGCTCGGCCAGCCGAGCCTGCTGATCGACGTGGATCGCGACAAGATTGCCCGCTACGGCATTAACGTTGCAGACGTAGAGGCTGTGGTACAAGCGGCCGTGGGCGGCCAGGCGGCAACACAGGTCATCCAGGGGGAAAAATTATTTGACCTGGTGGTGCGCATGAAACCTGAATTCCGCGAAAATGCGCAGGAGATTGGCAACTTGTTGGTGGGTACACCTACAGGACAGCAAATTCCCCTGCGCGATCTTTCGAATATCCACGAGGCAGGTGGCGCGTCCTTCATCTACCGCGAAAACAACTCACGCTACATCGGCGTGCAGTACAGCATCGAGGGGCGCGACCTGCAGGGCGGGGTTCTCGCTGGACAGCGGGCCATCGCGGATCTTAATAAGTCCCTGCCCGCCGGCTATCGGCTCGAGTGGGGTGGTGAGTACGGCGAATTTCTTGAGGCCAAGCACCAGATTGAATTCATCGGGCCACTTGCCTTGCTGATCATTTTCATGATCCTGTTTGCGCTGTACGGCAACTTCAAATTTCCGGTGACCATTGCTCTCGGCGTCATCCTGACCGAACCTGTGGGTGCGTTGATCGCGCTCAAGCTGACGCACACGCCGTTCAGCGTCTCATCGGCTCTCGGCTTGTTGGCCTTGATGGGCGTATCGGTTGAAACAGCCGTGATCCTTGTCTCCTACATCAATAAGCTGCGTCTGGAGCATAAAGACATCCGCACGGCGACCCGCGAGGCTTCGCTCTTGCGGCTGCGGCCCATTGTAATGACCGCCCTGGTTGCTTGCCTGGGTCTGCTACCTGCGGCGCTTTCCACCGGCATCGGATCTGACACACAAAGGCCTTTTGCGATCGTGATCGTCGCCGGCCTGATCTCGCGGCTCTTCCTTGGTTTCTTTGTCAACCCAGTGCTGTACGAGATGGTCGCTCGCGATGGCGACGTTCTGCAGGTTTGATGCAGTGAAATTGCTTAGTCCCTGCTCGAAACGCAATAGGCAGGATCGTGGCGAACGCCTGTTTTCATGAACTCTTCAATCACCCCGACCGGTTGAATACCACCCCTGGCTCCGACCGCCATGCAATTCATTGCGGCGGCGGCGCAACCGAAATCAAGTTGCCGCTCCAGGGGCCAATCCTGAAGAAGCCCGTAGATAAACCCGGCATGGAAGATGTCTCCCGCACCGGTCGTGTCGACTACCGAAACCCGATAAGCGGGGGCGTGATGTGAGTGCTTCCCATCCCAAGCCAGCACACCGTCATGGCCCAGGGTGGCGGCGGTGAGACGGCATCCATAGCGGCGCTGCATGAGACGCAAGGCCATTTCCAGGTCGGGCTCGCCGGTGAGTCTGGAGGGGATATCCCGGCTCACGATGAGATAGTCAACGTTTTCCAGAAGCCTATCCAAACCTGGATACAGCTCATCCAGATCGGCGATCACAGGTATGCCTGCAGCGCGGGCCCAACCAGCGGCCACAGTGGCGGCCTCCGTGTCGTAGCCATCCACGTGCAGGGCTTGCGCATTCACGATCCACTGGCGATCCAGATGGGCAGGCTTCAGGGCGACCCGCTCATCGCGCCGGCAAAGCACGGTCCGCTCGCCCCCGCCGTCGACCAGTATGAGCGACTGCGGGCTCGCTCCTTCGTTAACGGTAATGATCTGGGTCTCAACGCCTGCGCGGGCAAACGCTTCTTTATGAAGAGTCGCGGCGGAGTCGTCACCAAGGATTCCTACATATCGCGTCGACATGCCCCAGAGCTGACAAGCCACCACTGCGGTTGCGACCTGGCCCCCAGGCAGCACGTTGACAGAACGATATTCAACTTTGGAACCCCGTTCCGGGTAATCTGCGAGGGCAATGAGCGTGTCTGTCGCGTTCAGGCCCACGCCGACAAGGTCAACCTTGGACGGCATAGTCATTGAGCCAGTGTAAATGGAGCCTTAGGAAACCCAAAAACCTTCGTGCACCAGGCCCGCCTCGTCCTCCAGCAAGGGTCCAGCGACGGCAATCGGCTTTTGCCCCCGGGCAAAGACTTCCCGGCAAGGCAGATCGAGGGTGGGATTTTCCGTATGGCTGCCGGTGTACCGCAGCAGGCCGGTTTCCGCCAGCGCAAAGACCACACGGCCGATGCCGGTCCAGTAAATCGCGCCGGCACACATCGCGCAGGGTTCGGTGCTGGTGTACAGAGTGCACTTGGCGAGCTCGGCTTCGCTCAGCAGCCGGGCAGCCTGGCCACAAGCCAGCATTTCGGCATGCTGGGTCGGGTCGCCGTTGGGCCGTACTGCATTGTTGCGTGCGGCAACGACCGTCTCACCCCGCTCATTGACGATCAGCGCGCCAAACGGATGACGGCCGTCGTTGCGCGCCTTGCGCGCCAGCTCGATTGCCTGCCTCAAGAAAGCCAGGTCCTGCTCGGTTACTTGTTCCACTGTTCAGTTCTCCGTTTTCGAGGAAAAGAAAAGGTTGAGAAGCACCGCAGTCGCGGCGGCGAGAAAGATACCGCTGTTCAAGAAGAGCCGGGCCGCGTCCGGAGCGTGGGCAAACAGCTGGGGCGACGCAATGGGCAGCACACCCATGCTCACCGAGACAGCCACGATGATCGCATTGTTGGTTCCGTGATAGCGAACCCGGGTCAATTCCTCAATGCCGGCCATGGTCGTCATGCCGAACATAACGATCGACGCGCCGCCCAAGACCGGGCGGGGAATACCTGCAATGACGGCGGCCAGTTTAGGCAGGAATCCAAGCACGACCAGCAATCCGCCGCCCGCGGCAACGGCAAAGCGGCTCTTGATTTTAGAGAGCGCAAGCAGGCCAGTGTTTTGCGAATACACGTTGTACGGAAAGCTGTTAAAGAATCCGCCCAACACTGTTGAAAGGCCGTCTGCGCGGAAGGCCGCGGTCAACGTTGCCGGGCCGATCGGACGGCCGGTGATCTCGCCGATTGCGAGACAATTGCCGGTGGTCTCGGTCATCACCACCAGCATGGACAGGCTCATCACCAGAGCGGGCAGCAGCACGAAATGCGGTGGACCGAAGAGCAGCGGATGCGCCAAGGCAAACCACGGTGTGACGGGCACCTGCCTGAAGCTGGCTTGGCCAGCCAGCGCGGCCAGGGCGGTTCCACTTATCAGCCCCAGTAATACGCTGAGGTTGGCGATCATGCCGCGCCCAAAGCGCTGGATGCCCACAATCAGCACAATCGTTGCCAGGCCCAATCCGAGATGGGCTAAGCTGCCGAAGTCGGCCGCCGCGGGATCACCGCCGCCCAGCCATCCCCCAGCCACCGGGAGCAGCGACAGCCCAATCACCGTGATCACCGAGCCAATCACTACCGGAGGAAAAAATCGCAGCATACGACTGAACCACGGCCCCACCAGCATGGTGAAGAGCCCGCAGCTGATCACGGCTCCATACAAAGTCGGGATGCCGTAATGACTACCGATCAAAATCATGGGCGCAACGCAAATGAAGGAACAGCCCTGGATGAGAGGAAGACGCGCTCCAAACTTCCACCAGCCAAGGGTTTGCAGCATGGTTGCCAGGCCGGAGGTAAACAGATCTGCGCTGATCAGCGCAATCACCTGCTTGGGCGTGAACTGGAGTGCGCTGGCTAGAATCAGCGGTACCGCCACCGTGCCGGCGTACATAACCAGCACATGCTGCAGTCCGAACAAGAATAACTGGGGAATCCCCTCGATCTCATCGATTGCGTCGGCAGAGGCTGGCATGCCGCCAGACCCGGGCACCGGGTTGCGAGGGCCCATGCTCACCTCTGGGTCGGCTGAGGCTGTCATTGGAGGTTACATAATAGCGTGGATGTGAGCAGCGTCCGTGGCCATTGTTGATCGACGAGTGCTACCTATCGCAGACTTGCCAAATTAGGTTAGAGAAGGGACCCAGTAGACCTGATCAACCGAACCACCGTCTATGGTTCTGGACGGGTGCCCCATGTTCGCACCAGCGTACATGGGCCGAAATTGGTTTTTTCCAATGCTTTTACTCTACCGAGGAAGATGCTGGCCTGGGCGACCCCTCTCTTAATCGCCTACCAAGAGCGTTGGAGGGCTGCGCCCGTCGGCCCATGTACGCTGCTGCGAACATGGGGCACCCGTCCAGGAAGGTGGGCTCGGCCGCTAGCTCAACTCGAGGAGCCCGCCGGTCAGTTTCTTGTTGTTCCGAGTTGCGGTCTCATTTAGTAATGGCGCATGACTCCTGAATTCTGCCGTCTTGCGTCAAGGCTAAGAATATTTTCGTTCTTGGCAGCGCTAGCCAGCGCATCCCTGCTATTCGCGCAAGCACCGGCGCCACCCAAGCTGGTGGTTAAGAACGCGTTCATTCTAACTATGGCGCCGGGCCAGCGCGAGCCGGTGAAGGGCTACCTGTTGGTCGGAGAAGATGGCCGCCTGTTAGCGGTTGCAGCGGGAGATCCTCCAGCCGGATTGCAGGCCAAGCAAAGCCTGGATGCCGGCGGCCATTGGGTGATCCCAGGATTTATCTCTGCTCATAGCCACTTATGGCAGAGCGCTTTTCGCGGGCTAGGCGCGGACCAGACGCTGATGGGATGGATCGACGCGCTCTATAAACCTGCCGCCAAGTACAGCGCGGAAGATATGTACTGGTTCACCCTGGACGGCGCTCTCGACCACCTGCAGCATGGCATCACTGCGGCGTATAACTTCAACTACGGAGCGTGGTCCAGCGGCCGAACAGCCCCCACGGTAACCGTGGACGAATTTGACCGCAACGGTTTTCTCGCCGAGATGGACTCCGGCATCCGCTTTGTCCACGGCCTTTCGGTGGGCCGCGCCACCGCCTTGGGTGTACAGCCCAGCTATGGAACTGAGCAGGCGCGGGGTCCGCTCAAGGCCTTTTTGGACTGGACGAGCAAGCAGCCCAAGTCGAGCAACTTTCTATCCGTGATGATCAGCGGCGGCACAGCGTTCAACGACACGTATCAACAGGCCGTGATGGAAAAGCAGCTGGGAGACGAGTTTCATCTAGCTAACCAGACCCACTACCTGGAGCCGCCGGAGACACAGTATGAGCAACAGAGCAGGTTTCGCTGGTTCATGGATAGCGGGTTGCTCTCGAAACAGCTAATGTTCGGGCACTTCATTCATACCAATAGCTTCATCATTGCGGAGAGCGCGAAGGCCGGCGTGGCGATGTCCTGGAATCCGCTATCGAATGGGCGGTTGGCGTCGGGAGTGGCGGATATTCCCGCCTATTTGAAGGCGGGCATCCGGGTGGGCATGGGCGTCGATGGCGAAGCCAGCGCCGACCTGGCGGACCCATTTGAAAATATGCGCACCGGGCTCTATGCGATCCGCGACAAGTATGAGAATGCGACCATCATGAGTCCCTACGACGTGCTGCGGCTGCACACCATGGGCAGCGCGGATGTACTGGGTGTGGCTGACCGCCTGGGCAGCCTGGAACCGGGAAAGTTTGCCGACTTCCTGGTGATCGATCCGACCCGCTTCCGGACGATTTTTGATCCTTATGCTTCCCTGGTCTTAGTTGCCGGGGAGCGCGATTTGGAACGGGTGTACGTGGGCGGCGATTTGCTGGTGCAGAACGGAGCGATACTGAAACAGGACATGGTTAAGGAGAGAGCGGAAGTAAGCAAGCGCGTCGCCGCTCAACGCTGATATTTTTTGGCCATCTGCTGGAAGATGTCCAAATCGCCGCCGACAGGGCGTCATGATAGTAGCGGATGGACAACGTCCGACTAAAATCCATGATGGAGGTTTTCTATGCAATATCTATTGACGCTCTATGCGGACGAGGCTGGCTGGTCCAACATGTCGAAGAGTGAACAGGAACAGGGAGTGGCCGCTTACATGGCGTACGGCGAAGCACTGAAGGCGGCGGGCGTCTGGTTGGGTTCGAACCGCCTGCAGCCAATCTCTACAGCCACCACGGTGCGCAATGTCAGCGGCAAGGCGCAGGTGCTGGATGGCCCCTACGTGGATTCAAAAGAGCAGCTGGGCGGCTATTATTTGATCGACGTACCCGATCTGGATGCCGCACTTTCCTGGGCCGCGCGCTGCCCCGCGGCAGGTCATGGGGTGGTCGAGGTTCGCCCGATCTGGAGCATACCCGAGTACAGCCGGGCACAAAACCTCCAACACGCTACGGCTTGAGAAACCGTTCATGCATTCATGCGAAGGCGAGGAGCAGGCACGCAGCACCGCGGAGGCAGTCGCCCGCCGCAGCTACGGCAAGCTCGTCGCCTTTCTTTCTGCACGCACACATGACGTAGCCGCCGCTGAGGACGCCCTCTCCGAGGCCTTCGCATCGGCGCTGGCAGACTGGCCAGGCAAAGGCTGCCCGGCCAATCCGGAAGCATGGCTGCTCACCGTCGCCCGGCGCAAGCTCATCGATGCGGCACGGCGACAGCATAGTAGCGACCTGGTCGACGAAGATCTGGAGCAGATCGCCGCGGTGGTGGACGCCCATCTGGGCGCCGATCCCGCAGAGATTCCCGATCGCCGGCTTGCCCTTATGTTTGCGTGCGCGCATCCTGCCATCGACGCCGCTATTCGTGCGCCTTTGATTCTGCAGGTCATCCTGGGACTCGATGCAGCAACCATCGCATCGTCGTTCCTTATGTCTCCGACGGCTATGGGCAAGCGTCTGGTGCGCGCCAAAAGCAAGATCCGCGAGGCCGCGATTCCCTTTTGCATTCCTGGGCGCGAAGAATTACCCGAACGCCTCGATACTGTGCTTGAGGCAATCTACGCCGCGTTCTCGGAGGGTTGGAGCGATGCGGCTGGGACTGACAGCTCGCGACGGGATCTTACTGGCGAAGCATTCTTTCTGGCCCGGTTGGTGACCGAGCTCTTGCCTACAGAGCCGGAAGGGCTCGGCCTGCTGGCACTGATGCTGCACGCGGAAGCCCGGCGCCGCGCGCGGCGCAGCGATGAGGGAGACTATGTTCCCCTGGCTGAACAGGATCTTGCCCGTTGGGACTTGCAGATGATCGATGAAGCCGAAGCACTGCTGCTTCGCGCGCAGGCTTTCGGTGTGATCGGCCGCTATCAACTCGAAGCCGCAGTCCAGTCGGCGCACGTGCATCGCCGCTGCACGGGTCACGCTGACTGGGAGGCGGTGTTGCAGATCTACGACGCGCTCTTCGCTATCACCGGCTCCCCGGTGGTGGCCATCAACCGCGCGCTGGTTGTGGCCGAGTTACAGGGCGCGCACGCAGCTCTCGAGGCCATGCCCGACCCCGCCAGCGATCCCCGTTTGGTCGAGTACCAGCCCTACTGGGCGGCGCGCGCGGAGCTATTGGCTAGTACGGGCGCGCATTGTGACGCACGACGTGCGTACGAGATCGCCATCGGTTTGGAGCGCGATCCCGCAGTTCGCCGTTTCCTCGAGCGGCGCCGCGCGGCATTCGAAGTTTCAAACGCGTGAGGGGTCAGGACCGGGTCAATCAACGCAATGAGGACATTGATATCGATGAGAAGCTGTTTTAGTGCAATTCCTCGCGCAACTGATGCACCAGCACTGACGTCACTCGCTTAGCACCCGCGCGCACCGGCAACAACGGACTCCCATTCCGTGTCTGGTGCCGGGATTCGATTAGATTCAATCCCCGTCTGGCAAGCGAGGAGATGACCTCGCCCACCGTCCTGTTTTGCTCTGCCGCAATTTCCTTTGCTGCACTCAGGACATCGTCATCGATTGACAAGGTAGTCCGCATTGCCTTTTCTCCTGTATCCAACATCATAGATCAGGTGCGGGCGTTCTTCCGGAGCAGGCGGGATGGCCAGAGATCAACTGCCGTCCGGAAACCCGCCGCGGTGCAAGGTCATGGGGAAGTCGGGAAGGACCTCAGGCCTGGGGACCGATGCGCGCCAGCCTTCGGGATAGGGCTCCAGTCCGCGAAAAAGCGGGGATCGCTGGTCCGCAGGCCGGACGTCGAGTTGCTCAAGCAAATCCCGCAGACGGCCGATGGCCTGCTCGCCAAAGCGGGCCTGCCAATGCTCTTCAATGGCCCATAGCAGTTGACGGTACTTGTCTTGTGCCTTTCGGCCTTTGGGAGTAAGCACCAGCACCTTCTTCCGGTTGGCGGTCGATTTCGCCTGGATCACGGTGTATCCGTGCTTGCCAAGAAAGCTCAGCGACATCGCGATCGCCTCCTTCGACACTCCGGACAGGCGCGGGAGATCGCTCGCCTCGACCCCTTCCTCGCACGCGAGGCGCAAGACATTGGCGCCGATGGCAAGGGACACCTCCGACTCCCGCTCGAACTCAATGGCGAAAGACAGTAGGACCTTCGAGAGGAGTGAAGCCAGAGAAAGACTGGTGATCGTTGCTGCATCCGCCGACGCACTCTGCGCGTCTTCCGGCCCCCTGCTGAAAAGCCCGTACCCCAGGATCGGGAGACCGTCAGGCAAGGCAACTTCAATCTGGCTGACTACGGTGACCAGCGCTTCGCGAAGATGGTCGATAGTGTCCTGGCCAAAGCGTTCCCGCCAACGCTTCTCTATGAGGCCCTCCAGCGTTCGCCAGATCTCCATAGCCTTTCGTCCACCCGGACTAGGTAGGACCATTGCGTTGGGCTTGACGACAATGTAACCCCACCACTCCCCCAGGCGCGTCAACCAGGTACGCATGTTTTTAGCGGGCATCCGTGATCGATGCTGCAGCTCACGAACGGTGGTCCCCTCTTCATCGACAAAGCGCATGAAATTCGACCACATGACCATCGAGACCAGCCATGGGACAGGCTGCGAGCGAGTGGTCGAGCCATGGTTCGTCGTGCGATGCGGCACCTGGTGTTCGAACTCATTGTCGAACTCGATGGTAAAAGCAACCAGCGTGTGTGACAGCAGGGTAGGCAGGGGTAGGCGGCCATCCATGAACCAATGATCCCACGGGACCAGCTGCTTGTTGGTGCCGATTCGCGGTGTCAATCGCTGCCCCAATATGCGAGAATCGGTTTCCGTTTGAATTCAGGAAAATCCGACAAGGCAAGGTCTCATGTCTGACAAAGCAACGGCTTGTCCTCTTACACTTGACATAGTCCGCACGGGCAACGCATTCGTTGTGCGCTGCGACGGCAAGTTGGTCGCGGGGGTAAACGATATTCTCTACGTCAAGGTCAGCCAGTTGATCCCCGATACCAAGAGAATTGTGCTGGACTTGACCAACCTGACCCGTGTAGACAGCATGGGCCTGGGCACACTGGTTCGCCTCTATGTTTCTGCCCGGTCTGCGGGCTGCAGCTTAGAACTCATCAATCTTGGCAAACAGGTTCGGCAGCTGCTTGGCACGACTGGTCTGATGAAGGTGTTCGCTGACATCGGGGAAAGTGGCATCAAGATGTGCTGATCGTACCTTCGAAACCGGCTGCAATCGCAAACCCCGTGCGGTGACAACGATCACAGACCGGTTCTCCGGCCGAATGCAGAATAAGCATCGGAGCTGACCGGAATGACAAACGACTATCTTGAGAAGCACTACACCTGTATCTACAAGAGCATCCAAAAGGGCTGCCTGGATTGCAGGTCGGCACATCCCTGCCCACCGCTGATCGTGATTGCCATGCGGTACGCGCGGGAGATCGCCACGCCTCCACCATCCGATAAATAAGACCCGGACGACCCCCTCTGTGACGTCCATCACAGAATCAAATGCCCGGCCGGCCCTACGATCTCTCTGGGAGGGGTACATGGTACATGAACCAGACCCCGAGAAAGAGGCTCTTATGATCGGATATTGCTTCAATCCAGAATGCAACGAGGAGCTGCGCTATCTGCGGCAAGGCTCGGTCTATCAACGGGAGACCGGCGCTGCGCAAGACTTCCGCTCAGAATTTTTCTGGCTATGCCCAGCCTGCTCTTCCCTCTTCAAGGTAACTTCCGACCATGACGGGGAGCCCTCTCTGGCCCCTGCCGCGCTCAGGGACGAGCGGGTCCGTAGGAATTCTCGCATTCGGAGAGTGCTGAGGGATGTAGTGGTCGCCCAACTACCAGAAACCCAGGACGCACAACGGGTGGCTTTATGACGCAAACTATTCCGTTTCCTGTTTACGCAGAATCCATCCACTACGATCTCAAGGAGCTGCTCGTCGCCTACGACTTCTCTGAAGCGGCAGAGGCCTCACTGAAGTACGCGGTGATGTTGTCGAAGAAGTTTGGGTCGTTCATTCATCTCATTGGCGTGCAGAGCCCCGCCGAATACGCAAGCGCTCTCGAAGCTGGCCCACTGGCGATGCAAATGGCCCAGCGTGATCTTCAATCTGCTCTCAAGAGTACAGAAGAGCGCCTGAGGGGAGAGGGGATATGGAGCGATTCCGTCCGCCGGATAGGTAACGTCGCAGACACGATCGAGGGAGCCATTCTTGAACGTACGCCGGACCTTCTGCTGCTTGGCGCCTTTGGCTTCGGCCCAATCGACCGGCCACGCCTTGGCTCAACCACCGAGCACCTGCTTCGAACCGCCCGCTGCCCAGTGATGGTGCTGGGGCCACATACACTTCTCCGCGATCGGGAGGCTCCTGCTATCCGGCGCATTCTCTGTGCCACGACAGCGACCGAGTCGCACGACGATATTCTGGCGTTTGCCGGCCACTTTGCCGCCCAATTGGGAGCGGACCTTG
>Ga0302324_100027550_pt1 | contig 10822 bp, 8 predicted proteins | sample Palsa_T0_1_FD_201949 | JGI IMG/M metagenome (GOLD analysis project Ga0302324, IMG submission 201949) | Peat permafrost microbial communities from Stordalen Mire near Abisko, Sweden - Palsa_T0_1 | ecosystem: Environmental > Terrestrial > Soil > Palsa > Peat permafrost | place: Sweden: Abisko...
AATTAAGGAGCTCGATAAAATTGTCCGCATTGAGATACCCGAAGAAGAGCCCATCATTCACTTCAAATTCCCCCAGCCACCGCCTTCAGGCCGCGTGGTTGTTGAAGCAGCAGACTTATCCAAGAGTTATGGACCAAAACAGGTTCTGAAAAACGTCAACTTCACCATCGAGCGTGGCGACCGCGTAGCTCTTGTCGGTGTCAACGGCGCGGGCAAATCCACACTCATCCGCCTGCTCACCGGCGACGAAACGCCAACTGCGGGCCACATCAAGCTCGGCCACAACGTCGTCAGCGAGTATTTCGCGCAGGATCAGTACAAGGTGCTCAACGGCGATGCGCGCATGCTCGACGACATCAGCCGCGCCGCGCTCAAGGTGCCGGAGCAGGCGCTGCGCTCGCTTCTCGGCTGCTTCCTCTTCACCGGCGACGATGTCTTCAAGCCCCTTGGCGTGCTCTCCGGCGGCGAGCGCAATCGCTACGCGCTGGCGCGGATTCTGGTCTCGCCGTCGAATTTTCTGCTGCTCGACGAGCCCACCAACCACCTCGACATGCGCGCCAAAGATGTGCTGCTTGAAGCTATCGCCGCCTTCTCCGGCACGGTGGTCTTCGTCTCCCACGACCGCTACTTTATTGATCGTCTTGCCTCGCGTGTGCTTGAAGTAGAGGGCAAGACCGTCACCAGCCATGAGGGCAATTACGAAGACTATCTCCGCCGCAAAGAGGCCTTCACTTTCAGCGCCAACAGTTCCCCAGAGAAAGTTAGCCTCGGATACGCTTTGAAAGGGCACGACTTCAGTCGTGCCCATACTGCCGATAGAAACGTCGGGGCTTTAGCCCCTGCCACCTCATCTCCGGCAGCTTCGGCTGCCAACACCATCGTCATTGAAGGTGGCCCCGACGACGCTGGCAAGAAACGCCGCCTCAATCCCATCAAGCTGAAGCAGATGGAAGACCGCTGCGCTTTCCTTGAAGAAGAAACTCCACGCATCGAAGCCGCCATCGCTCACACCGAGCAGCAATTGGGCATGTTCGTCTCCGCCACAGAAACCGCCCGCCTCACCGCCTTGGCCGATGATCTGCGCAGCCAACTGGCCGCATGCACGGCCGAGTGGGAAAATCTGATGATGCAGTTAGAAGCCCAGACCGCGATCTCCTGAGACGTTCTTCATCGCCCGTCGTGCATAATCAAAATAAGATGGCCCTTTTGTGGAATCCCGAGAGCTGGTCGCAGCGGCTGGCAGAATTGGAAGCCCAGTCCGGCGACCTGAAAGAAGCTCCGCTGCGCCGCGACGTGCGTTCGCTCGGCACGCTGCTCGGCGATGTGCTGCGTGAGCAGGCCGGCGACGACCTGTTTGCCCACGTGGAGGCGCTGCGCCAGGGCACCATACGACGGCGCGACGCCGAATCCCGCGGCAGCGAGGACGAGGCCGCTCGTCACGCCGCCGCCGCGCTGGAATTGGTCCACTCGCTTCCCGCCGAGCGCGCCATCCTGCTCACGCGCGCCTTCGCTTTCTACTTTGAGCTCATCAATCTTGCCGAGACCAACCATCGCAAGCGGCGCCGCATCGCCCTGCGGCTGAGCGGCCAGGCCGGACGCCAGCGTGGTTCGCTTGCCGGCACACTTTCCGAAATGCGCCGCGTGGGCATCCGCGCCGCGGAAGCGCTCGACTGGCTGCGCCGCGTGCTTGTCGTGCCCGTCTTCACAGCTCATCCCACTGAGGTGGCGCGCCGCTCCGTGATGTTCAAGCGCCGCCGCATCGGCGATTTTCTCGCGACGCTTGACCGTATCCCCGTTCCCGAGCAGGATCTCGCCCGCCTGGAACAACTGGTGCTCGCCGAGATCACCAGCCTATGGCAGACCGATGAAGTCCGATCGCGCCGGCCGACTGTGTACGACGAAATCAAGATGGGCCTCGACTACTACGACGTCTCCATTTTTGAAACCTTGCCCAGCCTCTACCGCGAAATCTCGGAGGCGCTGCACGCGTCCTACGGCATCGAAGTCGATACTCTCGCATTGCCGCAGGTGCTCCAGTTTGGCTCGTGGATCGGCGGCGATCGCGACGGCAATCCCTTCGTCACGCCGCAGGTCACACGCGACTCCATCCAACTCGCCCGCGGACATCTGCTGCTCTACTACCAGCGCCAATTACAGGAGATCATCGACCTGCTCACCACCAGCGCCCAGCAGCGGCCGGTGAGTGACGCGCTGCTTGAGCGTCTGCAGGCGTACGTTGCCCAAGTGCACACGCCCGAGTCGCAGGTCTTCGGCGAGCAGTATGAGTTCGAGTACTATCGCCGCTTCGTCATCTGCCTCAAAGCCCGCGTGCAGCGCACTCTTGAGCATGAAAGCAGGCCGCACGCCGGCGGCAATGGCGAATCGCTGCCCGTCACCTCATACACTCTCGCGCAAGGCCAGGAGCAACTCGCGCAGGTGCTGCCTGCCTACTGCTCGGTCGATGAATTTCTCAGTGACCTGGAAACTTTGCGCGCTTCGCTCGCTGAAAATCGCGGCCTCCGTATCGCGCGCACGCTTATCGATCCGCTCATCCTCCAGGTGCGCACCTTCGGCCTGCATCTGCACACGCTCGATATTCGTCAGCACGCCCGTGTGCTCGCTGCCGCACTGCAGGAGGCCATCACCGACACCATGGCCGCTTCACTCCCCGTCGGCCTGTCCGCTGAAACCGCCAGCGTGCTTGAAACCTTCCGCGTCATCGCGGAGGTCAAGACTGGCTGCTCGCCGGAAGCCGTTCGCCAATACGTCATCAGCGGTGCCGCAACAGTGGAAGACGTTCTCACCGTCGTCCGCCTGGCGCGCCTCAGCGGAGTGAAGGTCGAAGGCTCTGGACGTGACCCGGGCCTGATGCCCGTCCCGCTCTTCGAGTCCATTGATGACCTGCGCCAGGCTCCCGCCGTTTGCCGCGATCTCTGGTCCCGTCCCGACTACCGCAAGCTCATAGCCACCTGGGATAACTGGCAGGAAGTCATGCTCGGCTACTCCGACTCCAACAAGGATGGCGGCATGTTGACCTCGACCTGGGAGATATTCCGCGCCCATCGCGATCTGCACGTCGTGGCGCGCGAGGCCGGCATCAAGCTCCGTTTATTTCACGGCCGCGGCGGTACAGTAGGCCGCGGCGGTGGCCCCACGCATCGCGCTATCTTTGCCCAACCCATGGATTCCTTCGACGGCCAGTTGCGCATCACCGAACAGGGCGAGGTGCTCAACTTCAAATATGCCGACGAGGTGCTCGCCGAGCGCAATCTGGAACTCATGATCGCCGCCTCACTCGACGCATTGGCGCGTCCCAACGCGCGTGACCCCGAAGGCCACTTCACCGGCGTCCTCAAGCCTGAATGGGAGGCCGCGCTCAACGAGCTGTCGGATCTCAGCTTTGGCTTCTACAGAAAGCACATCCTCGAAGACCCGGACGTCCTCACTTACTTCGAACAGTCAACACCCGTCGGTGAATTGGAGAATGCGAAAATCGGCTCACGTCCCTCGCGCCGCAAGGCTTCTCCCAAGCTCTCTGACCTGCGCGCGATACCCTGGGTCTTCGGCTGGACGCAATCCCGTTTGCTCGTCCCCGCATGGTTCGGCGTCGGCTTCGCGTTGGAAGAGTATTTGACACGGCCCGGATCCCTTGACCTGCTGCACATCATGGCCCGCGAGTTTCCCCTCTTCATCGACCTGCTCCGCAACGTTGAAATGGCGCTCGGCAAAGTCGATCTTGCCACGGCCCGCCTTTACTCATCGCTGGTTGGGGACACAAAACTCCGCGAACGCGTCTACGATCTCTTCGACGCCGAGTTCCATCGCACCGTCCGCTCCGTCCTCGCCGTGCTGCGCCAGACTGAATTGCTTCAGAAAAATCAGGTCCTCGCCCATTCCATCCGGCTGCGCAATCCATACGTCGATCCCATGCACTTAATTCAAGTGGACATGCTCCGCCGCAAGCGCGCCGGCGAAGACACTCCTGAGGTCAATCGCGCCATCGCCGCCACCATCAGCGGCATCTCCGCCGGCCTGCGCAACACCGGATGATGTCCCGCGCACCTTTGAAGATTCGCCCATCTGCGATGGTTGGGGAAATCTGATGCCGCTTAGCCGCGCCCCTTTGCGCCCGCATCGAACTAAGCGGAGACAAAGAAATGGCTGAATCGACCGGTGAGAAAAACCCAGATCAACCAAAACTAACTCAATCGAAGCCCGATCAATCAAAATCCGACCAATCGAATCCGGACCAGTCGGGCCAGGGAAAATCAAATCTGGATCAGTCGAGACTCGACAAACCAAATCCGGATCAATCGAGTCCGAATCAATCGAGTCCGGATAAATCGGGTCAGGATGAATCGAGCCGGGATGAATCGGATCTAGACCACGCAAAGATCGATAAGCTCGTGGCTGTCAATCGCGAGCTGGCAATCTATCTCGAAGAGCAGCTGGATGCCGTGCTGGCGCTCCGTCAATCCGTCGCGGCCATTGAGAGAGCCCTGGTGGGCAGCGCCGCCATGAAAAAGAGATACGAGAAGTGTCTTCAGAGCGTGAAGGACGAAGGTGCAGGGCTACCGGATATGCGCGCGACGACCCGCATTCGTGGCGTTCTAAGCAGGCTGCAACGTTCGGGAACATTATAAAAGCTGTAAAACGCTTCGGAATTCTCTACTGAGCCAGCGGCCGGCCAATCTCCCAATGATGGCCGTACGGATCGGCAACGCGCCCCACGCGCCATCCATAAGCTTCGGCGACAGCGTAGACCTGAGTCGCCCCAGCCTTCAGCGCCCGCTCGAACATTGCATCCGGATCGGCGACCGTGAAGATGATACGCACCGACGAGCCGCCCAGCGACTCCGGACTGAAATTGAAGTGCTCCGGCGACTCGTCGGCAACCCAGAACTCCGCACCGTCCACGGAGAGCCGCGCCACCACGCTGCCGCCGGGATCTTCAAGATGGTAAACCTCGACCGCTCCGAAGGCCGCCTTGTAGAACTCGATCGCCTGAGCACTGCTTCGCACAGAAAGCCACGGAACAATCGACGGTGAATCAGGAACGGCCGGCGCATCGTTGCCCATTCAACGCTCCTTCGCGGTCGCTGTTACCAATGCAAGGTAAAGTGAACCGCGACATGCAGAGCCATCACCAACCCCATGGCCAGAATGCCGGCGGCAATCGGCCCTTTTTTCCGCCACAGCATCACGGTTGCGGCCACAAAGATCGCTTCCGGAATTGCCATCACCGCCAGCCAGTAAGCCCAGCTCGAGTGTTCAAGCCCCGGAAACATGATCCCAAGTATGCGCAGAGTCGCAAGCGCACACCCCACCAGCGCCAACGCTGACAGCATCCCCAAACCAACGCCAAGCACCCTCTTCCCAGTATTGTTCATTCCCGTCTCCTTTTCCGATTTTCTCTTCAACCATGCACGCCAAACGCTGGCCGTATGCCGCAAGATCGCCGCTGCACTTCCGAGCGCCCAGAACAACGCCGCCCAATCGCCTTCAATGAAGTCCAACTCGCGGAGCATCGCCGCCGCCCAATCGCGGCTCTCGGCCGGCGCCAGGCGCACCACAGCCCTCAACAGCTTCGCGGCCAGTGTGCGCGGCGCGCCCATCAGGCTTCCGCCAGACCTTGCGGAAGCAGACTCAGGGCCACCTCTCCAAGACCGGTGTCGGCGCTACCAGCCGCATTGGCCCGCGCAAATCTCAATCCATCCGGCGTAAAGCGGTACATGTGCCGCGGTGGCCTGCCCGGCTCGCCCGCCTCCCACTGCGTTTCCAGCAATTGCCTTTCGGCCAGCCGCATCAGGATCGGATAGAGCGTCCCCGACTTCAGCCCGGTAACGCGGCTAAGGTCGTACCCGTATTTCCACTCCTCCGCCTGCTCAAGAAACGCGTCCAGAACCAGCAGCGTTTGTGGTGACAATCGAAGCTTCATTGGGAAAACTCTACATATGTAGAGTTTGATTGTCAAATACTATTTTCGCAGCGCCCATGCGTACCAATTGTTGCTTGCCAGCACGTTGAATCCCGCTCCACCCGGACATAAGCCGCTTTGTTCCTCGTCTTTTCGCCACTTCCCCTTGCCTTTTACGGCAATTCCGGTCTAGGCTGTTGTGTATGCGTCGATGTCGCTAACGCCGTCCTGGTGAGAAGCTCCGATGCAGACGCGCGTCCGATTCGCGCAAAGTGTTTCCAGCTTGGTCAGCTCCACCGCACCCCCAACAATCTGAATTCGATGGCCGGGGCCCATTCGCCCCAAAAGAGGAGATCATCATGGCGCGCATTGCCGCGGATGTAACTGAAATCATTGGCCGCACCCCGCTGGTTCGGCTCAATCGCGTGGCGGCTGGCCTGCCGGCTACCGTCGTGGCCAAACTGGAAAGCCAGAACCCGCTTTCCAGTGTCAAAGACCGCATAGGCCTGGCCCTCATTGATGCCGCGGAAAAGGCCGGCAAAATCACCCCCGGCGAGACGGTGCTGATTGAGCCCACCAGTGGCAACACCGGCATCGCCCTGGCATTTGTCGCCGCCGCCAAGGGCTACAGGCTGATCCTCACCCTGCCGGAAACCATGAGCCAGGAGCGCCGCGCCGTTCTGCTGGCCTTTGGCGCGGAGATCGTGCTCACCCCCGGCCCCAACGGCATGAAGGGCGCCATCGCCAAGGCTGACGAGATACTCGCCAAGACCCCCAACGGCTACATCCTGCAGCAGTTCAACAATCCGGCCAATCCCGCGATCCACTACGCCACCACTGGCCCCGAAATTTGGGACGACACCGACGGCAAGGTTGACATACTGGTCTCTGGCGTCGGCACCGGCGGCACCATCACCGGCGTGGCCAAGTACATCAAGGAGCGCAAGCCCAGTTTCAAGGCCATCGCCGTCGAGCCGGTAGATAGCCCGGTGCTCTCCGGCGGCAAGCCCGGCCCGCACAAGATTCAGGGCATCGGCGCTGGATTCATTCCTCAGGTCCTCGATGTCAGCCTGATCGACGAAATCATCCAGGTCACCAACGACGAGTCCATCGCCGCCGCCCGCCAGCTCCCGCTCGAAGAAGGCCTGTTTGTCGGCATCTCTTCCGGAGCAGCTGTCTCCGCGGCGCTCAAGGTGGCCGCTCGCCCTGAGAACGAAGGCAAGCTCATCGTCGTCGTCCTGCCTGACTTCGGCGAGCGCTATCTGTCCAGCGTCCTGTTTGATTCGCTCCGCCAGAAAGCGCTCGCGCTACCCACCGAAGCCATCGCGGTGTAGCTCGCTTCTGCCACAAATGCTGGGTGCCCCATCCTTGCGACGTATTTGTTTCTTGTCGCAAGGGTGGGAGACCACAACCCCCTCGGGCTTCTTAGCTGAAAGCTAGAAGCTGAAGGCTAAGAGCTCGTTTTATCGCCCATGGCCCTGTTCGCCCGCATCCGCGAAGACATCGACTCCATCATGGAGCGCGACCCAGCCGCGCGCTCCCGGCTGGAAGTCTTCCTCTGCTATCCAGGCCTGTGGGCCGTCTGGTTCCACGTAGTCTCCCATGCGCTCTGGCGCGCCAAACTGCGTCTCCCAGCGCGCATCCTCTCGCAAGTCGCCCGCTTCTTCACCGGCGTCGACATTCATCCCGGCGCGCTCCTCGGCCGACGACTCTTCATCGACCACGCGACCGGCGTGGTGATCGGCGAAACCGCCATCGTCGGCAGCGATGTAACCATCTACCAGGGCGTCACCCTCGGCGGAACCGGAAAAGGCCACGGCAAGCGCCACCCCACCGTCTGCGACGGCGTCTTCATCGGCAACAACGCCAACGTCCTCGGCAACATCACCGTCGGCGCCAACTCCCGCGTCGGCGCCGGCTCGGTAGTGCTGTCCGACGTACCGCCCAACTCCACCGTCGTAGGCGTCCCCGCCCACATCGTCTACCGCAACGGCCAGCGCGTCCTAATCACCGATCCCCACGACGTAAAAGACCCGCTCTCCGACGCGCTGATAGCCCTCTCCGCGCGAGTGCAGGAGCTCGAAAAATGCCTCTGCGTCGACGGAGTCCAGCCCCATCCCGGCATCGAGCCCTTCGCCGCCGAAGAAGCCGAGCGCGAAGCCTACCGCAAAGAACTAGAGCGCCTCGCCGAATACGTCTCCATGGGCGAAGGCATTTAGCCTGCGCCAGCCAGACCCCGACGCTGCATATTTTCCGGAACTGAAACCGCAACAGCTTTGGCTAAGGGCTGTTGAGCAAAGTGAGAACTGCTTTCGGTTTGCCGGTTATTCGACAGGAACGCCGTTGCCGCACCTGATTACCTTCGAGCTCTGTTGCGAGCGGCTACTGTCGACGCGCTAGAATGTTCTCGGTATTCCAAGAGGCCAATCCATGCGCGATTTTCGTCTCGCGACTCTGCTGCTTCCGCTGCTCGCATGGGGCACGCCTAGCGTGGCGCAGCTGACCCCGAATAGCAAGGCCGACGATAATTTTGCAGAATGCATAATTTCATACGATGGCCCCGCGGACCAGTTCGACTGCGGCCTCGACAAGCCGAACAATGCATACGTCTTTGTGGGAACCATTACCGCGGTGCGTTCCGCATCGGAGAAGGAAAAGTACGTCGAGATCGTTCCAAGCGAGGTTTTTCTGGGCGACCCGGGTCACTCGATTACCGCTATCACCTCGCAGGGCTCATGCTTCGAGCATCTGGAGCCCGGTCAGCAATGGCTCTTCTACTTGCGCAACATCGATGGAAAGGTGCTTCTCGATTACAACATGCAGGAAAGCGCGCCCGTCAGCGAGGTAGGTCCTCACCTAGAGACACTGCGCCGGATGAAGAATCTCGTCGGCACGGGGCTTCTGCGCGGTAGAGCCGTGCGCGAACTTCTTGCCTCTGCCTCCGATGACGATAATCAAGAAGAGGACGCCAACGCGATTCGGGGCGCACACATCACCGTCGTGCGGAAGTCGGACCAGGCCACCTTTTCAACCGCCTCGGGCAAAGATGGCTCCTACGAGTTTCCGCCGCTTCCCGTGGGCGACTACGAGGTTGAAGTCGCCCCCATCGGCAGCTTTCATCCAGCAGGCATGTTTGCGGAAATCAAAGAGGGCGAATGCCGAGAATTGATCCTATCGAACTCCTCCGAAGCGCGCATCTCCGGCAAGGTGCGCTGGCCTGACGGCAAGCCCGCCGTCAAGGCAGGTGTCCTTTTGATTGAAGCCGATGGCTCCACAGTCAATTCTGAAACAACCAACGAGGAAGGCGCATTCGAGTTCAGCGAATGGAAGCCGGGCAGCTATATTGTTGGCGCGCAGCGGCCGGGCGCGCCTGAACTCAAGACCGGTAGTTGCGGCGGCGCGGGCTGCGCGGACGATCTGCCCGCAGACCTCAACTATTTCGGGAACACCGTGCTCCGCAAAGCGGCGCTGGTGATCAAACTCGGCGTCGATGAAAAGCGCGACGATGTGGAGATCGTGCTTCCAGCAACCGAGCCGAAAACCAAACAGTAGTCGGTTTTCAATGTTCCGATCGGATTGTCGCCAACCGGAATTTACCAGTTCATTTCCCCGATTTGCGGATGATCGCCGCCTCTTGAAATGGGTGCTTGGACCGCCTGCGATATGCCCCGCCCGACCCCCGGTGCTAAAGTTGTTGGGTCCCCACTTCGTCACCGGAGCCTCATTTCTTGCCGGGTTTTCGCTCGCTCCTCGTCGCCCTTCTCGCGCTTCCCATCGCCTCTCATGCGGCCACCCGCATTCAGGCCGCGCCGGTCCCTCCCGAGATGAAGTCCACCGCCTTCACCGTCACCGTCAACGGCCAGCCCGTCGACGTGGCCCACGCCGCCGCCAGTTACGACTGGGTCTCCTTCGACACCCTCGGTCCCGTCGACATCGCCATCACCGCCGACGAAACCGGCTTCTGGGATCGCGGCGTCGACATCCAGCCCTGGCGTCTCGGCATCCGCCCCACGCGCCTCGAAGGTCCAGAAGGGTCCAAGACCATCCGCTTCCATCTCGCCAGTCCGGCCAAGCTCTCCATCTCCCGCCCCGGCGACTTCCTCAACCACGCATCCATGCTCTTTCTCTTCGCCGGAACACCACCACCCCCGCCGCCGCCCGCAGGTCCCAAAGTCACCATCATCCCCGCCGGCATTCATCGCGAGAGCCTCAACCCCAAAACCGGCGACACCATCTATCTCGCCCCTGGCGCGTACATCTTCGGCAGTCTCAACTTGTTCAACGTCGGAGGCGTCCGCATTCTTGGCCGCGGGACCATTGTCTACGAGGGCACCCAGGACCCCAACACCGACGAAGGCTGGATGCAGAAGCCCGACTGGCACTGCATCGGCTCCATCAATGCGCGCAATGTGCAGATCGACGGCCTCACCTGCATCGTCCGCGCCCGCACCTGGTCTATCCAGATGAAGGATTCGTTCGACTTCACCTTCGACGATCTGCGCGTTATCGGCGGCAATCCCGGCAACGCCAACCAGGACGGCATGGACTGGCTCGGCGGTGGCGATACCATCGTCCGCGACGCTTTCATCCGCGCCTCCGACGACGACCTGGCCATGGAGGGCAATTGGGACGGCTACACCGACGAAGAAATGCTGCGCCCCGGCAAAGACGTCCAGAACATCCTCGTCGAGCACAGCGAGCTCTCCACCAGCATTTCAAACATCGTCCGCTCCAGCTGGCCGCGCAAGATCTTCAACTCCCGCAACTTTACCTTGCGCGACTCCGACATTCTCCACGCCGGCATTGGCGCGTGCGGCCAGACCTTCGGCCTGCTCGGCATGTGGGGCGCTGAAAAAGCCAAAGGCGACCACTCCAACTACACCTTTGAAAATCTCTTCCTCGACG
>Ga0302324_100027553_pt1 | contig 10821 bp, 14 predicted proteins | sample Palsa_T0_1_FD_201949 | JGI IMG/M metagenome (GOLD analysis project Ga0302324, IMG submission 201949) | Peat permafrost microbial communities from Stordalen Mire near Abisko, Sweden - Palsa_T0_1 | ecosystem: Environmental > Terrestrial > Soil > Palsa > Peat permafrost | place: Sweden: Abisko...
GACGGGGCGAGGTTCGTGATCGTGATCTTGCACGTGTTCGGTTCCTTCTCGGAGGTCTTCATGATCTCGAATCGGAAACGAATCCCCGGAGTCGAGCCATCACCAGCGCCGGTGATCTGAAGGATCGACGCGGCGCCTTCTCCACCCTGAATCGGGCCGACCTGCGGAACGAAGAACGTGAGCCGAGCGATTCGCTGGAACAGCGTCGCGCCGTTCGCGATCGGGAAGGGAGCGCCGACGGCCATGACTAACCTGCCGCCAGTTCCGCCTCAGACCAGTACTGCATCTGCACGCGCTGCCCGAGGTCTTCGGCGTTGACGATGTCTTGGTCCTGGCCGGTCGTGTCGTAGAAATAGAAGAGCCCCGGCGGTTGTCGGCCGGTGAGGTAGAGATAGAGCGGCCAGTTCACGACCACGCGCGCGTCCCCGCACAGGAGATCCGTGTCCTCTTCGTTCCGGACCTGCATGAACCAGCACGACAGGCGGTTGTTCCATCCAAACTGAAGAGTGTAGGTCGCCCCGTCGAGCGTCGCCTGGACGTCGAAGAAGCCGGTCTGCACAAGGTTCGCAGGGAGAGGAATCGCGGACGGCATCAGGGAGCCACCACTGGAGGTCCGAAGTAACTCTGCTGCGCAGCCGCCAATGCTGCTGCCGGCGAGCTTGTTCCGATCAGGGTGTGAAGCGTGCTCTCGGCGGGGATGGGAGGCCCAAACGGAACCTCGCCCGGACCGTATCCGCCGCGGACCTTCGGGAGCGTGTTCTTCGTCTTCGTGATCGCGATGTTGGTGAGCTTGTTCTGAACGATCCGGATGTGGGTGACAGAGAGCGTGAATCGGACGCCGCCGGTTCCGGAGCCCGGTCCGGCACTCGCCGGCTGGCCTCCGGTCTTCGCGTCTCGCGTTCCAGAGACGTTGGCGACGGCCATCGACGTCAGGAGGCCGAGCGTCGTCGGGATGGAGAGGAGCGCGCCCTGGCTCTGCCAAGATCGCAGCGTCGCTATCGCGTCCTCAGCCCGCGTCTGTGCGTCGCCGGCGAACGGAGGGAGCGGGGAGTTCGTAACGATGCACTCCAGGTTCCACTTATCCGCCTCGGCCCGGATGTTGTCGGTGACGTTGGAGCCCTGCTCGACTGGATGCTCCGTCACCTTCGCCGGGAATGCGAAGTGCTCCGCCACGACGGCGTCGATGTCCAGCGTTGCGGTCTGCCCGCTCGGAAGCGTCGCGGTGATCGTCGTCATGGCTGACTGTACCCGGCGTCCGCACCCATATCCTCAGCCGCCTGCTGTATCCCTTCGCGAACGCCGGCCGCGACCTCCCTCTTCACGTCAGCGGGGGTGACCCCGGGAGAAAACGCGAAGTTCTGATTGATGTTCGCTACGACGCCCCCGCCTCCGCTGCGACCTCCCGGAACCGACGGAGCCAGCGCCTGAGCCTGCAGGAACCCCGGAGAGCTTCCGAAGTTCGGCGCGATCCACTTCAAGGCGCGATTGAAGTAGTCGCCGAACTGGATCGTCGTCTCCGGATCCGGCGCACGCGGATTGAGTCGCGTGTACTCAGCCGCCTGTCGATAGCCGGGTGTTTGCCCGACGGTGTCGTTGAGGATCTGGCGCCCCGCGAACCGAACGGCCGTCTCCGCCGGCGACTGGCGCTGGCCAGGTGGAAGCGCAGCGTTCGCCTCCGACACCCGGCGGAACTCCTGCCACGTCTTGATCAGATCCTTCGTGACGGCAACAGCGGTCTCGAGCGCCTCGAGCCACCACGGCTTTTCTTTTCCTTCCGCCCGCAGCTGCCTGTCGAACTTGTCGAGGCCGTCGACGAAGTCTCCGAAAACAGATCTCCCGCCCGAGGCGTAGACCCGGAGATCGTCGAACAGCAACAGCAGCCCAGCGACGATCCCTGCGATCGCGATGAACGGTGCGGCAGCGACAAGCCATGCCGCCCCTGCAGCGATAGCGGCAGCGACCGCTTCAAGCTGCACCGCCAGGAACGACTCGACCAGTCCGGTGTTCGCAAGCGTCCATGCGGCGAGCCCCGAGAGAATGACGGCCATGACTCCGTTCCAGTTGTCGCGAAAGAACTTCAGGACTCCGACGAATCCGATGAACGCCTTCCCGAGCGCCTTGATCGCGTCGACGCCGATCCCGATGAACTTCGTCAGGTTCTGACGCATGATCTCAGCATTCGCCTTCCGCCACTCGAGGAACTGCTTCAGCAGATCCCGAATCGCAGGAAGGAGCGGTCCGACCGCGTCACGCCAGAGCCGTGTCGTCGATTCCGTCAACGCACGCTGGACCTGGATGACTTCCTTCCCTGCCCGGAGTTGATCTTCCGACATGACGGACTGGTCGAAGAACTCGGAGAGCTCGTCCTTTCCACGGTTCAGGAACTCGATCATCCCTGCGCCGGATCGTCCGAACAGCTGCATCGCGATCGCGGTCTTCTTCGCGCCGTCCTCCATCCCCTGGAACTTCCCCGCGATGTCGACGAACACGTCTTCGGCCGGCCGGAGCTTCCCTGCAGCATCCGTCGCACGGACTCCGATCGTTGAGAACGCGGTCTTCGCTTCTTCCGATCCCTTCGTGACCCCGTACATCTGGCGCGACAGGAGCTGGATCGAGTGGGCGAACTCATCGATCCCTATGCCGTCCTCGGCTGCGGCGCGCGACAGCTGCTGCAGCGACTTCGTTCCAATGCCGGTCGACGCCCCGAGGGAGAGCATCTTCTCACCGTACTCTGCTGACGAAGCGATGTTCTCGATGAACGTGGCCGTCAGTTCCCGAGCGACCTCGACGACCTTCTCAAGGCCGATCTTCACTCCTTCGGCGGCTAAATTGCCTTTGGCAAAGCTCTGGGCGTCGACGTCAAGTCCGAGGCGAACGAAGAGTTCTCTCAAAATGCTCATCGGGACGGCCTCTCAGGCGCGCAGCCTACCAGCACTCACAGGAACCGCACAGGCGGCTTGAGCGGGGCGTCGGCCTTCCGTGTGCGGCACGAAGGCGTCCAAGCCTCCTGCTGCCCCACGTGGCCCAGCCGTTTGCGCCAGCCGGGCCTTCCTGAAGGGGAGAAAGGACGCCGCCGGTCAGAGACTCCGTCCGCGTGCAACGCGAACCTCTGCCGGCGGTTCAATGGTGGGAGCGTCCTTCTGGCGTCTTGTCGTGCCAGATCCCCTGCGTGGGGCCTCCCTCTTGTAGCCGTTATTCGGTAGGAGGCGCTGCAGCGGTTGAAGGCGGAGCGAGATCGCTCGCCAAGGCCGACAGCTTCCCCTCTGCCGTCTTGAGCTTCTCGCCCTGGACGCGACACTGCTCGCGGAGCACGCGGTTCTCTTCGCGGAGATCGGCGATGACCTTCTCGCGATCCGGGGATGCGGCCAGCGCGACCTTCGTTCCGGGCTTGACCGACACCTGCGACGGTCGGTTCAATGCCCGGAATCCTGCAGCGGTCGTCGGGGCGTTCGGGTTAGTTCGGATGCCCCGGAAGACATTCAAGACGGCCATGGCTGTGATCCTTTCGAGAGGGTGAACTTCCGGGAGCGATTAGATCGTGTAGCTGTACCAGAAGTCGAAGCACTTCGCGCCATCGGCCGCGGTGGTAGGAGCCACGCTGAAGGCCGTGGTGTCGACCGTTCCGACAGTCTCGTCCGTTGGCTTTGCTGCGTTGCCGGAAGCCGAGACGCCTTCCTTCGACACGACGAAGTTCGTCGCGCCCGCCGGAACCGGAAGCCCGAGATCTACAGCGACTCCGATCCCGAGGTTGTCGCCGGAGCCACCAGCGCCAGCGAGCGCAGCAACCGTCGCGGACGCCAGCGTCGCGTAGACCTTCGTCGACTTGAACGTCGTTGACGCTGCGCAGATCAGGGAGATCGTTTCCGTCTGCGCGGATCCGTCAGGTGCGGTTCCGACCAGCGCAATCGTGCCAGCCGTAATGTTGTTCGTCCCCTTCGTGTACCGGACCTGCAGTTTGGACGGGAACGAGATGGAGTTGGCGATCAGCGTCCGCGCTCCGTTGGCGGACAGCGCCGCTGCCGCCGAGACGGAGATCAGGTCTGCGGCGATGGGGGCGACGTAGCGAACCCAGGCGCAGATCTTCGTGATCGTAACGCCGGCTGCGACCGCGATGATCGCCGGAGTCGTGGTGTCGAGAACGAAGGTGCTGGTCACGTTGGTCAGGAGGAAGGGCTGTCCGCCGAGAGTCGAGCCTTCGTCTCCGGTCGTGATCAGCTTGCCGTCGACGAAGTCGTGCGACGTGTCCGCGTCCCACGAACGCTTCATCGTCCACTTGGAGGAAGCTCCACCGATGCTGGTGACGTAGAACAGGCCGCGCTCAAGGCCGGTCGCTGCCGACTTGTCCCAGATGCGATCCCCGACAGCGATGGTCACTCCGTCGATGGTTCCCAGCGCTCCGTTTGAGGTCGCGGTCTTCGTCTGCGTTCCCGTGACGTAAGTATTCGCCGGGAGAGCCGTCGCTGTCATCGCGCGAACCGGACCCCACGCCGCGCTTGAGTTGGTCTGGAGCAGGCTCACCAGCCAGTCGATGAAGACGTAGAGGGGGAGCAGCCAGGTGTGCCCAATGCTTCGGAGGGTTCGCTGCGATCCGGGAAGTGCGGACTTGGAGTTCGGGAGAGACATCGGTTGTGCTCCTGCGGCTGATCCGGCCGCTTCACTTCGGGGGTGGCAACTCCTCGATCCCGTCGAGAAGTTCGTTCAGGTCTATCACGTCCTGCCGGGTTGCACAGGTCTTCGCCTCGGTGAGTGTCAGCCAGCCTTTGGCGATGAGCCGGTCGACGGGCCATCGCCAGAGGAGGTGCTCGATCCGTTCGATTGGTCGGGAGCCGGGGATTTCACGGCGCTCCCGCCGCGGCGGCGAAAAAAATCAGGGAAGTTCTCCTGCACCGCGAACCAGAGGATGGCCCACAGTTCCGAGGTCCGCCCGGCGAACAGTTCGTTGAAGACCTTGTCATCCGTCGAAGGCCACATCGGACGGCCGTCGACCGTCGCTTCTCCGCCCTGCAGGAGCCCGTGGATGATCGTCTGGAGATCGCCAGGCCGGAGCGCACCGACGATGCTTCCGAGTTCCGCTGCGACGTCCGCTGCCATTTCCGGAGGCAGGGCATCGAGCACGTCGCCGGCGGACATCGATCCGATGGCTGTCGGATCCATCAGTTCGGCACCCTTGAGCCGAAGGATCATTCCGAGGGCGCGCCCGACTGCTGGGGCGACAAGCGGTTGAAGGGAGAAGCTCAGGAGCGCAGGAACCGGATGGAGGCCGATCGTGCGCCCCCCGACAACTCGGGTCGTCATTACAGCGGAATCGTCGTCCCGATCTCAGACGCGAGATACGGGCAACGAAGCTCCCACTCGATGTTCGACGACTCGGTCGCGTACGGCTTCTTCGGGATGCGCTTCAGCCACGCGACGCCGCAACCGGCGATGGAGGTGCCCGTTGGGTCTGTTACTGAGACGGGGCCGGTCGCAAGGCGCGTCAGGCGGTCGGCGACGGCAACGGCCGACAGGGACGGGTTCGACGGAGACGCGAAGTTCGTGGAGAACTTGATCGTCCCTCGGCGGTCGGCGCTTAGGATGCGAACGACCTGGCCGTCGGCAGCGACTTCGTCCGCCCACGCATCGACTTCGAAGTCGATCTCAACGAACGTCCCCTTCGCCATCATCGTCACGACGATCGGGGGGAACCCGGTCGGAGCGAAGGTCAGGATCACCGCTCCCGGTGCGTAGCTCTGCTGGCCGCTCATTCGACGCTCCTTACTGGCTGACCTGGACGTTGACGACCATCGTGTTGATCGCGCCCGCTAGCGTGAACGAAGAGACGACCCCGTTCAGGACGCGATTCTGTCGGTCCGTCGAAGAGACGGATCCGGACGACGGAGCGGTGACGCTCGGAGCAGGGATCCCCGGAGGGCTTCCGGGATTGATTCCGCCGGAGCCAGGGCCAGCGCCAGCCGGCTTCGCGCCCTGCTCGTTGATCGCCTTCACCATCGCGACGATCATTGCGATTCCGGCGTCCGTGAACGGGATCTTTTCGTTTCCGATCAGGAGGTTGTCTCCGCCTTCGACGACCTGGGCGACGTACCACCCGAGGAATCGAACGACGTCGATGTACTCACCGAAGCAGGTCAGGCCCTGCCCCTGGACGACGTTGATTCCGCCGAGTTCCCCGTACCAGTTCGCGAGGCTCGCGTTGAGGAACGCGATCTGAGACGCCGTGTACTGCTGGCCGTTGCCCCATCCCGACGTGACTCCGGACAGCGTCTTGTAGAGCCAGTTGTCCCCGCCCGGCGGGATATTGAACCAGCGCCCGATCTCGGCTGCGTCCATGAACTCCGACGCGCGCGGATGGAAGATGCCGCCGGTGCCCGTCTCGATCCCGCCGTAGGCTCCGGCCTTCAGGTTCGCTTGCGGTCCGGTACCAGCCGTTGCGTCCGTCGTGTCCGAGGTCGCGACGATGTAGAGCTTCTGCTGAGTCGCGATCCACGTCGCGGCGGCGATCACGTAGGCGTTGCTGTTGAGCAGCGTCACGAGACCGTACCAGCCGTTCGTTTCGTTCTGGCAAGCGGCCAGGTCCGTCGCAAGTCCGCCACCGGAAGGCGCGACGTGGTTCTGCGAAGTCGTGATTAGCGTCGGGTCGTTCGTCTCGACTCCGACCCATCCCGTGGCCGTTCCGGTCACGAGCAGCGTCTTCGACCCGGCCGATCCGATCACGGTCGGAGTAGCGGTCGGGAGATCCGTTAGCGCGGTGATCGCGGCCTTCAGCCCGAGGCAGATCGCGTCGTTCTGCGCCTGAGCGTTCGTGAGCGTGTTGGCCCCGATGTAGAGGTACGTCAGACCGCCGACGGTCTGCGACGCTGACGTTCCGGTCGGGCCGGCGGAATCGGAATCGGTGCCGCCGACGGAGACGAAGTAGAACTTCCCGGTATCGGCCGTAACGACGTCGCCAGTCGGAAAGGTGCCGCTCGCAACGAACGCCGTGACTGTCGGCGCAACGTAGGTTGCAGCCTGCCTGTTAGCGGCGCCCGTCGGGTCGCTGATCCAGAGGGTGTACGACGCTCCCGCGATCACCTGGGCGACGACCGCTCCCCAAGTCTGCGTCGTCGGGTTCGTCAGTGCGCGGCCGATGTAGAGAGCCTGAAGCTGTGGGTTCTGTCCGAACGCCTTCGCGGCTGCGTTGTACGCGGCGGTCGTCGCACCCCAATCGGCCAGAACTTCGTCCGCCGAGTCGTAGAGGCGGGTTCGGGTCGTCCAGGCGGAAGGATCGAGAGGGAGTTCCTGCGTCAGGATCAGCGGCGTTCCGAATCCCTCTTCCGTCACTCCTGGCTGGGAGAGAGAGACGTTCACCGTTACCGGATTCGATCCCACGGGGCACCTCGCGGGAGAGAACCTATCAGCGGGAAGTCATAGAGCACAAGCGGGCGTCGTTACGTCACGCCGTCTTCGTCGCAGATATAGGTCTCGCCATCGTTGGACGTGAAGTCCGGCGGGTCCGTCGTCGTGAAGACTTTCCACCCGGCGCGCCACGGCGGGGCGATGATCCAGCCTTCGCCGCCATCCGAGACCATCGTTCCAGGCGGAGGATTGTTCGCAGCAAGCCCCGGAGGAAGCGTGTGGTCCGTCGTGAACCCTGATCCGCCCTTGACCCAGGCGTTTGTCCCGACGCCGCTCGGCACCGTCACGGAGTAGGCACCGGACGGGATGGGCGTGTCTGGCGTCCATGGTCCGGACTGCGGCGCCCAATGGTCCCAGCGGGTCGTGTTGTCCTGCTGGCCGTCATCGGTCCCGGTCGGCGCCTTCGGAGCAGAGCCCTCCGCATGAAACGTGAACTCGTCCGTTATTCCGCTGTCGTCGGTCACCTTCACTGTTCCGTTCACCGTGTTGATGTAGCCGGTGTATTCGACGGCAGCGACCGCAGGGATGAACATCCGGATATGCAGGAGCGCGAACCCCCGGAACCCCGTGCTGATCAGCTTCGGCAGGTACTGCGCCGCCCCGAAGGAGTCGAAGAACGAAACGCCGAACTTCAGCGCGCGGTCCCGGAGCGTCGGCAGGATGATCGCCGACCGTATCCTCTCCGCGATCGCCAGCGCGTCCAACTCTTCGTCGGAGGTCACCGTCGTCTTCGTGTAGACCTCGACGCTCAGGACGACTTCCCTGAAGCCCTGCGTTGCCAGTTGGATCTCCTCGCCGGCCGGACGCGTGAGATCCGTCGTCGCCACGATCGCGTCCTGGCACGGGTTCTCAGACCCGGAGATCGACAGGTCGATGTAGTCGTCCGTCGGCTGGTTCGTGTTCTGGTACGCCCAAAGGACGTGCGATTCATCGAGACCGCTCGCCCGGATCATCGCCTGGACAATGGCGTCGCGGACAAGGGCCCATGGGTTGCGGGGGAGCGTCACGACGGCACCTGCAGGAGCGCCTTCGTGTATCCCATCCACGATTCAACGCTCTGGATTTCCCAGAGCTTGCCGTCCTCGAGGGTGATCCGGTCGGCCTCAAGCGCCGCGCCTTGACCTCCGACCTGCAGCGGCGTCTTCGTGAACATGACCCGCGTCTCCGTCGCGCGCCGCTCCTCCGGGAGCCGAAGGAGATCGCGTCCGCCGGCCGGCTGGACACAGGCGATGTCGACAGTGAACTTCGTTTTCTTTCCGGGAACCTCGCGGCCGTTGTGCACGCCGCTCGTCTGCGTCCGGGTTCCGACGTAAGGCCCGGTGCTGAAGGAGTCGATCAAGTCCCAGGCGAAGTCCGCGTCGAACATGCAGGGACTCTACACCGTCAGCCCTGATCCTTGCTTCCGGGGACGTATTTCGAGTCGGACTGGCGTTCGCCGATGACGCGCGCCCAGGCTATGGCGCCGAGCATTCGCGCGGTGTCGATGAGTGGCTTCACGCCGTAGGGGTTGTCGCGGAGCGCCTTCGTCTTCCCCTTCTGCGCCTTCCGGATGAACGTCGACATCGCGTTCGCTGGAGAGACGCCTGCGACGATGGCGTTCTTGATCGACGTCGCCAGCCGGAGCCCGAGCAGGTCCAGAGCGTCGTCGAACGACATCTTCCCGTCGACGATGACCTTCAGGAGCAGCTCCCCGGAAAGCTTCTCGAGGTCCGCCCGCATCTCGTCGAACGTCTGCCGGAACGCCGGGCGAGGAGGGATCTTCCCGTCCTGCGTCCCGAACTCATTCACGGCTGCGATCTCAGCGACGGTCAGCGGAGCGGCCATTCCGTTCGGGAGCTTGCGATGGAGTCCTCCGCGCGCGGAGTCGGCGAGCACTCCTACTTTGACACTGACGGGGCCTCGAATCGCGGAGGCTCGTTTCATCAGGTCGCGGAAGCCGTGATCGACGTCGACGACTCCGTTCTTCCCGGAGCCCGCGATGAACCGTCCGTGGGAGTCGCGCGCCATGCCTCAGAGGATAGTCGAAGCGGCCTCTTTCGCCGCAGCGTCGCCGGCCGCTGTCTTCCTGGCCTTCTCAGCGCGGTTGCGTTCGTCGCGATCCCTCTGCCTGCGGTGACGCTCTTCTTCGCGCGTCGCTTTCCGGGGAACCGGCGGAGCGTGAAACGATTCACGATGCGCAACGAAGCGACCCGACGACTTCCCGGCCAGAGATCGAAGAAGCTGATCGACGTCAGTCGGAGCGTTCATTGGATGTAGCCTCCGCGCGTCTTCGTTCCGCTGGGAGCGCGAACAGCCGTCTCCCTCTTCGACTCGATCCCGATCAGAGAGTCCAGACGCGACGGGTGACCCTTCGGTCCGACTTCGTCCGGCGACATGCACTCCACGATCTGAGCTGTCGTCGGCATGTCTCCGTACTGCAGGCAGAGAGCGCCCCACGTCCGGTGCGCCCGCATGAAGTCTGGAATCCCGATCCGCTGCTCGATCGCGCCACTGACATAGCAGGCGAGAACTCCGGCGACGAAGGCCGGGCCGGAGTCGCAGCCGTTGATGCGTGGTCCCATCGGCCAGCCGATCCGCTTGAAGAACTCCGGCACCGTCCGCTCGAGGTCGGCCTTCTGGATCGGGATGCGAACCATCAGACGGACCGTCTGCCGAAGGAGCGCGGTGTCGCGGACCTTCGTTCGTGTTCGCGCCCGGATGCGCCGCGCGGTTCTGGCCGGCAGCGCCGGAGCAGGGAGAATCTTCACGGCACGAACCCCATCGCGACGTTCGGGAGGATGCGGACCAGGCGTTCGTACTCCACGCCGTAAATGGTCGTTCCGAGCGGGCCGTTCGCCATCATGTCGGCGAAGCCCTGTGAGATCTGGCCGACGCTCTTGTCCGTCGTCGGCCCCTCTCCACGCTTCCGGGAGATCGTCGCCAGGTGCGCCGCGAGGTACCGCTGGCCGTCGAGGATGCGCTTCCCCCATTGGTACGCGGGAACCTCCAGCGCGGCCATTGCCAAGAACGCCGTCTGCGACGGCTCCGGTACGGTGCTCAGTTCCGGTGCGACGTTGACCACGTCCTGCCATGTGGCGACCGGAGCGGCCATCGGCGTTAGCCCTCTTCTTCGGCGGTCTTCTGGCGCGGCTTGTTCTTCGGGCTCTTGATCTTCTTGATCTTCGCGTTGATGGCGATGAGCACCTGGCCGGTCGTCTCCTGCGTCGCGAGCATTTCCAGGAGGTCCAGCGACTCCGTGTTCTCAACGAACTTCAGAGCGTCTTCGTCCTCCAGGTCAAGCAGCGGGTTGTCGGCGCGGAGCGGGTTCCCGACGACCAGCGTGAGCTTGCCGATGCGGGCCAGGGAGTCCTCGGGCGAACCTGTGCCGACGATCTTCGTCCGGAGCAGCGTCTTGACGGCGGTCTGCTTCATCGCCTCCAGCCATCGCTT
>Ga0302324_100027554_pt1 | contig 10821 bp, 8 predicted proteins | sample Palsa_T0_1_FD_201949 | JGI IMG/M metagenome (GOLD analysis project Ga0302324, IMG submission 201949) | Peat permafrost microbial communities from Stordalen Mire near Abisko, Sweden - Palsa_T0_1 | ecosystem: Environmental > Terrestrial > Soil > Palsa > Peat permafrost | place: Sweden: Abisko...
GATCTGCTTTTCACGGATCGTATCCATACACTGCCAGAAGGCGGTATGACGATAGGCCATCAGTTGTCCTTCGCCGGCCAGCCGCTCGAGCGGCTCCTTTTCGAAGTGTGTCGTGTCGCCGTCGATGAAGTCGAAGACCTCTGGTTCCAGAACAAAAAACGCCCCGTTGATCCAGCCTTCTTTGGTTTGCGGTTTTTCAGAGAACTCGCTGATCTGATCGCCCTGCATTTCCAGGTGACCAAAGCGAGCGGTTGGCCGGACAGCGGTCAGGGTGGCTAACTTTCCGTGCGAGCGATGAAATGCCAGCAGGTCATGCAGGTTGACGTTGGATACACCGTCACCCCAGGTAAGCATGAAGGTTTCATTCCCCATGTAAGGCGCTAACCGTTTGATGCGCCCGCCGGTCTGGGTTTTCATGCCGGTATCGACCAGATCGACTGTCCAGTCAGGCACGATGCCACCGTTCATCTTGACTTTTCCGGTTTTGAGCGACACGCTCAGGTCGCGGTTTAAGGAACAGTAGTCCAGCATATATTTCTTGATGACTTCGCCCTTGTAGCCCAACGCAATTGCGAATTCGTCGAAGCCGTAATGGGCGTAGTGCATCATGATGTGCCAGAGGATGGGCTTGCCGCCAATCTCTACCATTGGTTTCGGCTTGAGTTCCGTCTCTTCCGCGAGACGTGAGCCCAACCCTCCTGCAAGAATTGCCACTTTCATAAAGCTTCACCTCCGTAAGTAGTCACTGGGGGAGTTGTTACGAGGCAATATCCATGGATGCTGCGCTCTCTATGGTCACTTTCGTGCGGGGCGTCTGCAGCCTGAATAGAATCTGATCCGCCGCGATCAACAAATCCTTGCCCATCCGCCGCACATGCTTGGTTAGCCACGGCAGCAGTAGCAGATAGCACCGCAGGCGTTGCCAGCGGGTGATGCGGGCCCGGGTAATGCTGAAAAAGTATTCGCGGAACATGCGCCACTCGGGGAAAGTGATGCTGGAGGTCTTGTTGGGATCCCACCATTCCGGGCTGGGCAAAGTGCCGTGGCGGTTAGTCAGACGAAAACGCGGAGCTTTGAGGCGAACCGGTTTCACCTGAGAGGACTGCTTGCTGTGGCGAGTGCTGATAAAGAGGAACTCAGGAGTTTCGTGGAAGCGTCCTATCAAGCCCATCTGGGCGAGCAGAACACCATCACTATTTACGTAACTGCCCTGAGGTGGAAGGGTGGCGAGCGCGCTGCGGCGCATCACGCCAAAAATCTGGTAGCACATGTGATCATTGAGCAACAGATCTCTGAAACGGACGACCGGATCGGGAGATTCGGTCCTGAGGTGCCATTCGTAGTTCTCGACAAACTGTCCATGCTCATCGATGACCCGGGTCAGCGCGTGAGCGACGACCAGTGAGTCATCGGCTTCCAAAGCGTCGACGCACAGGCGCAGGAAGTCGGGCTGAATCATGTCGTCGTGGGCAGCCCATTTGAAGTATTTGCCGGTGGCCTTGAAATACACATTTCGCAGGTTCCAGCCGGCGCCCATGTTTTTGTCGGCGCGGTAGTACTTGACACGCGGATCCTGGGCCGCATATCGCTTGCAAATTTCGTCGCTGCGATCGGTAGAACAGTTGTCAGAAATGATGAGTTCGAAATCCTTGAATGTCTGGTTCAGGATCGAGTCGATGGCAGCTTCAAGAAAGCGTTCTCCGTTGTAAAGGAAAAGCCCGATGCTGACAAGAGGCGTATTGCTCATGGAATGATTGCTCCGATCTGGGATGCTGCGGCAGCAGAGTCTGCGCGGAGGACAGCGAAGAAACACCGTAACGCAATCGGTACAGTATTTTTCACGACATTTTTTTCATGCGCGAGACAAATTGTTTCAGCCAGCTTTGCCGTATCAGCAGGTTGATGGCGAAATCGAATACCGGGAGTGGGAGGTAGATTGAGAGTTTCCAGAACCAGACATACCTGTCTTCCGGCCCGAGTGTCGCGATGAAGCGGTCGTAGATGGAGCGCACGTCGGGGTCCCGGGCGAGACGGGCGTGAAGGTAACTGGTGTAGATGAAATAAGGGTGCAGGTTAAGCGGCTGGAAGTCTTCAGCCAGTTGGGGATTGATGGTGGCGAGGTAGCGTTTCTGCGCGGCCCAGAGGGCTTGGCTGTAGTCCAATTCGCGTTTGAAGCTGGCAGCCGAGACCCGGTCGGGCCCGTAGTTATTTCCGCCGTGCAGGCGGTACTCGGAGAGGGCTTCGTTTTCGCGGGTCACCTTGGTGAGCAGCGGCGCGAGGCGAGTGATGAGTTGATCGGGGCATCGTACCAGGGGCTCAATGAGCGGCAAGGGAAAAATGAGCTCGGCCACATCGCGATGGAGGCTCAGGCCCGAGGTAGGAGGCATATAGGGCAATATGCCGCCGTCCTGCAACATGCGGGAGCCGTACCATCCGCAGGGTAGCGGGGCGGACATCGGCCACACACCCTGGCGGCGAAGATCTGCGCTCATGCGGATGACGCGATGCACGCCAAAACCGGCGTCGGGGTGGGCCTGGAAGTCTGCTACGATCCGCTCCACCTTGTGAGGCAGAAAGAGATCGTCGGAGTCAAGCAGGGTAATAATCTCGCCCCGGCTGGCGGCAAAAGCGGCATTGAAGCCCGAGCCCTGTCCGCCGTTTGCTTTGCGAATCAACCGCAAGCGCCGGTCCTTGCGCTCATATTCCTCAATCACACGGATGGAGTCGTCGGTCGACCCGTCATCGCAGATGATGAGCTCGATGTTGGTATAGGTCTGATCGAGGGCGCTTTGAATCGAGTTCCCGATATAGCGGGCGTAGTTGTAATTGGAGACCAGAATCGAGACCAGCGGTTCCGCGGGCAAGGCGCGCAGCTCGACAGGATGCAGTTCGGTAATGGTTTCACACTCCACGATGGCCATAAGAAGATTAGTAACGACGGCTCCTGGTTAGAAGGATGACAGCTCGCTCGTAAAGGAGCCCTGATGAACAACGGTTGCGGCAAGAATCGCCGGGGTTCGCGTATCCCACATCCGCCTGAAAAACGAGCGAGACATGGTTCGTAGCCGGGGACTCTTTCAAAGGACAACCCAGGACGTACGTCCTGGGTTCGTTCAAGGTCCCTTCGGATCTGAAGCGGATGAAAGTGAGGTTAGTAGGCGCCTACCCCCTTCACGGCCTGTGCGGGTGTCGCCAGAATAATCTTGATGTCCAGCAGCAGCGACCACTCGCGAATGTATTGCAGGTCGAGCCGCACCATTTCTTCAAAGGGCAGTTCACTGCGGCCGTTCACCTGCCACAGTCCGGTAATGCCGGGATATACGGCAGCCCGGCCCTCGGACCAGTCTGCGAATTCGCGGCTCATACCGTCCGGTCCCAGATCGCCGGCGGGCAACGGCCTGGGCCCAACCAGGCTCATTTCCCCGCGCAGCACGTTGATAAGCTGGGGCAGCTCGTCGAGGCTGTAACGGCGAATGAACCTGCCGATCGGAGTCACCCGGGGATCTTGTTTGATCTTGAAGATGTGACCATGTTTTTCGTTCGCATGGGCCACGTGGCTGCGGTTCATTGCGGTATACATGGAGCGAAATTTGAGAAACATGAAGTGACGGCCACCCCGACCCACGCGCGGCGCCTTATAAAGAATGGGCCCGTCGGAAGTGAACTTCACCAGGGCAGCAATGACCAGCATGATGGGGGCGAGAAAGAGGAGCGCCAGCGCCGACGCTACGATGTCAAAAGCGCGCTTGACGAATTCCTGACCCTTGGTAAAGGACAAGGGCCGCAGTTCAACGAGGGGCAAGCCATACTGATTCACCACGTTGATTCGGCCAGGCTCGGGGGCAAAGTCCACCGTGCAATTGACGATGACACCCATCCGCTTGAACACCTTGTTGCACTCGTCCAGCTCGCCGCGCGAAATCGAGCCATTCAGAAGAATGATGCGGTTGAGGTGTTCGCGATTAATTACCTCGGCCAGCTGTGCGGTCGATCCCAGGACCGGCACGGGAAGTGACAGACCCTCGGTAGAGTGGCCTTCGGGGACGATCAAGCCTTTAATGACATTGCCTACATTGGCGGAGTTCATGAGGGCAACCAGGCGGCCTGCGTGGGAACCGTCTCCCAGCAGTGCTGCCCGGATTGGGGACGGCCAATGCCGTTCAGCCATCATCGCTGTGACTACACTGATACACCGCGCCAAACCTAAGCTAAAGAAGCTGAGGGGCGCAAAAATCATGAAGAACGCACGTGATACGCCGGTACCAAGCTCGCGGGAGAAGAAAGTGACGATGACAATGATGCAACTTGCCAGCAGTGCTCCTTCGGCCGCGTTGATGATGCAGTTCCAAAGCCGGATGCGACCCTCGACGCGATAGAATCCAAGCCGCCAGGCCATGACGATCCACAACACCAGCACCATCATCAAGGAAGGCGCCCAGATCGAAGCGTACATCCAAGCCACATGTTGTGAAGCTAGTGGGTTCAGCAGCACTCGCATCTGGATCGTGCAGCTCCAGGCAACCGAAACAGCCAGAAGATCCAGAACGAATTGCATTGTCTGATAAAAGCGTAAATTCCGGACATGCATGAGAGCGGTTCTCCCCGTACGCTGCCCCGGCCGATGGCCAAGAAAGCGTCACCTTTACGAAAGCAGTCAAAGCTTTTCTCTTGATGGTGTAAGGCGGTCAACCGGATGTTGACCCCGCACAGTCATGAGAAACGCATAGAAGAAGGAACATTGGTTTCCAGGACACTCTCTTAAAGTCACGGAAGCTCAGGTTAGAGCTCCCGTCGGTGTCCTTGTTCCCTGATTATTTACAGTTGGTCTATGCAGCCGCTGCAGGGCGACGGGGGATTCCGCGAGGCAGGCTGCTTACGAACACTGATCGTAAGCCAACTTTTAGTTGTAAAACTCCGTTTTGTTTATGCTAGCCGCGTGCCGCGCCGGCGTAGCTGTTGTAGTGGTTGACGTAGGACGGATCTTCAATACGAAGGTCACATCCATTAAGAATGGTTCCAATGACCGGTGTGCCATCGTCGGCCAACCGCTCTTTGGCTTCACCCAATTGTTCCGGGCTGGTTTCTCCGGCGCGACTGATCAGGATCACACCATCGGCAACCCGGCTCAGAAGGCGGGCATCGGCCATACCCATCATAGGCGGCGAGTCGATGAGCACGAAGTCATACTCCGATCGCGCTACCTCGATCAAGCTATCCAGATAGGTGGAATGGAGCAGCCTGGAAATGTTGGCTGGTTCCGATCCACCAGGCAACACATACAGTCCGGGCACGGTGCTAGGACGAACCGATGCGTTCAGCGAGGTTGTTCCGACGCCTTCATCGAGCAGCACATCGCTCAAGCCGGTAGCGAATTGCAAACCGAACAGCTTGCCCAGGCGCGGGCGTCTGAGGTCGCCATCGATAAGCAGAACCCGGCGTCCGATTTCCGCCAGGCAGATGCCAAGGTTGGCGACCGTAGTGGTCTTGCCTGCCTTGGGGCGAGGGCTAGTGACGAGGATGACGCGCGGGCTGACTCCGTTCACCCGGCTAAGGAGGATCGATGTCATCGCGGATCGATAAGCATCCGCCATCATGGTCTCGTCCTGGCACCATTGCACCATCTCCTTGTCGACAGCCGCGGAGCTGGTGGATAGCAAGCCGTTCTTGGACTCGAGTGCAGCGCTGCTGATCCCATTCAAATTGCGAAGGGTGAGCGGGATGCGTTCGCTGTTGCCGATGCGCGCCGAGGGGATCACAGCCAATTCGGGCACATTGAGATGCTTAACGCTCTGACCGGGCGTCCGCAGGCTGGCATCATTACGCTCGCGCAGCAGGATGTAGCAGCCGGTAAAGGCCATCCCGAAGAGGAGTCCCAATGCCAGGTTGAGGGGCAAGCTCGGCCGGTAGGTCGAGGTAGCCGCGGTTGCAGGACTCACGACGCGCACGTCGCTTGACTTGAGGGCGGCAACGATACTCGCCTGCTTCACCCGCTGCATCATGGACTGGTAAAGGTCGCGGTTGGCGTCCACATCCTTCTTCAGGATGTTGTAGCGAACCTCTTTGGCCGATTGATCGGAGACCACGCCCAACTGGTTGCGATAGGCCTGGGCCAGGAATTGTTTGCGGCGCTCGGTCTCAGAGTTTTGTACTCCAAGGCGGCGAATGACGTTATTGCGATGCTGGGTCGACTGTTGTTCCAGATCGGCGATTTGGGCGTTTAACTGTTGAATTTTGTAATTTTGCGGGGTCAGCGTAACGCTCAGGTCAGCAAGCTGGCGGCGCAGGTCAGCCAGCCTGGCCCGATTATCCCGCAACGTGGGATCGTCGATGACCTGGGGCATTGACTCGCTCGGAGAAACTTGCGAAGTCTCGACCTGTGCCTTGGTGTCCGCCTCGTCTGCTTCGGCCTTGGCCAGATCAGTTTGGATCTGCCGCAGTTTGTCGGCCGCAACGCTCTCCTGAGAGTCGTTGGGGATGACGATGCCGGTCTGGCGCGCATACTCCTGCAGAGCGTTTTCAGCGTCCTGCAGTTTCTTACGGGCTTCGTTCAGCTGCGCGTTCAGGAACTTGTTGGTGTTTCCAGAAGCATAGCCGCGGGCATCCTGAGCCTGTTCATTAAACTGGTCGACCAGCGTATTCGCGGTATCGGCGGTCAGCTGTGCTTCGGGACCGAGAACCGTGACCGTGATCAAGTCCGACGTTCCGTCGACCTTGATCTTGGCGTCGTCCAGCATATTCAACACGACGGATTCGCCTTCCGCGGGCGTGGCTGCTGCGCGGTCACCGACCCATCCTGCGATGGTTCCGAAGAGACCCTGCTTGGCCGCGATGGCGCCAGGGACCTTGGGGCCCATGAGCTCCGCCGTCCGTTGGACCACGGGCGGGCTCTTCAAGAGCTTGGTCTGGGTCTCGATGTATTCATCGCCGGTGGCCTGGTTCGCCGTCGGATCGACCTCTTTGCTATTCATGAAGTCCTGGTTGATCCCAGTGACTTCCAGAATCACTTCCGATTTGTAGACCTTGTGGGCGACGAGAGTGTACAGCGCGCTGAGCAGAAGCGTGCCGCCCATGATCATCGCGATGGCGTTGCGATGGCGGCGAATCAAGGCAGAGTAGTTCACAGTCGCTTCGTGCTGGGGCCGATTGCTCCCCATTGGACGCGACAGCTCGATCGCGGTACTGCGTCCGGGGTTCCGGCCTTCGGGCAAGCGAGGTCCAGGAATGATCTGCTGGGTCGGGGTCATCTTTGTGTAGTCCTTTCGGATTTGATGCAGTTCGTTGTTATCGAACTGCATCGCTGTCACAGTGCAGTTTCGCTTGGGAAAGTACGGCCCCCCGTCAAGCGGGGGTCTCGCCTGGGGCCATCCTCAGAAATTGAGCGTAATCAAAAGTGTTGCTAGCGCCAGATAAGAATGCCCGTGCCGAGCCCAATGGCGGTCTCGATGCCGCGTGCGCTGACGACCTTCGCCATACTGTTGGGGACATACAGGATGTCGTCCGGCCGTAATTGCAAGTCAGGGGCTTTATTTTCCATAATCTTCTTCACGTTCGCGGGAATCTGTTCGCGTTCCGGTCCGCCAGAGGCGCGGAGAACCCTAGTACTCGTGAGGGCTGCCGTTTTGTCCCATCCCCCTGCCAGGGCGATCGCCTGGGTAATGGACATGGTTTCGTTTTCCGTCATGACATAACCGCCGGGCTTGAAGACGTTGCCCAGGACGTAAACCATGCGCGCCCGGGGAACGGTGATGACATCGTGCGGCTTGATGATGATGTTGCCTTCCGGATCCTTACCGCTCATGACTGCCCGTACATCGATGTGGGCAATGCTGTACTTGCCGGTGGGGTCGGTGAAAGCACCGGCCACTGGGATCGGGCCTTCGCTCAGGTTACGGGTGATCAGCACGCTGTCGCCGGCATCAGCTCGCAGACCGCCGGCTTGTCCGATCACTTCCAGCAGGTTGCGATTTCCACGCAACTGCACCACTCCGGGAGTCGTCACATTGCCGGCAACAGACACCGGCTGACTGCGAAAATCGTTCACCTGCACGGTGACCTGAGGATCCTTGAAGAACTTCTTATAAGCGGTCACCAAGTTGGCCTGGAACTGCTCAACGGTCAAGCCAGCGGCATGCACCCTGCCGATCATGGGCAAGGTTACGGTGCCATCGTTGTCGATCTGCGCCGGCTTGTCAGGAATGTCGTCGGCGGCAAAGACACGGACCGTGATCTGGTCTTCTGCTCCCAACACGTAGCTGGTCATGTTGACGGGAGCCGACTGCGTTGTTGGGATATAGGCCGCCGGGACCACTGCAGGACCATTCAGCGGGGTAGCCACACGCTCAGTCGAAGCGGCTACGTTCTGGGCTAGAGCTGGAACCAGTAACAGGCCCTGAAAGCAAAGAGAAAACAGGAAGATTTTGGCTGGAGACTTGTGCATAAATTCACTCACCATGGGTGTAGCTGGAATCCCGCCGAGAAATACCTCCGGCGGGGACGTGCTCCGAGAGAGAGAGCGCATAAGAGACAGGTATCGAGTAAACAAGCATAGGGTGCCAACCAATACAGCCGGCAGGGGGGACGCACGAGAGCATTGCGTACGTTACTTCGGGAGAACCAAAAATCGGGAGAGACAGAAATAATTCAAAGTTTTCATAGTCGTACAGTTAGGCCATCAACCGCTCCGCAGCTGCCGGAGCATAGGGCGAGAGCCAATCAGGATGTACTTCAACCAGAACCGATCGGCGCAGAAGATTTACCGAAAGGATCAGGCGTTGGGACCGCCGCACCTCAACCAGGATTCCGGTCAAGCCAGCCAGGGGTCCGCGCAAGATGGAGAACGAACCCGACTCACCAACCTCGGTATAGGGCCAGGCTTCGAGCGGCACATCGACGCTGACGGTCTGCTGCAGCGCCTCAATTTCTGCTTTGTCCGCAGGCAACGGGTTGGTTCCCGCTCGCACTACGTCGATCACACCGCTGGTCATCAGGACAGGCACAATCGACGACCGGCTGGTGGAGCAAAAAATGTAACCGGGAAAGAGCGGCATTTCGACAACTTTGGTTCGATCCGCCCATTGCCTCTTGGACTTGTACAGGGGCAGGAACTCGACAAACCCCTTTTCTCGCAGAGCGAGGGACACCTGCTTCTCGTGTCGTGGCCGGACGCGGAAGGCAAACCATTCGTTCATCTCGTTTAACCCTGGATCGCGATACATGAGTATCTCCGCTACAAGAGTGAGCTTGCTTGCTGCAATTCCCGATGGGATTCTCACTTCGCTTCGAGGGGGGGACGATGCGAATATTTGACTCTTTAGCTAAACCTCACCCAGCCGAACGAGCTTCCGCCATCTGGGTTACAGAACTTGAATCAGGCTTGCGCCCTGGAAAAACCAACTGCTATTCAGCCCCAACCAACTTCACTCCAGCTACCAGCCTACCCAACCAAATGGTCCTATAGACCCGAGCCAGTGTCAATAAAATCCGCGCCCTGCAGCTGCTTCCAGTTGTGGCGGACCAAACTGAGTGCCGAAACTGAATTCAGGTAGTTACTTTTGAACACCAAGGTAACCAACCCTTTGAACTTCATCATTTAAGGCTTCGCCCTTGTCAGTCACAAGGACCAAACCGATGCTGCGAGCCAAATGTCATTGTCGAGACTTATAAGACCGCCACTAGGGGGATTAACGGCTGTTCAACGGTTTGATTTCAACTAGACCGTTGCTGGTCTTGCAGCGCCTACACCCCGTAATCTAGTGGCAGCAGACACGGCTGTCAACAGTTCATCTGGTTGTGGATAAACCCGCCGGGTGTTACTACCGGCGAGCAAAGTTGCACCGCACGCAGTGCAACAGAATCCCGGGTCTACACCGAAGAATTTAAATCGGGACCCTTCCCTGGCTCAGAGCGAGGGGAAAAGCATTTCGAGTGGTAATCCAAACGGGGGGTTGAACTGCTTTGGACCCAGCTTCGCCATCTCAGTCACATGGACTGCAAAACCAGGTACCGAATCGTACGTAGGGAACGCCGCTGTGGGGGGTACAGTGGCTATTCGATGGGCTGGGCGGCCAACGCCTCATCCATCACATGTCTCGCATTGCCTACATCTCGTAATCTAGCGGGCGCGCCGCCTGGTGTCAACCATTTCAATCGGTTGGGGGAGGGCTCACTGTTACCGGCTTGGGGTACGAGCGGAACCCAGCGATGAAGAAGCTGTCTTGAATAATCGGCGCTCTCAGCCTTTTCTTCTTCCCGGCATAGACATCGGCGACGCCAACGTGAGAGATTCATCAAACCATTCGGCTGCAGACACATGGGCGTTCTGCCCATCGGGACCTCACCACCATCCTAATGTTTTCAAGGAGCTTCTATGGGCTTTCTCTCAGGAATCGGCGATCTGCTTAAACAGTATCAATCGGGTAATGCCACGCCAGCCAACACGCCAGGCGTGGAGCAGCATTTCGACCAGGTAGCGCAGGCGGTGCCCACTTCTACCCTCGCGAGCGGTCTGGCCGAAGCGTTTCGCTCGGGACAAACGGCTCCATTTCCGCAAATGGCCGCTCAGCTGTTCGCCAACGGGAACAGCCAACAGCAGGCAGGCATGTTGAATGGTCTGCTGGCCACGCTCGGCCCGGCGATGATTGCCAAATTTGCCGGTGGAGCACCCAACTCGCCGCTCGCCTCGCTGCTGCAGTCAGGTTCGGTTACGCCGGCGCAGGCGGCCAGCGTCAGCCCGGCGGATGTGGAAGCTCTTACCTCTCACGCGCAGAGTCAAGACCCGTCGATCATTGACCGCGTTAGCGCCGTATATGCCCAGCATCCAGT
>Ga0302324_100027555_pt1 | contig 10821 bp, 9 predicted proteins | sample Palsa_T0_1_FD_201949 | JGI IMG/M metagenome (GOLD analysis project Ga0302324, IMG submission 201949) | Peat permafrost microbial communities from Stordalen Mire near Abisko, Sweden - Palsa_T0_1 | ecosystem: Environmental > Terrestrial > Soil > Palsa > Peat permafrost | place: Sweden: Abisko...
GCGCATGCTGGGTGACGTCGAGTGTCGCCAGGTGAAAGCCGAAGGTGCGCACTCTGCGCATGAACCGCCGCACCAGGAAATATCCGGCGTGGCGTCCGCGATTCGCGGTCAGGCTGTCGGCTGCGAGGCCGGCGTCGGCCAGTAATTCATCGGGACTCTGGTATGCGTTCGGCCGGCCCTCGTAGGTCGCCTTGAGCCGCTCGCCGATCTGCCCGAAGAACATGCGGTATGGCATGCGGTCGTGCCGCGCCGGCGCCAGCGCCTGGGCGCCCGGCAATATGGCGGCGTAGGAATCGATGCGCGCGGCGAGTTCGGCACTCACGCCGACGCGGTTCGCACTTTGACTCAAGGTCTCGGCGAGCTGGCCGCATTCCGCAAAATAGGTCGACACGATGACCTGACTGTGGCGATGCAGGGTCTCGCGAATGGTCTTGCCGTGCACATCCGGGTTGCCGTCCATGTCGCCGCCCACCCAGGAGCCGAAGCGCAGAATGTTCGGTATCTCGAGCGAATCCGCCCCGACCCCGTAGGCCTGGCCCAGAGCCGCGGCAATCTCCTCGTAAAAGAATGGCACCACACGGTACAGAATCTCGACCAGGTAGAACGCCACGTGCTCGCGTTCATCGACCACCGTCAGGCCCGCGCGCGGATGCTCCTCGGTTTGCCAGATGCTGGTGATCTCCAGGCGCACCCGCGCCCATAAAGTGCCCAGCTCCGCCGGAGTGAGCGCCGCATTGAGGCGCTCGAGCAACGACTGCGCGATTCGCTGCTGCTTGCGCAACAGCGTGCGGCGCGTCGATTCGGTGGGATGCGCCGTGAATACAGGCTCGATGCTGATTGCGCCGATCAGCGCGAGCACCTCATCCAGAGTCCGCCCCTCGCGATGCAAGCGCGCGACGCAATCGGCGATGCCGCCCGGTTGCCCCGTGCCCGAGGCGTTGAGATATTGTCGCCGGCGCCGCACGCGATGCACTTTCTCCGCCGTATTGACCGCTTGAAACCAGATGGAAAATGCCCGTGTCAGATCGGTGGCCGTGGACGGCGAGCGGCCTTGGGTTCGACGCTGCAATGACTCCGCGGCCGCGGCATCCCCCTCGCGGCGGGTAATGGCGGCGTGCCGGTCGCCCTCCACGAGTTCCAGGAACGCATCCCCGCCCTGTTCGCGCAGCGTCTCCCCGATCACCTCGCCGAGAGCATGGACATCCTCGCGCAGGGCCGCGTCTTTGATCGGGAATTGAATGCCGTGACGATACATAATGCGAGGCTCTCGAAGTTGCAGGGGAAATAGTATGAGCTTGTTGGCGCAGATCGCTATATTTCTCGCCGCCGCGGTCATTGCGATTCCGATATTCCGGCACTTCAGATTAGGATCGGTGCTCGGCTATCTGGCCGCTGGCATCATCATCGGTCCCGGCTGTCTGGGCCTGATCAGCAAATTCGATGCCACCGAGCAAATCGCGGATTTCGGGATCGTCCTGCTCATGTTCGTCATCGGACTGGAATTGCAGCCCTCGCGCCTGTGGGTGCTGCGCAAGCCCATCTTGGGATTGGGCGTCGCCCAAGTCGCTCTGACCACCGCAGGTCTAGGCGCGGCCGCTTTCTTCGCCTTCGGCCAGACCTGGCAAAGCGCGCTCATCATAGGCTTTGGGCTGTCGATGTCCTCGACCGCGCTCGCGCTGCAGCTGCTGGCCGAGCGCGGCCAGCTCAACTCTCAATATGGACGTTCGGCCTTCAGCATCCTGCTGTTTCAAGATGTCGCCGTGTTGCCCGCGCTCGCCCTGCTGCCGCTATTGGCTGAGGCCGCGGCAAAGCTCGCCGCCCCGCCGCGCGTCTGGCTGGTGCTCAAGCTGATCGCCGCGCTGGCCATCGTTGTCGTCGGCGGACGGTACGTGTTGCGGCCGATGCTTCGAATTGTCGCCGCCACGCGGGTCACCGAGGCTTTCACGGCGGCGGGATTGCTGGTGGTGATCGGTACCTCGCTGTTGGTGAGCCAAGTCGGCCTGTCCATGTCGCTGGGCGCATTTCTCGCCGGCGTGCTGCTCGCCGACAGCGAATTTCGGCACGAGTTGGAGGCAAGCATCGAGCCGTTCAAGGGGCTGCTGTTGGGGCTGTTCTTCATCACGGTGGGCATGTCGGCCAACTTGAGTTTGGTGCGCGAGGACCCGGTGACCATCGCTGCGTTGACCGTGGGATTCATGCTGTTGAAGGTCGGTGTGCTGTGGACGATCGGGCGCCTCTCGGGGCATTCCCGCGTCGCGAGCCATGGATTGGCATTCAGCCTGCCGGCCGGCGGGGAGTTCGCGTTCGTACTGTTCGGTCTCGCCGCATCCCTCGGCATCATGAACAAGCGGATCGCCGAGCTTCTGGTCCTGGTGGTGACCGCCTCGATGATCGTGAGCCCCCTGCTGCTCGTGCTGCACGATGCGCTGTTCAAGACCAAGGAATCCGACGGCCGTCCCTTCGACAAACCCACCGAGCTCTACCCCAGGGTCATCATCGCCGGCTTCGGCCGCTTCGGGCAGATCGTCGGCCGCATCCTGCGCGCGCGCAAGATCGCCTTCACGGCACTGGAAGCCAGTCAAACCCAGGTGGATTTCCTGCGGCGCTTCGGCAATCAGGTGTTTTACGGGGATGCCTCGCGGATGGAACTGCTGCGTGCCGCGCATGCCGAGGACGCCGAAGTTTTCGTGCTCGCCATCGATGACGTGGATGCTTCGGTGCGCACGGCGGAAATGGTCAAGAAGCATTTCCCGAACCTGAAAATATACGCGCGGGCGCGCAACCGGCAGCACGCATTCCGGCTCGCCGATCTGGGCGTGCGCTATTACATCCGCGAGACCTTCGCCTCGAGCCTGGAATTGTCCATCCAGGTCATGGAGGGACTCGGGTTATCGAAGGCCGTTGCTGCGGATACGGTACGCCGCTTCCGCGCTCACGATCAGGAAACCTTTGCGAAGCAGCTTGCCGTGAAGGACGACGACAAGAAACTGATTGCAACCAGCCGCGAATCGGCCGAGCAGCTGCTGCATCTATTCGAAGCGGATATGGACCAGGCCGGGCAACTGCCCGAGGCGCGTTCCGCCACGGCACGATGAGGCCGCGTCAGCGGGAGTTCAGCAATACCGTGGTGTCGAAGCTTTCGAAGCCCGTGAGGACCCGGCGATAGGCATTCTGCATGATGCGCTCCGCGTCCTTGTCGGCGCGCGCGCCCAGCAGCATGCGGATCATCACGTCGTCCTGCGGGCGCGCCGTATCCTCACTCAGTAGCTGATAGCTGAACCGCGCCAGCCGCTGGTTCATCTCGTTGGCGAATCGCAGTCTCGAGGCATCGCTGCTGCCGTCGGATGCGCCAACTTTCGCCTCCTCCGTGACCTCGAAGATCAGGCGCGCGACGAAACGGGCCTTATCGACCAGGCCTAGGTCGCTGAAGAATTCGATTTCAGATTGTATGTTCATCCTGCGGGAAAGAAGTCTATAGGTTTTGTGGCCGTCAGCGTAGCTACGTCTTTTGCATCGAACTTGAACAAACGGATACGGGCGAGCAGTTTCGATTCGAATTCGGGGTCGTTGAGCTCGGTGGACACGATCCGGGCGGCCGTGATGTCGCCGGAGGGGGCAATGGTGATCTCCAGCACCACCTTGCCCTGCAAGGCAGGGTTATCGCGCAATGCTCGTGCATACATCGCATCGATGGCGCCCTTGTTCTTGGTGAAGACCAGGGCGATCTCCTCCGCACCGCGCGAAGCCTTGCCGCTGCCGCCGCCACGGGTCGCGCCCGCGCCGCCGGCCCCTGCCAGCGTCGGATCCTTCACCAGGCCTGCTTTGTAACCGTTCAGGGACCCGGAACCGGCCGCCAGCCCGCTGCTGGCCGGGGCGCTGATTCCACCGCTGGTGCCGCCGGTCTTGGCCGTGATGAGCGCGCGCTGCACCATGCTGACGTCGCCGGGATCGGTGGTCTTGGGCTGATTCTTGGCGAATTTGTCCAGATCGACCTGATCGCGCAGCGCCGCCAAATCGTCGATGCTGGCCAGCAGGCCGCTCTTGGAGGCCTTCACCCGGGGGTCCACCGGCTTCGGCGCCGGTTTGGCGGTCTTCTCGACCGCCTTCTCAGGCGGCGGCGGCGGTGGTGGCGGCGGCGGCGTGGGCGTCGCCACCAGCTGCACCACGCGCTCGGGCAGGGAATCGGTGTTCACGACGCGCTCGTGCTTGGGCAGAAACGGAATGAGCACGGCGACGATGGCAAAGACGATCGCAAGATTGCGCAGGATGGTGCGAAACCGCCGCTCCATCTCCTCGGCCGGCGACCAGGGAAGCTCATAGCGCCGGTAGAAAGGCGCCAGTCCGGTCGTCGTGCCGCGCTGGGCTGGATTTGCGGCCATCATTTAAGTTGCCGCTCGCTCGCGTTCGACCACGGCGAACGACACCTTGCCGTATTCCGCGTCGCTGCAGGTCAGCATGATCTTCTTCAGGACGCTGTAGGGCGTGGCCTTGTCGCCCATGATGGTGACTTCACGCTTGGAGATATCGTGCTGCTGTTCGCTGTTCAGCATGGTGGCGTTCTGCGCGAGCAGCGCGGCCTTCAGCGGCGCAAATACCTGACCCTGGTTCGCGGCGACGTCGGCCACCGAGCCGACGACTTTGCCGTCCACCAGCACGGAGTCCCGCGTGATCATCACCACGACGGCGGCGCTCGGCTTGCGGTCCGAGATGGACTGGGGAATCGCGATGTTCTTGGTGTTCGGCAGAATGTCGACGTCGGCGGTATGCGCGAGCAGGAACACCACCAGGATGGTCATCATGTCGATGAAGGGAATCAACGCAAAATGGCTCGCCCCGTGGCGGCGCTCGCGATGTCGCCTGATGCGGTACGGAGTCATGTCGGCGGCGCATCCGCAATGGCGATATCGGGAAACAGTTCAGCCTTGGAGAACGGCGCCACGGGCAGCGCATACACGCGCACCGCGTCCATGACCTGCACCAGGGTATCGTAGGATGTTGCCGGGCTGGGCAGGATGGTGGCGTCGGTCATCTGCGGAAATTGCGCCTTGATCCGGCGCATGAATTCCGAAAGATTCGCGTAATCGTAGCCGCCGGCGGTATTGGCGATCACGTGCAACGGGCCTGAATTGCGGTCGTTGACCACCAGATCGTCGGGCCGAATGATGACCTCGAGCTTCAAGTCCTTCGGTAGATCCAGCGGCGTCGCGGTGCTGCTGGCGGGCAGATTCAACTGCAGAATGTTCGTTTTGGAAAACACCGCGGTGAATATCAGGAAGAACACCAGGATCACCATCATGTCGATCATCGGCACGATGTTCAAATCGTCGCGTCCGCGGTGATAGCGGGCGTGATTTCGCCGAACCAGGCGTGCGGACTTCGACTTCATTGACTCAGCACCATTAGGCCGGACGTTTCCGCATCAGATGGCGCCGCGCGCGGCTGCCGTCGCGCGCACCGGCGCAGCCGATCCTGCCGGCGCCGAAGGCTGGGCCGCGGCGTCATTCCCTTGGCGCTCGGTGATCGAATTCAGGAATTTCACGGAGGCAATCTCCAAGCTGTCGATCAGCGATGTGGTCTTGGATTCGAGAAACATGTGCGACAGCAGCAGCGTGATCGCCACCGCCAAGCCGGATGCGGTGTTGTTCATCGCGACGGATATGGCGGCGGCCAACAAGCTGGCCTTCTCCGCGGGATTCGCGGTTGCCACCGCGCTGAACGCCCCGATCAGGCCGGTGATGGTGCCGAGCAAGCCGATGAGCAGCCCGATGTTGGCCAAGGAGGACAGGTAATGGGTGCGTTTCTCGATGCGCGGGATCACCTCGAGAAGGCTTTCGTCCATGGCCTTCTCGATGTCGTCGCGGCGGCGCGCACTCGCCACTCGCGCCACGCCGTAGTTCAGAATGGTGGCGATCGAGGCCTTGGAATTCTGCGTCAGCGCAACCACCTGCTTGAAATTGCCGGCGCTCAAGGCAGGCACCAGCGCATCCCAAAGGCTGCGATTGCGGATGGTCTCGCGCGTGAGATAGACATATCGCTCGATGGCGATGGACACGCCGACAACGAATATCAGCGCAAGCGGGTACAGGAACAAGCCTCCGTCCTTGAAGAAATTGACCGTCGAGTTCATAAAATTCATCTGCGCGCTCCTAGAAAATGCCCGTCGCTTCCAACCCTAGATTCAAACATATTCCGTAAAATCGGCTATGACTCACTTCTCACCCTGGTTTGCCGGGGTGTCCAGTGCACCATTTTGGGACGCATCGGCTTTGATGACCCCGTAATAATCGACCTGGCGGCGAAACACCTCGCGGTCCACGGGGGCCAATACCTCGTCCAGCAGGCTATTCATTGGCTTGCCGCCCATGTCCCCGAGGTCCGACTTCCTCCAGGGCACGATGTACATGACCTTTGGCTGTTCCCGGTCGCCGGTCACGGTCGCAGTCCCCAATTCGAGCCGATCCACCGCGTTGGGCGCCTTGGGGGCCGCCTTAGCCGGGCCCTTGGCGGCAGCCGGCGCAGCCGGTTGGGAGGTGTTCGCGCGGGGTTCGCCCGCCTCCGCCTGCGCGTCAGTGTTCACCGGTTTGGTGACAGTTGTGCTAGCCGCCGGCGCCGGAGCCTGCACCGCCGCGGACGGCGCCGGCTGCTGCGCGGCGGCAATCCCGATGGCGGCCGACCACACCATAGCCGAACTGAAGATTTTCGCATATCCGTTCATGAGGATTCCTTAGTGGCGCCCGGCGGCGCGCCCACCCGCTTGCGTAATTCCACGACCCAGCCGGCGACTTGTTTATTCTCACCGGCAATCGAGAGGTACTGCTCGAACTGCTCGAGCGCCTTTTGCGGCTCGGCGAGGTACAGGTCGTACAGCACGCCCAGATTGAGATGCGCTGACGCATAGTTTGGTTCAGCGGCAATCGCGCCTTTGTACGCCGCTTCGGCCTCCGAGAACTTGCCGAGCTTGCGCTCGACGATGCCGAGCTCATTGCCGGCGATCGCATTGCCCGGGCTGCGCTCGAGTGCTGCCTTGAAGGCCGCCTCGGCCTCCGCCAATTGCGACTCCTTCAGGTACAGCAGACCCAGGTTGATCTGCGGGCCCGCGAACTCTGGGTAGGCAAGGCTCAGTTGCTTGAACTCCATTTCAGCATCGGCCGTGCGCCCGGCCTTCATGAGCTGCATCGCCTGAGCATATTGCTGCGCCGCACGGTCCGGTATGGGTGTGGCCGCAGCGGCGGGCGGCTGCGCAGCGGCCGGCGCTTGCGCCGTGCTCGGCGGCTGCGCACTGCTCGGCGGTTGCGCACTGCTCGGAGTGCTCCCGCAAGCGGCCAACAGCGCCGGCAGCGCAATGCTAGCGAATCGATTCGACCAGTTGCTCACCGACTTCCACCTTGCCGTAGCGGCCTGGATTGAGCTGCGCCAGCGCGTCGAAACTCTTCTGCACCCATTCGTCGTACTCTCCGTCCTTCGCCCGCGCAGCGTTCACTTGATGTAACTTGATGGCGTTCTCCTCGAACGGGAACGCCTGCTCCTCCAGCAGCACGTTGTACTGCTCCAATTCGTCTTTCGAAAGATTCTTCGGCCTCTCGGAGCTCAGCAGATCCTTTGCCAGCTGTCGATACAGCTCGGCGCTTTCGTATGTCGCCGCGGTCGTGACCTCGGCGATCTGATAGTCCAATGCCTGGCTGTAAGCCTTCAATGCCGCCTCCATCGCCTTGCGCTTCTCGGCCAGCGACTTCTTCAGGGGCGCGACCAGTTTGATGCGCATGAAATCCTCGCGCACCGGACCCGCCAGCGTGAGCGTCGCCTTGGCGGCCAGGACGCGGCTGCGGTCGGTGCGCGCCGCGCCGGCGGCGCGATCGGCTGCAATCATTTCCTTGAGCCAGTAGTCGTGCGCGCTACTGTCGCCGGCCTTCGCGGCCATGGCGCCAAGCTTGTTGCGCGCGTCCATGGCCGGGTCCAGCGGCTGCGGGAATCGCTTCACGAATGCCTCGAGCATGGCGCGCGACTTCGCGGAATTGCCGGCCTTGTCGTAAAGGTCGGCGGCCTGCAGGATCGCCTCGCGCTGAACGTCCGCGGATTCACCCGGTGCTTGCGCGATCTTCTCGAACTCCGGCGCAGCCTCGCCCGGGCGGTTCGATTCCGCGTACGCCACCGCCAGGTCCCGCGTAACGTCCGCCTGCAGCGGACTTTGCGGGAAATTGCGCCTGAAGCCCTCCAGGACCACGATCGCCCGGTCCCATTGCTTGGCGGTGATGAGCAGCGCCGCGGCGTCGAAGTCCGCGTTGGCCCGCACCTTGGAGGTCGGCGCCAGCTGCGCCACCCGCAGGAAATCATCCACCGCGGCGGCGCTGTCGCCGGATTTGCTTTTCTGCTCGGCCTGCTTGTATATCGATGCCGCCAGTCGATCGACGATCACGGCTCGTTCCGGGTCGTTGGGCGGCATCAGCGCCTGAGTCTTCGCATACGCCGCCTCGGCTTTGTCGAAGTCCCCCTGCTCGAAGCGCGAGTTCGCGATCACCGTCCAGGCGATGCGCTGCTTAGGCAAATCCACCGGCGGCTGGCGCGCCAGCAGGTCTTCCGCCGCCTGCATGGCGCGCGCATAGTCCTTGGCGTCGTACAGCTCGGTGGCCGCATGCGTCAGCACCTGCGCGCTCTCGGGATGCAGCGGAAAGGTTCGCGCGAATTTCAGCGAGCTTTCGATGCTGCTATTGTGAGCCGCCGCTTTCGCATCGCCCGACTGCGCCTCCTCCTCTTTGCCGTAGGCGACGACCGCGGCATAGCCGGCGGCGGCAGCCTTGTCGTGGCTGCCATAGCCGTAGGCGGTGCGCTCGTATTCCGTCGCGGCCGCGAGATACTGCTTGCTCTCGAACAAGGTATCGGCCAGCAGGAAATCGGTGACTGCGGAGTCCGGGTCGTCCGGAAACGAAGTCAGGTAGCTGCGGTACCATTTCGCCGCCTCTTCATAGTCCGCGACGTTCTTGGTTCGCTGCGCCTGGGCATGATAGTACTGCGCCACGTCCTTGAGATTGGTCTTGAGCACGGCCAAGACCTTGGGTTCGCTCTGCGGGGTGCGTCCCTGCCAGTACGCCGTGCCGAAACTGTAGTTCTCCACGAACTCCTTTTTTCCCTGCAGCACGAGTTGCGGGAAGCCGCCCTTCGAGTACGCCTCGATGGCTTGCATCTCCAGGAGCGGCGCCTTCTCGTTGTTGCGGTCCCGTGAAACGAAGGCGCGGTAGCTGTCCGCCGCATCGGTGTAACGCTCCTTCTCGATGTACAAATCGCCCAGGCGCGAATACAGCAGATAGTTGTAGGGCCGCGGCGTGTGGTGCGCCACGAATGCATCGATGCTCTTCGGACCGTTCAGATAGGAGAAGGTGATCGACATGACGCGGAAGGTGTCGTCCACCAGTTCTCGATTCGGACGGCTCAAGCTGTCGATTTCGATCAGCTCGTTCGGATCCCGCTTGGACACCAGCTGAACGTCGAGCACTCCCGCGAATGACTCCAGGCTGCGCTCATTCTCGCCTTGCTTGAACAGCGACCAGCCGTGCTTGTACAGGCTTTGGCTGTAGAACGGCGAGCGCGCGCCGGATTGAATCACCGCGGCGTAGGCGGCCTGCGCCTGCGGGTACGACTTGGCGGAAAACAGCAGCTCGCCGCGGCGAAATTGCGCCTCATCGAAATAGTGGCTGTTGGGATAGTTCGCAACCAGGCGATCGAGCCCGCCCAAGGCCTTTTCCGGCTGTCCGCTGAGTTCGTAGGCGCGCGCCAGCTGATAGAGCACCGCGTCATTGCGCTCGTAGTTCGGATAGGCCTTCAGCAGGGCCGAATACAAGGTGATCGCCTCGGTGGCGTGCAGTCCCTCGTTGGTCACCAGCTCGCGCTCGATGCGCTCGGATTCCGAGCTTTCCAGGTGAAGATCGCCCAGCCGCCGCAACGCCTCCGCGCGCAGCCCCGCATCTCCCGCATTCAAATCGAGGAATCGCCGATAGCTATCCATGGTCTGGGTGGAGTCCACCCCCTGCGGAGGATCCGTGCTGATGGTCACCGGTTGGTTATCGAGATCCTTGATCGTCGGCGGATTCTGGCTTGCGCCGCGCGCCACACTTGAGCCGAGCATCAATGCCAGCCACGCGGCTCCGCCGGCTACGCGCCACCCGGTCAGCGAGGCCGTCATGGCTTAGCCTTTGGCTTGGAGCTGGAGGCGCGGTCGTAGATCGCGGCCAGCTCATAGCGCGCCTGGAGTTGATAGGCCTCGATGCGCCGCTTCTGGTCATCCAGAACGCGGATGGCGAGCCCCTGCAGGAACTGATTTTGCTGCCCGGAAACGTCGGCGAGCCGCTGTAGCAATTGATCCATGCGCGCGCGCACCGCGGCCACGCGCTCCGCATAACCGCCGGTGTCGAGCGGCATCCCTTGGCGCGCCTGCGCCACCAGCACCACGCGCCTCTGCGTTTCCTGCAGCGCCCCTTCGAGCTCCTTGACCGAGCGGCGCTCGTTCCACAGCCGGGCTTTGAAGCTCTCCGACAGCCGCCAGTACATGACTCCCTTCATGAGCCGATGCTTTTCCCGAATCTCGGCCAGGTCGGGATCGTCGGGGTGTAGGCTAAGAAAATCCTCGATGCGTTTCAACCGCGCCCAGGTTCGCTGTTCCGACGGAGTGCCCAGCGCCGCCACGTCGCTGGATTTCTCGATTTCGTTGATGCGCGATTCGAAATCGACGCGCTTTCGGTTCAAGCCGCCGAGATCGGTGGCCGCGATGACCGCGTCGGCCTTCGGTACGCGCTGCGCATAGGCTTGCTCGCGCGTCGAGAGCCTGTCATC
>Ga0302324_100027556_pt1 | contig 10820 bp, 5 predicted proteins | sample Palsa_T0_1_FD_201949 | JGI IMG/M metagenome (GOLD analysis project Ga0302324, IMG submission 201949) | Peat permafrost microbial communities from Stordalen Mire near Abisko, Sweden - Palsa_T0_1 | ecosystem: Environmental > Terrestrial > Soil > Palsa > Peat permafrost | place: Sweden: Abisko...
AACATTTAGGAGTTTCCGGTGGCTTTAGATCGCAGGTTTGAAATTGATCCGCCGTGGCACAGCGGAAACCTGCGCGTCTCCGCTTCAACTCAAAGTTTGGTTCCCTTCCATTCTTTTTGTTTCTGCACTGGGCGTTTCTGCTCTGATCTTTTCTGCGCCGATCGTTTCTGTATTGAATCTGCCAAGCTCATGATCCGTCTGTCCGCAATTTCGCGCTTCACGTTTTCACGTCCGAAATTCACAACGGCATACGCCGGAGGAAGATAATGGCGACTAATCTCGTGCAAATCGACAACGATGAGGAAATTAAACAGCGTCTGGAAGCCGAGCGCAGGAGACTGCGGAAGATTGCCGGTCTTGACCAGCCCACTCATTTTCATCGACCGGTGGAACGGGCGTTTAAGGCCGAGGAGCGGGAGCGCGTCACAATTTTATTTGGAGGCTTCACCTGGAAGCACGAGGATCTGATCCGCGCCGTGTTTCAAGGCTGCGGGTACCGCTGCGAGAAATTGCCGGTTCCGAATGTTGCGGCTTTCCAGACGGGCAAAGAGTTTGGCAACAACGGGCAGTGCAATCCAACTTATTTCACCGTGGGCAATCTCGTGCAGTACCTGCAGTTCCTGGAAAAAGAGGGCGTGACGCGGGAGAACATCCTGAACAATTATGTCTTCTTCACCGCCGGGTCGTGCGGTCCGTGCCGCTTTGGCATGTATGAGGCGGAGTATCGCTTCGCGCTGAAGAATGCGGGCTTCGATGGATTCCGGGTGCTGCTGTTCAAAGACAGCGACGGGATCAAAGCGGCGTCGGGCGAGCCGGGATTGAAATTTACGATTGACTTCGGCCTCGGGATGCTGAATGCCATGCACCTCGGCGATGTAATCAACGACATGATCTACCAGATTCGTCCGTTCGAAGTGAACAAGGGCGAAACTGATCGCGTCTTCCGCGAGATGGTCGATGGCCTTTGCGAAGATCTTCGCACCCGTGACTCCTTCGAAATCGAACAGAGCGGTCCGAACTGGCTCAAGCCGAAGGTGAAGAACAACAAAGTTCTGCGCAATACCTTCAATGTGCTCGGCAAGATGCACGAGCACATGTGGGGCAAGGACTATCTCGACGCCCTGCACTCCGCGCGCGACCGTGTGAACAAGATTGAGGTCGACCGCACCAAGGTGAAGCCGGTGGTGAAGATTACTGGCGAGTTCTGGGCGCAGATCACCGAGGGCGACGGCAACTTCCACATGTTCGATTTTCTTGAGCGCGAAGGCGCTCAGGTTGTGGTGGAGCCGATTGCAACATGGGTGGCTTACCTGATGTACCAGGCCAAGGCGCACGCGATTGCGAAGTGGCCGGTGAACCGCCCGCACCGAAACACCGAGTGGTATGAAGTGAAGAAGAATTTTGCGAACTATATCGGATTGCACAAAAAGCTTTGGGGAATCGGCTTTGGTGAGCGGGCGTGGAAGTATTTCTATCACCGCACCATCAAAAACATGGGCGGCATTACGCACCACCTCGTGCCACAGACGGAACTGGCGGAGATGGCTCATCCTTTCTACAACCAGTTTGCCCGCGGCGGCGAAGGGCACCTCGAAGTGGGCAAGAACGTTTACTACACCGTGCATAAGCTTTGCCACATGGTGCTGGCGCTGAAGCCATTTGGCTGCATGCCCTCTTCGCAGTCCGATGGAGTGCAATCTGCGGTGATCAACAAGTTTAAAGACATGATCTTCCTGCCGATTGAAACTTCCGGCGAGGGCGAAGTGAACGCGCACAGCCGCGTGCAGATGGCGCTGGGCGAGGCGAAGGTGAAGGCGAAGACAGAGTTCGAGCAATGCCTGAAATCGACCGGAAAGAGCCTGGACGAGATCAGGGATTACATTGCCGAGCATCCTGAGCTGCGGCGGCCTTTCTACCACGTGCCGCATCGCGAAGGCGTCGCTGGAACGGCGGCGCAGTTCATTTTGCACGTGAGCGACCGCATGGATAAGACCCGGCTGTGGCGGAAGCGGTCACGCGTTCCGGGCGTGGCATTGCCTAACGCCGCGTAAGAGTGGAAGCGCCGCCATCTGGCTGGGGCTATTCCCGACCGGATGGCGGTGCCAATATCCAGGACGCTACAACAACTTCTGGCCATCATCGGAGAGACGATGCACGACCATCTCGACCAATCAAAGAAGCCGCAGTTACTCACCATAGCTCCCGCGCCTCCACAAAAACCGCACGACCATCACACTGAGTTCATGGTGGGGCTGGATGTGGGCTCGACGACCGTGAAGGCGACGGTGGTGGATGCGGCAACCGACAAGGTTCTTTGGCAGGACTACCAGCGCCACGAGACTAAGCAGCCGGAAAAGACGCTGGAATTTCTGCGGCGCATCGAAGCTGAGGTCGGCATCAACTCGCATAACACGCGCATGTTTATGACCGGCTCGGGCGGCGGCGCGATCGCGGACCAGATCGGGGCGAAGTTTGTGCAGGAGGTCACCGCGGTTTCACTGGCCGTGGAGAAGATGCATCCGGAAGTGTATTCGGTGATTGAGCTGGGTGGTCAGGATGCGAAGATCATTGTTTTTAAAGACGACGACGAAACCGGACGGAAAAAGAAAATTCCGTCGATGAACGATAAGTGCGCGGGCGGAACGGGCGCGGTCATCGACAAGATCAACGCAAAGTTAAAGATTCCCGCGCCGGAACTGTGCGAGCAAAGGTATCACGGGATCAAGTTGCATAAAGTTGCCGGCAAGTGCGGCGTGTTTGCCGAGACCGATATCAACAGCTTGCAGAAGGTCGGAACCCCGCCGGATGAATTGATGGCGTCGTTGTTTGAAGCCATCGTTTTGCAAAACCTGAGTGTGCTCACGCGCGGGCATACGTTGCGTCCGCATGTTCTTCTGCTCGGCGGTCCCAACAGCTTCATTCGCGGGATGCGCGAGGCGTGGCAGGCAAATATTCCGCGCATGTGGCAGGAGCGTAAGGTTGAGATTCCTGATGGCGCGAAGCCCGAGGACCTGATTAAAGTCCCGCAAAACGCGCAATATTTTGCGGCCATGGGCGCGATTGAATTCGGCAAGAGCGAAGAAGATAGCGTGGGTTGCTACCTTGGGTACGAAAAGCTGGTGCACTACATCGAGTATGGGCGTCAGGAAGAGAAGGCCAAGTCCGGTGCGAAGGGGTTGACCAGCCGCGAAGGGGAGCTCGACGAGTTCAAGGATTCTTACCGCAAGAAGAAGTTCACGCCGGCGGTCTTCCACACCAACCAGACGGTGGGCGGGTTTATTGGCATTGATGGTGGTTCGACTTCAACCAAGGCGGTGCTGCTCGACGAAAAGGGAGACATTCTTTGCAGGGCCTACCAGCTTTCGAACGGAAATCCGATTCAGGACACAATTGAGATGTTCGAAAACCTGCGCGGGCAGGTGGAGGCGCAGAAGGCGAAGCTGGAAGTTCTCGGAGTCGCGACCACCGGCTACGCAAAAGATATTCTGAAAGACGTTCTGCACGCGGATGTGGCGCTGGTTGAGACCGTAGCTCACACCGAATCGGCGCTGAAGTTTTATGAGGATCCGCATGTGATCGTCGACGTGGGCGGGCAGGATATCAAGATCATCATCCTGCACAACGGACGCGTGAAAGATTTCAAGCTCAATACGCAATGCTCTGCGGGCAATGGATATTTCTTGCAATCGACTGCCGAGGGGTTTGGGTTGAGCGTTGAGCAATATGCCGATCTGGCTTTCTCGGCCACGTCGATGCCGATTTTCGGCTATGGCTGTGCTGTCTTCATGCAGTCGGATATTGTGAACTTCCAGCGTCAAGGCTGGCGTGCCGAAGAAATCCTGGCAGGCTTGGCGACGGTGCTGCCGAAGAATGTGTTTCTTTATGTGGCCAGCATTCCGAATCTCGCGGCGCTGGGTACGCGCTTCGTTCTGCAGGGTGGAACGCAGAACAATATGGCGGTGGTGAAGGCGGAAGTGGACTTCATCAATAACAGCTTTCGGGCGTCGGGCAAGAAGCCGGAAATCATCGTGCACGAGTTCTGCGGCGAGTCGGGTGCGATCGGCGCCGCGGTTGAGTCGTTGCGTTTGTGGCGCAATGGATTGTCGACGTCGTTTGTGGGACTGGAAGCGGTGCGCAAGATCGAATACCGCACCACACGCAACGAGAGCACGCGCTGCAACTTCTGCAAGAATAACTGCCTGCGCACGTTTATCGACATTCGTACCGCGCCCAAGGACGACTTGGCCTTTGTGCCGATTCAGAAAGTCACCAAGGTTCCGCTGATGCACGGCGAGCAGCGTCTGATTATCGCCACTTGCGAAAAAGGTTTGGTGGAAGATGTCAACGATATGAAGGACATAAAGGCGGGAATCGACGAGATCAAGGATAAGTATCCGAACTTCGTCGACTTTGCCGCTCATGAAGTGTTCCGGCCGGTCAATGCGAAGAATGTAGCTGATCCGGTCCCGGTGACGAAATTCTGGAGCAAGGCAGGGAAAGAACGCATTCCGCTGATGGAGAGTCGCAAGAAACTTCGTGTGGGCATTCCGCGGGTGCTTAACATCTACACTTACGCGCCCCTGTTCAACGGATATCTGGAGAGCCTGGGCGTGCAGCCGGAGAACATTATTTATTCGGATTACACGAGTTCCGATCTGTATCGCGCGGGTGCGAGCCGCGGGGCGATCGATCCTTGCTTCCCGGCGAAGATTGGCATTTCGCATGTGTACAACCTGATCCAGGAGAAGCACCGGAAGAAGCCGCTGAATGTGATTTTCTTTCCCATGTACGATGTGCTGACTTCGCCGCTAGTGAAGATCGTGGGCGCGAACGCGTGCCCGACGGTTACGGCGACGCCGGAGACGGTGAAGGCTGCATTCACGAAAGAGAACGACGTATTTGCCGAGCACAATGTTAAATACCTGGATCCGGTGCTGAACTTTGCCGATCGCAAACTATTCGCGCACCAGATGCTGCAGGCTTGGCAGCCCATCATGGGTCTGTCGCAGGAAGAGAATGACCGCGCGGTCGAAGTCGGCTACAAGGCGCTGGAGGATTATGAGGCGAGCATTCGCAGGCGCGCGCGGGAGGTACTGGATCAACTGGAACGCGAAGATCGCATCGGCATCGTGATGCTGGGGCGGCCGTATCATCACGATCCCGGCTTGAATCACGAAATCATGGAGGAGTTTCAGAAGCTGGGCTATCCTATTTTCTCGCAGAATACCTTGCCGCTCGATGAGGACATGCTGGAGCGGTTGTTCGGCGAAGAAGTTCGCGCCGGAATTATCACTCACCCGCTCGATATTACGGACGCGTGGAAGAACTCTTACTCTTGCAGCACGAACCACAAGGTCTGGGCGGCGAAGTTTACGGCCCGGCATCCGAACCTGGTGGCGCTCGAAATTTCGAGCTTTAAATGCGGGCACGATGCTCCGATCTACGGCGTGATCGAAGGAATTATCGAGCAGTCGGGAACGCCGTATTTCTGCTTCAAAGATCTGGATGAGAACAAGCCGACGGGCTCGATCAGGATTCGCGTGGAGACCATCGATTACTTCCTGCGGCGCTATCGCGAGGAGGTCATCAAGAAGCGCAAGGCGAACGACGAGATCGAAGCGCAATTGGCGGCGCTGGAAGAACAGCTTCGCGGGCAGTTTGAAGAGACGCAATCCATGGCCGCCGACTGAGGGAAGTCAGGCTTACGTTTCAGCGACGGGCGCGTGGATCCGCGTTCAGTCCCCCAGCGGCTAGAACCGACGTCTTTGTCGGTTCTGGATGGCACGACTGAACGTCGTGCCCTTCCCGAACCTGGTCGAACTTGGGTTTTTCCCCAGCCTCTGAACGCCGTGCCCTTCCAAACCGTTTTCCCAGACAATTTCCTCAGATGCCCGATACTTCTACGCCGAATGCGGCGCTGCGATGCGGAACCTCTTTGCCGAAGCTATCGTTAGTACAACGAAAGCCACCATCACAACGAGCTGCGCAACCAGGAATGGCGGCTCTTTTCCGGTCGGAGCCAGGGCTTTGAGTGCCGGTACTTTCATGAAAAGCTGCGCTACCAGAACGAAGACGTTGAGGTAGAGCGCTACTGCGCCGCCCACCACGTAGATCCAGCGCCATGAGCCGGCGAGGTGAAAAACGTAGCGCGCCGGGATTGCGACCGCCAACACCACAAGCGAGATGATGCCGACGATGTGGGAGGGCAGGAGGTGATCGAACGGAAAACCAAAGCCGCTCACGCTCGTCAGCGCCGTGGTGACCAGAAAGATCGCGGTTATGCCGTTGAGCCGCTTTCCAGCGAGGAATCCATACATCACGACGAGGCCTGAACCGATTCCGATCAGGCTGATCAATACGTGCAATAAGGTGTAGGTGGCGAGCGACATGCCGAAAACCATGATGTACTCCCTCAATTTTCAGTAACGTTTTTCCAACGTTCCGGGGTCGGCGCCAGCTCAAGCATTCATGCGCGAAGGCAGGCGCCGAGACCCCAGAACAATGCTCCTGACCGACGCCCCCGGCCTTTTCTATGCGGCCTTTTTCTGACTCTGCTGGATAAAGGCCAGCAGGTCGGAGTTAATCTGATCGGCATTGGTGGTAGGCATGCCGTGGGGAAAGCCGGGATACACCTTTAGCACGGAACCCTTCACCAGCTTGGCGGAGAGCGGACCCGAGGCTACGATGGGCACGATCTGATCGTCGTCGCCATGCATGATGAGAGTCGGAACGTCGAACTTCTTTAGATCCTCGGTGAAATCCGTTTCGGAGAAGGCCTTGATGCAGTCGTAGCCCGCTTTTACGCCTCCCAGCATGCCTTGCAACCACCAGTGCTCCCTGATGCCTTCGGAAATCTTCGCGCCCGGGCGGTTGTAGCCATAGAACGGGAGCGTAATGTCCTTGTAGAACTGCGATCGATTTGCCAGGTACGCGGCGCGGAGGCCGTCGAAGACCGAGATGGGCGCGCCCGTGGGATTCTTGTCCGTCTTCACCATGAGCGGAGGTACGGCGCTGATGAGCACGGCCCCACCGACTCTCTTCGACCCGTGCCGGCCTATATAGCGAGCAACTTCTCCGCCGCCGGTGGAGTGGCCCACATGGATTGCGTTCTTCAGGTCGAGCTTTTCAGTGAGAGTTGCGAGATCGTCGGCATAGGTATCCATCTCGTTGCCGTCCCACGTCTGGCTGGAGCGGCCGTGGCCGCGCCGGTCGTGCGCAATGACGCGATAGCCGCGCTGTCCGAAGTACATCATCTGTCCGTCCCAGTCGTCCGCGGTGAGCGGCCAGCCGTGGCTGAATACGATGGGCTGCCCTGAGCCCCAGTCTTTGTAGAAGATTGTGGTGCCGTCTTTGGTGGTGATTGTCGCCATGGAATGCTCCTTGTGTGCTTGAATTGTCCGTGGATCGTGAAAATTCTGACGCCGCCCCAGAGCTAACAGAGATGGCAGACAGCGTGTTGGGTCCAGAAATTTCGCAGCCGCCGATCAGCAAAGGTCGCGACGTACTGGATCGGCCATAGAATTTGGATCGGCTATAGAAAAAGGCATCTTGCCGTGTTTATGGTGAAGCATGCCAGGCAAGGGCGCATCACGAGATGCAGTGCTTTCTTGCTACCTCACAAGGCGGATGAGGGTATAACCCGTTTGTGGTAGCGGCCGAGTTACAGCCGATGCGAAAGGACGGCGGAGCGGAACGGCACCGACAAAGCGGATCAGGTCAGGATCTCGATGAAGACGAACTGCTCGGAATGACGATCTCACGCCTTCCGAAAAGACGGGCATCGAGCGAAAATGCTCCGGGGCCGAGGCAGACGATGGCGACGGCGATTGTCGTGGCCAGGGCCGTGGCGAGCCCGGTATCGAATAGATTCGAATTTGGCGCCGGAAACCACGACAGGACGCTGCTGATACTCGTGAGGCCGGCAAGCACCCCGGTAACCGGAGTGAGATAGCCGATAAGAAGTGAAACCCCGCTGGCCACCGCCGCCAAAGCGACTGTCCACGTCACCAATCCGAGATGACGCCAGTCCGCCATGTAAGCAGAGCCGTAGGCAAGTACCGTGAGGCCCAAGGCGACGCGCAACAGCAACAGTCCAATGCCGGGCCAACCGCTGGGAAACGTCGGAAACATCCTTTGCAGCGGATACCTCCCCGGTATTCTTCGGAGTCGTCCCGACGACACCTTCGCTTAAAGTAACGGTTGTAATCGGACAGCGAATCCCTAGGTGTTGGAATCTTTTCCTACCACTTTTGTGGTATCGCCGGGGGCGGCTCTTATTTTCGTGGTTTGTTGCCGGGCTGCTGGATCTCTCCTGCCTTTGGCGATCGCAACCGATTGAACCAGCTGCGATTGAACCAGCTGCGATTCGAAGAGTAGTGCTGGAACGCCACATTTCGTGGGACGCTCAGTTCAACTTCCGTTCCTCCCGCGGGACGGCTCCAGACTTTGACTTTCGCGCCAATTCTCTCGGCCCGCTCCCGGATGCCGGAAAGACCCCAATGTCCGTCTCGTCCGGACCGGAGCACCTCAGGATCGATGCCACAGCCATTATCGCGGACTACCACTCGGAACTGACTGTCAGCGTATTCAAGTTCGACTTCGATGCCGCTGGCGCGCGAATGGCGGAAGGCATTGGCCAGGGCTTCGTGGCTGATACGGTAGACTTCATCGCGGATAATGGGGTGCAATGGGCGAGTTCGGCCTTCGACGATCATGCGAAAATCGACGGGCTGCTGCAGAACGAATTCCTGTGGAACCCGGGAGAGCGCTTTTTCGAGATCGTCTTCCGCATTGGCCGAGCGCAAACCTCGCACTGCGTTCCGGCCATCGTCGATCACCTTCCCCATAAGATCGAGAACGCGGTTGACCAGCGGTTTGGCCTTCCAGTCGTCAGGCAACTGATCGTTGGCGACATGCAGTTGCATGGATGCACTCAGAAATCCCTGTAACAATGTATCGTGCAACTCCTGTGCGATTCGCGTCCGCTCCGCCAGCCTTTCTTCGAAGAGAACATTCAGGCGGTGCTTCAATTGATGCAACCGGAGGCGGTACACGAGGAGCATGATCAAGCCGACGGTGACCACACAGGCGGAGCGAAACCACCACGTCTGCCAGAGTGCCGGCTCGACTGCGAAGGCAGTCGTATCCTCGACACTGTTCCATATTCCGTCACTGTTGCTTGCAATCACGTGAAACTTGTAGGAGCCGGGGCCGAGATTGGTATAAACCGCCTCGCGCGCGGCAACCGGCTCGCTCCAGCCGCGATCGAAGCCTTCCATGAAATACCGGAAGCGAATGCGCTCAGGCACCGCCAGACTCAGGCCGGTGTAGTGAAATGTGATTCTCTTCTGCGACGCCGGAATGCGGATGGAGTTGCCTATGTCGATCTGCCCGCCATCCGCCGAAATGGCCTCCAAGTGAACCAGTGCCGCCGGAGAATTGTTTCCCAGATGAGACGGGTTCACCACGGAGAGCCCATGACTCGTGGAAAACCAGATTCTGCCCAGCGAATCCGCAGCCACCGAACTGCTCCGCTTTACTCCCTCGGTACTAAGAAGACCATCCTCGATCCCATACACGCGAACATCACCTTCTTGCAGCCTGCGTTCTTCCGGCGCGCCGTCTTCCAGCGCGGCCGGCGAAAGCTTGCCGGGCTGCACCCGCAAAATGTGCTTCGCGGTTGCGATCCAAAGCCAACCGTTCTTGTCCTCGGCTAGTCCGAGGATTTCTTCTCGCAGTGCGGCGGGAGCTTGGCGAAAGACTCGAATGTGTCCGGAATGCACCGAGGCGAGGCCCTCGGTAGTTCCAACCCAGAGCACGCCGGAAGAATCTTCGAAGATGCAGTTCACATTGTCGGAGGGCAATCCGTCGCGCGATGAATAAGTTCTCCATTGACCTGCGGACCAGGAACTGAGGCCGTTTGCAGTTCCGAACCAGGTGGTGCGATCGCGCGTCTCCAGGATCGAGTTAACGGTATTCGATGAGATGCCGCTCGCGCTGGTGTAGGTGACGAATCCTCCGTCTTTGAACCTGCTGACGCCACCGTTCACAGTCGCGGCCCATACCGCCCCGGAAGAACTCTGATAGACGGCGTAAACGCTGTTTTGAGCCAGTCCGTTTGCCTCGGTGTAGGTCTGCGAAGTAAGGGACCCATTCTCGTATTGGAGGCGGGTCAGCCCGCCGTGTTGTCGGCCGAGCCAAATCTGCCCTCTCCGGCCAGTAATCGAATAGACCACATCGTTAGCCAGCCCGGCTTCGTGAATGGGTTCGGCCCGGCCATTTTTCAACTGATAGAGCCCACCGGTACCGGGAGCGAACCAGAGTCTGTTTTCCGCGTCCGCGTAGACGGGTCCATTGCTTTCAGAGGGCAGACCAGCCACTTCAGAATAGGTGACAAATGCACTGTCGCGGATACGCTCCACGCCGCGCGCAGCTCCGACCCAGATGTTCCCTTCCCGGTCTTCCAGCAGCGCGTTGATGCCGCCGTCGCCGCGAAGATCCTTTTCGTCCAATAACGAAATGCCTCCATCGTTGATGCGCAAGAGACCTTTCGCCGTCCCCACCCAGACGTTTGAATCGCGGTCTCGCAGCATAGTCAGGACTTGAACATTGTCCAGGGACGGCGGCAAGCGAACGCGATTAAATGAGGTTCCGTTCCAATCAAACAGACCCTCGTCGGTGCCGACAAACAACTCGGTAGAGCTAACCGGCAAGAGACAGTTGATTTTTTTGTAGGGCAGCCCAGTGACGGCGGTGACTCGGCCCTCGGACAGATAGGAGAGACCCGCGCCCAGCGTGCCCATCCAGATTTTGCCGTCGGG
>Ga0302324_100027558_pt1 | contig 10820 bp, 10 predicted proteins | sample Palsa_T0_1_FD_201949 | JGI IMG/M metagenome (GOLD analysis project Ga0302324, IMG submission 201949) | Peat permafrost microbial communities from Stordalen Mire near Abisko, Sweden - Palsa_T0_1 | ecosystem: Environmental > Terrestrial > Soil > Palsa > Peat permafrost | place: Sweden: Abisko...
CGCGTGGTGCTCGAACTTCTCACCGACATGCTGGCGAAGCGTCGCTCCGGCGTCGTGGCCTTCGCGCTCGTCGATCTCGATGGGTTTCGCGAAGTCAACGATACGTTGGGTCGCTCCGGCGGCGACACCGTGCTGATGAACATTGCCGAGCACATTCAGGCCGGCTTGCCGGCGCACGCAATGGTCGGGCGTTTCGAGGAAGACGAATTCGCCGTTATCCTGGCGAGCGACGACCAGCGCGCCGCGACCATGCTTATCGACTCGCTTCAGGCTTCCCTGCTGCGCCCGATTTTCATGGACCGGATGTGGCAGATCAGCGCCACCATCGGCGTCGCGCAAGCTCCCGAAGACGGGACGAGCGGCGAGGACGTGGCGCGACGGGCCGGTCTCGCGCTACGCGCCGCGAAGCGCGAAGGTCGCGGCCTGGCGCGACGCTTCGAGCCGCAGATCGAAACCGACTACGCGGAGCGGCGCTTCCTCCTGCGCGAACTTCAATCCGCAATCGCGCTGCAGGCGTTCGACATCGCATATCAGCCGGTGGTCGCCGCCGAGGGCGGCGCCATTGTCGGGGTCGAGGCGCTGTTGCGCTGGAATCACCCGACGCGCGGCGCCATTGCGCCGTCCGTATTCATTCCGCTGGCCGAGCAGAGCGGTCTTATGTCCCAGCTCGGCGAGATCGTTCTGCGGCGGGCGCTCTCCGACGGCGGGCGCTGGCCTGGTCTGTCAATCGCGGTCAATCTCTCGCCGGTGCAGATCCGCGATCGCTGGCTCGTCGATCTGGTCGGCGCCATCATGGCGGAGACGGGAATCGCTTCTTCACGGGTCGTGCTCGAAGTGACGGAAGGGGTCCTGATCGACAATCCGCAGGAGGCGCAATTGCGGCTGGAAGCGTTGCGCGCGCTCGGCGTCAGCATCGCGCTCGACGATTTCGGCACCGGCTATTCGAGCTTGAACTACCTGCAAAAATTTCCGTTTGACCGGCTCAAGATCGATCGTGCCTTCGTTGCCTCGCTGGGCTCGTCCGGCAGCACCGGCGCCATTATCCAGTCGATTGTCACGCTTGGGCACGCGCTCGGAATGAAGGTCCTGGCCGAAGGCGTCGAGAATGAAGAGCAGCGGGTGCTGCTGCGTCTTGCCGGCTGCGACGAGATGCAGGGCTATCTGTTTGCCAGACCCGGCCCGGCGGCCGAGATCGACAAGGCCCTGGCTCGTCCGGCTCGCGCCGCGATCGGCTAGACGGCCGCCCTGCCACCCTGACAGACCCGCCGCCAACGGCTATCGTCGGCATGCACTCCGGTCGCCCGTTCGGCCGTGGGAGGAAGGGCGCGATGATCCTCAACAGCCTTCCCGGCCTCGATTTCGGCCTTGGCAGCGATATCAACATGCTGCGCGACACGGTGGGCTCTTTTGCACAGGGCAAGATCGCGCCGTGCGCCGCCGATATCGATCGTTCAAATAAATTTCCGAGGGAGTTGTGGCCGCAGCTTGGGGCGCTGGGCCTTCTCGGCATCACGGTGGAAGAAGAGTGGGGCGGAGCGGGAATGGGCTACCTCGCTCACTGCGTGGCGATGGAAGAGATTTCGCGCGCTTCGGCGGCGGTTGGTCTGTCCTACGGCGCGCACTCGAACCTCTGCGTCAATCAAATCAGGCGCAACGGCAATGACGAGCAAAAAAAGCGTTATCTGCCCAAACTGATTTCGGGCGAGCATGTCGGCGCGCTGGCCATGTCGGAACCAAGCGCGGGTTCGGACGTGGTGTCCATGCGGACACGCGCGGATCGAAAAGGCGACCACTATATACTCAACGGCTCGAAAATGTGGATCACCAACGGTCCGCTTGCCGAGACGATGGTGGTATACGCCAAGACCGATCCAACCGCGGGGTCTCGCGGCATCAGCGCCTTCGTCGTCGAGAAGACTTTCAAGGGTTTCTCGACGGGCGAAAAGCTCGACAAGCTCGGCATGCGCGGTTCCGACACCGGCGAGATTGTGTTTCAGGATTGCGAAGTGCCGGCCGAAAATTTGCTCGGCGTCATCGGCAACGGCGTCAACGTCTTGATGTCGGGCCTCGACTATGAGCGCGCGGTGTTGGCGGCGGGACCGCTCGGAGTGATGCAGGCCTGCCTCGACCTTGTCATTCCTTACGTCCATCAGCGCACGCAGTTCGGCCAGCCGATCGGCCGCTTTCAGCTCATCCAGGCCAAGCTCGCCGACATGTATGTCACGCTGAATGCCGCCAGGGCTTACGTCTATGCAGTCGCCAAAGCGTGCGATCGCGGCGAAACCACGCGCGAAGACTCCGCCGGCGCCATTCTCTACGCGGCGGAACGCGCTACGTGGATGGCGCTCGAAACCATCCAGTGCCTCGGCGGCAACGGCTACATCAACGATTATCCCGCCGGACGTCTTTTGCGCGACGCCAAACTTTACGAAATCGGCGCCGGCACGAGCGAGATCCGCCGCATGCTGATCGGCCGGGAGATTTTCGAGAAAACGCGCTGATCAATGCGCGCTGCTGTCTTGCGGGACCTCCGGAAAAGCGCGAGAAGTACCGTGAACCCGGCATTGAAAAAATGGCGGGTGATGTTGGGTCGAGTGCCGGGGACAGATGAAAAAACTAAGGCGTATCGGAACCTTGCCGTGGGTGCAGAAGTCAATCGGTGTCATGGCGGCCGAATATCTGCGGCTGGTATGGAAGACGAATGCCTTTGTCATCGACCCTCCCGATTTCTACGACCGCGTGGCTCCGGACCTGCCGGTCATCGTCGCGATGTGGCACGGCCAGCACTTCATGGTGCCGTTCTTCAGACGCGAGCGGCATCGGGTCAAGGTGCTGATCTCGCGCCATCGCGACGGCGAGATCAACGCGATCGCGGCTAAACGTCTTGGCGTCGAGGCGATACGCGGGTCGGGGACGAGCGGCCGCGACTTTCATCGCAAAGGCGGCGTGAGCGGCTTCAAGGGCATGCTCGACGCCCTGGAGCGCGGTTACAACGTGGCGCTGACCGCCGACGTACCGAAGATTTCGCGCGTCGCGGGACGAGGCATCGTTCACCTGGCGCGGGCTTCGGGACGGCCGATCTATCCCGTCGCCGTGGCGACGAGCCGACGAATCCAGATGCATAATTGGGACCGCTCGGCCATCAACCTGCCGTTTGGACGCTTCGCCGTCGCTGTGGGTAAACCGGTCAGGCTGGCCGCCGGCGCGGATGACGATATGGTTGAGATGGCGCGGCGGATGGTCGAAGACGGGCTCAATGCGACGACCGAGCGGGCGTATGCGATCGTCGACGGCCACGCCAAAGACGTCGACTGGAGCCGGCGCCGTAGCGAGATCGGCCCTGCCGGCGATCATGTTCCAGCAAGTAGCCCGGATTAAGCGCAGCGAAGGGAGCGTAATCCGCCATTTGTCCCGGAGAGTTGGTGGATTACGCTTTCGACTAATCCGCCCTGCGCGGCCTTGCTTGCCGAAGAACAAAAGGACGTAGGTGCCCACACCCAAGCGCATTCCAATCTTTGATGGCCACAACGACGCGCTGCTCCGGTTGCATCTGCGTGGTGGTGCTGACGCGGTCACGGCGTTCCTCAAAGGCGAAGACAAGGGTCATTTGGATCTTCCCAAAGCGCGCAAGGGCGGATTTGCCGGCGGCTTGTTCGCGATCTTCGTGCCATCGCCGAAACGAAAAGAGCGCGCCGGCAGCGCGACGCCTCAGCAAGACACCGGTGGCATCATCGGCAACGATCCGGTGCCGCCGGCGGTCGATATGGCCGAGGCGCAGCGGGTCGTGTTCGCCATGGCGTCGCTGCTGTTGCAGATCGAGCGCGAGTCGGAAGGGCGCGTGCGCGTCTGCCGCAATGCCGGTGATATCGAACGCTGCCTTGCCGAAGATGTGTTGGCGGCGGTGCTGCATATCGAAGGCGCCGAAGCGATCGACGCAAACTTTGAGCTGCTGGAGGTGCTGTACGCGGCGGGGCTGCGTTCGCTCGGCCCGGTGTGGAGCCGGCCGAATGCGTTCGGCCACGGCGTGCCGTTCCGCTGCCCATCGTCGCCCGACACCGGGCCCGGTCTGACCGACCTCGGCAAGGCGCTGATCGACGCCTGCAACCGGTTGCGGATTCTAATCGATCTGTCCCATCTGAACGAACGCGGTTTTTGGGACGTTGCCGCGATCAGCAATGCGCCGCTGGTCGCCTCACATTCCAACGCGCATGCCATCAGCCCGCATTCGCGCAATTTGACCGACCGGCAATTGGCCGCCATCGGCAAATCCGGCGGCCTCGCCGGCGTTAACTTCGCGGTGAGCTTCCTGCGTCCGGACGGCCGTCACGGCAAGGACACGCCGGCAGAACTGATTATCCAGCACATCGAGCACATGCTCGGACATGCCGGGGAGGATGCTGTCGGCTTTGGCTCCGATTTCGACGGCGCTGTCATCCCCGCGGAACTAGGCAACGCCGCCGGGTTGCAAATTCTAGTGCAGGCGATGCGCAAGCGCGGTTTTGACAAGCCGCTGATCGAGAAGCTGTGCTTCCGAAATTGGCTGCGCGTGCTGGGACGAACGTGGGGCGCGTAGCAAGTGCGGTAGGATGGGTGGCAAAAGCGCCGAAAAGTAGTTTCATTGGGAGTCGCGAGCGGCGAGACAAGAGACTTCGCGTCGCGCTTACCCCAACCTTCGGTCGTATTCCAGGACCGCATTGAGCAAGACCTGCGCACCCGCGGCGCATTCCTCGAAGCTCGTCGATTCCGCCTCGTTATGCGAGATGCCGCCGAGGCAGGGTACGAAGATCATGGTCGTCGGCGCCACGCGGGCGACATAGGCGGCGTCGTGGCCGGCGCCCGAAATCATGTCGCGCGACGTGAAGCCGGCTTTGTCCGCGCCGACGCGGACGCATTCGATCAGCTCCGGCGCGAATTTGACCGCGGGCGAGTCCCAGATCCGTGCTTCTTTGTACATGAGCTTCAGCGGATCGAGAATCTCGGCGAGCGAAGCGCGCAGTTTCGCCTCCATGACGTCGAGGACCCTGTCGTCCGGGTGGCGAAAATCGACGGTGAAAAAGACCTCGCCGGGAACAACGTTGCGGCTGTTCGGCCGGTTCTCGATCAGGCCCACGGCGCCGACCGCGTTGGGCGCGTGCTCCAGGGCGATCGCGTCGATGCGCTCGACCATGCGCGCGGCGCCAAGGAGCGCATTCTTGCGCAGCCGCATCGGCGTGGCGCCGGTGTGGGCTTCCTGGCCGGTGACGGTGACTTCGTACCAGCGCATGCCCTGGACGCCCTGCACGATGCCGACCATGCGGCCTTCGTCTTCGAGGATCGGACCTTGCTCGATGTGCAATTCGAACATCGCGCCGAATTTGCGCGCGCCGGCTTTCTCGCTGCCCTTGTAGCCGATGCGTTGCAGTTCCTCGCCGAATGTTTTGCCGTCGCGATCCTTGCAGGCATAGGCGAATTCGGGCGTGAAGACGCCGGCGAAGACGCCAGACGCGAGCATGGCCGGCGCGTAGCGCGAGCCTTCTTCGTTGGTCCAGTTGACGAGCTCGATCGGGGCGTTGGTCTCATAGCCGGTCTCGTGCAGCGTGCGCATGGCTTCGAGCGCACCAAGGACGCCGAGCACTCCGTCGAATTTGCCGCCGGTCGGCTGGGTGTCGAGATGCGAGCCCATGGCAATCGGCGCCAGCGTGTCATTCTTGCCCGGCCGCCGCGCGAACATGTTGCCGACTTCATCGACCGACACGGTGCAGCCGAGCGCTTCGCAGCGGGTCTTGAACCAGTCGCGGACTTGCCGGTCGAGGTCGGTCAGCGTGAGCCGGCAAATGCCGCCCTTCGGCGTCGCGCCGATCCGCGCCGTCTCCATCAGTGTGTCCCACAGCCGTTGCGCGTCGATCTGGAGATTTTGCATGTGTAAATACTCAGCCCGACCACGAAGCGCCGCTCATTAGCGGCAAGCGCTTGTGACAGCATTTTTGTCGTGTTGCGAAGAGTTCGTCAAAACTTGTTGATCCCCGCGTTATTGCCATATGAGCCGCCTTCATCGACTTACGCCGTGAGGCCCGATAAAATGCCGGCGTGCATTTGCGCCGAACCTGAACGGCCGAACGAGTGAGAGGCGGCCACGAGACGGAAGGCGCCATTGATCTGGCAACGCGATCATAAGGAGGAGAGCAATGAAAGTTTTGCTGTCTCGTCGCATTATCTTCCTCTTGGCCTGTCTGGCAGCCATCGCCGTCTCGCCGCTGCAAGCCGCGCCCATGTCCTTCAAGGTTACGCTCACCGGGGCGCAACAAGTGCCGCCGGTGCAAACCGCAGCGACCGGAACGGCTGATCTCACCTATGACCCGGCGACGCGCGTGGTCAGCTGGAACATCACTTACAACGGCCTTTCAGGCCCGGCTACGATGGCGCATTTTCACGGGCCGGCGGCAGAGGGCAAGAATGCTCCGCCGGCGATATGGCTGACTCAGAAGGGTGCCGCGGTTGAGGGTCCGATAAAGGGAGAAGCAACTCTCACCCCCGAACAGGCTCAGCAATTTACCGCCGGCGATTGGTACGTCAACGTGCACACGCAGGCCAATCCGAATGGCGAGATCCGCGGGCAGGTGATACCGCCCAAGAGCTGATCGGGTTTACTGGGTCTAACAACGATGGGCGCGCCCGGCGCACTAAGCCATCACTGCACGGCGGGCGCTGCTACTCAAGTTCTTCGACGGATCGTGAAGTGTGGCAAACGGGAACGGCCACTGGCTGACATGGCTCATTGAATCATTCGGCCATGGCTTATTTGAACGTGCGTACCTTAACTCCTTGAATTCATGGCGAATCAGTTATGCTGCCGGCGGCCGGGGACGCTGGAGCGAACGCCATGCTGCGCGTGCGACTGAAAGCGGACGGACGTCTGGTGGAAATCCTGCCGGACGGCAGCGAGCAGGCCATTTCGTTTTCCGACGGCCGGGCCTCGCCGCGCGTGAATGGCTCATCGGCGAACGGACGCTTTTTCGATGCGGTTTACGCCCGCAATGTCCGCGGGCAGACCGGTCTGACGCAAATCGCCTTCGCCGCGCAGATCGGCGTTCCCGTCGAAACCGTCCGCAACTGGGAGCAGGGCAAACGTTCGCCGCGCGGTCCCGCACGCGCGCTCCTCAAGGTCATCGAACGGGCGCCCGAAGCCGCGTTCGCGGTGCTGGGCGGCAAGCCGCGGTGACCGCGCATCGCTGACGGGCGCGCCAATGGCCGACGGAAACGCGAACCTCCAGACCGTGCCGGCTGTCGAGGCAAAAGGCGCGCGCATCCCGTTGCTCGGCCTCGGCACCTGGGACCTGCGCGGGCGCGTCTGCGCGCGCGTGATCGAGCAGGCTTTGCGCCTCGGCTACCGGCACGTCGACACCGCGGAAATGTACGACAACGAGCGCGAGGTAGGAGAGGGCTTCCGCGCGTCGGGCGTCAAGCGCAACGCGATATTTGTCACGACGAAAATCTGGCCGTCGCATTTCGCGCCGCGCGAACTTGAACGCGCCGCGCGCGATTGTCTGGTGCGGCTGCGTTTCAGTGAGGTCGACCTTATGCTGCTGCACTGGCCCAATCCGCAGATTCCGCTGGCGGACACACTCGGTGCGCTCTGCAAGGTCAAACGCGACGGCCTTGCCCACCACATCGGCGTGTCCAACTTCACGGTGCCGCTGCTCGATGAAGCGTTGCAGGTAAGCAGCGAAAAGCTGGTGTGCGACCAGTTCGAATGCCATCCGTTCCTCGACCAGTCGAAGCTGATCGCCGCCTGCCGGCAGCGCGGGATGGCGGTTGTCGCCTACAGCCCGATCGCCCGCGGCAACGCGCGCAACGATGAAGTGCTCGGGCGTATCGGCACAAGACACAAAAAGACCGCGGCGCAGGTGTGCCTGCGTTTCCTGGTGCAACAGGACATCGTCGTCATTCCGCGCACGAGCAAGGTCGAACGGCTGGCCGAGAATGCAGCGATTTTCGATTTTGCGCTGAGCGAGGACGAGATGGCGGAGATTTCCCGTCTGGCACAGCGCGACGGCCGCCTCGTCGATTGGGCCTTTTCCGGCCAACCTGAATGGGATTGAGAACCCGGCCGCTTCGGGCGCCTTAAAATTCGACGTCGAGTTCTTCAAGCTCGTCGGGCTCGACCTTCGCGGCGGCGATCCACTCCTGCATCTGCGGCAAGGCTACGATGGTGCGGCAATACTTCGCCGAGACCGGATCGATGGCGACGTCATAGGTCAGAAAACGCGTGCATACCGGCGCATACATGGCATCGGCGGCGCACGCTTTCTCTCCGAACAGATATGGTCCTTTGTACTTCTCGATGCACTCGCTCCAGATCGCGGTAATCCGGTCGACGTCGGCGCGCGCTCCCGCCCATGCCTTGAAGCCCGGGAAATGCGCCTTCAGATTCATCGGCAACGCCGAGCGCAGATTGCTGAAACCGGAATGCATCTCGCCGCAGATCGAGCGGCAATGGGCACGTTGCGCCTGATCGGCCGGCAGCAGCCCCGCCTCGGGCTTGATCTCATGCAGGTATTCGATGATCGCCAGCGTATCCCACACCTTGAGGCCGTCATGGATCAGGCGCGGCACCAGAAAAGACGGCGACAGCAGCAGCAACTCGGCGCGCGTCGAAGGATCGTCGGTGCCGACGTGCTGCTCGTCGAATTCGAGGTCGGCCATTTTGCATAGCAACCAGCCGCGCAACGACCACGAGCCATAGTTCTTGCTGGCAATGGTGAGGATGGCCTTGGACATCTCTCTCATCTCGTCAAGGATTTACGCTGAATCAAAGACTTAGGGACAAAATGACCAGTGACAGGCGGCACTGACGCGTTTTTTTCGATTGCCCAAGCTTCGGCCCCGCTCCCACTGTGCAAGATGTTCACAATTTTGTCGCAGCGCAACAAAAAATGCACTAGCCTTTCCCGGGTTGGGGGGTCGGGGTGTACCGTCGCCAGACGGACCGCGGCGCCCGTGGGTAACGGATGCTGTACGCGGCCTATCAGACCCAATCCGATATGATGGCTCCGGTCCGGGCGTGGGCATCCATGGCACTTGCCACGGGCGGCCCGCCGCTCCTCGGTGAGAATTCCGCCTTTCGCAATCTCACCGCCGCCTACGATCTGATCTCAAGGGCGGGTCTCACGCACACCCGGCCGCCGTTCGGTATTACCTCCGTCAACGTCGGCAACCGCGAGGTCGAGGTCCACGAGGAGGCCGCCGAGCGCACGCCGTTCGGCACCCTTTTGCATTTCAAGAAAGACATCACGGCGGCACAGCCCCGCGTGCTTTTGGTGGCGCCGCTGTCGGGCCACTTCGCCACGCTGTTGCGAGCGACAGTGCGCACCATGCTGCCCGACCACGACGTTTTCATTACCGACTGGCACAATGCGCGTGACGTGCCGCTGGCGGCGGGCCGCTTCGGCATCGATGAGTATGTCGATCACCTGATCAAGTTTCTCGAGGTGATGGGCCCTGGCTCGCACGTACTGGCGGTGTGCCAGCCTTGCGTCGCCGTGCTTTCCGCCGTTGCGGTGATGGCGCAGACGCAAAATCCGGCGCAGCCGCGCAGCATGACGCTAATGGCGGGGCCGATCGATACCCGGGTTAATCCGACCAAGGTCAACGATCTCGCCAACAAGCGGTCGATCGGCTGGTTCGAACGCATGCTGACGGCGACGGTGCCGATCCGCTATCCGGGCGCGTTCCGCCGTGTCTATCCGGGCTTCGTTCAGGTTTCCGCGTTCATGAGCATGAACATCGAGCGGCACGTGAAAGCTCATAAGGAGCTTTACGAAAATCTCGCCAACGGCGAGACCGAGAAAGCGGCGAACACCAAAGCCTTTTACGACGAATACTTCGCCGTGCTCGACCTCACCGCCGAGTTCTATCTCGAGACGGTGCGGTACATCTTTCAGGAATATGCGCTGCCGCTCGGCCAGCTCAAATGGCACGGCGCCACCATCGAACCGAACGCGATCCGCCGTACCATGCTGCTGACGGTCGAAGGCGAGCGCGACGATATCTGCGCGGTCGGCCAGACCGTCGCGGCCCACGATCTGTGCAAGAAGCTGCGGCCCTATCTCAAGCGCCACCACATGCAGGCCGGCGTCGGTCATTACGGCGTGTTCTCCGGCAAGCGTTGGGAAAACCAGGTTTATCCCATCGTCAAGAACGTGATCCTGTCGAGCGATTGAGCGCTTTGCTACCCGCGCGTACTCTCGTTCCAACGCGTCGGCTCAGCCGCGCGATCACGGGAGGACGACATGGTCATAAGCGTCAAGCAGATGATGGAAGCGGCCAACGCCGCGGTGCCACGGATCACGCCGGCACAGGCGCGGGACCTCATCGCGAAGGGCAATACGCTGGTGGTTGACGTGCGTGACGCGCCGGAGGTGGAAAAAAGCGGCAAGGTTGCTGGAGCCGTCAACGTGTCGCGCGGCATGCTGGAATTCCGCGCCGATCCGGATTCACCCTACCACGACAAGAATTTCGCCAGGGACAAGACAGTCGTCGTCTATTGCGCCTCCGGCGGTCGCTCGGCGCTGAGCGGCAAGACGCTCAAGGATTTGGGATACGAGCAAGTCTACAATCTCGGCGCGTTCAAAGATTGGGCGGAGAGCGGCGGCGCGGTCGATAAGCCGGTCTAGGTAGAGGACTCATTCAAATCCACTCAGTGACGACCGCGACGAGAGCGAGCGCAGCCATATAGTTTCGGGCCAAGCGGTCGTATCGTGTTGCCTGGCGTCGCCAGTGGGTTTTAAGCCAGTTGCGCAAGCTGTCCGCGTCATAGGCTTTATCTGCGATCAGATGTTTAG
>Ga0302324_100027559_pt1 | contig 10820 bp, 15 predicted proteins | sample Palsa_T0_1_FD_201949 | JGI IMG/M metagenome (GOLD analysis project Ga0302324, IMG submission 201949) | Peat permafrost microbial communities from Stordalen Mire near Abisko, Sweden - Palsa_T0_1 | ecosystem: Environmental > Terrestrial > Soil > Palsa > Peat permafrost | place: Sweden: Abisko...
GACCCCCGACGAAGGTCCGACGCTGGTACCCACCCCAACCCTGCCACCAGAGAGCGCTCCGTATGCGACTTTCGTCTCGTTTGTGCTCGGTTCCGCTCTTTTGATTTCTGTGTTGGTCTTCAACGTCGCCCAGGCGCTGGCCAGGAATCGTTGGGAAGCGACAATTTCGACCGTCGCGGCGGCGGTAGCCGCCGCGGTGCTGGCCCGGAGCGCGCGAGGCGCATGGCGTCGGGTCGTTGCGGTCGAGCCGGAAACCGACGTCCTGCTCAGGGGCCGTCATCGGCGTGTGCTGCGGAACAGTGCTGTCATTACTCTGCTCTTCTTCACGGGCGCCGCAGCCGTGGGGGCTGCGATTGGTCAAAGCCGCGACGAAGCGGTACAGCTCGCTGCCGACCTGGAGCGCATGACCACGGTGGGAAACCGGATATCAAAGGCCCGTAGTGCCGTTGAGGCCACGATCGCGTCATACGTTCAGATGTACAAGGCGATCGCGCCGGACGTACAGGAACTCGAATCCACTCTGCGGCGGCTGAAAACCGAACTTGGGGTGTACGATGGAAAGTTCCCGGCGCAACACGAACAAACCTCGAAGAGCATAGCTGGCATGGAAACAGGACTACGGCGGACGGCATTGTTGAAGCAGCAGATTGAGGTTTCCAAACAAATCGACGCCCTCGATCCGGGCCACCAGTTTGCTGCCTGGCAAGCGCAGATGGTGCCTATTCTGGCCAGCGAAGAGACGCTCGATAAGGCTAAGTAGCCATCTTCAGCTTGAGGGGATGAATGGCATTAACGGCCACGTCCCAATCATGCGAGCGGAAAACATGCCGGACGCGCGTTGACCGGAAAAAGTAGGCCAGCCACAGCAGGTCCGGAACGATCGTCAGAAAGCTCAGACCCAGGTTGTCGGGGAAATAAGCGGCATCGATTCCCGCGCCCAGAATTGCCGCTGCAAGTTCAGCTACCATCGTCCATCTCAGAAGCTTCAACATATCCCAGGTCCGTACCGAGAGCAAAAGGGTGCCTACAGCGCACTTGACGACAAACAGCAGCAGTCCCGGAACAGAGCTTGCCAAAAACAGCACGAACAGGCGGGTGTTCTCGAAGTTTTCGGGGACGTAGCTCTGGATATTCGTCGCGAAGAACACCGCGCTTATCAAGAGTCCGCTGTAAAGTTGCCAATAGAAAAAGAACAGCCAGCCTCCGACAGGACTCCTCTTCCGGCCGTTACAGATCAACCAGGCGATCAGGAATCCCGGCGAAAACGTTGGAGAGTTTGGGCTGCCGCTGCCGGCGGCGAATAGAGCAAGCGGAACCGCAATAGTGCCAATCAGTGTGTACGCGCCCTGCCTGAGGGTTTCCTGGAGTTTTGTACCTGGCATACGCGCGGCCGCTGCCTCCTTTCGCCGCTTCATTTTATCTGTTTTGAGGACCGGGCAGTGCTACCGTGTTTCAACAACGTTGCCGGATGACCATACCTCGAATCCGGTTTCCGGGTTCGGCCGGACATCCGCAAAGCCTCGTTGGCGGAATCCGGCGGCGATGCGCTCGCTGGCGCCCCAGCAAAAGATGTGCACCGGGGCGTGCGGACTGACGTTGTCGAACAGCAGGCGGCGGGCACGGGCATCTGCGCTCGGCAGACTGTATCCATGAATAAAGACTTCCCCGGCGCTGCGAAGCTGCCGTGCTGCGGAATCCCACAATGGCAGCCATAGCCGCTCCCAGTAAAACCGCTTGTCGGTATCTGGAAGAATCAACGTCCCTGAGTTATTGACCGCGCAACCGTTCGCGCCAATCCGTGTGTCCCTACGATCCTGGTATCCCAGCATGTCGAGATCTCGCGGAAACATGAGCGGCGGCGGAGCCTGCTGCAGGGGAGTTTGAAACCAGTTGACGCTCCCGTGCAGCTTGAACACCGTCACTGGTGACGCGGGGCTGTCCGCGAAGAGCGGGAATCCGTAACCTGAGCCAACGTCCCACCTTCCCGCCCCTTTCAGGCCGCGCTCTAACGCAACATCGTAGTTGAATGTAATGAGAGTATCGTCGGCGCAAACACGCTGATGAGCAAAGTTGTCATAGGCTTCGCTCGCGGGCCGGCTCGACTCCAGGTGGTAGAAAAATTCACGGACAGCACTCACCAAATCGTCTCGCAGATATTGGTGCCAGATCCACATAATGTTGGGGCACTGCTGATAATGCGGATTAACAGGGCAGCCTTCGTGCCACCGCCGGACACTATTCAGGATGGGCAGATGAAAGCGCGTCTCCAGCGAGGACAGGATGAGGCCGACCCGCCGGTCGGCCTGAAACGGGAGGACAAGTTTTTGGGCCACTCAAAGTTTCCCGATGGAATATTTTTGCCTATCTGTCGCTGGAAAATCGGCCGGGCCACTATTCTGGCGGCACTTTGCAAGATGGGAAGGCTTTCCACAGGGCTACGAAAATCTCATCCTGCGCTGGCTTGTGCAATTCTTCCGGGTGTTCCTCTAGGTACTTCACTACGATTTTGCGAGCTTGGTCGCCAGAAATTCCTTCGCTAGGCAAGCAGATTACCTTAACGGGAACCATTGGCGGCTTATCTCCGGCGACTGTGTAGATTAACTGAACGTGGGCAATACCAGCGACGAAACCTCCTACATAGGCAAGACATCCGATTGCCTCGGCAGATGGGTGATTGGTGTCGTTGATGGCGCAGTCCTTCAGGAGATCTTCGGCACGTCGATCTGTACCTTGGCCCCAGGCGCACCAGCTCGCAAGAAACAGGACGACGGGTATCATCAGATTGCTTCGCATGGAACCGATTCTACACCCGCAGCGAACCGACAAATCCGATTTGTAGGCGATGAATGGAATACTCTAAGCCCAATCCGATTTCAGTATCGCGCTGGCTTGGTGGTTTAGGCTTCGTGGGCCGGTAGCGTGGCCTGGGCAGCGTATAACCCATTCCCACCAGTCGGATTTCAAGAACGGCTGCCAGGATACATTCTTGGCGGCGGCGTTACTCGATCTTCATCCGGCACCCAGGTCAGACCGTATTTTGGATTTGCGCTCAGAATCACCAGTTTCTTCAGATTTAGGAACTCACGTGCGAGTGCCCGAGCATCATTTGGATTCTGGCATCCGCCACAAAATATCGGCGGGACGGCCTCGGTGCTCCAGACGGTGAACGCGTTGGCTTGATCGGAAAGATCGACGTTCGCGGGTGGTGCAGCGGCTAGAATAGCCTCCCGAATTTGAGAATCAGCGCTAATGGCCTTACTGTACCACTTGGCCAAGTATATTTCAGGTTCTAGCAGGCTGCTGAAAAGTACAGCCGAAACTATTTGAAAGCGAGCCAGACGTTTTGGTTCGAAAATTCTCTCTCCTGATCCAATAACTTCTGGAGTTCCTGCAACACGCCCTTCGTCCACGGCATCCGAAGAGGGTGGTACATCCGGACGGCCGAGCCGTGCGGGGTCTGCTGATAGGAGCTTATTCATGACTCGCGCTTCACCTCAGGCATGATCTGCCCCATCTCCATGGCGTTACTCGATGGAATCTCCTGGAGCGATATCGCCAGCTGCTCCGTTGCGATTCCGGTTGCCTTCTGAAACATTGACCACAGTTGCTTCAAAAGGTCAGTCTTTTCCTCCACAGTGTGGCCACTCCGCAGAACACAGTTGAGTGCAGCCGTGGGTGACGAAGCAATCTGAGCGCAGCAAGAATCGATACCTTGGCCGCTAGTACGATCGTCGATTTTACGGACCGCAGACTGGTCTCAGAGCGAAACAATTTCGAGGCGCCAAAGAAACGCAGGTGTGGCCTTTACACGGCGACGCCTTGACACTGATTCGCATTATCAGTGAGTGCCGGGCTGCCGACTCCGTGTTCTGTTTTGCTTAAGCGATATCAGCCAGGATTTGTGTGCACGATGTGCAGGATGCTCGCCCTGATAAATCACATCGCGGTACCGCACCTTGCCACAATAAGTGGCATTGGTGAGCAGATGCCGCAGGGATGCCTTGCTGAATGGCCGCCCGGTGTGCCGGATGCCGCGCAGCGATTTCCGGGATTTGGTGGTCCAGCCACGCGCGCTCAATGCCTCCTGTCCGAAAGTGATCTCGCGGCGGATGCGGATGTGCCCTCGGTACACAGGAACGGTCTCGTCAATCGCCTCCAGGCGCAGCATCTCCGAGGCTGGGTACTCGAAAGAGTGCCGTTTCGCGGCCGGTCCGCCTTTATCCAATCGCCAGTCAATCGGAATGTATCCCTGAACTCCGGGAGCATAGACGTGCATGCCGGGCTTCAGATCAATGTCGAGGCTGAGCTCGATTCGGAGGCCGGGCCTGGCGATCCCGTTACTGGCCGCCGTGGTGATTTGAAGGTGCTTGGTTTCAGCTGCTCCCCGCGCCGCGTCGAACGGAGCCCCGAACTGCCGGGCCAGAATGTCTGCCGTGGAGACGCGGTCCTTGTAGTCATCTTCAAAGTATTTCGCCACGACCCTCCCCTGCGCATCTAGGATGTAGATGCCCGGATATGGAATGCCATAGTAAAGCGTGCCCGGCTTGGTCGTTTCGTTGAGGATGTCGTAGGCGCGTATGATCTTCGAGTCAGTATCCGAAAGCAGCGGATACGTGATGTGCTGCCGGTCCGCGAAACTCTTGAGCGCGCCGACGGAGTCGTAGCTGATGGCCGCTACACCGAGTCCCTGCTCCCGGATCGCGTTCAGGTTCTGTTCCAGCTCGACGAGCTGGATTTTGCAGAACGGTCACCAGTCCGCGGAACGGAAGAACACGAGCATGGCGCCTTTCGGGCCCATGATGGATTTGAGAGTATGGTTCCGGCCCTCCTGATCCTGCGCGGAAAAAGTCGGCACCTGCTGGCCCACGCTTGGCCCGGTCTTGATGTCCTGGCCATGCAACGCCGCGATCGGAAGCGTCCACATGGCCACTTCGATGAAAGATATTTTTGGCATGCAAGCACCTCGCTACTCAGAACGTGAACGTGTCCTCTTCGGCGATCATTATGACAGGAGGACCACCTGACGATATCTTCACCGCATGGGCCAAGGTTTCCTTGCCTCCGACGGACGCTGCGCACCGCTGGAGTACCTCCAACGATGGAAAATGAACCTCTGCGACGCAGTAAAATGGCGATTCGCCTTCAGGCGATAAGATCTTCGTGGCCACCATTTTGGTCTTTCCATGGAGATTTGCTATCGCCATCGGTACGTGCTCTTGCTGATATATTGTTTCGAATGCCGAGGCGTCCTTGGGCTGCGGATACGCGACGATCAGTTTGACACTTTTCACTCTATTCTCCTCTCCGTTTCTGCTCCACATTGACTGAATCCGGTGCCACATTCTTGGTCACTTGCGATGAACCAAACGCCTACCCATGATCCCGGTGGCCAATCCCGCGGCCAGGCCAGCGACGGAACAAAGTACTGCAACTCCGAGGTGCGATACCAGGATGTGCCACGCATCCAGGTTGGGGCAGTGCATCTCTAATACGCTGGTTCCCACCAGGCCCGCGAGCAGTCCCGTGGCCGCGCCAGTCAAAGGTGGAGTAAGGATGGCGCCTCGGCGCAGCACGAGCCAGAAGGGCACTGCCGCGAAGACACCGATTGTAAGACCTGCCCTCAGACAGGTCCAGCTACCTCCCCAAAAATTCCGCTCATGTTGAAACTGGAACATGACTACGATCGCAATGGCCAACGAGATCACGATACTCGCGGCCAACAGTGCCGGCGGAATTCGGTGCCTATCACCGGGCACCATTTGGTGGACCAGCGAATAAGCCAGCGACCCCGCACCAGCAGCCAATGCGCTTAGAATCACACCGGCTTGTAACGGGCTCATGAAGCCCACACTGAGAGCCGCTCCCATACGGTAGCCGACCAACGCGACGATGGAAAAAAATATCCCTACCATAACCGCAAAAAAGTAACGCGCCGGCAACAGTGGTCGTACCGGCCGCAAGTCCGCGACGATACGTTGTTCGATCTGACCGAGGATTGCCGGCGAAGGCGAGTCTAAGGAGACCGGTTCATTCAGCATACGGACGAACTCCTGGCAGTGCTTGCATCCTCTCAGATGCTCTTCGGCTTGGGAAGACAGCGGTGTAGACGCAGATTTCTCGATGAGAGCATCTGTGACTTCATTGCAATTCATTGAGTTCTCCCTGCCCATCTCCTGCGCTGCTTTGAAGCAATTTGCGAAGCCTATCATAAGCGCGATGCGCTTTCTGTTTCACGGCTCCTACCGTGGATGAGGTCGCGCGAGCTACTTCTTCCAGGCTTAGTCCTCCCACCTTCAGCATCGTCACCACTTCCCTCTGTGCGTCGGGGAGAACCGCAACGAGTGTGGCGAACGAAGGAAGTGGGTTTCGAGCAACCGGAGCCGCCCGCTCCGGCAGCACTTCCACGGCCGTCTCGTGCACTGTGATGCGCCGTGTCCTCCGGTAACCGTCGACGCGCACTCGCCGGGCGATCGCGTAGACCCAGGGCAGGACCGGTTCACCAGGCCGATAGGTGTGCCGTACACGATGAATGCGCAACCACGTATCCTGCAACAGGTCATCAGCCTGCTCCCGGGTCGCTACCTGGCCCTTAAAAAATCGCAACAAAGCCGGGCTCAGTGCCGCGACTAAGGCGACTGGGGCCTCCGGATCAGCCTGCTGATAACGCTCCATCCACTGATCTAGGTCCAAAAAGGACCGCTTAGGCACAAGACTCTCCTGAACGGCGGTCTCCATCTATGGTGTATTCGCATCAGGAACGCGTGGAGTTACGTTCTCAGGAAACATTTTGGCAATATTCGCTTACTGACTCATAAGTGCCTGTGCGGATTCACCAAAAGGCGGTTTATCGCGCAATTTCGGCGGCACGCTGGACCGCGATCCGGCCTCTGCCGATTCCCCTAACGAACAACGCGTCCAAGGAAACCTTTCCCGGACCGAAAATCAGCACTATCAGAGAAACCATCAGGAAGGTGTATGGAGCCGCGCCTGTGAACTTGTCGGGGCTCGAAAAGATCGAGAAAAGGGCCTCGCGATCCGCCGTGGCGTAGGCGACGAGCATGTTGATGACGAGAGGCACGGCGATGAGCCGCGTGCCCAGGCCCAGAACCAGGAGAACGCCACCTCCAAACTCAAGGAACGAAACGAAATAGGCGTTCAACGCCGGCGCCGGTATCCCAAGTTGCGTGAAGAAGTCAATCACTTTGCCGATGCTCGTCACTTTTCCCCATCCGGTTTGCATGAACTGCCAGCCCCAATACAACCGCACCGCGAGCAGGAACGGCGTCTGCAGGCTCGAAGCCGCGCGAATTAACAGCCGATAGTACTTCTCGAGGAATTGCATTCTCTAGTCAACCTTTCTTTCTTCGGCTGATCGGCGCACACAACCAACCCAATTCAGCCCACGTAGCGAACCCAGATTCAAGCATCGACCGTTGTTTGTCAGCCGACGCGGAACTATTTTCAAACGCTGCCCGGATTGCCTGCCCGATTGGCTGACCTTCACGGAGCGCGCTAAGCAGGCGATACTCCTCGGCACAGATTCTCCGGTAGTAAACCATATAATTCATTCTGTGGACTGCGAGATGAATTCGCTCCGGCTTCCACCACCCCATACGCCTGGCCTGGTCGGGACGTTTGTGTTGGAGAGCTGCGTTGCTGGCCGCGCCGCGATCGCCCGACTGGCGATTCACTTGAATCCGCAAATTGTCGACCGAGTAATCCAGTGCGAGCAGACGAACGTAGGGTTGCAGCACGGCGCGAAAACCGGGGCCGAGCACCAGCAAGTCTTCTGGACCAAGCACTTTCTCGGCGCCGTTGTCGAACGCCTCGATGTGCGCCCATTCCAGCCGCGCCATATCTAGGGCGAGCGCGTGTCTGGTTCCCGAATACCGTGGATTGCGTCGCATCCAATCCTCGAGCCGCGCACCCAGATTACGCAGCGTGAACGACCGCGATGGGCAATCGGCAAGATAAGCCCGTGACAGGCGATGGAATGCTCTTTGTCCAAGCACGGCGCGCAAACCCGGAAAGTCTTCGTAGAGCGAATCCAGGACGCGGAACCAATAGCCGCGGCTGTAGATTTCCAGGCGCTTCAGGGAACTCAGCCGATCGTTGGGCTTGATAAACGCCGCGTCCGTGGCCGTCGCGATCCGGTCCGAAATGGTCAGCGGACTGAGGATCGCGTTCGCCATTCGCCGCTGTAAGTCGAGCAGGGTCATGACGCCACTCCCGCGGGAGCGTGAATGTACCGTTCGGCTTTAAGCGCCTCGGTGTGCACTTCGTCGAAGGACGGAATCCGGTCGTCCCATTCGAGCAAGGTTGCGGTGGGGCCGATCCGGCGAGTGGCGTGTTCATACATCTTCCAGACCGGATCGATCACCGGATGGTCGTGAGTGTCCAGAATATATTTCTGGAATTTCGAGTGGCCGGCAATGTGGATCTGCGCCACACGCTCCGAAGGAACGCTTTTGAGATAGTCGTACGGATCGAAGTTGTGATTGCGAGAGGAAACGTAGATGTTATTGACATCCAGAAGAATCCCGCAGTCGGCACGTTCCACTACTTCGTTCAAGAATTCCCATTCGGTCATCTCGGACATGTGAAATTCGGCATAGCTGCTGACGTTTTCGACCGCGATCGGCACTTCCAGATAATCGCGAGCTTCGCGCACCTTCCGCGCGGTGATCTTCGCGGCCTCGAAGGTGTACGGCATGGGTAGAAGATCGTGGGTGTATGTACCATCCACGCTGCCCCAGCAGAGATGATCAGTGAGCCAAGGAGTCTTGGTGCGCTTGACCAGCGTCTTGAGCCGCCGCAGATGCTCCTTGTTTAGCGGTTCCGCCGAGCCGAAATACGCGGATACACCGTGCTGAACCACGCGATAGCGCTCCAGGATCCGGTCGAGAGTCGCCAGTGGACGCCCGCCGTCGACCATGTAATTTTCTGAAATGATCTCGAACCAATCCACGATCGGCTTCTTCTCAAAGATGTGCGCGTAATGGGGAATCCGTAGACCGATCCCTATTCCGTAATCCTTGAACCCATTAAATCGATTGGCAGGCATGGTGTTGGGTTAGGGTCGAGCCAGGTTTGCGCCAAGCACGCCGGCCCGACCAGAATTTAGTTGCTATTACTTCTTCGAACCGTCGGTCGCGCAGCCGCCCTTGCCCTTGCAGGAATTCTTGCCTTTGCAGCCATTGTCGCTTGCCTTGCAGCCGCCCTTGCCTTTGCAGGAATTCTGGCCTTGACAGGCATGCTTTTCCTTGTCAGCGTTCAACGTTGTCGAAAGCTGTCCAGCTCGGGAAGACAGCGTCGAGCTGGAACTGTCCGATGACGGAGCAGCGTTCAATCGGGCCATCGTGCCGCCCAACAGGCCAGTGAAGGCCGCCGCGAGCACCATGGATTTCTGTTGGATCTTCATCTTTAGATTCTCCTTGTCTCTGAATTTAGAGCCTGACCGTGGTTGGTCCCGTCAGCCCACGCGGTTTCCGTCACATTGCGCTGCACGGATGATCATACGGTCAACTAATAGTTCGTAGATTCATCGAAGAAGTTACGGAAGTTTGCAGCCGAACTCTGATGAGGAAACAAGAGGGAGGTCGTTGGTTGGTTACCGTGACTCCGCTGCCGCCTTAAGCGAAGAAATCGTTAACGCTTATTTTACGCATTGATGCCCTCCTTCCCTAAGTCGCGTTCACTTTCTCTCTCATTGATTGGATCACCGAGGGTCCCATGACGTTATGATTGTGAGCCCGAATCTTGTTGGCGCATTTAAACGGACAAGGGTCGAAACGCCGGCCTCCAAAAAAACAACGCCCGCCGGAACCTTCGATCCAGCAGGCGCTAGAACCATTGATTGTTAGTTGCTCGCGGTGATAATAGAAGCACTGTCTGCGGCGGCCCGGTCCGAGCGCGGCGCTGCCCCGTGACCCGCTCTGAATTCGAAGCCGGTCGTGTCGCCGGGATAAAACCAGGTGTGCAGCGTCGGCGGTTGGTCTGTGTCGGACTCGTAGAATCTGAACTCGCTTTTATTGGCAGCCTGAGCGCTGTAGATTGGAACAGTGAACACAGTGTTGATGAGGTGACTCTGTTCCGCATCAAAGATCTGAACTATGTGACGCCCTGCGTTCTGATCGAGCAGCTTGATCACATACGATCCGACCGGCAGGACGGTGTCCGCAATCTCGATCGATTGATTGATTGTGATAGTCGTTTTCTTGTCGCGTTCATCGGCCATTGCATTGGGGGCTAGCACGCTCGTGACGCTCAGCGCCAGGATAGCGACTGTTGACAAGTAGTGTTTCATCATGTTGCTCCTTTGTAGAGTTTTTTGGTCTCTACTTGAAAGTTCGCTGATCGTGGAAAAAGGTTATGCGTTACGCTTGTACTGGTTGCACAGAGGCAGATGGCTAAAGGGGCGTCCCGGCGGGGATTTTGCCGCGTCGCCGGGTCACGCCGGGGCAACTGGTAATAGAGTCAATTCTAAGTAGCTTGCCTTCGCAGGTGGATCGCAAAATCGACGTGCCAGAGATGGCGGATACGCGCTCTCCAGTGGTCCCGAGTCTCCCGGTAGATCATACCGTCAGAACTCGCGGCCTCAAGGGAGGCGGCAATGGGTAGCGCCGCCAGGCTTTTGATGAACTTTCGTCTTTCGATGCCAGTACGTTTCATACCCGCAGTAAAGACCTCCTGATTTACCAGGATTTGCATTTTGCCCTCCAGGCGCAATTGATTCTGATCTCCGCCTGGTGCCTGGTAAATCTTCACGTAATTCCAGGGATGAAGCCGTTCGATCCATTTCCTTTTGGCGCCCTGGCCTT
>Ga0302324_100027560_pt1 | contig 10820 bp, 12 predicted proteins | sample Palsa_T0_1_FD_201949 | JGI IMG/M metagenome (GOLD analysis project Ga0302324, IMG submission 201949) | Peat permafrost microbial communities from Stordalen Mire near Abisko, Sweden - Palsa_T0_1 | ecosystem: Environmental > Terrestrial > Soil > Palsa > Peat permafrost | place: Sweden: Abisko...
AACTGGCCGAAGAGCTCGAAGCTGATCATGCCGAATATCTGCGTCCAGGCGATCACGCCGCGGACCAGCACAGCCGGGGGAATGGCGGGCGGCGCGAGGATGGCGGCCAGCGTCGCCGCCTGCGCGGCGAGCTGCCCGTCGACCGGCACCGTGTCCTTCACCTCCGCCACCTCGCCGTTCTCGGCTGCCGCGCCGAGCAGGCCGGTGAACGCCAGCGGCACCCGGGAGGCGTGCGGGACCGTCTCCTGCGGGGCCCGGTAGCCAGGCACCGGTGAGCCGTAGATCAGCGCGTACTCGTGCGGGTTGGCCCGCGCCCAGTCGCGGACGGCGTGGCAGGTGGCCGCCCAGCGCTCCCTGGCGGCCGCCGCGCCCGCGGCCGCGCCCTCGGCGGCTTCGCCGATCGCGTCGTAGGCGTCGATGATCAGCGCGGTCAGCAGGTCGTCGCGGCTCGGGTAGTAGCGGTAAATGGCGGACGACACCATGCCGAGCTGGCGGGCCACGGCGCGCAGCGAGAGGCCGTCGGCCCCGGTCGCCGCGAGCTGGCGCCGCGCCTCTTCCTTGATCTCGCGGGTCAGCTCGGCGCGGGCGCGCTGGCGGGCCGTCGCCGCGCGCGGCACGGGCGCGGGACCGGATCCGGTGTCTTCGGTGGACATGAGCGGGGCACCTTCTTTCATAGAGCAACCACCGGCCTTCATAGAGCAATCACTGGCTCTCCGTTGAGATCACCGTTCGATATCGAGAGCACTGCTCTTGACAACCATGCTCTCGTTCGTGTTCACTGATCTTAACAGAGAGCAGCGCTCTCGAAAAGAAGCCGGCTCGCCGGCCTAACGGAAGGACACCCGCGATGAACGCCACCACCCCCCGCTACATCAAGCCCAAGTCCTCGGACAACATCTTCAACAACGCCGTCGGCCGCCTGACCAAGATGGGCATCAGCGTCTACGGGTCGCGGGTGCTCTACGTCCGCGGCCGCACCTCGGGCGAGTGGCGCTCCACCCCGGTCAACCCGATCCGGCTGAGTGACGGCGCCCGGTACATCGTCGCCCCGCGCGGCACCACCCAGTGGGTCAGGAACCTGCGCGTGTCGGGCAGCGGCGAACTGCGCATCGGCCACCGGACCGAGCCGTTCACCGCGACCGAGGTCGCCGACGCCGACAAGCCCGCGATCCTGCGCGCCTACCTGAAGAAGTGGAGCTGGGAGGTTGGCGTGTTCTTCGACGGCGTGAACGCCAAGGCCCCCGAGGAGAAGCTGCTTGAGATCGCTCCCGGCTACCCCATCTTCCGGATCGAGCCGGCCGCGCGCTAAACCTTCCGGCGTGCCGAGAACGGCTGACGTGGCAGTGGTACCGCCGGGATCGGCCGGCCCGACCTGCTTGCTGAGGACTCGCTCGATGGTGCCGGCCAGCCTTCCCGCGTCGTACTGGTAGCGGTCGTAACTCATCTCAAGCGCGTTGAGCCTGGAGAACATGCGAAGGTCGGCCGGCAGCTGCTGACGCCGGAGCGGCTTCGCGCCATCGAGCAGCACCGGAATCACGCGCACGCCGCGCTTGAGCGCGGTCCGGATCTCGAACCGTACGTAGTCGTCAGGATCGTCCAGCCGGCGCCGCCCTTCCTCATCGGTGATCGTCAGCCACTTGGGGCCGATCAGGGCCATCATGACAAGGCACGAGTTGACCGCGTCGCGGATCACGTCCGCGAAATCGAGGCCCGCCTCGATCGAGTCCAGGTCCATGAAGACGCGTGCGCCAGGAAAGCGCTGGCGCAGCTCCGCCTGCAGCAGGCGCGCGTAGGCTCCGGTGTCCGCGCGGCGGTAGCTGATGAAGATGCCTTGCGGCGGCTGGGCCGGCACGTCATTTTCCTCCCTTTGAAACATGCCTCGTATGGGCGTTTTCCGCACCGTAATCCGCGAATACGGGATCTTTAGCTTGCACGCGCATGTGCACGGGCATTCTGCCCGTGCACATGCGCATTGCCCGCACCAATTACCACGGGGACCCTCCCGTAGCGTCCCGGCCGGAAAGGACCGCCAGCCCAAAAAGGCGCGGCTTGCGGTCAGGGCTGATCGTCGTCGTCCCAGAAATCGATCAGCTCGTCCGCGGTGAGCTCGCTGACGGGCACCGGGGGCAATGTCCGCCCTGTCCGCGTGCCCCAGATGATGGTCAGCATGAGCGAAAGCAGCTGGTCCTCCTGGGTACCCGGTCCCGTGAGGGTGGGAGCGCGTACCGGCGCCAGGGGAAGATTGTGATCCATTGTCCCTTTTCTTGGCGAGCGTTTGGCAATGTCATCACTCTGGCCCAGGAACGATTGCCCCGTACTGTGGTCAGACGACCCCGAATCCCGTCGAACGAAACCGATCAATCTGGGCAAACTGGTGCAACCGATGGGCTCATGCCTTATCGTGAATCCTGGCTTTCGGTGGCGGCGTCGAAGCCTGCGGATTAAGCCATGACCTGAACATTTACCCTTCGCTTACGGGAGGGGTTCAGGTCAACCACCACGAATGGAACCCAGTTCATGACAGCTGCGGACTACAGAAGTGAGCTGGACGCCTTTATCGCCGAACTGAACCGGGCCTGGCGCGCGGCCGGCGGCCCAAGCTTCGCCCAGTTGGCATCCCTGGCTGAGCAGCTACACAACCAGCAGCGTCCCGGAGGCGTCCGGTTCGTGTCGCTCCCGCGTTCCACCACATCCGAGATCCTGGGCGGCCGGCGCAAGCACGCGCTGAAGTGGCCGTGGGTCCTGACGTTCCTCAGCGCACTGCAGGAAGCGGCCCGGCAGGGCGGGATCAACGCCGCCGAGGTCGGCTCCATCGAGGAGTGGAAGCGGAAATACGAAGCGGTGCTCGCGGCTCATCACGCGCAGCCACGTCCCGCGCAGGCCGACGGGCCGCGACAGCACGGGATGCTGAGCGGCGTCGGCGTCATCGACCGGGCCCTGGCCGGCGAGACTTCCATCGTCGCCGCGCTTGAGAACGACAGCGACGCGGACGCGCAACTGGAACTGTTCCTGATGATGGTCCTGCGCAGCATGCCGAAGGGGCGGCATAGCGGCCGGGACATCGCGCCGGAATGGCTTGAGCAGTACGTGGCGCTTGAGTCGCTGGCAGGGGACGTCATCCGGGCATACCAAACGGCCGTCGTTCCCGCGTTGCTGCAGACCGAGGCGTACGCACGGGCGGTCACCGCCCAGCGGCTGCCGGATGCTACCCCCGATGAGATCGCCCGCCTCGTCAGGCGGGTCGCGCAGCGCCAGTCGCTGCGCGGCCAGCAGCGGCCGTGCCGGCTGTGGGCGGTCATCGAGGAAGCGGCCTTCCGCAACCGTCAGGTTGACACGGGAATCATGCGCGCCCAGATCGAGCACCTGATCATCCTGGCCGATCAGGCAGACGTCGCGCTGCAGATCATGCCGACGAGCATCCCGAGCAACCTCACGCGCAGCGAGCCCATGACCATCTTCCGCTTCCCCGAGCCGTTTCTCGGCGATGTGGTGTTCCTTGACCAGCCCGATCACGCGCCCTTTCTCTTCAAACGGAAAGACACTGATCTCTACAAGCAGCTCTTTGTGAGCCTGAGTCGTGTTGCTTCACGGCCAAGCGACGCAAAGCAGGTGCTGACGACAATCCTTGGCGAAATATAGTGCCGACGCATTTACATCACCAGCCCGGACGGTTAGGTTAATCCCGTAGCAGCCGCAGGCAAGTGCGGCCTTGGCTACCACATGCGGAAATGCCGGGCGGCAGCGGCATCCGGCGTCTCGTTTCCGTGGTGAAAGCGGCGATGACGGGGCGTGGAGGCGCGGTGAGCGGCGGCGATGATCAGTCGTACGAGTGGGCAGCGGCGGAAAAGGACCTATTGGGGGGGATTGACGCCAATGTTCCCGTTTCGGCGCGGATCTGGAATTACTGGCTCGGCGGCAAGGATTACTACGAGGTAGACAAGAAGGCCGGCGACCAGTTCCTGGCGCTGTACCCGGATATCGCCAGCCTGGCCCGCGCCGGACGGCTGTTCATCAACCGCACGGTCACCTACCTGGCGCGTGACGCGGGCGTTCGCCAGTTCCTAGACATCGGCACCGGCCTGCCGACCGAGGACAACACGCACGAGGTCGCCCAGCGGGCGGCAGCGGACGCCCGCGTCGTCTACGTCGATAACGATCCCCTGGTACTCGCCCACGCCCGCGCCATGCTGACCGCCACCAGGCCAGGGACGACCGATTACATCGACGCCGACCTGAACAGGCCGGAAGAGATCATCAGCATCGCGCGCCAGAAACTGGACTTCAGCCAGCCCGTCGCCATCATGCTCATGGGCGTCCTCGGCCATGTCGGCAACCCGTATGAGAACGACGACGAGTTCACGCGCTCGGTGGTCACCAAGCTCAAGGACGCGCTGCCGTCCGGCGGTTACCTCGCCCTCTGCGAGTCCGCCGACACCGAGGAGACCAACAACGAGGCCATCCGGACCTACAACGAAAGCGGCGCGGCGCCCTACCGCCTGCGGAGCACCCGGCAGATCAACCGCTTCTTCGACGGCCTTGAGCCCGCGGAGCCCGGCATCGTGCCCATCCAGCAGTGGCGCCCGGACGAGCGCTCGGCCGCACTTCCGCAGGACATCCATGCCTGGGGCGCTGTCGCGCGAAAGCCGTAACGCACGCCGGGCACGGCTCAGGGAACGCCGTAGTCGTCGGCCAGCCGGTCCATCAGCGCGTCGAGCTTCTCGTCGATGACCTGCCGGGGACCGCCCGGGTCGCTGGTGTACCAGCGCGCGATCTCGCGCGCGCCCCGCTCGAACGGCACGACCGCCCGCCAGCCGGGCACCACCGACTTGACCTTGGCGTTGTCGAACACCATGGAGTGCGCCTTGTCGCCGAGCAGCCCGGCGCCCCAGTCGGGGTCGTGGGCCGCGATCACGTCGGACGGCACGTGCACGATCCGCGGGGTGACGCCGAGCGCGCCAGCGAGCGCGTGCGCGATCTGGTCCCAGGTGAGCACGTCGTCGGAGGTGATGTGGAACGCCTCGCCGAGCGTCCGCGGGTGCCCGAGCAGCGGCACGAACGCCCGGGCGAAGTCGGTGTGGTGGGTCACCGTCCACAGCGAGGTGCCGTCCCCGTGCACGATCACCGGCTTCCCGGTAAGCATCCGGCGCAGCGACGTCCAGCCGCCGGACAGCACCGTCTTGCTGGCGTCGTAGGTGTGCGACGGCCGGATGACGGTCGCGGGAAAGCCGGTGTCCCGGTACTCGGCGGTCAGCAGGTCCTCGCACGCGATCTTGTCCCGTGAGTACTGCCAGTGGGGGTTGCGCAGCGGCGTCGACTCGGTCACCGGCAGCCGGGACGGCGGCTTCTGGTAGGCCGACGCGGTCGAGATGAACACGTACTGCCCGGTCCGCCCGCGGAACAGGTCCAGGTCGGCCCGCACGTGGCCGGGGGTGAACGCGATGAAGTCAACGACGCAGTCAAAATCTAGACCATGGACAGCGTCCCGAACGGAGGCGGGATCTCTCGCATCCGCCCGCAGTTCGGTAACGCCGGGCGGCAGTGAACGGCCGGCTGACTGCCCCCGGTTAAGCACGAACAGCTCGATGTCGTGGTCGCCGCTCACCGCCTCGCGCGCGCACGCCGACGAGATGACGCCGGTGCCGCCGATGAAGAGAACCCTGAGCTTGGTCATACCCCCAGGGTAAGCCGGTTGAGGCTGGCGCCTGTCGGCTGGTGACACGGCACCACGCTCACGGGCTTATTGGCAGTCGCTTCGTCCTGAGCAGATTGGCGCCATTCCGGTACTTACGCGGCGCGCGAAATTAGCGGGTCGCGCTGACAGCAAAGTGCCTGCTGTTACGAGTAACGCCGACAGCCGAACTGAACACTATGGCTCACCTTCACTATTTTCTACGCTCGGTATTCGTTCATTGGCAATGCGCAACCTAATGTCGCTATCCTGATGGTGGTTGGGAGCCACTGGCGACGGGGTGCTGCAGAGCGGCCCGGAGAGGCGCGTACGGATGTTAACGCACACCCGTCGAGCGACGGCATGAGCCTGGACAGGCCCGCCGATGATGCGGGCGAACCTGCTGACAATTCCCGGCCAGTCCCCCCGCCCAGGGATCAGGCACCCGATTCCGCGCCTGCCCTCCGACCAGCTGAGATCGGCGCCGCCATCGGCAGCGCCGACGAAATACCGCCCCGGCAAGAACTGATAGACGCACATTGGAAGCCGCGTGATACGGCCGATGGCGTTTATGCCGCCCGGGACCGGGATAATGTAACGTCAGGGGCCGAGCCGGCAACGGATACGGCCACTGCGGGACCCGGCGCCGAAAGCCAGGAGAATCATCCCGATGACAGTCACCCGGTCCATGTGGCGGACGAGCCGTCTGCGGTTGAGGAGGCGCTACTCAAACGCATTGACGAACTCGAAACTAATAAGGCTTCCCTTGACCAGCGACTCTCCGCGCAAGTCAAGACCATTGCCGGGCAGAGCGAGCGGATCGAGGGGCTTGAGGCGTACGTCGGGCAGATGACCACGACGGTGCGAGAGCTCCGGCAGGAGCGAGGACAAGACCAGCCGAGCGGTGAGATCGCCGAACTGGCCGGCGGCGGCGAAGCCGAACTCGCCGAGCGGCGGAAACGTGACCAGCGATTTTTTCCCACCGATTCGGTTAACAACGTCGTCGTTGTCGTTGCGGGCGGGGTACTCGCTGAACTAGCGCTCCACATCCCGAACATTTCCCCGGACGCCGCCGGCATCGGTGCCTCCAGTCTGGCGCTCGGCGCAGGGATCATTGCCGTAGTGCGCGAGCACAGAAAGGCTAAGGACGGTGCCAAACATCGACCCGAAGACAATGCACACACTCGACCCGGCGATTGAAGAGCCGACCAGGGAGATGCTCGGCCACTCCATCCGGGGCGAGTTTCAAGATCTGTCAATCTTGATCCAGTCAGTTGGCAACGACGGGTACCGGCAGGCACTCGGCTTCTGCGTGGGAGTGGCGGCCTACATCGCGGTGGATGTCAGCGGACGCTGGCCGACCGATGCTGACATACGCGAGATTGCCCGCCTCGTGGAGGAACGCGAAACGGAAATAGAACTCGACCAGGAGTTTGTCTACGACTACCTGTCCGGCGCGGCACTCGGCTTCAAGCCACTGACCGAGGCACTGGGCGACGAGTTGGCTGCCTTTACCCTACCCGTCATCGTGACCGGCAGCATGCTGTTCACGTACCGGCCCAAAGGAAAGAAATGGTGGGAATATCTCGACCTGATCTGGAGCGCGTACCAGAAGGCCGACACACTGAACGTGTCCGCGGTGCTGCCGGCCGTCCAGGTCCGCGCACACATGCTCAAAGAGGTCGCGGGGCGCAGCACTCTCCGAGAGTAGCGTCGCAAATCAATAACCGTGTTAACCTAGAAGCCCTGCTGCGTTTCTGTGACTACTAAACGCAGCAGGGCTTTGAGCGCCCGACGGTAAGAGCGCCTTGATTAGTTCTGCCCACTGGCCTGCGGTGAGGCGGAGTACCGGGCCGTTGGGGTCCTTGGAGTCACGGATCGCCCGGCCTCGGGCGGGGAGTGCCGCTATCTCAACGCAGTTTCCGTCTGTCCCCCCGGAGCAGGACGACTTACGCCATATCAAGTTTTCCCTCATAACGCGCTGCTCTCACTTTCGAGATGAACCTGAGCGATTGTTTAGGCGAGAGTGCCGAAGAACGGATGAGATCGAAATGCATGACTGCTGCCGCAACCTCTTCCTTATCCTCGGTCATCCTGCCTACATTCCAGCCACCATGATACATGATCGGCGAACTCTCCGTAAATTCCATTATCTTCAGTGGACCCTCCATACCGGGATGCTCCCCGGTAGCGGAAAACCTCATGACCTGAATGACAACATTCGACATGACGGCCATCTCTTCTAGCTTTAGAAGCTGATCGCGCATAACATTACGTCCGCCAAATGGACGATAGAGCACCGATTCATCTATCACGAACCATGCCAGCGGAGCGGGCGGCGCAGTGCGGCTCAATACTTCTTGGCGCTTGGACCGAATAGTGACGTTGACCTCGATTTCATCTTCCTTCGCCATTGGCCGTGATGAACTGATAACAGCACGGGCATATGACTCAGTTTGCGCCAGGCCAGGTATATAACGTGCATCCCAGTCTTGGATCTTGACCGCCTCTGACTCCTGCGCGGCGACGAACTCGGACGGGTACCCGCCGAGTCCGGTGATGGGGTGCACGGCAAGGATCACGCCGTCGGCTTTTAGCTCCGCATCAATTCGCCCCACTAGATCTACTTTTGCCGGTTTCGTGCCATTTTCTATCGCAGATATCAGCGAATCTGAACAGAACACCACCTTGGCTAGCTGCTTCTGCGTCAAGCCGGCCCGTTCGCGGTGCACCCTGATGACCTGGCCGAACACCTTAACCGCGGATTCCACGATTGCCGCCCCCGTTCCACTTGATCATTTCGCGTTCTACTCGGCTAACTGAGATCTTGCGTTCGCCAAGCGCCTTAGCACGTTCTCACTGTCGAGTCAGTTTCTCTTTCCAGTGTAGTTCGCGCCTGGCATTGTAATTCAACACCGACACGGCGAAACCCAAGAGGAATTGAACGATGCCTATCGAACCCCCCGACTGCCGCGAGGTGAGCCGGATGGACGACTTTCAGGTCATCGCGGAACGGCGGCGGGTGATGACGGCGCTGGCCGCGCTCACCGACCAGTACCGGGAACTCAACCAGGAAATAGGTAGAAGGGAATCACTGCGGTGGATGCTGGCGCGGTAAACGACCCGGTCCTTGAGCTGGCGCTGCGGCACGCCCGAGAGCAGCGCGACGAGATCACCCTCTGGCTGGCCGCCCAAGTGCTGATGAGCGACGACGTGGCACTGGCCGACGACGCCCTCCAGGACCGGCTGCTCATCCTCCAGGACCGCATCGAGAACATGATGCGCGCCCGCTACGGCCTCCCCGACCGGGATGCCGGGCACGGGAGCGCCCGTGAGCGGTGACCTGGACCTTTGCGGGCAATACCGTTGGCTGGAGCTACCTTCCTGGACTCCCATCCGGAGGGCGCGCGCCCCGTCCGCACCCCAGGTAACAGATAACGAACACCGGAGCGGACAGTGGCATGATCGTGAAGACTTATTAGTGCTCCGACACTAAAAGGTCTTCACAATCCCAAAGGTCTTCACGATCATAGCGATGAGGTCCGTTGGTGCATATGGTGAAATTTCGGTACATGTCGTGGCGCCCCCGGCGCCCGACATGTACGAGGGCCGGGTGACCGGGCGGGAATCGGGGCGGGAGTCGGGGCGGCGGGTCATGGCGGGCTCGGTGAGTTAAGGGGCATTGACTTGCGGGGCCGGGCGATTCGCCGTCTGGTGACACTGGGAATGGGGCACCGTCTGGTGACCCCGGGAACGTGGCAGGGGCGGCGAGTAGGACCGACTACGTCAATTCGGCCGAGGCCGCGTGGGCGGCGTCAGGCGGGTTCAGATTTCACGCAACGTGCGGCGCGCACCGCGACGGCGGCGTCGTCCATCGTTACGGTAGATCCGCTGGGTTTTGTCGGCGGCGTCCATCGTGACGGTAGATCCGCTGGGTTTTGGCCGAGCCTGTGCACGTCCCGCTATCTCGGCCGTGCTGGCCGTTCCGCCAGTCTGGTGAGCTCGCCGGGCGGGTGCGCCTGCGTGGACTGACCAGCGGCGGCGGCCTTCCCGGCACGACCGTCCGGCACCGGCTCAGGGGCGTCGCGAACCTGAATCAACGCCATGTAGGCATTGTGCAGAATGAATACGGCGAGTTAGGTCGCGGGCTTGGTGACTTATCTACAGCATCGTCATGCCGTATATGGCGAGGGCGCCGAAGCCGAGGGTGAAGACCGTGCCCGCGATCGCGCCGGAGCGGACGTCCCTGGCGGTCCTGACGGTTGCGGAGGTGGCCGCCTTGTCGGGGTCGTAGTGGACCGTGACGGTGTCTCCGACGCCGGCCGGGACGATGCCGGCCTGGGACCAGAACTCCTCGTGGCCGTCAGTGGACTCGAACGAGATCAGGATGCCGGGCCCGACTGGCGAGCGCTCGTCGAACCGGCGGACCTTGCCGTCCGCTGGCACCATGCGGCGCCAGCGCAGCAGCACGGAATAGCGGCCTGCGGCGATATAGGCGGCGGCTAGGGCGAGCACGCCCCAGAAGGAAGCCTCGGCCAGCGGTGCCTGGAGACTGGTGTGGTTTCCGCCGAAATACCAGCTGGCGCTGGTGACCAGCCCGACCGAGCCGGCCGCGACTGCCAGTGCGGTCGGGATCCCGACGAAGGTCCGTCGCCAGGGGCGGGTCAAGGTGGTGGCGAAGGCTGGCCGGTCGGGGTGGTAGCGGACAGGCATTGGTCCGCCGAGCCGCGGCCGCTGCGCGGTGCCCTCGGTGCTGAACGTGCCGCCTGGCGTCTCGTAGGCCACCTGGACCCGGGCGGGGCTGCCCGCTCGCCGCCGTTCCACCAGCGTCACCCGGCCAGCGGTCTCGACGCCGCGCGCGGCGAGCCACAGCGCGGCGATCACGCCGGTGACTCGCACCGCGCCGACGAACAGGTCAGCCATCAAGAGAACCGCGCCGAGGGGGAGGGCAAAGGCGTAGGCGATGAACACTCGGGGGGCTCCTTCAGCCGGTGTCGTGCAGCGTACTCTCATCGGCCTTCGGCTTCCCCGCCTTCGGCGATGTGCGGGCGCGGTGCCAGGAGCGGTCGCCGGCGAATCCCTGGGGGCGGGAGCAAGGCTTCAGGTGGGCGGCGGGCGGGCATTGTGAGGAACGTGTTCCGTGTGGCACGGG
>Ga0302324_100027565_pt1 | contig 10818 bp, 5 predicted proteins | sample Palsa_T0_1_FD_201949 | JGI IMG/M metagenome (GOLD analysis project Ga0302324, IMG submission 201949) | Peat permafrost microbial communities from Stordalen Mire near Abisko, Sweden - Palsa_T0_1 | ecosystem: Environmental > Terrestrial > Soil > Palsa > Peat permafrost | place: Sweden: Abisko...
CCCCATCGTTTTTACAGTCCACGCCACTCGCTTCCAGACCTGAAGTTCCAAAGGAGAGGCGGCGCAGTACCTCGCCGCTGAAGTGCGCGCCCACGGCTCGGTCCTCATTGGTGATCTCAAAACGATGGGGACGGACAGAGAGCGATTCGAGATCGTCCACGACACGATTCAATTCAACGTGGAGCGCGCTGCTGTCCTCATGAGGACAGGGAAACTGCGGGGGCGGATCGGCAATGGGCCGCAACAGCGAGGCCACGCTTGGTTCAGCCTCTCGAGAGCGCGGCCGCAACCGCTCAACGACGCCTAAGATTTCATCGATGGACCCCGCGCCCACCTCCGCCAACAGTTCGCGTACATCGGCGGCCAGCGCGCGGAAATAAGTTTCCACCATCTCCGGGTTGCCGGCAAAGCGTGCGCGCAGTGTTTCATCCTGAGTGGCAATGCCGACGGGACAGGTGTTCAGGTGACATTGCCGGGCCATGACGCAGCCGATGGCGAGCAGAGCTGCGGTCCCGAAGCCGAATTCCTCTGCGCCCAGCAGAGCAGCGACCACCACATCGCGGGCGAACTTCAAGCCACCATCCACACGCAGTCTTACTCGGGCGCGAAGGCCTGCTAGCACCAGCGCAGTATGTGCGTCCCGTAAACCGATTTCCCAGGGCAGTCCGGTGTTCTTGATGGAAGTGAGCGGTGACGCGCCGGTGCCGCCATCGTGGCCGCTGATGGTAATGACGTCCGCTCCAGCTTTGGCCACTCCGGTGGCGATGACTCCCACTCCGGAACTGGAAACCAGCTTGACTCCGATGCGCGCATTCGGGTTTACGGCGCGCAAGTCGTAGATCAACTGTGCCAGGTCTTCGATGCTGTAGATGTCATGGTGCGGCGGTGGCGAAATCAGCGAGGTTCCAGGCACGGCATGCCGCAGGCGCGCAATGTAAGGCGTAACCTTCGCGGAAGGCAGTTGGCCGCCTTCCCCGGGCTTCGAGCCCTGCGCCATTTTGATCTCGATTTCATCGGCATGCACCAGGTATTCGGCAGTGACGCCAAATCGCGCCGATGCCACCTGCTTCACGCGGTTGTTCGCCTCCGGGCGTTCGTAATAAATACTTGGATCTTCACCGCCCTCGCCCGTGTTGCTGCGTCCTCCTAGGCGGTTCATGGCGATGGCCAGAGTCTGGTGAGCTTCGGGTGAAATTGCGCCCAGCGACATGGCCTGCGTGCTGAAGCGGCTGAGCAGCGAAACTTCACTCTCCACTTCGTCCAAAGATAAAGGCTGTGCGGGACGGAAATCGAGCAAGTCCCGCACTGCAACGTTGTTCCCGTTCTCCTTCCGATCCTCGGAGAGTATCGTCAAGGCTGCACGATTCTGCTCTGTCGGGGATTTGATGTAGCGATGCATTCGCCGCACCAGTTCGGGCGAACTTGCGTGCCGCTCGCCGTTGTGGCGAAAGCGATACAAACCGGCATCGCGGAACTCCGCGGCGGAAGATCCGAAACCTGCGGCGTGAGAAGAGATGCAGTCGTCTAACAGATCGTCCAGGGTTTTGCCGCTGAGTGCTTGGCCGGCATCCTCGAAGAACTCACTACACACGGTCGCATCAAGACCGATCGTTTCGAATATCTGGCTATTGCGGTAACTGCTCATGGTGGAGATGCCCATGCGCGCCAGGACCTTGCGCAGACCTTTCTCAATCGCGGCGCGGTAGCGCTCCGGACCATTCGGGTCGATGCGGGCGGCCAGACTCATCGCCAGATACGGATGTACCGCGCTCGCTCCGGCGGCAACCAGCAGGGCAACGTGATGAGTATCGATGGCCTGGCCGGTCTCGACAATCAATGGAATATTCCAGGCACCGGCTTCGGTCATCGCTTGCCATACGGAGGAGACCGCCAGCAACGCGGGCAAAGCGGCTCGCTTGTGGCTGACTGCATGATCGCTTACCAGGATTGCACCGGCGTTGCGCACCGCCGCTCTCGCTTCCTCACGAATTTTGCTGAAGACCTGACGGGCGGCGTCAACCCCGCCTGCTGCCTCGAAGCTAAAATCTATGCTATGAATCGGCGACATCATTTGGAGAATCGAATCCATGTGTCCCGCATCGAGCAGCGGAGAATTCAGTTTCGTGTTTTTGCCGAGGTATACGTCGAGCGACATTACGTGGCTCTCGCGCAGGGGGTCGATGGGCGGGTTGGTAACCTGAGCAAATCGTTGCTTGCAGTAATCCCAAACAGGACGGGGCAGACTCGACAGAAAGGCCGGGGGAGCATCATCGCCCATGCTCCAGAGCGGTTCCTGGCCGTATTCCACGAGAGGCCGGAAGAGCATGCGGAACTGGTCTTCCGTCCAGCCGAAGGCTGCCATCAAACGGTTAGCTTCGGGGGCCGTATTCGCGACCTTGTGTTCTGCCGCGATGACTGTCGCCATAGGCCGGCTGTCGGCCGCACGCACGAGGCTGGAAACTTCATTCGGCCGGAAAAAGACTCCGCGTGCCGGATCGGCAATTAGCATCTCGCCGGGGCCAAGACGCTGCCGTTCCACAACCTGCTTATCGGAAAGGTCCGTGATGCCGACTTCGGAGCCGACGATGAGCAGTCCATCCGCGGTCAGCGTATAGCGCAGTGGACGCAGGCCGTTGCGGTCAAGCTTGGCGCCGATGAAATGTCCGTCGGTGAAGACCAGAGCCGCGGGTCCGTCCCAAGGTTCTTGCTCGGGAGCGCTGCTGGCGAGGAATTGGCGCAGCCCAGGGTCGAGATGCGGATCATGTTCCCATGCCGACGGTATCAGCCGCAACGCGGCCTCGGCGATGCTGGAGCCGCTTCGCACCATGGCTTCGAGCGCGTTATCGAAACTGGCGGAGTCGCTCATCCCCGGCTGCAGCAATCTGGAATTTTCCGGCAGTCCAAGCTGACGACGTAATGTCGCCGCCCGCGCCTGAAACCAGCGCCGATTGCTGCTGATGGTATTGATCTCGCCGTTGTGAGCCACGAAGCGAAAGGGTTGGGCGAGCGACCAACTGGGTTGCGTGTTTGTGGAATACCTTTGGTGGAAAACCACAAATGCACTGGCGAACTCAGGGTCATTTAAATCGGGATAGAACGAAGCCAACTGCTCAGGAGTAAGTAGTCCCTTGTAGACGATGGTTCTCGAAGACAGGGAGCAGTAGTAGCCGGAGGCGGCAATGGTTTCAAGTTCCTGTCGCAGCCGGAAGATCTGTAACTCGAAGCCGGAGGATTCGATCTCAGAGGATTCTGGATCGCAAGACCTGCCGCGCGGGGCGATGAAGCATTGTCTTACTACAGGCAGAGAATCGCGCGAACGCGGTCCGAGGATGGAAGGATCGGTAGGCACCGTGCGCCAGCCCAGAAAGGAGAGGTCGAATTTCCGAACCGCGGCTCGAATCGCACCGATAGCTTGCGCTTCTTGGCCACGCTGAAGAAACACCATGCCGACCGCAAACTCGTCCGGCAATTCAACCCCGTCAACGCGAGCGGCCTTTCGGAAGAAAGCTTTGGGAAGCGCGACCAGCAGCCCGGCGCCATCGCCGCTGCGGCCATCTGCGTCCACGCCGCCGCGATGGGCCAGGCGCACCAAGGCGCCGAGTCCTCGCTCGATCAAGGCATGCGACGCGGGTCCGCCCAGTTGGGCGATGAAGCCCACGCCGCATGCATCATGATCGTCCGCAAACTTGAGGCGACTGTCCCCCATGTTAATGGTCTAAACTGAACCCCCCATCCAAGTACAATCGTCATTTTGGATGTGACGGATGGATTTTTCTGCACTGCCCCAAAGGCAATTTCGAAAGACGGGGTCTCAGCTTCCTGTATGGTGAAGGCACGGGATTTCTTCACGCAAAATGGCGAATCTTGCCGCTGCCGGCGCTCGAATGGTCAATCTCCCCCACATTCAATCCGCCCTTGTCCGGGTTCGCAAATCGATCTACGTATCCCCGTGCACCCGCTCGGAGACGTTCTCTGAACTCACCGGCAATTCCATCTATCTGAAGCTTGAGAACCGGCAGAGGACGGGTGCGTATAAGGAACGGGGCGCGCTGAACAAGCTCTTAAGCCTCACCGCGGAGGAACGTGCCCAAGGTGTGATTGCGGCATCGGCGGGCAACCACGCCCAGGCCGTTGCCTATCATGCTTCTCACCTTGGTATCCGGGCAACCATTGTCATGCCCCTGGCGACGCCGTTGATTAAGGTCTCGGCAACTCGCGGCTACGGCGGCGATGTCGTGCTTCACGGAGCGAATTACGATGAGGCTTACGAGGAAGCGATGCGACTTAGCGCCCGGGAGCACCTCACCTTTGTCCATGCATTCGACGATGATGCAATCATCGCGGGGCAGGGAACTCTAGGGCTGGAATTGCTTGAGCAGCATCCCGATCTTGAGGCTGTCGTCGTCCCGATCGGCGGAGGTGGGCTGATCGGCGGGATCGGTTGTGCCCTGAAGGAAACCAATCCCCGCATTCAGGTCATTGGCGTTCAACCGGCGCGGTTGCCTTCAGTGAAGGTCGCGCTGTCGGAGGGCAAGCCTGTGACCTTGCCATCGGCGGTGACCATCGCCGATGGGATCGCGGTGCGTCGCGTCGGCGTGCGCACGCTGCCGCTCATCCAGAAGTATGTGGACGACATCGTCACGGTTGAGGAAGAAGAAATTGCCAACGCCGTTCTGCTCTTGCTGGAACGAGAGAAGACTCTCGCCGAAGGAGCAGGCGCGGCCGGGCTGGCCGCTCTGGTCAACCGCCGCATTCCAATGATTCATGATTCGATGACCCGCGAGTCGACGACCCGTGACAAGACGGGCAAGAAGGTCGTGGCGATCGTGAGTGGCGGGAATATCGATGTGACCTTGCTGGCGCGCATCATTGAGCGTGGCCTGGTCAAGGACGGACGGCTGGTTCGTCTGCGGGTTCACCTTCCCGATTACCCCGGAGCTCTGCACCGCCTCACCGGCATTCTTGCCGAGCACCGTGCCAACATCGTCGAGACTTCTTACGACCGCGCCTACCATAACGTGAACCTGGGAGATACGGCCATCGACATCACCATGGAAACCCGCGGTCCCGACCATATCGCGGAGCTGATTTCAGCCCTCGGCGCCAATGGTTACACGCACGAAAGAATCCTTTGACGTCCTCCCCGCCGCAAGCGGCGAGGATTCCTACGGAGTCGGATGTTGGTCCGATCTCTTCGGTGGGTTCCTCCCACAACCGCCCTTGCTTCAGCGGAGGACAACAAAGAGGCTTCACTTTTGGCCTGCCCGGCCATAGGTCTTTTGGACGGGGAGGATTTTAGAACGAACGGAAGGGAAAAACAAGGGGCCTTATATCCTCGGCTTGAACGCCGAGGCTTTACGGCCCTACTTGGTAATGGAGATGTCCCGCCATGCCAACGATGAAACCGTTTCGCACCAGCGCTTTTACCCCAATTCGACCCGCATAAATGCTGCAAGTGTTTCTTCCTCGGACGCGGGCTCGAGTACGTTCCGGGCTGCAAAGTCTTGAGCTTGTGGATAGGTCGTCTCTCGAACGCGCTCAGCAGCTTTCGCCAGATCGTATGGGGTACGGCGAAGTTGAACGTCCGGTCCAAGCGAGAGCCAATAGGCACCCGGGTCTCCAAAGGGCATTCCCACGCTGCCGGCATTCACCACTCGAATACCACCGATCATACGGTCAAATTGCATGTGGGTATGACCGCAGACCACCACAGCTACGTTGAGTCCTTGAAAGAGCCGTAAAAGGCGGTCGTCCGAGGTACGGCGGGTAAACACTTCGCTGTCGCTCCGCGGTGTGGCGTGGCAAAATAACACCTCACCCAAGCCAGGGATTTCGATGGTGAGCGTTTTGGGCCAGCCAGCTAACAATCGCCTATGCTCGGGTAGCAATTGCTGCGCTGACCAGCATACGGGCTCTCGCCATTGTCCAGGAGCGGTGTGGTACCAATCCGTCTCCAGGCCCTCCATCCGCGCGAGCACTTCGCGGTCGCCGTTGCCTTGGATGAACTGCACGGGCATGTCGAGGTCCAGCAAACACTCGATTGTTTCTTGTGGCATCGGACCGGGAAATACATCGCCCCCGACCACGATCGCGTCGACTGCTGCCTGCCGAATATCCTGAAGCACAGCTTCGAGTGCGGGGAGATTCGCATGAATATCATAGATTGCGGCGATCCGCATGCCAGATCCATCCTTAGTAGAGTGCCATGCCTACCTAACGGTTTAACTCCGGCGCACCACGTCGCGATATCGTCGCGAGATTTCTTCCAGAAAGGCTTCGTCGGAGGGCCGCTGGTCCTTTGGGATATGCAGCCGTTCTCCCATGCGGTCTGCGATGATTTGTGCCGAGTCCAAGCGCTGCGCATTAGGAATGTCAAGCCGGCGTGCGAGAAAGGCTTCGACCAGCTGGAATTCCTGTTCAGTCAGCGCCGCCACTTCATGGCTCACCGACGGAGCCGAGGCCGATTTTTCCTGCCCAAACCAGTAGAAAACACCTGACTCCTCGACCTCGTGCACCACGACCGTTCCCGCAACCATGTCCCCTAGCCGGCGATTCTGTCGATCGATCGCACAACTGACGGCTCCGACCAGATAGAAGCCAAGCGAGTCGATCACCCGCATGAAGTTGCGCCCGATGCCTTCAAACGCGGTGATGGGCCGCCCGCTCGCGCTGATCACTCTGATCTTGGCCTGGCGCTTGCCCGGAGTCTGGCCGTTCCAAAGAATCTCGAAGATCGCAAAATAGCCCCAGTAAAGGCAGAAGAGCAGAAAGATTCGCACGGCAATGACCCAATTCGCGGCCGCGACCCAGGATCGTTCAAGATCGGGAATGGCGAATGTAACGATCAGGATGATCGCAACCGCGGCGATAAACTGGATTAGCGAATCAATGCAGAGGGCATAGCCGCGGCTGCCGACCCCGGCCAAAGGAAACTCCAGGGAGATCTGTTCGGGAGTTTCAATGGTAAGCTTTTCCGTCGGGTCCAAACCGGGGTCCAAATTATGATCTCCGTTTCCTGGCTCAACAAGCGCCAAACCTACTGGTCGCGGTTAGAGTCCCTGCTCGCGCGGGTGAAGGAGCAAGGGCTGCACGGACTGAGTCGCAGCGAATTGCGCGAACTGGGATTGCTCTACCGCCAGACCGCCACCGACCTGTCCGCCGTGCGTAGCGACCCCAGCAGTGTGCAGCAATCCCGCTATCTGAATCAACTGCTGGGCCGCGCCCACAATGCAATCTACTCGGGACAGAAGAAGACCGTGGGCGGGGTGTGGCAGTTCTACCGCTGGGACTATCCGCGCATCTTTCGGCGATTTCTACCTTATACGGCCGTAGCGACCGCGGTCTTTGTCCTGGGTGCAATCGCGGGGACCTGCTTCAGCCTCTCCGACCCCGACTACATGCGCGATTTTCTCGGGCCGCAGATGATGGCCAGCATCGAACGCCATGAGATGTGGACGCATTCGATTGTATCGATCAAGCCGCAGGCCTCCAGCGGCATCATGACCAACAATCTCTCGGTGTCGTTCGTGACCTTCGCTCTGGGCATCACTGCCGGCGTCGGAACGGTTTTCGAACTTATCTTTAATGGATTGATGATCGGAGTGATTGGCGTAGCCTGCGCCACCTACGGGATGAGCGTGCCGCTGTGGAGCTTCGTAGCTCCGCATGGAGTGCTGGAGCTTCCCGCGATCTTCATCGCCGGCGGCGCCGGGTTGCGGCTGGCCCGTGCGCTGCTGTTTCCCGGAGTATTGTCGCGGCGGGATTCGCTATCCGTCGGCGGCACAGAAGCCGTTCGACTGTTGGTGGGTGTGATCCCCATGCTCATCGTGGCGGGCACGATCGAGGCCTTCTTTTCGCCATCGTCCACACCCGCATCCTTGAAATTCATGGCGGCAGCGGCACTCTTCACGCTGCTGATCGCGTACCTGTCGAGCCGTTCGCGCCCGCATCCAACCCCTTAGCGCCACCATCCCGGAAGCACCGCCGTGCGGGCCATCCGCCACTCGGATTCGACACGAGTGACTCTTTTCTTGCCAACCGATGACCGACCTAACTTTTGTTTCTGGCTAGGGACTTTCCTCCCTATACCGTCATCTATCCTTGACAGTTTCCTACCGCCGGGAGCAGAATCGTCCGCAACTGCGGCACGCGATTGTGCCGACGTTCACAGCATCAGGTCAGACAACGAATATTCCCCCCGCTCGTCTGTTTGCACTGAGTACTCAAATTCACTTTCAAAAAGGAGCGACCTATGCGTATGCGGCGCGATGTCCTTAATGCGTCAGTTTTCGCTTTTCTGCTTTTCCTCATGGTGGGCACTTCGGCTGCAGCCAACCCCGCCGACCGAATCGTGACCTCGGTGAACGAATCGGATTTGGTTCAGCTCGGTGGTACTCACCGGCTGGCCCTGGCAAAATACGATCAGGGACGGGTTGCCGATAGCCTGCGCATGGATCACATGTTTGTGGTACTACAGCGGAGTCCCGAGCAGGAACAGGCGGTGGAACGCCTAGCGGCTGAGCTTCAGGACCCACACTCTGCCAACTACCACAAGTGGCTCACTGCCGAAGAGCTGGGCAAGAAATTTGGTCCAGCGCCGGAGGACATTGAGGCCGTTGTCAGCTGGCTAAGCTCGCATGGCTTGCAGGTCAACCTGGTTCATAAGAGTGGAATGACGATCGATGTGTCGGGCACCGCGGGCCAAGTTGGCGAAGCTTTCCATACCGAAATCCACCGCTACAACGTGAACGGCGAGCAGCATATCGCGAATGCCACCGACCCAAAAATTCCAGCCGCGCTCGCGCCCGTCGTAGCCGGTGTCAGCTCACTGAATGATTTTCTGCCGAAAGCGCTGATAAAGAAACCAAAATCGGCTTTTTCGTATTACTGCGAGGGATGTCCCACCGGATTTACCGATACCCAGTGGTATGATGAGGCCCCGCCGGATTTCGCCACAATCTACAACGTTGCCCCCCTGTATAAAGCGCACGAGCCAATCACGGGGAAAGGGCAGACCGTGGCTGTCTTGGAAGTCACCGATATAAAGGCAGCGGATGTGGCCACATTCCGCTCGGCTTTCGGTCTCTCCTCTTATTCGGGCACTTTCCGCCAAATTCATCCCGGATCTGGCTGCACCGACCCAGGCACGAACGGCGCAGAAGGGGAAGCTGCTCTGGACGCCGAGTGGGCGGGCGCGGTCGCTCCCGATGCCGACGTCGAACTAGCCTCGTGCGCCGATAGCGCCACGAACTTCGGCGCCTTCATTGCCGCCCAGAACTTGCTCGATACCAGCAGTCCGCCGCACATCATGAGTCTCAGCTATCTGTCTTGCGAAACTGACATTGGGCCGGGACCAAATGGCAATGGCTATATCAGCACCCTTTGGCAACAAGCAGCAATGGAGGGAGTTTCGGTCTTCGTGGCTGCTGGCGACGGCTCCGCGGCGGGCTGTGACGACTTCGATAGCGCCCCATACGCGGTGAGCGGCATCGCGGTGAATGGTCTTGCCTCCACTCCTTACAATTTTGCCACCGGGGGCACCGATTTTGCCGATACCGCCAATGGCACGAACAGCACCTATTGGACTACCACCAACACAGCAACCGGAAAATCTGCCAAGTCCTACATCCCGGAGATACCCTGGGAGAACTCCTGTGCCGGCAGCGTGCTTTACACCTATCTTGGATACACCAGTGGAGTTTCCTTTTGTAACAGCTCCCTTGGGTCGAGTTTTTTCGAGATAGTTGGGGGGAGTGGAGGCCCGAGCTTTGTCTACGACAAGCCTTCTTGGCAAGGCCAGGTCTATGGTGTTCCAAAAGACGGTAAGCGTGATTTGCCAGATGCTTCTCTATTCGCGGCGAATGGCCTCTGGGGTCACGCGATCCTGTACTGCATGTCGGACGCGACTGAAGGAGGAGCTCCCTGCGACTATTCCGTACCCACGGATGCCCTCTTCAACAGCGCTGGCGGAACTTCCTTCACGGCACCTCAATTTGCAAGTATTCAGGCGCTGATCAATCAGAAGGCTGGTGGTCGTCAGGGTAATCCAGCCCCGATTTATTATGCTCTGGGTGCCTGGGAATACGGAAGTCCAACCCATCCCGTGACCGCAGTCTTGTCGCAATGCAACTCCAACGACGGTAACAAAGTGGGAAGTGATTGCATTTTCCACGATGTCACCCGAGGGAGCAACGATGTTCCGTGCTACGGTACGAGCAATTGTTTCGATCCGAATGCAGCAGCCGACTTCGGCGTTCTTTCTGTATCGGACAGGTCGTTGCAGGTAGCGTACCCAACAACCAAGGGTTGGGATTTCGCGACTGGATTAGGTACCCCGAACGTCTATATCCTAGTCACCCGTTGGCCATGAGAGTTGTCGAATTCACCTCACGCGGACGCAAAGTGAAACTCTGTTCTTCATGATGCGTTCCGCGTGGGGAATTCTGTACTAAGTTGCTGCTCCGAGGAGCATCCCCCCATCGGCGACGGCAGGACGCTTCGCGAAGCCGGCAAGACGCCGGTCATTCGGTTAAACCAGATTTCGTTCTTTCACCGTAAGGTATTGGTTCAGAACCGCTGCCGAAAGCCGCGACGGCTCTACCTCCATCGCGAGAGCGCCGCGCTCGCGCAAACGTCCCAGAAGCAATTCGCGACGGTAAACCATCTCCTGCGCCGCAACCGCTTCGTACATGGCTGGCACCGACGCCGGGCTTTGTTGCGCCCGCAGCTTCAGTTCAGGCTGGGCAATCGCAACGAACAACAGGAGGTGCCGCGACAGCATCTCACCGGCGGCTTCGATGACCTCGGGGGTCATCGCCG
>Ga0302324_100027566_pt1 | contig 10818 bp, 7 predicted proteins | sample Palsa_T0_1_FD_201949 | JGI IMG/M metagenome (GOLD analysis project Ga0302324, IMG submission 201949) | Peat permafrost microbial communities from Stordalen Mire near Abisko, Sweden - Palsa_T0_1 | ecosystem: Environmental > Terrestrial > Soil > Palsa > Peat permafrost | place: Sweden: Abisko...
TTGAACGTAGAGGCAGGCGGCAGAGTGTGTTATCACCACTTGACCCATCGGTGCGCAACGGAAGCAGGCCGAACCGGAGCCGCCTCAAGGATGGTTTTCGCAGGCTGCAGTCCGGGCTGGTCATCGCCTGCCTGATGGCAGGAACAATCTCCGAATCCGCAATCGGGCAGCAGGCAGCTCCAGGGACTCCGGCGGAGACAGTTCCCGCCAGCCCGACCAATGCCCCAGGGTCGATGATCGATCTTCACCCGACCTCGCGCGATTTTCGCGTGCCGAGAGGGTACTGGAAGAATCCGTTTGCGCCTTACACCCCGACGACGGTGGATGCTGCTGTAACGACCAACTCCGCCCGCCTTGAAGACTTGGCGAAAGCCGGAAAGATTTATCTCAGCCTCAGCGACGCGATCGTGTTGGCGCTCGAAAATAACTACGATGTTGCCATCCAGCGGTTCAACGTCGACATCGCCGATACCGATATTCTTCGCGCCAAGTCGGGCGCGGCGTTGCTAGGCGCACCGAGTGGACTGGTAGAGAACACGATCGGCGGAACCAATCAGCTCTTGCAGACCAGCGGCGGGGGCCCGGGCGGGTCGTCGGTAGCCGCCGGAGGCGCGGGCGCCGGTACTTCGGGACTTACGCTGACCACCAACGGCCTGGGGCCTCAACCCGAGACCCTCGATCCGGTACTGACCGGCACCCTCCAGTTGCAGCGGCAGACAACGCCGCAACTCAGCGCTCTGGCGGGATCGGTGGTCAATACCAACCTCAACCAATACAACTTTCAATATACCCAGGGCTGGATTACTGGTACCGAGCTCGAGGTCAGTTTCAACAACAGCCGCACAACCACCAACCAGGAATTCACCACCTACAGCCCGGCCTTGCAGTCAAACTTTACCGCCCAACTCACCCAGCACTTGTTGCAGGGCTTTGGACCGGGGATCAATCAGCGCCTTATCATCCAGGCCAGAAACGACCGGCACATTACAGATGCCGGCTTTCGCCTTCAGATCCTCTATACCGTGAACCAGGTCGAGAATATCTACTGGGGGCTGGTCAGCGCCTATGAGGATGTCGAGTCCAAGCAGCGCGCCCTGGAGCAGTCCAGGCAACTCGCCGCAGACAACCGCAAGCAGTTGGAGATCGGCACCCTCGCTCCCCTGGATGTCGTGCAGTCGGACAGCAACGTTTCCAGCGATCAGCAGGCGCTGGTTGCTTCCGAAAGCGCGCTGGAATATCAGCAATTGGTCATGAAACAAGCGATTGCGCGCAATCTGAACGACCCCACACTGGCGGCGGCGCCGGTCATTCCAACCGATCGCATTTCGATCCTTGAGACGCCGGAAGAGCGGGAGTCGGTCGACGACCTGGTGAAGCAGGCCAATGCCAACCGGCCCGACATCCAGCAGGCCATCCTGACCTTGAAGAACGACGAGATCACGCTGCGCGCGGAAAGGAACGGCTTATTGCCGACGGTCGATCTTTACGGGTTCTATGGCGGCGCCGGAATTGGCGGCAAACAGGGGCCTGGCTGCGTAACCTTTAACGATGTGGGCGCAATCGTTCCTTGCACCCCGGGAGTTTATCCCACGGTTGGCTACGGAGACGTCTTCGAAAGCACCTTTAATAATTCAGGCCCCAACAAAGCAGTAGGCCTCAACATCACCATACCCATTCGGAACCGCAAGGCGCAGTCCGAGCAGGCCCGTTCGGTTCTCGAATACCGCCAGGCGCAGCTGCAGCTGCAGCAGATTTATCTCAAGGTGAGGATGCAGGTGATCAATGGGCAATTCGCGTTGACCAACGACCGCGCCCAGGTGGAATCGGCCCAGGCGGCTCTAGACTACAACCGTCAAAGCCTGGATGCGGAGCAGAAAAAATATCGCCTTGGCGCCTCGACGACGGCCGCCGTCCTGCTGCAGCAACGCAATCTTTCGAATGCCGAAAACAGTCTCATCACCGCTCGCGCCGCCTATGCCAGGGAGCGCGCTGCCTTGTCTCAAATCCTTGGCAACACCCTGGATCGCTATGGCATCAGCCTGGAAGACGCGGTGACCGGCAACGTGAAGCAGATTCCCGTCATTCCTGGCATCGAAGCCGCCAAGACGCAGCCGGACGTGCACGTGCCCGGGCAACAGGAAGAGCTGCAAAAACAGGAGCAGGCGCCTCCGCCACAGGCTCCGGTAATGCCTCAACAACCCCCTGCGCGGCCCGGGCAGACTCCACCGCCGCCTCCGAAGTAGGGAGGAAAAGCAGCACGCATGAGAAAGCCCCGCCACCGGCGGAGCTTTCTCATGCCGCAAATGGCGCGGTGGCCAGCCATCCCGGGGAGTGGGTAGTGGGGCCTCCGCGCTATCGCTCGGCAATGGTCTCCAGCATGTCGAAGAACTCCGGGAACGAGATAGCCGCAGACTCTGCACCGAGAATTGCAGTCTCTCCCTCCGCCCGCAGAGCGGCAACGGAGAATGCCATCGCAATTCGGTGATCGCCGCCGGAATCGATCTCGGCGCCAATCAACTGCTGGCCACCCGGCACATCCAGGCCATCTTCGAATTCCTCGACCTCGGCACCCATCGCGCGAAGGTTCTTTGCCACCAGGGCGATCCGGTCGGACTCCTTGACGCGCAGTTCTTTCGCGTCACGAATGCGAATTCCGTTTCGTGAATAGGGAGCGATGGCCGCCAGCACTGGGAGCTCATCGATAAGCTGGGCCGCCAAGGCTCCGGCCACCGTCGTTCCACCTAGGCTGGCTGGGGGATTCAGCTGCACCGTGCCGATCAATTCGCCATATTTCTCCTCAAGATTCAACACCGCAACCGTCGCACCGAGCGCGGTCAGCACGTCCAGCAATGTCGCCCGGGTTGGATTCAGTCCCAGGCCATCGAGCACCAGGTTCGATTCAGGAAATAGGGCAGCGGCGCAGAGGAAAAATGCCGCCGAGGAGATGTCACCGGGCAGGGTCGCTTCGATCGCCCTCAGACTTTGCTTGCCGCGGATCGAGACAGAATCGATGGTCCGTGTAACTTCAGCCCCAAAGGCACGCAACGCCAATTCGCCGTGATCCCGAGTTCTGACGCTCTCCCGGACGGTGGTACTGTCGTCGGCCTGCAATCCGGCGAACAGCAGAGCGGTCTTCACCTGCGCGCTGGGCACCTCGGTGGTGTAGTCGATCCCATGGATCTCTGCACCTCGGACGAGCACCGGGGCATGGCCATCGGTGAGCGTGATTTCCGCGCCCATCTGGGATAGCGGCTTCCGAATCCGCTCCATCGGCCTGCGGCTGAGAGATGCATCGCCCAAGAGCGTGAACTCGCCGGTTTGCGCCGCCAGCAGCCCAGCGATCATGCGCATTGTCGATCCGGAATTGCCGCAGTCCAATGCCGATGCGGAAGGGATGAACTTCCCGCCAGTCCCGGTGACCGCGACCCGGCCATCCGGCAGCCACTCTACTTCGGCGCCGAGCGCGGCCACGCAACCCAGGCTGCTGGCGCAGTCGGCGCCGGTGGAGAAATTCGAGAAAGTACTCCTACCCGATGCCAGTCCCCCCAGCAGCGCGTATCGATGGGAAATACTTTTGTCCCCCGGCAGGCGCAGTGTTCCGGTAAGGTTGCGCGCGGGCTTGATGATGCGTTCGGTCATAGTTTCAAGCAAGACAATCTCCTCCAAGCGGGTTCGTCTGTATCGTATCGGATGGGACCCGGCGGAAGTTATTCGGCAGCGGCTTCTGAGGGGTCGATGACGCGCAGCACCACGACAGTTTCGTCGTCGAAGCGATCCACGTCACCCTGAAACTTTGTGACTTCTTCCAGAATCGTCTCGGCCAGCTCGGAAGCCGACTTGTGCTGGTTCTCGCCGATCACCCTCATCAGCAGCTCATCGCCAAACATCTCGCCGGCGGCGTTCTGAGCGTCGACGATTCCGTCGCTGAAGAAAATGATCGAATCCCCGGGCCGCGTGGCCAGACTGAATTCCTCATATTTGGCCTCGGGAAACATTCCCAGGGGAAAGCCCTCTGCCCGGATCGTTTCCACTTCACCGCTGCGGCAGAAGATCGGCTGGCTCGCGCCGGCGTTGGCAAGTTGCAGGGTCTGGTTCGAATCGTTCCAGACCGAATAGACCATGGCCACATATTGCGAATCCAGACGCCGTTCCTGCAGGGAATCATTGAGCGCCTCGAGCATTGCGGAGGGCGAAAGCGTTGGATTGGCCAAGGAGCGGATGACTCCGCTGACCACCGCCGCAAACAGGGCAGCGGCGGCCGCCTTGCCGCTGACGTCGCCGAGTACGATGCCGGTGGTGTTGGAGTCAAAGGTCAGAAAGTCGTACATATCGCCGCCAATGGTTCGTGCGGCAAGAAACTTCGCCGCAAATTGGGCGTGGGCGTGTTTTGGACGGGTCGGCGGCAGCAGGCGTAGCTGCACCTCCCGGGCCATGGCCAGGTCGTGTTCCAAGCGCTGTTCCTGCTGGGCGATACGCTGGTAGAGCCGGGCGTTCTCGATCGAAATAGCGATCTGCGCCGCCAGGGTGGTGATCGCTCGTTCGTGGTCTTCGTTGAAGTAGTGGGTCCGGGTGTGTTCGATATCGAGCACTCCGATCACCCGGCCTTTGTAGATCAGCGGGACCGCCATCTCCGAGCGGGTTTCTGCGTTGACCAGGTGGTAGCGTGGCTCCTTGCGAACATCGCCCACCAGTATCGCCCTTCGCTCGTTGATCGCTGCACTCAGCAGGCCGCGATCCACCGGCACCCGCTCGTCCGGGGTATACCGTTCTCCAAAGCGAACCCCGTACTGGCTCTCCAGCATCTGGTCGCGGTCGTTCAGCAGCCAGATGGTGAACATGTGGTAATCGATGAGTCGGCGCACCAGTTGCCCGATCCGCTCCAGAAGCGGGTCGAGATCGAGGATCGACGTCAGTTCACGGCTGATCTCGTTCATCACCGACAGGGTCTGCGCCTGGCGCGCCACCCGGGTGTAGAGCCGCGCATTCTCGATCGATTGCGCGATGCGCGAAGCAGTCAGGGTCAGCAGATGCAGGTGTTCGGGTTTGAAGTAGTTGGGCTGTTCGGACTGAATGTCGATGACCCCGATCAGCCTGTTCTTGACGATGAGGGGCACGGCGAGCTCAGACCGGACCACCGGGTTTACGTTGATGTAATGCGGGTTGGCCAGAACATCGTTGACCAGAATCGCCTGCCGGGTTTCGGCCACCTGTCCCACGATTCCCTTTCCCATCTTAATCTTCAGCCGCTCGGTCTCCGCTGAATGGCCGATTTGAAAGCGCATGCGAAGATCGTTGGTGCGCTCATTGAGCAGGAGGATGGCAAAAATGCGGTAGTCGATGACTGCCCGGACCAGCCCGGCAGTGCGGTGCATCAGGGTTTGCAAGTCCAGGGTGGTGTTCAGGGCGTCGGTAAGCCGCAGCAGGAATTCGCTTTGCAACGGCTCGACCCGGACTTGTGCGGATTGCAGAGCGATATCCGAGCTTGGCCGGTAATCGCCCTCAAAGGAATGCGGCGCAGCGTTTTCGGCGAGGGTTTTGTCGGCGATGGGTGCTTCTTCCGTCACATGGTCCTGCAAATTCTTCACGGGGCTTCTGAGGATGAATCTCTCGATTCGTCATCATAACGCGGGCACCGGACGCTCCGCAGATCTCTCGGATAGCTTCTCTGGGCGGAGAGATCGCCGGGCGCGAATGAGGCGGCGATCTAGGGCGCGCCGAGTTCGCGAACGATAACCACGCTGGCGCTGGCGCCGATCCGGCTCGCGCCAGCCTCCAGCATGGCTCGAGCGTGCTCCAGAGTCCGAATGCCACCCGAGGCCTTGACGCCGCACAGGGTTCCGGCCACCCCGCGCAACAGTGCGACATCCTCCGGAGTCGCGCCGCCATTGGCGAACCCGGTGCTTGTCTTGAGGAAATCCGCGCCGGCATGAAGTGCCAGCTCCGCGGCCAGCAGCTTCTCCTGGACGCTGAGCAGCGAAGTTTCAAGAATCACCTTGGCGAGAGCCCCGGCATCGTGAGCAATCGCGACGACTCCACGAATGTCCTCGGAAACGCGCAGGGAATTGCCGGATTTGAGCGCGCCGATGTCGATTACCATATCGATCTCTTTCGCTCCCAGTTTGACCAGGCTCTCGGTCTCTGAACGTTTGGTGGTGGAAAGCGACGCCCCCAGGGGAAACCCCGTGACGGCACCGACCGGGACCCCGGTTCCGGCCAGCACCGCGACCGCGAGCGCCACCCATGCCGGGTTCACCATGACACAGGCGAACCGGTATGCAGCAGCGTCTTCACAGAGCTGGACGATCTGCTCGCGGGTGGCGTCCGGTTTCAAAAGCGTGTGATCGAAGAGCGCGGCAAGCTTCGACCATTGACTCAGAGAGTTGCGAGAAAACCCGGACGCATCAAATGCGTCCGCCTTCGTGTCTGCGGCAATCACGGTCATAACGATGCTCTCTTTATTGCTCCCTCGCCTGCTGATTCAAGCTTGCGAGTCCGGGGGAAGTATACAGATATCGGGCAGGTTGCGGAACTTCTCCGCGAAGTCCATCCCATAACCGATAACGAACTGGTCCGGGATCGAAAATCCGACATAGTCAGCCTCGATCGGCTCGATGCGCCGGGCCGGCTTGTCAAGGCAGGCGGCAATCCTTAGCGATTTGGGATGATGTTGGAGAAAGACCTTGCGCAGATAGCCTAGAGTGATGCCGGTGTCGAGAATGTCCTCGACAATGATAACGTGCTTGCCTTCAATGGGCTCGTCCAGGTCTTTCAGCAGCTTGACCGCGCCGCTGGTGGACCGGGACCCCTTCTTGTAACTGGAAACAGCCACAAAGTCGAAGGTGCAGTCGATGTGGACGCTGCGCGCCAGATCGGCGAGGAAGATGGCCGAGCCCTTGAGCACCCCCACCATAATGACGGTTTCGCCGGCATAGTCGCGGGTGATCGCCTCGCCCAACTCGGCGACCCGCTTCTCAATCTGTTCACGGCTGTAGAGCACAAGAAGTTGCTGACTTACCGGGGTGTTCATCAGGTTCAGGATATCCTCAAACCGCTGGGAAGACGAGACGGAAATTATGCTCCCGGAGATATACTAGGAGAGTTGTCTCGGCATGTATCCCTTCATCCATATCGGTCATTTTTCCATCGGGACCTTCGGTCTATTGTTGTGGCTGGCGGCGGTTGGTGCCTGCTGGATGCTTCATCGCAATTTCTTGCGCTGGGGGATAGACGCCGACGCCATCGGCATTGTCGCGGTGGTTACCGTCGCCGGCATCATCGGCGCCAAGCTGTGGCATGTAGCCGATACTCCGGGCGAGCATATCCTGGCCCGGGAGGGTTTCGCATGGTTCGGCGGGCTGCTCTTCGGCATTCTTGCGCTGATGTGGCAGGGGCGCGCGGCCAGGATCGGCGCGGTCCGCATGCTCGACCTCGCCGCTCCCGCTGCTGCCGTGGGCTACGGCATGGGACGGCTCGGCTGTCTGATCTCCGGCGACGGAGACTATGGAATTCCCACCAAACTTCCCTGGGGGATGAGTTTTCCGAATGGCTTGGTGCCCACGAGCCAGCGAGTGCACCCCACGCCCATCTATGAATTGATTGCCGGATTGCTCATCGGGTATTACCTCTGGCGCCGGGGGGCAAGTGAAAAGCCGGTCGGAGAGATTACCGGCGAATATCTCATTCTCAGCGGCATTGCGCGGTTTCTGGTGGAGTTCATCCGTATCAATCCGAAAATCTATTGGGGAATGAGCAACGCCCAGCTGGCTAGCCTCGGGTCCGTGGTTGCGGGGATACTCTTTATCCTGATCGCGCGTCGGCATGGGGCGAAGAACTCTTCGATCGAGAAGTTTCCGGTGGCTGAAGTCGAGGCTTAGCAACTCAATTCAGGGCGGACGCTCATAGGCGCTTCAAATACTCTTTGGCCTTCTCCAACTCCGGAAACAGACTCTCCTCGGCCTTGAAGTCTCGCGAATGCACGCAGCGCCGCCCGGCCTTCACCTTGACCGGATGTTTCAGATGCAGCATCTCGTGGTACATCAGATATTCGACCGCATAGCGTGGGGTGGCCTTGCGGTCGAATACCTTGCTCACCATGATGGTGTTATGGGCGGCGTCGTAGTGGCCCAGGCAGCGCCTGGCCAATTGCTCACTCCAGGTGAGTTGTGGACGCCCCAGCAGCCCATGAAAAAAACGGGTATTCAGGGCCTCAAAGACCTCGTCAAGGTCATAGGTCTCGCCCTTGGAGGTGGAGATTTTCTTCCGACCCCGGGTCTGGCGGATGCGCTCGGTTTGCCGCACCATTGCCTCGGTTGAGGCAAAGCGTTTGTAACGGGAGGCGTGCGCCGGCTGTATCGGCTTTCGATAGAGCTTCGCCAGCAGGATGTGGGCGATCGCTCGCAATACCGTTTCCGGAGCGCCCTCCAATAGATCGGAGAGATGCACTTTGATGGCGCCTTCGCGCAGCCGAATCGTGGTATTCAAACTGGTAAATCGCCGAAATCGGATGTCGAAGAGAGGAATTGGAGCACGCGGGCGTAATTCCCGGTACTCCTCCTCAAACAGACTCAGCAAAGCGGACTCCACTTTCATAAACCTAGCACATGGCCGCGCGTTTACGGATGGCTGAGCGTCTTGTACCACGATTCAATTCCGCCGGTGGCGCGCAGCAGGCTCAACTCGGTTTTGATCATTTCGAAGCCGGCGTCGATTACTTCTCCAAAACGCCGGCGCTCTTCGATGCGCGCCTGTTGTTCCTCGCGCGGCGTCAGCGGTGCAGCGCCGGGTTGGGTCCCTGGAGAGTTGATCTGGGTGAGAATTGCGTCCAGTTGGCTCTGCGCCAGTTCGTCCTCTAACTGCGCCACTTCCTTCTGCGCGTCAAGCTCGAGCAGGCTCTTTTCCAAAAGGACAATGTTTTCACTGCTCTGGTCGCGAAGCTGGTCGGCCTGGGCGGTGGCGTGAAGGGCCTCGGCCCGGGACTGATTCTCTTTGGCGCGGCGGGTAGCGTCGAACAGCGGCAAGGTGATCTGCAGGCCGGCCTCGAAATTGTTGTGTTGGAAGCGCAGGTAATATTCCTGGTAATTGTTGATTTCCGAGAATCGGCTGTAGGTGCCGCCGAAGCCAATCTGGGGGCGGTAAATTTGGCGCGCGTCTCCGAAGGCTTGATACTGGTGCGACAAGGAATTGGCATAGGCAGCCCGCACGCTCTGGGTATTCATGGCGCTGGTCTTTGCCGCCAACGGGTCGCTGCGCTGGAGATCGGGCGACGGTGGAATGCTGTTGGTCTCCGTCACCAGGCTCGCGGCAGGTAATCCGGTAACGTGCGCGAGGCGCTCCCGGACGAGATCGATATCATCCTGAATATGAAGCCGCTTCAGGCGAAGCTGCGCGGAGAGGAGCCGGGCACGGAGCACGTCCTCGCGTGTGCCTACGCCGGCATCCAGCCGTTGCTGCTCGATGATCGCGAGTTTGGAGGCGGAGGCATTCTGTTGGTCCAGCACCTCGATCCGGCGCTGGTCGGTGTCCAGCTGGATATAATCCAGCGCCGCGTCCAGCACCACCTGCTGGCGAGCATCGGCCAGGCTCAATTCGGCGGAGTTGAGCGCCGCGCGCGCCGAGCGGATATAGTCTCGCTGTGAAAAAGTAAAGATCAAGGACTGCGACGAAACGTTGACGATGGTGGGCTGGCCGATCGGAAAACCATAGGTGTAGCCCACGCTCGAACCCAGGACAAAGTTCGGGACGTAGACATCTCTGGCCTCGCTCACCCCGGCTGCGGCGCGCTGCACGTCGGCCGCGGCCATGCGCACGGCGGTGCTGTTGCGCAGTGCCTGATCGACGGTGGTCAGCAGCGAGACCTGAGCGCGGAGGCCAACTGCGGACAACAGCGCGCACGAGGAAATCGCCGACCTGAGATGCTTCCACTTCACCAACCGCTCACCCCGCTCCAGACTTCCGATCCAAAATACCACCCAAAATTCTAAGTTCAAATCGGTCGCCGCCCTAAGCTCGGATCGGTAGACAAGATTTCTCGGTTGAATTCCTGACAGCAGACGATCAACGGACCACTTTTACTGGAACTCCGTCGACGATAGGCTGACCGTTGGTGGTGCCGATCGCGATGGTCTGTCCTTCATGGAGTCCGGAGGTAATCTGGATCTCGGTCAGGTTGTTAACCCCGACCTTTACCGGGACCCGGCGAAGCTTTTCGCCATCGAGCAGGTAAACGAAATCCTGACCGTCGTTGGAGTGCAGAGCTTCGCGCGGGATGTTGAGAATATTCGGCGTGCTGCTGGTGGTCACGGTTACGGTGACATTGGTATCGGGCAGCAAGGTGCCGTCTGCGTTGTCGACCGTGACGATCGCCGCGCCAACGTGCCGCGTAGTGTAAGTAATTACCGTCGACGGAACCCGAGATATATGTCCCTGCCAAGCGCGACCGGGCCGCGCGTCCCAGATAATCTTGATCGGCAATCCAATGGCCAGCTGTCCAATCTCCGGTTCGTCGAAATAGGCCCGCACCTGGACTCTGGTGAGGTCCGCCATTTGCAGCAGGTGATCTCCCTGTTGAACAAACTCGGTGGCGCTAACCGGCAGGGAATACACCGTTCCTGAAAACGGTGCGCGAACATCGGTCTGTGCGAGCGTCCGTTGGGCGGCGTCGTAGCCGGACTGGGCATCGGCGAGAGCTGCCTTCGCGTGCTCGAGATCGGCAGCTGAGTAGGGCGACTCGCGGCGTTGATCGAGCAGATGCAAGGACGCGCTCGCCTGATCCAGCCGTTGCTGTGCGGAGGCAACTTCATTGGCCGATGCTGCTCCCTG
>Ga0302324_100027576_pt1 | contig 10815 bp, 7 predicted proteins | sample Palsa_T0_1_FD_201949 | JGI IMG/M metagenome (GOLD analysis project Ga0302324, IMG submission 201949) | Peat permafrost microbial communities from Stordalen Mire near Abisko, Sweden - Palsa_T0_1 | ecosystem: Environmental > Terrestrial > Soil > Palsa > Peat permafrost | place: Sweden: Abisko...
TGAGTTTTTCCGTCGTAAGCGCCGAGTGCGGTCCCCTCGGCAGCACCACTGTGACACTCGAGACCGGCGCGTCGGGCGTCGTCTTGAAGTCCGTCGTGGTGATGCCCTTCTTGATGTTCGTCTTGCCGTCGAGGATTATGCGTACCCCGTTGGCTTCGAGCACCAGCTCGAGGTCGGGGAACGCTTCTCCACCGTGCGAGACGAGGATCGCCGGACCTTGCAGTTTGCCGGGCAGCAGTGGCGTGTTGGCGCGGGCGCTGCCCACGAACGAGCCTTCCGGACACGCGTACGGGTTGGCTTCAAACGTCGCCGCCAGACATGCTTTTTGCAACGTCGTCAGACGCGAGGGCAGCGCTTTCGGCAGCGTCACCAGCACCGACTTGGTGTTCGACTGACCGGCCGTGAAGTTAAGCGTCGTTTCCAGGCTGGCGCCGTTGGCTTTGGATGTCTTGGCACCCGTCTTCGCCACGAACTTCGGCGTGAATCCGAGCGAGCCACAGTTGGCAAGCTGGAACGGAGACGATGCGGTGGCGTTTGCCACCACGCTCGATCCCGGCGTGAAGCCTGTCAGGGTCGATTCGGTCGCAAGCGCGTTGCAGCTGGTTGGGTTCACCAGGAAGCCCTGCTTTTCGATGGCGACTGTGATTTTCCTGACACGCAGCGGCACACCGCCTCGAATCGTCGGCAGCACGCTGCTGACGACCACACGGCCGGTGTATGGGCTCACGTTGATCGTTGCTCGGGTGACCTGTGTGCCGAGGTTGAACGGCCCGGCCACGGCTGGGATCTTGATCGACATACCGAACGGAGCGCCGTTGTATGGGCCAGTCAGGTAGACGGGACCGCTGAACGTGTACGGCGTGATGCCAGCCCCGGCTTCCACCGTTGCGGTCCCGATTTTGCTGCCTTCGGGGCATGCGGCTTCTTCCGAGCTCGCGGCCGCTTCCGAGCACTGTTCCGCGTCCGGGATCTTGCCGGCGAGACCTTCAGGCAGTGTCGTTGAGACCTTCGAGAGGTACTGCTGGCCGTTGGGCCGCACGAGGTTGAATGTGAACGATGTGTTCGCGGCCGGTACAGCGGTCTGGTTACTGGTGCTTTGCGTTGGCGCAAACGGAATCGGCGAGCCACAGCCGATGATCGATACGCCGAACCCGGGTACCGCGGCTGGGACACCAGACGCCACCGGTGTGAATTCGGTGGAGCCTTTCGATTCCCCACACATGAGTGGGTTCGCTACGGACGTGAGCGCTTCACGCTTGAAGTTGAGCGTCAGCTTGGTGAACGGCTGTTCCGGATTTTCTTTGAACACCGTCGTCAGCTGACCGGTCACGGGGTTGGGGATCGCTTCGCCTTTGAGCCGGACCGAGACGCCGTAGTGTTCGGAGTTGGCGACCACGTAGATGATGTACGGAGGGCCTTTGATCGGAGCGGTTTCCGAGCCTTCAACGGGGCCGCCGAGGTACATCGCTCCCGTCAGCGAGCCCGGGGGCAGCGTCGGCACTTCGAGGCTCACGGTGCCCAATTCCGAGCCAGCGGGACATTCCACGCCAAATTTTTCGCTGTGGATCCTGGCCTCTGCGACGGTGCACGCTTCCAGGCCGTGCGCAGCGGATGGGTTCAGCGTCATGCCTTCCGGCATCGTCACCGACGCCGTGTTGACCTGGGAGCTGTCCACTTCTTTTTCTGGGAAGTGCGGGAGGCTGAATTCGGCTGTGATCGGGTCGGGTTCATCGCTGGCCGACGTCCCAGGGCTGACCGAGAAGGTCGGGCTGAAGGGGACGCGCTGGCATTCGTTGAGCGCCAGCAGCGTTTCGTATTCCCGCTTCGGGTTTTCCAGTTCGCCTTTTTCGATGCGTTTGGTTATTTCTTCTTCCGTGCCGATATTGACGCCTTCCAGCGACAGGCGGGTCGTGTGGTGGCCCGGGCAGCTGGTCGCGTTCGTGATGAACGCGCCGTTGCCCGCGGTCCCGTAGTTGAGCTGTCGCGACCTGACCAGCGGCAGGCTCGGGGACACCGTGACTTCGAAGTAGTCGTGGTAGTCGCCCTTGCCGGTGCCCTTTGCTTCCTGGCCCCATTCGACGTTGCCTTCGACGAACGTGTGCGCGTAGAGCTGCGTCGCGCCGAAGCCTAGTCCTTCGGTGAGCAGTTTCGGGATCGCGAGCGCCGCGCCGTACAGGGAGGAGTGGGGCTTCGCGGGAGGCCCGGGCACGACGAGGTTGAACAGCTGGCCTTTAAGGACCACGTCTTTGCCGAGTGGCCCGAAGTAGACCGTGGCCTGTTCTTCGCCGATCACGGTGCTTGCGGGCCCCGTTTTGTGCGGCCCGGTGCCCTGTTTGCATGTGGGTTCGGTGAAGAACCCGGTGCCGGGCGCAGCTTCGACCCCGCTGAATTCCGCCACGGTACATTGAGGGACCGCGGCGGGGCTGGCGGCTAGGCCAGCGGCCACGTCAACCCGGACGTGCGTCACGACGCCGGTGGGGATCGCCGTGCCTTCTTTGTAGCTCCCGGTGTGCGTGAGCATGAAGTCGGTCACGCCATAGGGAACGTGCCCGGCTGCCTGCCTGTAGCCTTCTGCTTCGGATTCTGTCAGGTTAGGTTCGTGGGTTTCCGTCAGCGGCGCTCCAAAGGGGTCGGCTTTTCCGGTCGGCTTTTCGCCGCAGGTTTCGTGGCCTTCGGAGCAGTTGATGCCGACGAACTTTTCAATTTCGACGTTGGCCTGCGCCACGGCTGGCGCGAGAATGGCGACGAGCGCGCCTACGAGCAACGCCAGAAACGAAACGCGGACCTGGAACCTCACGACTACCTCCCCTATTGGATCAAGAGCCTAATGCCCGGAGCTATACCCCTCGGGACTCCGGGCAGGCCAAGAAGTTGCGGTGAATCAGCGCATCTATTAGACGAGACCTCCCTATGTCCTGCAAACTAAGGATGACATCGGACGCATTCGGTATTCCCGCTGCGAGGCATCCGTAATCGCCGATAGTCGTGCCTGGCCGCTTCGATCAGCCAGCTCTCGCTTCTGAGTCGTCGCTGGGGCTGAACCCGATGGGGCCACCGAAGCTCACGCGCAAAAGCGCGCCGCCGCCCGGCGCGTTGTGAGCCTCGGCAAAGCCCCCGCACGCCTCCGCTGCCTGGCGCACGATCGCCAACCCCAGGCCTGAGCCGGGAAGCTTGCGCGCATCATCGGCGCGATAGAAGCGATCGAACACAAATGGCAGATCGGACTCCTGGAAGCCGGGTCCATGGTCGCGGACGCTCAGCACGCCGTCCTTCAGCGCCACTTGCACCGCCGCCCCCGCTGGGCTCCACTTACGGGCGTTGTCCATCAGATTCGACACCGCCCGTCCGATCCTGTCGGCCTGCCCGAGGACCATGGTCGGCTCCAGCGCTAGCTCGAAGCGAAGGTCGCCACGCCGGCGCGCGCTGGCCGTCGCAGCCTGCACCAGCTCGTCCAGCCTCACATCTTCGGCTGCGCCGTCCGTAGCCGCACCGCGAGCCAGCTCGACCACGTCGCCCACAAGCGCTGTCAGCTCATCTAGCTCCGCCACGATGTCCTCGCGCAGGCTGTTCTGCTCTTGCGGGGGCAGTCGCTCAGCCTCTCCCAAGATCTGGATGTTCGCTCGCAGCGATGAGATCGGGGTACGCAACTCGTGGCTGGCGTCCGCGATCAGATGGCGCTGGGCCTGCACAGAACGCTCGAGCGCGTCGAGCGTGCCGTTGAAGCTCTCCGCCAGACGCGCCAGCTCGTCGCGGCCCTCCACCTCCAGCCTGCGCGACAGATCGAGGTTGCCCGTCAGCGTCTCCGTGCGGCGGGTGAAGCGCGCGATCGGCCCCAGCGCCGTGCGCGCCACCAGTGCTCCCAGCAGCGCCGCCAGGACCACGCCACCGGCGCCGATCAGCGCCAGAATCAGCAACAGCCGACTCAGCTCATGGTCGACCTCTGTCAGCGGCTGGGCCACCAGCACTGCCCCCGCGGGGCCTGTGCCGAGCGTGAGCACGCGCAGCTTCGTGCCCCTAACGGTCATGTCCGTGAGGCTGGCGCCGCTGCCGCGTGCAGCGATCGTGCGATCGAGCGCGCTCAGCGCAATCCTCGTCGGCGCCGCGCCCTGGCCGCCCGGCACTGAGATCGCGCCTTGCGGGGAGATGAACTGCACATAGCCCGATGCCGCGCCAAATGGCGCCGGCTCGACCCTGCCCGGGAAGCCGCCAGGAACCCCGCGGGAACCGTTGAGTAGAGAGCCACCGCCAGCCGGCACGCCGTGTTGTCCATACGCGCCCACCGGAGCGCCGCTGGTCGAACCCGCCGCAGCCGCGGGGCCAGCGGCTAGCGCCTTCGGTCCCGCGAGCGCCTGCGCGCGCGAGCGCAGGTCGCGGTCGATTTCGCCGCGCAGATCCGCGCGCACCGCCACATATAGGCCGATGGCCGCCGCCAGCACCGCCAGCGCCACCGATACGCTCGCCACCGCCGCGATCCGCGTACGCAGCGTCATCGCTCGCTGGCCAACCCGTGACCGGTGGCGCTCACGGCTCACGCAGCGCGTAGCCGACGCCGCGCACCGTGTGGATCAGGTTGCGCGCCCCCGCTTCCTCGAGCTTGCGCCGCAGGTAGCCCACATACACGCGCAGCGCGTTTGATGTAGGGCCGAAGTCATAGCCCCACACGCGGTCATAGATCAGGCTGTGCGACAGCACCATGCGCGGGTTGAGCATCAGCAGCTCGAGTAGCTGGTACTCGGTCCTAGTCAGCTCCACGAAGCTATCCCCCACCTGTGCGCCATGCCGGTTGGCGTCGAGGCGCAGCTCCGCGAACGACAGCCCGCCACCCGCGTCTGCCTCCGGTTTCGCGCGGCGTAGTAGCGCCCGTAGCCGAGCCTTCAGCTCGCCCACGTCAAACGGCTTGACCATGTAGTCATCCGCACCCACGTCCAGCCCGTCGATACGGTCGCTGACCGCGTCGCGCGCCGTCAGGATCAGGATCGGCACACGGTTGCCCAGACGACGCACCCGCGTGCACACCTCCAGGCCATCGATCCCCGGAAGGCCCACATCGAGTACCACCGCGTCTGGCACCGCCTGCACGATCTGCTCGAGCGCCTGCTCTCCGTCCTCCGCCAGCTCAACCTCGTAGCCGGCAAGCGTCAGCGTGCGGCGCAGCGCTTCCCGTACCGCGCGGTCATCGTCGACGACCAGGATCCTCACGAGTCAGATTGTTGCGCGCTCAAGCTCGCCAGCGCCGCCGCGTGACCCTGGCAGTCATACAGCGTGCCCGCCGAGCTAGACGCAGCCGATATAGCTGAGGCGCCCGTGGTGGCGCTCGACAGCGTCACCGCCTGGCAGGCCTTGGCCACAGCCGCCATCGCCGGTTTCGATCCCACGCGGGTTTCGCCAGGCGAGCCCCCGCCGAAGCCTCCCCCGCTCTGTTCGTCGAGCACCCAGCGGATCTTCCCCTGGCGAACCTCCGCCGCCAGCCACGACACGCTCACATCGCTCTCGCGGCCGGAGAAGCCACCGATGCCCGCCACGTTCGCGCCGTCCTGGATGATCGCCGAGGCAGCGGTCGACTGGCTGGAGACCGCCAGCGTGCCGCCACCGTGGTCAGCTATGTGGGAGAGGACTGGGTTCAGCGAGTCGCCGCCGCCAAAAGCGCCGCCTGGACCGTTGCCAGCACGACCGAGGAAGCCGCCGCCGCGCGGGAGCGCGGGGAGCCCGCCCGATGGTGGTGCGCCTGCCGACGGCGCACCGCTTCCAGCGCCGAACAGCTGCACCGATCCGCTGCCTGCTGGCCCGAAGCCTCCCGCGCGAGGGCCCTGGCCTGCGCCCGTTCGGAGGCCGCCAGGCACACCACGCCCACCGAAGCCACCGCGACCGCCACCTGGACCACCGAAGCCGAGGGTCTCCGCCGAGGCCGGTCCGCCCGCTGGGAACGTGCCACTGGTGGCGTGCCCAAGCGTGTCGAACGCCCATACTGCCGGTGCCGCCAGCAGCGCCGCCAGCGCAGCGCTGACCGCCGCCATGCGCACCGTGCGCGAGCTGAACGCGATCAGTGCGAGCACCGCAAGCGCCCCCACAGCGATCAGGACCGGCGCCAGCCACGACAGCTGACCGGGGTAGTTGCCGACGACCACAAGCTCGGTGACCACGCCAGCCACCACCGCCAGCGGGCCAACGATCCGGACGTTCACACGTCCACCAATCAGCTCCGCGGCGCCCGCGCCTACCAGCGCTGCGGCAAACGGCGCCAGCAGCGACACGTAGTAGGGGTGGAAGATCCCACTGGCCCAGCTGAACAGGACCGCTGTGGTGGCGAACGCACCGCCGATCACCATCAGCCAACCGCTACGCGCGTCACTCCGGCGCAGGCGGCACGCTGCCAGGGTGCCCAGGCCGCTGACGAGCGCGAACCCGAGCAGCCAACCAGCCTGGCCGCCAAGCGCCGAGTTCAGCAGGCGCAGCGGGCCGGTGCTACCACCGAACACGTTGCCGCCCCCGCCGGCCCCCGCACCGCGCGCGCCACCTGGCCCGCCAGCTTGCCCATCCACACGGCCGAGGCCGTTGTATTCGAAGATCAGTGACAGGATGCGGTTGCTGCTCGTGCCCGACACCCACGGACGATCCGCCGCTGGAGTGAGTTCCACCAGCAGTGGCCACGCGCCGCCCACGAGCAGCATCGCGCCGCCTCCCGCCAGCAGCTGTCGCAGAGCGTGTATGCGTCCGCGCGCTGCAGGCGCGATCCACAGCCACGCTGCGGCGATGCCCGGCACGACAACGAGCGCCACCAGCATCTTTGTCTCAAAGCCCAAGCCCACAAGCACACCTGCCGCCACCAGCCAGCGCGTGCGGCCACCCTCGAGCGCACGTAGCACGCACCACAGCGCAGCCACCGTGCACAGCACCAACAGCGAGTCCGGGTTGTTGTGCCGAGAGATCGCCACCGCGATCGGAGTCAGCGCCAGCACCAAGCCCGCCACGAAGCCGCCCACCCGCCCAAAGCGCCGACGCACGAGGTCATACACGAGCACTACGCTTGCCATGCCCATCAGCGCCTGCGGCACCAAGATGCTCAGCGAGTGGTAGCCAAACACCCGCACTGACAGCGCCTGTACCCACAACGCCAGTGGTGGCTTATCGACCGTCATCACGCCGCTCTTATCCAGCGACGCGAACAGGAAGTCATGCCAGCTTCCGCTCATCGATCTAACCGCTGCTGCGTAGTATTCGTTGGCCCACCCGTTGCGGCTGAGCGCCCACAGGTTCAGCACCCCCGCCAGCGCCATCAGCGCCAACAGCTCCGGGCGGGGAATCCGCGCCGCTAGCGACCGGGCACGCGCGCGGGCATCCAGCGAGCCCGCCCTGCCTGTAGCTGTGGCGACCGGCGCCACAGACGCTGTCGGAGGTGCAGCCGAACGTGTCTCCCAGGAGAAGCTCACGCGGGCAGCATCGCCGCCACGTGTAGGAGCAGTGTGTGAGAAACCTCAAAGTTGCCTAAACCGTCGCGCGGGCGGGTGGCTGGCTGGCTGGGGCTTGTACGTCGCAGCAGGGGATGCCCGCCCCGGGGAATTTTGTCCCTCTTCGCAGCGCCGTATAACTATGGCTATACGGTGCACCGTATTTTGTTGAATGTTTGGGGCGTGCGTCGTGCGCCACCCGAGCGAGGGGCCACATGGGCGGATGTCGATTGCTGGGACAGCCCAAATGGGACGCCGGTCCATACCGACACTGCAACCTCTGCTCCATGCTGGCTGAGGCTGTTCGCATCATCATCCCAGCCGAGGAAGAGGGCCCATGCCAAACAGAGCTCCCCAGATCGTCGCCCTTGGGGGCGGCGGCTTTTCAATGGAGAGGGACAGCTCGCTGCTCGACGACTACGTGCTGTCGCTCACCGGGGCAGCAAGGCCGCGCGTCTGCTTCCTGCCGACCGCCTCTGGCGACGCCGACCACTACGTGGTGCGCTTCTACCGGCGCTTCTCTCCCTCCTGTGAAGCTAGCCACCTGTCGCTGTTCCGGCGCGACCAGGGCACCGATGGCGTCGAGGACGACCTCGCCACACATCTGCTGAGCCAGGATCTGATCTACGTGGGCGGCGGCAACATGCTCAGCATGCTCGGCGCCTGGCGCGCACACGGCCTGGACGCGATCCTGCGTAAAGCGTGGCGGCGCGGCATCGTCCTGTGCGGACCCTCTGCCGGCTCGCTGTGCTGGTTCGAGCAGGCGCTCAGCGCCTTCCATGGCGCACCGCGGATCGTGCGCGGGCTGGGCCTGTTGCCGTACTCCAACTGCGTCCACTACGACGCCGAGCCTGAGCGCCGCGCCGAGTACCACCGCTTTGTCGCCGACGGCATGCGCCCTGGGTTCGCCGCCGAGGACGGTGTGGCGCTGCACTTCCGCGGCACAGGCCTGCATCGGGCCGTCAGCTCGCGCCCCGACGGGGGCGCTTTCATGGTCGAGCACGACGGCAAGCGCGTGCGCGAGACGCGCCTGGAGGTGTCCTTCCTCGGCGGCTCCAGCGCCTCGCACGAGCCGCTCGCGGATGCTTCCGTGCCGCCCGCGCGGACGGCACAGCCCGACACACCAAAGCTCCAGGCAGCAGAGCCAGTGGCCGCATGAACGCTCGAGCCGTCGTACCGATCGAGGCGCGGATCATCTTCACAATGGGCGGCGGCGGCTTCACCATGGAGCCCGCCAACCCACTGCTCGATGACTTCGTGCTATCGCTTGCCGACGTTGGCGAACCGCGCATCCTGTTCCTGCCCACCGCCTCCGGCGACATCACCTCGCAGATCAACGCCTTCAAAGGCCGCTTCACCGAGCGCGCTTGCGTGCCCGAGTACGTCTCCCTGTTCAACCTGCGCGACTCCACGCGCCCGCTCGCAGACATCGTCGCCGAACAGGACATCGTCTATGTGGGCGGCGGCTCCATGCGCAATCTGCTCGCTCTCTGGCAGGCGCACGGGCTCGATGAGCTGCTCGTGCAGGCCTGGCAGCGCGGCACCGTCCTGGCGGGGCTCAGCGCCGGCGCCATGTGCTGGTTTCAAGGAGGCGTCACGCGCTCCAGCGGGCCGCCCGAAGTGATCGCCGGCTTGGGCGTGCTCGATGGGTCGCTCACCGTCCACGCCGACGGCGAGCCCGAGCGCCTCCCTGTGTGGCTAGCGAGTGTCCGCGACGGCACGCTGCCCGGCGGCTGGGCGCTGGACGACGGCGTCGGGCTGCTGTTCCGCGGGCAGCGCTTGGATCGCGCTGTCAGCTCGCGCCCCGGCGCTGAGGCCCAGCGCGTGGATGCCATCGCTGGCGAGCTGCTGCGCAAGCGCCTGGATGTGGAGCTCCTCGGCGACGGCCCGCACGCCGCTCTCGGCGGCCGCGACGAAGCTGTCGAGGAACTGCGCCGCGTGCACCGCATGCGGCGCGGCAGCTCCCGCGGGCGCGGCTGAATCCCGCAGTGCCTGGCTCCTGCGCGGTCGGCAAACGTGCGTTGCGCAGCCTTAACCAGAAAGTTACGTCCGCTTGAGATGCACTCGGAACACTTGCGCGACCACACCAGCGGAGGTCGAGGATGCAGCAAGCCAAGCAGCTCACCATCAAGCAGACCCACACCGGCTATTGGAGCGTCCAGCGCGGAACTGTGCATCTCGCAGGCGCAATGACGCGCAAGGGAGCCGAAGCCGAGCGGGACCTGCTCCGAAGCTTGAGGAGTCGCAGCGTCAGGCGCGCCGCCCGGCGCCAGCACAAGCTCACAGCACGCCCCTGACACGGGCGTCAGCGACGCTGCGCTGTCGGTCCTGGTGCCGTTTGGCGCTCGATCGCAGCGGACGACTCGTATAAGCGTCCATCTGGCTGGATATCTGCGTAGTAGGAGCCCAAGATGGACGTACTGCCCGAAAGGAACGACAAAAACTGCCCGAAACGGGCAGGCCAATGTAGTCCTAAGAGAGCGACCGCAAATGCCCACCACCGCATATCCCATCGACAGACCAGCACCTGGACAGCGAGAGAGCGAGATCGGCGTGCGGCCTGTGGACAGCCTGCTCAGATGCGTTTCCTCGGGCTATCTGTCCGACGGCTGCTCCTGCCAGGCGACTATCCCGAGCAGCGTCGTCACCGCCGCTTGGGCGCGCGAGCGCGAGCTGCTGGGCGCGCACCAGGACCGCTTCTTCCGCTTCGCCTGGCGCGGCGGCGTGTGGTTCTCCTTCGGCTTGCGCGACGGCGACGTTCGGGGCGTGTACTGCCCGATGCACAGCGCCGGACGAGCGGAACGGTCGTTCGTCCAAAACGTCAGCGTGGCGTCCTAGGCCAGCTATGCGTCCACGCGCTCGAAGACCGCAGCTAGTCCCTGACCGCCGCCGATACACATTGTCTCAAGGCCGAGCCGCGCGTCGCGCCTATGCATCTCATGCAGGAGCGTGGCAAGGATCCTGGCGCCGGTGGCGCCGACGGGGTGACCGAGCGAGATGCCTGAGCCGTTGACGTTCACGCGCTCCAGGCCGTCGTGAAGGCCCCACTCGCCCAGCACCGCCAGCACCTGTGCCGCAAATGCCTCGTTGAGCTCGATCAGGTCGATCTCCTCGAGCGTTAGTCCCGCGCGCTCCAGCGCCAGCTTCGTGGACGGGATCGGTCCGATCCCCATCGTCTCCGGTGCCACCCCCGCCACCGCCCATGACCGCAGGCGCGCCAATGGCTGCAAGCCCAACTCCGCTGCTCGCTCGGGATGCGTGACCACGCACACCGCTGCGCCGTCATTCTGGCCGCTGCTGTTGCCTGCCGTGACCGTCGCCTCAGGGTCGCTCCCGCCCATGATCGCCCGCAGCCGACCGAGCGCCTCCA
>Ga0302324_100027577_pt1 | contig 10814 bp, 8 predicted proteins | sample Palsa_T0_1_FD_201949 | JGI IMG/M metagenome (GOLD analysis project Ga0302324, IMG submission 201949) | Peat permafrost microbial communities from Stordalen Mire near Abisko, Sweden - Palsa_T0_1 | ecosystem: Environmental > Terrestrial > Soil > Palsa > Peat permafrost | place: Sweden: Abisko...
CGGTGTTCACCGGCTCATTTTCGGGCAGGCCGCTGACGATCTTCTGCCACGATTTGCCGCCGTCGTGGGTGCGATAGACATAAGAATGCAGGTCATCGAGGCGGAAGCGGCTTACCGCTGCATAGGCGGTCGCGGTGTCGAAATGTGACGCGTCCATCTGCGCCAGTTTGCTCCAAGGGGTGAGTTCGGGAGGCGTAACGTTCTGCCAGTTCTTGCCGCCGTCACGCGTTACCTGAATCACGCCGTCGTCGGTGCCCGCCCAGATCAGCTTGGCATCTTTGGGAGACGGAGCTACCGAATAGATCACGCCGCGATGCTTGCCCTTCATCGGATCATCCTCGACGAATGGGCCGAGGGTTGCGGGAATGCCGGGGTCTTCGCGGGTCAGGTCGGGACTGATGATCTGCCAGCTGTTGCCGCCGTCACGGGTCGAGAACAACACGTTCGATCCCAGGTAGAGGACGTGCGGATCGGCCGGGGAGAATATCAGCGGCGCGGTGCGATTGTAACGATACTGCCCGGTGCGCAGAACGACCGGAGAGACGTCACGGGTCTGTCCGGTATTGCGGTCGAACACCGACCCCTTGCCACCGTAAATCAGATTGGGATGCAGCGGATCAGGGGCGACGTAGCCGTATTCTTCCGTGCCAACGGTGGTCCAGTCGCGAAAGGTAATTTCGCCGAAGTCGCTGCGGCTGGCGGTGCCGATCGAACCGCTTTCCTGCTGTCCGCCGTAGACCCAGTAGGGAAACTGGTTGTCGGTGATGACGTGATAGAACTGCGCGGTCGGTTGGTTGTACCAGGAGCTCCAGGTCTGACCGCCGTTCACGCTGATCGTCGTGCCCTGGTCCAGCGCGATGGCGATAATGTCGGGGATTTCGGGATTGATCCAGATGGTGTGATAGTCGTCGCCTCCGGGGGCTCCCTTGATGGCGGTGAAGTTTTTGCCCGCGTCTGTGGAGCGATAGGTCGATGTGTTGGCCACGTAGATCACGTCTTTATTTTTTGGGTCGACGCGAACGCAGCCGAAGTCGTCGCCTCGTCCGTAGATGCGGCCTTCGTCATTCACCTGCTGCCAGCTTTCGCCGGCATCATCGGAGCGGTAGATGCCGCTGCCCTTTTTGGCGTTGACCCAGGCATACATGCGGTCAGGATCGCTGGGGGCAACGGTGGGGCCGATGCGGCCGATCCCTTCGTCGGCGCCGGGCAATCCTTTGGTGAGTTGACGCCAGTTGTCGCCGCCATCGGTCGATTTGAAGAGACCGCTGCCGGGTCCGTTGTAGCCGCCGCTGGTCGTCCACGGCGGACGGCGCGACGACCACATGCTGGCGAAGATTACCTGGGAGTTGCGGGGATCGAAGACGAGGTCGTCGCCACCATTGTTTTCGTCCTTGTAGAGAACCTTTTGCCAGGTTTGGCCGCCGTCGAGCGAACGGAAAACGCCGCGCTCGGGATTGGGTCCGTAGGGATGTCCCTGGACGGCGACGAAGAGGCGATTGGGGTCTTTGGGATCGACGATGATGGAGGCGATCTGTTGCGCGTCGCGGAGTCCGAGATGTTGCCAGGTGCGGCCGGCATCGGTCGACTTATAGAAGCCGTCGCCGACCGAAAGATCGGGGCGGCGCAGGCCTTCCCCGCTGCCGACATAAATAATGTCTGGATTCGACGGTGCGATTGCGAGGGCTCCGATGGAACCAGAGTGCTGCGGATCGTTCGGCTGATTATCGAAGATGGGATTCCAGGTGCGGCCGAAGTCGGTCGTCTTCCAGACGCCGCCATTGTTGGGCGCCATGTAGAAGACATTGGGCTGGCCCGGAACTCCCGAAATGGCTACGGTTCGGCCGCCGCGAAAGGGGCCGATCAGGCGCCAGTGGAGTTCCTGGTAGGTCGCGGGGTCATATTGCTGGGCGAAAAGCGCGGCAGGAAGAAGAATGCAGAACGATACGAGAAGAATTCCGAAAAAGCGCTTGTTCACGGTTGGCCCTCGAAGAAGAGCAAGGATAAACTACGGCACCGCGATTGGACAGCGCGAGTACTGCGATGAATCCGGAATTGGTGGCTACCGAGAGCAGCTTGCGTCCAGCATGGACGGGGCGGAGCCCCGTCACCACACGGGCATTTCATCATAAGAAAACCCGCCCTTCGGTACTCGAAGGACGGGTCGTATCTTGCAATTTAATTCTAATGATTTTCTGCTGCCTTCTCTGCCGGCTTCTTTGCCGGTTTCTTGGCGGAAGCGGCGGCTTTTGGGCTCCAGAACTCGGGATCTCCCTTAACCCACTCGTCCGCCGGGTAGCTCATGCGCGGATTCAACACGAAGAGGCTCGTCTGGCTCGTCTCGATTGCTCTGGCAGTCAACTCGCTGAGTTTCTTCATGCCGTCTTCGCCCATCGCGTTCTCAAAATCCTTGCCCGATGCGAAGTTCTTGTCGACCTCCGCAAGCGACTTCATGGGGTTGAAGATGATGTAGGTGGTGTCCGGGAACCCGTAGACCGCCTGATAGGCAGCCCAGTGTGCATCGGGGATCCTCTTGTAGGCAGCGGTTACCAGCTTCACGATTTCTTCCCAATCCTTGTCATGACCGGGCTTAACCTGCCAGCCCGAGATTTCAAAATAGCGGGTGTGGGCTATGTCCACCTCGGGACGCAGGCTATAGTCCTCACGGAATACGAGGGCGGCCTCGTCGGTTTCATCCAGGAGTTCGCCATCCACGGCGCCGGCGTGGTCGATGGCAGCGGAGAATGCGGCATTCTTTTCGCCTGCGAGATTATCTTTGCCCCAAGCTTCAAAGGAATCGTAGCCGGTGAAAAAGAGCGCCCGCGACTTACCCGAAAGGGATTCCACCGCCAGGTAATGGCTTGGCCAATTGGCACGCGTCATGGCCTGAACAAACAAGCTTTCGGACTTTTCATGTTGCGTGCCCGACTTTCCCGGCTTGGTATATTCGCGCTGGACCACCAGCACTTTGGGTGGCATATGGGCGGCGGAATTATTCTGGGCAGCGGCGATCACGGACATTCCGACAGGCAGCAAAAACATCAGGGCGAGCATCGCCCCTGCGATTCTTTTCATAGTTGACCTCCTGGGTCAGACAGATAGCACGGATTTTCCTACATGGATTCGAAAACGGGCAATTGTACTTCTTTCAGGGGCGAATGCGACGGCCAACTATAATGGGCGTCGGTTCTGGGTCGAGCCACTGACAGCGCTTCGCGACGAGTAGGGCTCGGCGCAGCGGCAGCCACTTCTCAAACGCGAGAAGTGGCGCACCCACGGAGTTCTCAACTTTTGTCTAACGAACCGCGGTCGAAAGATAGCGTCGCAATGCGTCCGGCCATTCCGGCATGCGGACGTTGTGGGCGTGCAGGCTATCAGGGGATAGAACCGAATAAGCGGGGCGCCGCGCGGGACGCGGAAATTCGGCTGTGGTTACGGGTTTGACTGCTGTGGGCAGGCCTGACATCCGCACGATTTCGGTGGCGAAGTCGTACCACGTGCAGTTGCCGGAATTGGTGACGTGCACGATGCCTTGGGCATCCGCGCGGCAGAGTTGGACAAGAGCGGACGCGAGGTCGCGGGTGAACGTCGGGCTGCCGCGCTGATCGTTGACCACGGAAATCTCAGGGCGGGTTGACGCCAGTTTCAGAATGGTTGCAGGAAAACACTTGCCTCCGTGACCGAACAGCCATGACGTCCGGGCGATGCAGACTTCGGGCAGGATCTCGAGCAGCCGTTCCTCGGCGCGGGCTTTACTCTCGCCATAAACGCCGGTCGGATTTCTGGGGTCGCCGGTTTCGTACGGTGAGCGTTTGCTGCCGTCGAAAACGTAGTCCGTGCTCAGGAACAGCAAGCGCGATCCGGCTTCACGGGCGGCCTGCGCCACATTGACGGCAGCTTCGCAATTCACCGCGAAGGACAGGTCGCGGTTTGACTCGCAGCCATCCACGTCGGTGTAGGCGGCGGACAGGATGATCCAGTCGGGGCGGGCATCGCGAATTACGGCGCGAACGCGCGCATGATCTCGCAGGTCGGCTTCTTTCGAGGTGGGCGCAGTTAATTGGTCAGCGCTCGATTTGTTGCCGCTGAACTCGTGAACCAGTTCCTGGCCGAGCAGTCCGGAGGCACCGAACAACGTGACGCGCATGGTGGCATTGTAAATGGGCGGGGCGTGGACACCGTTGGCGGGCGCACCCACCCCTTGCGGTCGCACCCACCCCTTGCGATCGCACCCACCCCTTGCGATACTGCCGCAAGGAGTGGGCCACCCTTGAGCACTTAATCGAAAACCGGGGGGTGGCGCGCGCGACTACTCAGTTTCGATCGATTCCGGGGTTCGTACCCTTCGCCGCAGTGCGTGCAGGATGAGGGATCCGCTGATGCCGAAGCAGACTACGGCGGCAAATGCCACCAGGTCCAGCATTCGGCGGGTCATCCGGAGGTAATCCGCGAACAGTGAGAGCATGGCACAGATAATGCCGAGAACGTTAAGCCAGAGCGGAGAATAAACGGGGAGATCCCGGCGAAACCAAACCTGGAGGAGCAGCGCGGCCAGTCCGATCGCGGACACCACTACCAGGGCAACCGGACTATAAAACGCATTCGGCCCTGTATAGATCACTACCAGCGCGAGCGCCAAAACCAGCAAACCCGATGCGATCACTGTCCATCGGCGCGCTACCTTGGAATTGGACTGGTACCCGTAACCCGTCACCGGCCTATCTCCTGGGCTTTTTGCATATTGCCATTGTATCCGTGAGTCTTTTCTTTGCGCTAGGAATTGCTCGGCATCCATTCCGCGGGGCGATTCTCGCCGTGCGACATGGCGTAGAGAACCAGTTCCACGCGGCTGGAAATCCCCACCTTATCGAAGATGCGCAGCAGATATTTCTTGATCGTGTGTTCACTGAGCCCGAGTTCGGAGGCGACTCCGCGGTTGGTCAAGCCATCGGCAACGAGGGCCACCACCTGCTCTTCCCGCGGTGTCAACAGGGATCTCCCAACCGAGTTGATCACCCGCAAAGTGGGCACGTCCGACAAAGCATCGAGCACGTAATTCATCTGGCGATTGTTGACCCAAACCTCGCCCCGGGAAACGCAATGGATGCATTTGCAGAGCATCGCGAACGGAGTGTGGGTAAAAAGAAAAATGCCCTTCGCGCCCGCGCGCAAGGCATTCACCACCAGTTCGCGGTCCTCATTCTCGGCAAGTAATACGGGAGCGATTTTAGGATAGGTCACCCGCAACCAGCGCAGCAGGCTCAAATCCGGCAGGTGGTTGCCTGCAATCAGGATGACATCAGCGTTATTTGATTGCATGAAGTTGTGGAGAGCAGACATTTCCAAAGGGACGGCGGAAACCTGAAAGTCACGCCGGCTTTTCAAGGCACGCGTCAGAAGTTGAGATTGAATGGGGCCGGAATCGGCAACCAGCACTTGCACGACTTCTGCGGCGGCTGGCCGGATTTCGGTGGATCGTTTCGCGTAACTTGTGGTTTTCACACCTCCTATCATGCCGAAAAGCGCAGGGAACGGATGTAGGTGCCGTCACACCCTGTTGGTGATGAATTCCGCGGTCGATATTCCGCGAGGCATGTCTACTTTCGCAGGTCTACTGCAGTGCACATACTTTCGCGGAATGTCTCTCCCAACCTGGGCGCGCGTGGGACTGGAACGCAGGCTCTGACAGCCCGTGTGCGGATTTCATCACCATTCCGATAGCCGGATTGAGCCCTGTACCGCGGTGGACAGTACTTTACAAGTCTTGTTGAGCCGGGCTCGCGCCAGTACCTTCGTCCAATCAGCTCAAAAGCCCGAGCTGCTTAGTTCGCCGTTCTGAGCAATGGCGAGAGTCCGGAGATGAATGTACTTACTAAACAAGTCGTTTTGGGAGCTGCAAGCATGCTCATCCTGCAGCTAGCCTTGGTCGTCTCCGCTCAGGAGACTGTACCGGCGCCTGTTTCGGTGCTGGGCTCGGCTCCGCCAGCCTCGAAGATGGCGGCGGAGAGCTCGCAGAGCCAGGACCAGCCGGGCACGGGCGGTTCCGCCGGCGGAGCGATCACACAACCCGGAATAGCGGGTGGCAAGGGAGATCCCGCATTCGGAGGGGAACGCCATCCGCTTTACCGGCTTTCGAAATCGGACACTGTGGACGTAAGTTTCACGTTTTCGCCGGACTTTAATCAAACTTTGACGGTGCAGCCCGATGGCTTCGTGGCACTGAAAGGTGCGGGCACGTTGTTGGTGGAAGGACTCACGGTCCCCCAGATGCAGCAGGGGGTTGCCTACGCGTACCGCGGCTTTCTGCATGAGCCCGAGGTCACCGTGACCCTAAAAGAATTCGATAAGCCCTACTTCCTGGCTTCGGGCGAGGTGGCGCGGCCGGGGAAGTATGAGCTGCGCGGAGACCTTACGGTAAATGAAGCGGTGGCGATTGCCGGTGGCTTCACGCAGCAGGCTCGACATTCACAGGTCGTTCTGTTTCGACGGATTTCCCCATACGTCGCCGAATCTCACGTAATCGACTTGAAGAAGATGTTGGATTCCCGCGATCTTCACGAAGATCTCCATCTTCAGCCTGGGGATTTTATCTATGTTCCACAGAGCCGGATTTCAAAAATTCGCAAGTATGTACCGACCAACTCGATGAGTTGGTACATGAACCCATTGCAGTACTAGCAGAAAGGAGTGGCAGCGCTCACTTTGCGTTTCGACAATCTGGCGAGTTTCCCTAAGAACCCGCTCGATGTGATCGGCCTGCCGTACGATCCATGTCCGCGGAATTGCCTGGAAACTCGAACGACACACTTTCGCCCACGCCGCGCGAACTTGCGGCCACGCTGTTCCGGCGTCCGCGGCTGGTCGCCGCTTCGTTTGGATTGGTGTTGCTGGCGACGATGATTCTGGTAGTTTTCTCGGCGCGATATGAATCGCACTTCAACGTTCTGCTGCGCCGGGGCCGCTTTGACCCTGTCGTCTCTTCCCAGCCCGCCAGTACGATGGATTTCACCCGGCCCGACATTACTGAAGAAGAACTCAATTCCGAAGTCGAACTCCTGCGCGACGAAGATCTCCTGAAGCAGGTTGTCAAAATGGCAGGGCTTGTGCCCGCGGATACTCCGGCTCGCGAGCGCCCAGCCGAGACGGAACGCGCGGCTCGCAAACTGACGCGCCGACTAGACGTCGATGCTCTCAAGAAATCGAATCTGATCCAGGTCAGCTATAAGGACACCAGTCCGGAACGGGCCGCCCGCATACTGTCGGCGCTTTCTATCCTCTACATGCAAAGACACACGAATCTCCAGCGGCCGCCGGGTGTAATCCAGTTCTTCGACGAGCAAACCGCGGGCTACGAAAAGAGGCTGCGTGAATCCGAGGATGAACTCGTGCATTTTACCCGCACGCGGGGCGTGGCTTCGGCTGCGCTGGAACGGGATATCGCGCTGCAAAAGTTAGGTGAAGCCGACGCGGCGTACCGTCAGATCGACCAGAATCGCGTGGAAACCGAGCGCCGTATTGCGTCGCTTGCCGAACAGCTCAAATCGTTTCCTTCCCGGTCGGTGACCGTGAAGCGCTGGGCCGATAATCCGGAAGTTCTAGAAAAGATGAAGACGCACCTGCTGGAACTCGAACTCAAGCGCACCGAACTCCTGGGCCGCTTTGAACCGTCTTATCGGCTGGTGAAGGAAGTCGAACAGCAAATCGCGGAAACTCGCGCGACGATTGCCGGCGAAGCGCTCACGCCGGTCCGCGATGAAACCACCGACAAGGATCCCAACTACGAATGGGCACACATGGAAATGGAAAAGGCGCAGGTGGAGAGGGACGGCCTGCGGGCGCGGCAAGCCGACGCGTCGAGTCAGGTTGCATCGCTGCGCATATTTGCACAGCAGAGGCAAGCCGACTCCGTGGACCAAGAGGATCTGATGCGCACCGCCAAAGCCGAAGAAGACAACTACCTGCTCTATCTTCACAAACGCGAGGAAGCACGCATCGGCGACGCGCTCGACGGGCGCCGCATTCTCAATGTGGCCATTGTCGAACCGCCGGTGGCCGCGGCCCTGGCGGCGCATTCCTGGCTCCTTTATTTCTTACTGGCATTCGGGTTGGCCATGGCATTCAGCGTCGGCATCGCCTTTACGACAGAGTACTTTGACTCGACGATTCGCACCCCGGACGAAGCTTACGGAGTACTGGAGGTTCCCGTGCTCGCGTGGCTACCGGCGCCTCGAACGGCGTCTACGCATCCCCGCATTTTTTCGATCGGCCGGCCGGAGGTGGTAGTCCAGTGAATACTCTTGGGCTTCTCGCCGAAACGTCAACTCCTGGGCAGCCACGTGTAACCCCAATTCGCGAACAAGTGCACCGCAAAGAAGTTCCCGCGGTGGCTTCGGTTCACAGTGAGCCGATCCGCGATGAGCAGATCCGCGCGCTGGTCGAGCAACTTTTCTTCCGGCATGAATCGGGGCTGGTGCGACATGTTGGATTTGCCGCAATCGAGGCATCGACTGCCACTGCGACCCTCTGTCTCGAGATCGCCAGATTTCTGGCTGAAAAAGACAGGTATGACGTCGGTTTGATCGATGCCCACACGGACTCGGTTCTTCTTCAAACCCAGTTACAGATTCCGCCCCCCGTTCGTGCGGAAGCGACCTGGCCGATCGCACCACGGCTATGGATGGTTCCTCGCCAAAGCTGGCTGCCGGACGCCTGCGGGCTGCTCATCAGCGACCAGAATCTCTCGCGGCTTCGCGATCTTACAGCAGAGTTCGACTTTTCCATTCTCTGGTGCGCTCCGGTCTCGTGGCTCACGACGAGCATTGGACACGCCTGCGACGGCATGGTGCTGGTGCTGACCGCAAACAAAACGAGACGGCTGGTCGCGGCTCAAATCAAAGATCAGCTCCGCAAGGCGCAGGTTCGTCTGCTCGGCGCTGTCCTCGCGGAGCGTCGTTTTCCTGTACCGCAGGGCCTATACCGCAGTCTGTGAATCTTATGGGTGAATTGTCTACAAACCGACTCTGGGATACAGGATCAGAAGATTGCCCGTCGCAATACGCCCGCATGATTCTTGGGACATCTGTCACACCGCTGCCCAAGGTTGCGCCAACCGGGAAAGCGAACCCCACTCATCCGCTCAACCTGAGCGATCCAACCGCGCCCAGACGCGCTCACGCTCAAACAACAACTCAACGATTCCCGGCGCCAAGCACGGTTGATCGATTCACACTCTGTCAATTGGTTGCGGCCGATTCAATCGTTCTCGTGGCCCTGTGCGGGGGGTTGTCGCTATTCTCTCCCGCTTGGAGCTTACCGCGGGCTTATCTGCCGATTTTTGCGGTGCTGGTGGCGCTCTTTGGGTTCTGTGAAGGGGTCTATAAACGGGCCGGCGATCCCTCTCCCGCCGGGATTGTCTCCGCTCTGGCAAGGTCGACCCTGCTCGCAATTGGACTGGTATTCATCGCCGCGCGCGACGGAATGAGTCCTCTCGCCGCCTCCAGAATATTTGCCAGTAGTCTGGCCGCCCTCGCGGTATTGCGCTGGTTGAGGCAGTTTGCGTGGAAGCGGCGGCGACGTGACACAGAATCGCGCAAGATTCTGATCATTGGTGGAGGTCCGGTCGCACGCTCCATCGCCCGGGCGCTACGCAGTGATCCGCTCCATCGAACCACCGTTTGCGGCTTCGTAGATGACGAACTGCCTCTCTCGCCGGCGATATTGGGGCGAATCGAAGACCTGGACTGGCTCGCTCGCGCCGAATTCATCGACGAGGTCATCCTCGCTCTGCCGGGTCAACTCGCCCAGACGCGAAAAGCTGCCGAGGCCGCGTTTCGTAACCATTTGGACATTAGAGCCGTGCCCGATCTGCCTCCTGGGCCGTGGCCCGACTCAGGCGTCGATCGCATTGGAGAAGTGCCGGTCATCACCCTTCACCGCGAGGCCTTGCCTAGCGCCGCTTTGTTCTTCAAGCGTTTCCTGGACGTCACCGGCGCGGTGTTGGGCCTGGTATTGGCCGGCCCTTTGATGGCGACCATAGCCCTGCTGATCCGACTGGACTCACCCGGTCCGGTCGTTTACTCCGCGGAACGTACCGGGGCCAAAGGGCGCCGCTTCCGTTGCTACAAGTTTCGCTCCATGGTGAGCGACGCCGAACACCTGAAGGAGGAATTGCGCGCCCACAACCAGCGACAAGGCCCGATCTTCAAACTCCACGATGACCCCAGAATCACTCGCGTCGGCCGTGTGATCCGCCGCTACAGCCTCGACGAACTCCCCCAGCTCTGGAACGTGCTGCACGGGGAGATGAGCCTGGTTGGACCGCGTCCTCATCCGGTGGATGAGGTCAACCATTACGAACTTCACCAGTTCCGCCGGCTCGACGTGAAACCGGGCATCACGGGTCTCTGGCAGATTACTGCGCGCGGCTGCCCGTCGTTCGAACTCAACATGCACCTTGATCTCACCTACATCGAGAACTGGAGTCTGCGCCTCGATTTCCGCATTCTCACCAGCACAGTTCGAGTGCTGTTCGCGCCGGAAGGAGCCTGACCGCCGCCATGAGCAGCCGCGCCCTAACTTTAACCCGGGACGATAATGACAATCCGCTCTGGCAGGTTGCCGGGCTGCTGCTTCGCCCGCTTCACCTGGGATTGGCTTTTCCGTCCATCCTCTATGTGGCGGCGATGACGGTTTTTCTGTTTCGACCGCCAGACCTTTTCTCTTTTTACGCCGACCGAATCGCTTTCGGCATTCTGATCTTCTTCGTGGCGCTGCGTACCATGGCGCTTCACGACAAGCTTCCATTCTTTGTTGGGCTC
>Ga0302324_100027578_pt1 | contig 10814 bp, 5 predicted proteins | sample Palsa_T0_1_FD_201949 | JGI IMG/M metagenome (GOLD analysis project Ga0302324, IMG submission 201949) | Peat permafrost microbial communities from Stordalen Mire near Abisko, Sweden - Palsa_T0_1 | ecosystem: Environmental > Terrestrial > Soil > Palsa > Peat permafrost | place: Sweden: Abisko...
ATTTGTCGGCGACGCCCATAAACAGCTCATTGGCTGCCTTGGCGCGGTCGGTGACCGAGGCGAAGGTCTTGATGCCAGGCGGCACAGCCTGACCGGCCGCGGCCAGCGGCGTCTGGTAAGCCTGCATGGCTGCACCGAAGGCGACCGATGCCTGACTGGCGCGGCTATTGTAGAAAACCACGCTGCCAACCACTACGATGATCGCTGCGAGCACAATCGCGCTGGTAAGAATCACGGATTTGCGGTTTTCGGTGGCCCACTCGAGGCCGTGCTTGGTGGTGTCGACGAACTGGTCGTGCTTGAGAGCTTGCTTGGTCTGCTGATCCACTGGGTTCGATTTCCTTTTTGGCTCGCAGCGGTCGATCCGCTTTGAGAGAACTGGTTTGCGCGAGTGCGCGACGCAAACTTTAAGTCTATCAGGACATGGGCAAAACAGCGGCCGCAACCGTTACTTGATATCGCGCCAGTTCGGGCCGATGCCGACATCGGCGACGATCGGGATCGAGAACTCGGCAACATGTTCCATCTCGTGCTTGACCAGCGTTTGCAGCTCTTCGGTCTCTTCTGGGACGACGTCGAAGAGCAGTTCATCGTGGACCTGGAGTGTCATCTGGGATTTGAGTTTGCGGTCGCGGATGAGTTGATCGATCTTGAGCATGGCCAGCTTGATCAGGTCGGCAGCGGTGCCCTGCAGTGGCGTGTTGACGGCAGTACGCTCCGCGAAGCCGCGCATGTTGGGGTTGCGCGACTGGATGTCGGGGATCGGACGGACGCGGCCAAAGTAGGTCTTGACGGCTTGATCGCGACGCACGGTCTCAAGCGTCTCTTCAATGAACCGCTGCACCCCCTTGTAGCGATCGAAGTAGGTTTCGATGTAGGTCTTCGCGGTCTTCTGGTCGATGTTGAGCTGCGCAGCCAGGCCGAACGGACTGATGCCATAGACGATGCCGAAGTTGACGGCCTTGGCGCGCGCACGCGTCTCCTTGTCCATCGTTGCGGCGTCGACGCCGAAGACCTCGCTGGCAGTGAGCGTGTGGATGTCCTTGCCGGTGCGGTAGGCGTCGAGCAGCAGCGGGTCCTGCGAAAAATGAGCCATCAGACGTAGCTCGATCTGCGAATAATCGGCCGACATAAGCACGTTGCCGGGAGCGGCGATGAAGGCGGCGCGGATCTCGCGGCCAAGCGCAGTGCGAACCGGAATGTTTTGCAGGTTGGGGTTAGTGGACGAGAGACGACCCGTAGCAGTGCCGACCTGATTAAATGTAGTATGCACGCGGCCCTGCGTATCGGTTAGCTGCGGCAGCGAATCGAGGTAAGTCGATTTGAGCTTCGCGAGCTGGCGATACTCAAGCACGAGCGCAGGCACAGGATGATGCTCAGCCAGCTCTTCGAGCACGTCCTGCGCGGTACTGACAACCTTGCCCTTGCCGTACTTCATCGGCTTGGGTAGCAGCATCTTGTTGAACAGAACATCGCCCAGCTGTTTCGGCGAGTTGATGTTGAAGCGATGGCCGGAGTCGATCCCCATCGCCTCGCCAGCCTGCGTGTAGATGCGCTCGGCGAGATTGTCGATATCGATGGCGAGACGGTTAGACATGTCGCCAAGCACCGTGGAGTCGATGCGGACGCCAGCCTGTTCCATGCGCAGGAGCACGGGAACCAGCGGCAGGTCCATGGTCTCGTAGATGTTGGTCAGGTGTGCAGCTTCGATCTGCTCACGGAGCGAATGGGAGAGACGATGCACGGCATTCGCGGCCTCAGGAAGCAGGTTCGAGATCTCATCGCGCGTGGGAGTTTTGGAGGCGTGCGCCAGAGCACGATTCGTGAAGCGGGCGGTGACGTCGGGAAGGATGTGGGAGCCATGCGTGGGATTGATCAGGTAGCTGTAGAGCATGACGTCGTCGCGCACGCCGCCTAGTGTGAGGCCGTGCGGTTCGAGGGCGCGCAGAACGGCTTTGAGGTCATGGACGTGCTTGGGGAGAGTGGAGTCTTCGAGAGCTTCGCGCAGGCCGGGCGCGTCAAGGGGCACGACCATTGCAGTGGTGTCGGAGGTGGTGAGGCCGATCTGGAGAACCGTCGGCACAGCTGGCGTGCGAGGGTTCGCAGAGACAGAGGAGGGCGGTAGGGCAAAGAGGTCCATCGACTGGGATGCGGGTGGCTCGGCTTCGGACTCTTCCTCAGAGGAGAGTTCGGCGCAGACCTCCTCGGCGAGGGCACGGGCATCTTCGAAGACGGCTACAGTAAGGCCCTTGATATCGCCAGCTTCATTCGTGGTGCGGGCGTCGGAGAGGAGAGCATCTATTTGTGCCTGTGTAGGTGACAAATTGTAGGCGATGGGAGTGTTATCGACCGATGGGGCCAGTTCCTTCAGCAGCGTCGTGAACTCCAGCTCCGAGAACAGCTCGCGGCAGGCGGCGTTGTCGGGCGGCTGGGTGAGCATGTCGTCGAGGTCGTAGTCGATCGGGACGCTGGTGTGGATGGTGACGAGCTCTTTGGAGAGAAGAATGTTATCGCGATTATTTTGTAACGATTCGCGATACGTCTTTCGTTTTACCTCCTCTGCCCGGTCGAGAGCGCTTTCCACCGTGCCGAACTGCTGAATAAGCTCAACGGAGCCCTTGTCGCCGATTCCAGGAGCTCCGGGAATGTTGTCGATCGCGTCGCCACGAAGGGCCATGACGTCGATGACGCGCTCGGGAGGAACGCCGAGAGTAGCTTCGACGCCGGCGCGGTCGAGGATGAGGTTGTCCTTTGTCGGGTTGAGGATAACAACGTCGTCGTTGACGAGCTGCATCATGTCCTTGTCCGAGGAGACAACGTAAACCTTGTGCCCCAGCGCGCTAAGCTTGCAGCTCAAGGTACCGATGACGTCGTCGGCCTCGAAGCCCTCGTAGCTGAGGATGGGGATGCGGAAGGCCTCGAGCGCACGGCGGATGAAGGGGAGTTGCTGGGCGAGGTCGGCGGGCATCTCGGCACGGTTGGCCTTGTAGCCAAGGTAGTCGATCTCTTCGAACTGCTGCGTCTTGATGTTGAACTTTTTGACGGCCTTCATCTCGCGGGCGCGCTCGTCGCGGAAGACAGGGCCGGAGAGATCGTAGATGGCGGCGAGGTAGTGCGGGGAGAAGTCCTTCCGCAACTTGTTAATCATGTTGACGAAGACATAGGTCGCGGCAGTAGGAATGCCGGTGCGCGTGGACATAGGGCGCTGGCGTTGCATGGCATGGTAGGCGCGAAAGATGAAGGCCATGCTGTCGAGCAGGTAGATGGGCGGCTTTGCTTCGGTCGAGGCGGACGGATTGCGTACTTGTGCCATAAGTATTTGATGGTAGCGCGCCGGGAGTTGTGGTGGAGAAAAGAGGTCGGAACGGTCTTTCTTCCGATCAACGGGAGGACCACGGCCTATCCTTTGCCGAGACGAGATATAGCGCCACGAAGTGGCCACCCTCTGCGCAGGAGGCCCGTCCGGCAGGACACAAATCATTAAGTGATTCCGGATTTATCGGAAGGGGCAAAATAAATCTGAAAATGATGGCGTAGTTTTGAACCCGTTTTAGTGACTGTTTTTTGTCCAGCTTCACCACGCATTTCACCACGTTCTACCACACAAAAAACCACGTTCAGCACACACATTTCCGCAAAACACCCTGCAAAAACGCTGCCCTCCGCCCCAAAACCCGCCCAGATTTTTTTGTACAAAAGGCTCCGACTACAGAAGCAACATGCAGTCGCCGTAGCTAAAAAAACGGTACTTTTCGCGAACAGCGTGGGCATAGGCGGCAAGAACTGCTTCCCTGCCCTCTGTCTCTCCGGCAAAGGCACTGACCAGCATAAGCAACGTGGATTGTGGAAGATGGAAGTTGGTGAGGAGACCGCTGACGATCTTAAATCGGTGGCCCGGGCTGAGGAAGATGCTGGTTTGGCTGGAGTGTGGCTCAAGCGGATCTCCTGCAGCGATTTGCGCGCAATGCTCGAGCGTGCGAGTGGTCGTCGTCCCGGCAGCGATGACGCGTCTACCTGCGGCCAGAGCGGCGTTTATCGCATGAGCGGTGGGTGCGGAGAGCGTGTAGTGCTCTGCATGGAGGCGTATGTCTTCCAGCGTTTCAGCGCGGACTGGTTGGAAGGTTCCAAGACTAACGTGCAGCGTGATGGCTTCAATCTGGATGCCGTTTGTTTTGAGTTGGCTAAGGATCTCCGGGGTGAAGTGCAGGCCAGCCGTTGGAGCAGCGGCGCTGCCAACTTCATTGGAGAAGACGGTCTGATAGCGGTCGCGATCCTCGAGGCTGTCGTCCCTGTGAATGTAAGGGGGGAGCGGCATGTGGCCTATTTTATTGAGGATGGCGTGGAAGTCGAGTGTAGGAGCGAAGCGCAGAGTACGCTCGCCGAACTCTCCGGCGGCCAGAACTTCAGCTTCGAGTACAGGTTCGCGTTGGCCAGGTTCGTGGAAGAGGAGACGCTCGCCGGGTTGGATCTTGCGGCTGGGGCGGACGAGTGCGGTCCAGTCGTTCGCAGCAACGTGCTGCGTGAGAAGAACTTCGATGCGGCCTGTAGGATCTGATGAACTGGCTTGCGTTTGCTGGCTGCGGGCGCGGGTAGCGTAAAGGCGCGCCGGAAGAACGCGGCTGTCGTTGAGGATCAGCAAGTCGCCGTGGTTCAGGAGTTGGTGAAGATTGCGAAAAAAATTGTCGCGGTACTCTCCCGTCGCACGGTCGAGGACCAGCATACGGCTGCTGCCGCGAATCGCCGGCGGGGACTGGGCGATCAAGTCTTCGGGAAGATCGAAATGGAAGTCGGTTACACGCACTCTATGTCATTTTAGTGGTGAAAATGCAGTGAAGTGTGTGGTAGATGCGGTGGAGTTGTGGTGTTTTGCAACTTTCTTCACAACAAAGAGAGAAGTGGATTCATCCTCACTTCCAAGATTGGGAAACCGCTTACGGCTTCAAAAACAACTGAATGAATATGGAATTTCAGGGCCGAGCGGCGGCCAGTGGACTGCCGAGCAGATGTCGAGGGTAGTTACGTCAGAGCGCGAAGCGGATGAAAATACCAGCCACAATTGCGGACGCAGACGACAAAACTAGCCCTTCAATGACTGGCTAACGTTTTGATCTGTTGGAGCACCGGATGGGATTTGAACCCATGAATACTGGTTTTGCAGACCAGCGCGTTAGCCACTTCGCCACCGGTGCTTCCGCTCCGCCGCGCACCACACGCGACGGAGAATGTCATAACCGTTTACAGAGGCTGGGCTGCAGTCCGCAGATACGGCTTCACCGTCTTGTATCCCGGAAAGATCTTGTCCGCTTCTTCGTTCGAGACCGCACCGGTAATGATCACATCGTCGCCCTGCTTCCAGTTTGCCGGCGTCGCCACCCTGTGCTTCGCAGTCAGCTGGATCGAATCGAGCACGCGAATGATCTCGTCGAAGTTGCGACCCGTTGTCATCGGATATGCGAGCGTGAGCTTGATCCGCTTGTCCGGCCCGATCACAAAGACCGTGCGCACAGGCGCGTTATTTGCGGGCGTGCGGCCCTCCGAGGTCTCGCCCGCATCGGACGCCAACATGTCGTATAGTTTTGCGACCTTCAACTCCGGGTCTCCAATCATCGGATAGTTCACTTTCGCTCCGCTCACATCTTCGATGTCCACGGCCCACTTCGTATGGTTGATCACAGGGTCGACGCTCAGGCCGATCACCTTAGCACCGCGCCGAGCAAAGTCGCTCTCCAGGTTGGCGACAGCGCCCAACTCTGTTGTACAAACTGGGGTGAAGTCCTTCGGGTGAGAGAACAAAACCGCCCAGTTATCGCCGATCCATTCGTGGAAATGGATCGTGCCGTGCGTGGTCTCGGCCGTGAAATCGGGAGCAATATCGTTGATACGGAGGGACATGGTCGATTCGCCTTCTCTGGGTTCTACCCAATTCTTCTTTTTGAAATTGTTGCTCACCTAAGTTTGCAATGCTCTTTGTCTAACGTAGAAAACCCACCCGGCTCATTCGCTCTCGGGTGGGTTTCTGTGCTTCTCGAAGCTGCTTACTCCGATTTGCTCATCCACACACCCACACTGGGCTACAGCAACAGCAGCACATTGTGGAGGTCGTGTTGGGCATCATCGTCATAGCTGATCTTTTGTACCGCAGCCAGCTAAGCTAGCTTGAGGCCGGTTTGCCTCATTGCGGTCTATCCAAACCATACGTCTGAGGAGCTTTCATGTCAAATATCGCGCCTACAACTTCTTTAGCAGCAACACCGTCCTCTGCGCACCGTGCCTTCGGCTTCGCCCAGGTCGATGTCTTCGCCGAGCGTCCCCTCGAAGGCAATGCTCTTGCCATCTTTCCCGACGCCCGCAGCCTCTCCACCGCCGAGATGCAGGCCCTCGCACGCGAAACCAACCTCAGCGAAACCACCTTCGTCTTCCCACGCACACCAGAGATCGAGCGCGAACGCGGCATCCGTGTCCGCATCTTCCTCACCACCGAAGAGGTCCCATTCGCCGGCCATCCTACGCTCGGCACCGCCAGCTGGCTCTACTGGAATCATCCTATTCTGCGCGGCGCTCCGCAGATCACTCTCGACCTCAGCATCGGTCCGATCCCCGTGCGGTTCACGCCACCACAACCGGACGAACAAGGTGTCTTCGGCACCATGAAACAGAACGACCCAACCTTTGGCGAGCCCATGAACAGCAGCGAAGACCGTGCCGCCCTAGCCGCCGCACTCAACCTCTCCATCGACGACCTCGACCCAACTCTGCCTGCACAGGTCGTCTCCACGGGGATGTCATTCTGCATCGTTCCACTGCGATCGATCGAAGTCGCAGGCCGCCTGCGGATTCCGCAGCAAAGCGCGCGCGCCCATCTCGAAAGCATCGGGGCAAAGTTCTTCCACTGCATCACTCCTGCTGATGCAACCTCAGGAGCAGATTGGCACGCCCGCATGCAGTTCGATACTGGCGAAGATCCCGCAACTGGCTCGGCCTCCGGTTGCACCATCGCCTACCTCGTCCGCCATGGTCTTGCTGCAAGCGGTCAACCCATCATCCTCGAACAGGGAATTGAGATGCTCCGTCCCAGCCGCATACACGTCAGTGCATCGATGGAAGACAACTCCATCACAAAAGTGTTCGTCGGTGGCCGCACCATTCCTGTTGCAAGCGGACGCTTTTTCCTGCTGTGATGCACCCGATTTCAACAGGTCAATCGCGTAAATCATCAGCGTCCACGGGGGTTTGCAACGAGCGGTGGATGTGCAAGCTCTAATATCGGCGCTCTTCGCTACATATTCGCTGTTGCCAAGCTCGGCAACCGTTCGTACTGTTGGAAAGCGTTGACGACGACCTTGCAAATAACTTGCACTGTCGTTGGAGATGAAAATAGCTTTCGCCTGTACTACAGACAATTTGAGTTGAGAGAAGCCTGACTGCATCGCAGTCGCGACTCCCCACGCGCACCATCGCTGTTCGCAAACGCAGTGAGGCCGAGCCTGTTTTTTGGCATCGATTTTCCCTGTATCCGCAGCAGACCGATCCCCCTGCGCTCGCGGAGTCGCGTGGCAACCTGCACGGGCAGTCAGCCTCTCTCACACCCCATGGTCCGGCAGCATCACTCACCGGCAAGGGTCACTGGTCCTCAGTGGAACAGACAGGAGAGCCTCGCTCTTCTCGTCGAATCCGTTGTAAAACCAGACGACCCAACACGCGTCGGCGTCTCGATCCGGCCGGACCAAGGGGCATGTTTTTGAACGCCCCAGATCGGTTCGCCGGCAAACCAGCAGGCGTTCCGCTTTGGCCCATCGGCCGCGATCCACCACAAGGTGGTCTCCGGCAGAAGCGAGACTGCATGCGCCCCAAGAAGACGATCCTCTGCGTAGATGATAACGAACAACTCCTCTCTGTCCGCACCTTCCTGTTGGAGACCCGTGGCTACCGCGTCATTGCCGTCACCAACGCACAGCAGGCACTCGAGCTTGTGGCACAATCCCTCCCCGGATCGCTCGACCTGCTGCTCTGCGATCTCCTCATGCCGCAGATGGACGGTAACGAGCTGGTCCGCCGCGCCAAGCAACTGCATCCTGGACTACCTGCGATGATCGTCTCCGGCACCGTCAACTCCTTTGACCGCGCCGTCCACGCCGACGTCTTCCTGCCCAAGGGAGCTGCCTCTCCTGCCGAGATGATCGAGCGCATCCGCGTTCTGGTCGCGCGCAAACGCGGCCCCAAAAAGGTCGTCATCCAAACAGCCTCGCAGCAAACGGTCGCCCCCGTATTCGTCCATGCAGTTGCTAGTTGAGCACCAGAGAATGTCGCCTTTATCGCAGCGTGTGCCAAGGGTACACACGAAGAAGATGAAAGGTTATTTCACCCGAAGCTGCCCACAGTTTTATCGTGAGCAGCGCAGCGGAGAGATCCTTCTATTTCACCTTTGCAGTCGCGTGCTCGAAGTTTTTCTCAAGCCTCCACCAACCCATACTTCCTCTGCCACTGCAGCTTCAACCGCGTCCACACCGCATCCTTCTCTTCAACCGATACCACTGGGTCGGGCGACTCTGCAAACCGTGCCGCCTCAACCTTCGCCAACTCCAGCACCGCCCGATCCCGAATCAAACTCGCTACACGAAACTCCGGCAACCCCGCCTGCCGCGTTCCAAAGAACTCACCCGGCCCCCGCTGCTGCAGGTCAAGCTCCGCCAGTTCAAATCCGTTCTGCGTCCGCACCATCGCATCCAGGCGAGCTTCAGCCTGCTCGCTCACCCTGCCGCCCGTCATCAGGATGCAGAAGCTCTTCGCTGCACCACGCCCTACTCTTCCACGTAGTTGATGCATCTGTGCCAGCCCGAACCGCTCTGCGTGTTCAATCACCATCACGGAAGCGTTCGGCACATCGACGCCCACCTCGATCACAGTCGTAGCAATCAGCACATCGATATCGCCCCGCTGAAACCGTCGCATTGCGACCTCTTTGTCATCCGCACTTAGCCGGCCATGCAGCAACCCCAGCCGCAGCCCTGCAAGCGCTCCACTGCGCAGCTCTTCGAACATATCTGTCGCCGCACGCAACGCCTTCTTCGGCTCAAATAACTTCTCAGTCTTCGTAGTTTTTCCCTTCGCCTTGGAGCCAGCGACGGCCTTCCTTTTTTTACCGCCTTTTACAGCGGTGTCACCTTGAGCTAAACGTAGCGCAACCGAAGGACTCGCAGTTGCCTTCCCTGCTGCAGCATCCAAGTCTTCTTCTACATCATGCGGAAAGTCCAACTCCGGCTGATCGTCTTTAGCACCCTCGATCACGGGATAGACGATATAAGCCTGCCGCCCTTGTGTAACTTGTTTGCGCACAAAATCCCAGACATCCTGCGCCCGTTCCTCCGTCGTCCTTCGAGTCACAATCGGCGTCCGCCCCGGTGGCAGCTCATCGATCACACTCGCATCGAGATCTCCATACAGCGTAAGCGCCAGCGTGCGAGGAATCGGCGTAGCCGTCATCACCAGCACATCCGGATCGAGGGCTCCTGGCTTCTTCATGAGCTTGAACCTTTGCTGCACGCCGAACCGATGCTGCTCATCCACAATCACCAATCCGAGATTGTCAAAATCGACCTTGTCCTCAATCAGCGCATGCGTTCCAATGGCAAGGTCTGCCTCTCCCCGAAAGATCCTTCCGCGTGCCTCACGTTTGGTCGCTTCATCGAGCGACCCCGTCAGCAAAGTCACCCGGTACGGCTTACCAGTTCGCGGAGACAGCACATCCCCCAGTAGCTTCCGCGCAGAGATATAGTGTTGCGTCGCCAGGATCTCCGTCGGCGCCATCAATGCTACCTGATAGCCATTCTCAATCGCGACCAGTGCCGCCTGCATGGCAACAATCGTCTTCCCCGACCCTACATCTCCCTGCAGCAATCGACGCATCGGCTGCGGCTTGCGCATGTCGTCCGCAATCTCACCGAGCACTCGCTTTTGCGCGGCTGTCGGATGAAACGGCAGAACCTGCTTGATCGCCTCGCGCACTTTCACGTTGGTCACGAACGCTGTACCCTCACGCTCTCGCATTCGCCGCCGCTTCAACTCCAGCCCTAGCTCAAGATAAAACAGCTCCTCGAAGATTAATCGCCGATGCCCCGGCGACGCTGCCGACATCAGCTCGGTCATCGGAGTTCCTGCCTCCGGAAAGTGCACCGCCTTCAGCGCATCCAGCCGCCCCGGCATCTTCAGCCTCTTCAGCATCGCCCTCGGGAGCGTCTCGACAACATCGGTCTGTCCCTGCCCATGCAGCCCGGGAGCCCCATCCTTCGCAGTCTCACCGCGAAGGGTGGGATGTAAGCTGTTCACTCCCTCCAACTCCTCAAACAGCGCCCAGATCACCTGCCTCAGCCACTTCGACCCCAGCTTCGCTCCCCACGCCGTCGTGCCGCCAAGCGACTCATACACGGGCACAATCCGCCCAACCTCCAACATGGAAAACTCCGCATCGGCAGTACCCGCCGCAGGCAGCACCTCAAACTGCGGCTGAATCATCTTGAACTTTCCCGCGCTGCTCCTCGAAGGCTCGAGCTTGCCATACAGCGCCACCATCTGCCCCACATGAAACTTGTCCCGCAGATAGGTCCCACGAAACCACATGCACTTCACCGTGCTCAAACCCTGCCCGACCGTCATTTCGAACAGTGGCATATTCCTCGTCTGTAGCAGCACCGTCCCGCGTACCTCGCCGATCACCGACGCCATCGTCCCCGCCTGCAGCGCGCTCATCGGCACAGGATTCAACCGATCCTCATATCGAAACGGCAGGTGATACAGCAGATCCTCCACGGTCTCGACGC
>Ga0302324_100027579_pt1 | contig 10814 bp, 10 predicted proteins | sample Palsa_T0_1_FD_201949 | JGI IMG/M metagenome (GOLD analysis project Ga0302324, IMG submission 201949) | Peat permafrost microbial communities from Stordalen Mire near Abisko, Sweden - Palsa_T0_1 | ecosystem: Environmental > Terrestrial > Soil > Palsa > Peat permafrost | place: Sweden: Abisko...
ATCGCCGATCTCACGGTCTCACGGGGGTTGCAACGGCGGGCGTTGTCCCTCTTCGGGCGGCCTGAGAGCATTGCCGGCGCTGCAATAGCCGTGCTGGCGCGCTGATCGTGACCACCCGGGGCGGATGTCTGACGAAGGCCCGGTGTCCCGCCGCGCCTGGAGCGCTGGCACCGGGAGTTCAGATCGTGACGACGGGGCAGGTGATGGTGCGCGTGATGCCCTCGATCTGTTGCATGTCCCGCACGACCATGCGACCGAGGTCGTCCATGGAGGGTGCCTCGGCTTGGGCGATCACGTCATAGGGACCCGTGACACCGTGGGCCACGGTCACGCCGTCGATGCTGCTGAGTTGCTGGGCGACCTGGGCCGCCTTGCCCACCTCGGTCTGAATCAGCACGTACGCATGGACGGGCACGGCACACCGTACATTGGCCTGGTGGCGATGTCCCCGAAGATCGAGCAGTTCAAGGACATGGCTCGCCAGGCTCGTCGGGACCTGTTCGACCAGTCACATCCCATCGGCCGCCTGTCGCTGCTGCAGTGCGCCATGCTCGGGGGCGGAACCGTCGTCACCATCTCGCTCGCCGGTTCGCTCTTCTTCTCCATCTCGCCGGGCGCCGCCGATCACAAGATCCTCCTGTACCTCCTCTTCACCCTGGCCCCGTTCGCCATCGTGTCGCCGCTGCTCGGCCCGCTCATCGACCGCAGCCGCGGGGCGCGCCGCCTCATGGTCGTTTCGTCCGCCGTCGGGCAGGTGGTGCTGTGCCCGCTCATGGCCACCCATCTCCATAGCCTGCTGCTCTTCCCGCTCGCCTTTCTGGTGCTCGTATGCCAGAAGCTCTACCTGGTGACCAAGGGCGCCCTGGTGCCGGAGATGGCAGCGCTCGACGGTTCGGACTCTGAGAGCGAACAGGCGGGCTACGCGACGCTCAACGCGCGGCTGACGCTCCTCGGCACCCTGGCCGGCTTCGTGGCGTCGATTCCGGCTGTGATCCTCTACAAGGTCGCCGGCTCCCCGGCTGTGCTCGTCTTCGCTACGTTCGTGTTCGCCGCCGCCGCGGTGGCCGGCGTCCGCCTGCCGGTGCTGACCAGCCGCCGGGCGGAGGAATTGTGGACTGACCAGTCGACGACGGTGCGCGAGTACGGCCAGGAGGGTGAGGCCCTCACGCGCGAGCAGGATCTGCTGCGATTGCAGCCCTTCGCCAATCCCGAGGTGATGCTCGGTCTGAGCGCCATGTGCATTGTGCGCGGCCTCACCGGCTTCATGACCTTCATGCTCGCCTTCGGCCTGCGGCGAATGCACGGCGTGGGCCTCTACTGGTACGGGCTGGTCCTGGCGGGCAGTGGGGTGGGGGCCATCGTGGGCCTCGTGCTGGTGGGACGCCTGCGGAAGCGCATGACCGAGCAGCAGCTACTGCTCTCCTCCCTCTGGCTCATCGCCATCACGGCGGCCGGCTGCGCCGTCTGGGGCACGCTCTTGGCGCAGGTGGTCCTGGCCTTCATGGTCGGCCTGTGCGGTTCGGTGGCCCAACCGTCCTTCGACGCCATGACCCAGCGCTACATCCCTCTCTCCGCACAGGGGCGCGCCTTCGCCCGGTTCGGCATGCGCCAGCAGCTGGTGTGGGTCGTGGGCTCGCTCATCCCCCTGATCATCGTTTTCACCCTGCCGCAGGGCGACGCCACCATGGCCGTGCTGGCTGCGCTCGGCGGGTTGTCCTACGTGACGGGGCGCCGCGCCGCGCACGCGCCGCGCGCGGTGCGTCGGGACTATCGAGAGATCGGTGAGATGGGCGAGGCCGGGGGATAGCGAGCGCGCTGCCGCGCCCAGCCGTCAGCCCAGCCGCTCGCCCAGCGTCTCGGCCTGATCGGCCAGCGTGCGGGGGAGGCGATCGCCGAACTTGGCGTAGTACTCCCTGATGAGGGGTACCTCCGCCCGCCAACCCTCGGTGTCGACCCGCAGGAGCTCTTCCATCTGCTCCCTGCTCACGTCGAGGCCGGTGGTGTCGATGGCCTCAGGCGTCGGGACCGCCCCGATCGGCGTGTCGACGGCCGGCGCCTTGTCCAGCACCCGGTTGAAGATCCACTCGAGCACGCGGGAGTTCTCGCCGTAACCGGGCCAGAGGAACTTCCCTTCGGCGTCCTTGCGGAACCAGTTGACATAGAAGATCTTCGGCAGGGCGTCACGGTCCGGCGCTTCCGCGCCGATCTGCAGCCAGTGCGCGAAGTAGTCGGCCATGTTGTACCCACAGAACGGCAGCATGGCGAAGGGGTCGCGCCGGAGGTTGCCGACGGCGCCGGCCTGAGCGGCTGTCGTCTCGGACGCCATGATGGAGCCGAGGAACACGCCGTGCTCCCAGTCGTGGGACTGGAACACGAGCGGGACGACCGAGGCGCGGCGGCCACCGAAGAGGATTGCGCTGATCGGCACGCCCCTGGGGTCCTCCCACTCCGGCGCGATGGCCGGGTCCTGGCTGGCCGGCGTGGTGAAGCGGGCGTTGGGGTGCGCGGCCGGTGTGCCCTTCTCGGGGGTCCAGTCCTCGCCCTTCCAGTCGGTCAGGTGGGCCGGCGGCTCTTCGGTCATGCCCTCCCACCAAATGTCGCCGTCGTCCGTCAACGCCGTGTTTGTGAAGATGCAGTTGCCGTCGAGGGTGAGGATGGCGTTGGGGTTCGTGTGGGTGTTGGTCCCCGGGGCGACGCCGAAGAAGCCGGCCTCGGGGTTGATGGCGTAGAGCTGACCGTCGGCGCCGAACTTCATCCAGCAGATGTCGTCACCGACCGTCTCGACCTTCCAGCCCTCGATGGAGGGGATGAGCATGGCGAGGTTCGTCTTGCCGCAGGCCGAAGGGAAGGCGCCGGTCACGTAGCGCGTTTCACCCTCGGGCGAGGTGAGCTTGAGGATGAGCATGTGCTCCGCCATCCAGCCGGCGTCGCGCGCCATCACCGATGCGATGCGCAGCGCGAAGCATTTCTTGCCGAGAAGCGCGTTGCCGCCGTAGCCCGAGCCGTACGAGGTGATCTCACGCGTCTCGGGAAAGTGCACGATGTACTTGTTGTCGGCGTTGCACGGCCACGCCACGTCCTGCTCGCCGGGCTCGAGCGGGGCACCGACCGAGTGCAGGCAGGGGACGAATTCACCGTCGCCGAGCACCTCGAGGGCACCCGTGCCCATGCGGGTCATGATGCGCATGGACACGGCCACGTAGGCGGAGTCGGTCAACTGGACGCCGATGTGCGCGATGTCCGAGCCGAGGGGGCCCATGGAGAAGGGGACCACGTACATGGTGCGGCCCTTCATGCAGCCCTTGAAGAGCCCCTGCAGGGTCTGGCGCATTTCGTCGGGGTCACGCCAGTTGTTGGTCGGACCGGCGTCGATCTCCGTGGCCGAGCAGATGTAGGTGCGGTCTTCGACCCGGGCCACGTCGCCGGGGTCCGAGTGGGACCAGTAGCTGTTGGGGCGCTTGGCGTCCGACAAGCGGGTGAACGTGCCGGCGTCGACGAGACCCTGGCAGAGCCGGTCGTACTCGTCGGCCGAACCGTCGCACCATTCGATGCGGTCCGGTCTGGTCAGGGCCGCCACTTCGTCGACCCAGGCGAGAAGTTTCGCGTTCTTTGTTGGCACCATGTCGAGGGGATCTGCTCCTTCGTCCGGCCGGTTTCGGTGGGGTCCAATGCTAGGCATGTGACGTGGGATCCCCCAAACCTCGGCACACAACAGCTCCCGTCCAAGAAGACGAGGTGTTACAGCGTATCCGGAGCATGCTGGAAAACGGAATCGAGGCCTTCGGGCTGCGCGACGACGCCGCCGTGCTGCGCCTCCCGGCGGGGGGCCCGTTGGTGGCGTCGGTGGACAGCGTCGTCGAGGGCGTGCACTTCGACCTGGCGTTCTGCAGCGCGGCCGACATCGGCTGGAAGGCGATCATGGGCGCTTTGAGCGACCTGGCCGCCATGGGTGCTGAGCCGCTGGCGGCGCTGGTCGCGCTGTGCGTGCCGGGTGGGTCGGGCGACGGTGACCTGGCGCTGGGGGTGATGGGCGGCGTGGCCGAGGCGGCGGCGGCGGCGGGGTGCCCGGTCGTGGGCGGCGACGTGTCGGGGTCGGACGTCCTGATGGTGGCGGTGACGGTGCTCGGGACGGTCGAGCCTGTCGACGGTCCCCCCGTATCGAGAGCTGGGGCGCAGCCAGGGGACGCGCTCCTGCTCACGGGCCCGTGTGGCGGGTCCGCCGCCGGATTGCGGGCCCTGCGGGCCGGCCAGGGGCCCGGTGAGGCGTACCGGCGACCGCTGGCGAGGTTGCGTGAGGGCCAAGTCGCCAGGCGAGGCGGGGCACGCGCCATGATCGACGTCTCCGACGGCCTGGCCCTGGACCTGCACCGGCTGGCCGACGCCTCGGGCATCGGGTTCCGCCTCGATGAGGTGCCGGCCGCCGAAGGGGCGACACTGGAGGAGGCCCTCGGGGGCGGCGAGGACTACGAGTTGTTGATCGCCGTCAGCGGCGCGGACCTCGACGGGCTCGTCGACACCTTCGGGCGGGAAGGGCTGCGACTCCCGGCTCGTGTGGGCACCGTGGTGTCGGACCCCGCACTGCGGCTCTTCGGCGACGGCGCGCTCGAGCGCCTGGGCTGGCAGCACCGTCTGGGGTAGCACCGACGAGCCGCTGCTTCCCGCCACGGCTCGACGCTCACCGAGCGCCGGGATGACGTCAGTTGGTGGCGGAGGCCTCGTGTGTCCGGCGCGGCGGCTTGGTCACCTTGCCGGCCCGGATGCACGAGGTGCACACGTGCAGCCGCTTGGGTGCACCGTCGACGACAGCCCGCACCCGCTGGATGTTGGGATTCCACCGCCGCTTCGTGCGACGGTGGGAGTGGCTCACGTTCATGCCGAACGAGGGCTTCTTGCCACAGATATCGCACACTGCTGCCATTGGAGAACCTTCCTGGGGGAGGCCGCGGTCAACAGACCAGGCAGGCCTTCACGAACGGCTCAAAGGTTAGCATCCCAAACCATGACCTCCCCGGCGACGTTCGGCGCCGACGATCTCCGCGCCGTGATGGGGGGCTACCGGGACGCCCTGCGGCTGCACCAGGCCGACATCAACCGCCTCAACGTCTACCCGGTGCCCGACGGGGACACCGGCACCAACATGGCCCTGACCCTCGAAGCGGTGGTCAGCGAGCTCGACGGGGTCGAGGCCGGCGCCGGCCTGCCCGAGGTGTGCAAGGCCATCGGGCACGGCTCCCTCATGGGCGCCCGAGGGAATTCAGGAGTGATCCTCTCCCAGCTGCTGCGCGGCATGAGCGAGAAGATGGGGCTGGCCGGGGAAGCGGGCGTCGACCCCGACACCCTGGTGGACGCGATCGCCCACGCCTCCGAGCTGGCCCGGCGGGCCGTCGTGCGCCCCGTCGAGGGGACGATCCTGACGGTGGCCTCGGCGGCGGCGGCGGGGGCGACGCGCGGTGCGGGCCTGATCGGCGTGGTCGAGCGCGCCCGCGGTGAGGCGGCCGATGCCCTGGCCCGCACGCCCGAGATGCTGCCCGTCCTGGCCCAGGCCGGGGTGGTGGATGCCGGCGGCAGCGGGTACCTGCTCCTGCTCGATGCGTTCCTCCTCGTCCTCGACGGGAGGCCGCTGCCCGAGCCCTCGGGTGTCGACGCACCCGACCTCAGCGGCCTGAACGGGTCGTGGGCGGAGCACGACGGCGCCGACGGCGAGGAGCACGCGGTCGGAGACCTGCAATACGAGGTCATGTACTTCCTGCACGCGCCGGACGACTCCATCGAGGCGTTCAAGGAGGTCTGGGCGGGCATCGGCGACTCCATCGTCGTGGTCGGGGGCGACGGCCTGTGGAATTGCCACATCCACACGAACGACATCGGCGCCGCCATCGAGGCCGGCGTGGACACGGGACGCCCCCATCGCATCCGGGTGACCGACCTCGACGAGCAGGTCGAAGAGGAGCGCTGGGTGCGCGAGAGCGTGGGCGCTCCCGGAGCTGGCCCCAGCACCGAGGACGTGGGACCCCCGCCCAGGACGAGCGTGGTCGCCGTCGTCTCGGGTGACGGCATCGGGCGCATCTTCCGCTCCCTCGGCGTCCACCACCTCGTGGTCGGCGGCCAGACCATGAACCCGGCGACGGCCGACCTGGTCAAGGCGGTCGAGTCCGTCGGGTCCGACCAGGTGGTGATCCTGCCCAACAACAAGAACATCCGGCCCGTCGCCGACCAGGTCGACGCGTTGGCGGGCAAGACCGTTCGTGTCGTGGCCACCGGTTCCATCGTCGAGGGCTTCGCCGCCCTGCTGGCCTACGACCCGGCTGCCGAGGCCGACGCCAACGTGGCCTCCATGTCCGAGTCGGCGGCCCGCGTCGTGCCGGCCGAGGTCACGCGGGCGGTCCGGGACACGGTGACCGACGCCGGCGAGGTGCACGAGGGCGACTTCATCGGCGTCTCGCGCGACGGCGTCGTGGCGGTGTCGGACAACATCGTCGTCTGCACCCGCCTGCTGCTGAGCCGCCTGCTCGAGCCGGACCACGAGCTCCTGACGCTCATTGAGGGCGAGGGCGCGCGCGTCGCAGACACGAGACGCATAGAGGAATGGCTCTCCGAGGAGTACCCCGACGTCGCGGTCGAGGTGCACCAGGGCGGCCAGCCTCTCTACCCGTATCTGTTGGGGATTGAGTAGCGGCCGCACACTCAGCGACCTGAGCCTGCGGGAGGTATCCGTGCTCGCGTCGGTGTCCGAGCGCAAGGCCGGACGGCTGGCCGAGCTCGGTGTCGAGACGGTCCTCGACCTCATCACGACCTACCCCCGCCGCTACATCGACCGCACCCGCCAGGCCGACGTCTCTGGGCTCCAGGTCGGCGAGGAGGCGGCCGTGTTGGCCGAGGTGCAGACAGCGCGGGCCCGCCGTTCTCGGCAGGGGAGGGCCATCGTCGACGTGACGGTGCGCGACGACACGGGCCGGCTCAAGATCGTCTTCTTCAACCAGCCCTGGCGCGCCAAGCAGCTCGCGGCCGGCACCGAGGCGATCTTCTTCGGCAAGGTGACCGAGTACCAGGGCAGCCGCCAGATGACCAACCCCGTCGTCGACGTGGTGGCCGGCGTGACGCCCGGGCGCAAGACCCTGCGGATCCTCCCCGTGTACCCGGCCTCGGCCAAGGTCGGGCTGACGTCGTGGGAGATCGGCGAGTTCGTGGCCGAGGCGCTGGAGCGGGCGGGGGAGTTCGCCGACCCGCTCCCGGAGGAGTGGCGGACCTCCATCGACCTGTGGGAGCGCACGGAGGCCTTCCGGGTCATTCACGGGCCCGAGTCGATGGACGTCGTCGATCCGGCCCGCCGCCGGCTGGTCTTCGACGAGCTCTTCCGGTTGCAACTGGCGCTGGTGTTGCGCCGGCGGGCCTTCGAGGACAACGCCCGCGCCCTGCACCACGCCGTGTCGCCGCGCGAGGTCACCGGCGGGGTGAGCGACACCCTGGTGGCGCGGTTCCTGGCCGGTCTGCCCTACGAGCTCACGAAGGCGCAACGCCGGGCGCTGGCCGTGATCGTGGCCGACATGGCGGGCCCCTTCCCGATGCACCGCCTCCTGCAGGGCGACGTCGGTTCGGGCAAGACCGTGGTCGCGCTCGCGGCGCTGCTCGCGGCGGTGCAGAGCGGGCACCAGGGCGCCCTGATGGTGCCCACCGAGGTCCTGGCGGAGCAGCACTTCTCGGCCCTACGCGCCCTCCTCGGCGCGCTGGAGGGCCCCGGGGGCATGGCGGGCGGGGAGGTGCGGGTGGAGCTGTTGACGAGCCGGGTCAAGGGCAAGGCGCGCGCCGCCGTGCTGGCGGGACTGGCGTCGGGCGAGGTGGGCATTGTGGTAGGGACCCACGCCCTGTTGACCGAGGAGGTCGCGTTCGGATCGCTCGGCGCGGTGGTCATCGACGAGCAGCACCGGTTCGGCGTGGAACAGCGGGCGACCCTGCGGGCCAAGGGGACCGACGGCGACCCGGACCTGCTGGTGATGACGGCCACGCCGATCCCGCGCACGGCCGCCATGGTGATCTTCGGCGATCTCGACCTGACCACGCTGGACGAAATGCCGCCCGGCCGCCAGCCGGTCACGACCGAGTGGCTGCCCGCCGACGTGCCGGGTGGGGACGGGCCGGCCTGGGCGCGCGTGCGCGAGGAGGTGGCGGCCGGCCACCGGGCCTTCGTGGTGTGTCCGCTGGTCAGCGACTCGCTGCGGGTCGAGGCCAAGTCCGCCACCGAGGAGTACGAGCGGCTGGCGGCGGGGGAGCTGGCGGGGCTGCGCGTCGGGCTGATGCACGGCCAGATGGCGGCCGCCGCCCGCGAGGAGGTGATGGACCGCTTCCGCTCGGGGGAGCTCCATGTGCTGGTGGCCACGACGGTCATTGAGGTCGGCGTCGACGTCCCCGAGGCCACCGTCATGGTGGTTGAGAGCGCGGACCGCTTCGGGATCGCCCAGCTGCACCAGCTGCGGGGTCGGGTCGGGCGCGGCGGCACGGCGAGCTGGTGCTACCTCCTGGGCGGCGAGGAGGAAAACGAGCGGCTGACCGCGGTGGCCGGGTCCACCGACGGGTTCGCCCTGGCCGAGGCCGACCTGCGGGTGCGGGGGGAGGGCACCCTGCTGGGCGCCCGCCAGAAGGGGCAGAGCGACCTGCGGCTGGCCTCGCTCGCCGACGCCGGCGACATGGCGCTGTTGACCGAGGCGCGCCGGGTGGCCGAAGCACTGGTCGACGAGGATCCGCAGCTTCGAGGGCACGCCGACCTGGCCGACGAGGTCAAGCTGCTCTTGAGCGAGGACGAGGGGGAGTACCTCTTCAAGAGTTGAGCCCGTTCCACGGCGCTCCCGTGGCCTGCGGGACGTGGCGGAGTCGCGCCGCCGTAGGGTTGGCGCGATGCGCGTCATCGGAGGCCGGAGCCGCGGGCGCCGGCTGCCGGCCAAGCTGCCGGCATCGGTCCGGCCGACGTCGGACCGGGTGCGCGAGGCCATCTTCGACATCCTCGGCTCGCAGGGCGGCGTCGAGGGCCTGGCGGTGGTCGATCTGTTCTGCGGCAGCGGGGCGCTCGGAGTCGAGGCGTTGTCCAGGGGGGCGGCGTCGTCCGCCTTCGTCGACCTGGATCCGGACGCGTTGGCCGCCGTCCGCCTGAACCTGGCGGCGGTGGGGCTCGACCAGGAGCCGGCGACGCTGGTGCGGGCTGCGCTGCCTGGCTGGCTCGAATCCGCGGCCGCGGGGTCGTTCGACCTCGCCCTGTGCGACCCCCCGTACACCTTCGACGACTGGCCGCCGCTCCTCGGGGCGCTGCGGGCGGACACCGTGGTCATGGAATCAGCGGCGACGATCGTGCTGCCGGGGCCCTGGGTGGTCGCGAGAGAGCGCCGGTACGGCGGTACGCTCGTCACCGTGGCCCATCGCAGCGGTGACGACTCGTGAAAGTCGGTCTCTTCCCCGGGTCGTTCGACCCCTTTCACAACGGGCACCTCGAGATCGTCGAACGGGCCAGCCGGCTCTTCGACGAGGTGGTGGTGGCCGCGCTGCGCAATCCCCAGAAGAGCACAGCGCTGTTCGACCTCGAGGAGCGCCAGGAGATGTTGGAAGAGGTGGTATCGCACCTCCCGACCGTGCGGATCATCTCCATGTCGACGCTGCTGGTCAACGTCGCCCGCGACGTCGGCGCCTCGGCGATTGTGCGCGGGCTGCGGGCGGTGTCGGACTTCGAGGCCGAAATGCAGATGGCCCAGATGAACAACCACCTCTCGGGCGTCGAGACGATCTTCATCCCCACCAGCCCGGAGTGGTCCTTCGTGGCCTCCAAGCTCGTCCGCGAGGTGGCCCGCTTCGGCGGTGACGTCTCCGCCTTCGTGCCCAAGGTCGTGGCGCAGCACATCGAGGCCAAGTACGCGAACGGGCACGCGGGGGTGACGGGGAGTGAGTGACCAGTTCCTCGACGTGGACGACGATCCCCCGGTGCAAGAGGTGGGGATCGAGTCCATTCTCAACCAGGTGCTCGACCTCATGGCCACGGCGAAGTCGATGCCGCTGTCCTCCTCGGTCATGGTCTCGCGCGAGGAGGTGAGCTCGCTGGTGCAATCCGCCCTCGAGTGCCTGCCCGACGAGCTCCGCCAGGCCCGCTGGTTGTTGCGCGAGCGGGAGGAGTTCATGGCCGAGCGCAACCGCGACGCCGAGGCCCTCATGGACGACGTGCGCGCGCAGGCGGAGCACATGGTGCAGCGCACCGAGATTGTGCGCCAGGCCAACGCGGTGGCGCAGCGGATTCTCGACGACGCCAACGAGGAGGCCCGGGCGCTGCGTCACCAGGCCGAGGACTTCGTCGACACGAAGCTGGCCGGCATGGAGATCGTGCTGGACCGCCTCACGCGGACCGTCCAGGCCGGCCGGGCCCGGCTGGCTGCGCCCCCCCTGGAGACCACCCCGGTCGCCGCGGCAACCGGGACGGAGGAGGACGGCTTCTTCGATCAGGACCGGTCGTAGTCGTGGCCGCCGACCCCTTCGTCGTGCACGTGGCGCGTGCGCGCCGCTCGCCCGGGCTGGCCGTGCACGAGGTGCGCCGGGGCGAGGTGCCCCAGGCCGGCCCGATCGACGAGGCCGGGATCGACCCGGGCCGCAGCGTGGTGCCGGCCGGGGACGAGATCGAGGTCGACGTCACGCTGACGCCCTTCGAGGGCGGGATCGAGGTCGCCGGGACGGTGACCGCCCCGTGGTCCGGGATCTGCCGACGCTGTGCCGAGCCGGTGATGGGGGAGCTGCGGATCCCCGTCCACGAGCGCTTCGCGGACGCCCCGCTGGCGGGCGTGTCCGAC
>Ga0302324_100027580_pt1 | contig 10814 bp, 5 predicted proteins | sample Palsa_T0_1_FD_201949 | JGI IMG/M metagenome (GOLD analysis project Ga0302324, IMG submission 201949) | Peat permafrost microbial communities from Stordalen Mire near Abisko, Sweden - Palsa_T0_1 | ecosystem: Environmental > Terrestrial > Soil > Palsa > Peat permafrost | place: Sweden: Abisko...
GAGCCACGATCTCTTTGAAGGCATCTTCGCTCGCGTTGCGCTTGCCTCTGATGTCGAGTTATTCGAGGAATTCCCCGCCCACTATGAATCGATGGTTGCCCGGCAGCACCGCTGGGCCCGCGGAGACTGGCAGCTTCTGCCTTGGATATTCGGGCATGGCCCCAAACCAGCGGGCGAAAATCGTCGCTTCGCCATTCCCATCATCGGTCGCTGGAAGATGCTCGACAACTTGCGTCGGACTCTTTTCGCCCCTGCTGCCTTCCTTACCTTGCTTGCCGGATGGCTCCTTGTGCCGTCTTCTCCCTGGCTGTGGACCGGATTTATTCTCGCCGTCATTGCCATTCCCGCCCTGCTTCCGTTCTTCATCGGGCTGAACCATCGCCGGCGGGGGATTTCCAAGCGCAGTCATTTTCGCGGAGTATTCGCCGACCTTTCGCTGGGCGCATCCCAAACCGCCTTAACGGTCACCTTCCTGGCCTATCAGGCCTGGCTGATGTCCGACGCGATTCTGCGCACCCTCGTCCGTCTGTTCATTACGCGCAGAAATCTTCTGGAGTGGGTGACTGCGGCGCAATCCAAGCTTGGGACCGATTCCAAGCTATCCTCGTTCTACAGACGCATGGCCGGCGGCGTGTTCCTGGCCTCTGTGGTATGCGTGCTTTTGTTCCTTGGACGTCATCATCACGCCTGGTCTGCGGCCTCCCTATTCATCCTTCCCTGGATGGCCGCACCGGCGGTAGCCCGCTGGATCAGCTTGCCGCCTCGCTTCCCCGAGATCAAACCGGTGGTAGCGACTGACGCCCGGGAGCTTCGCCTGATCTCCCGCCGCACCTGGCGGTACTTCGACACCTTCGTTTCTTCCGCCGACCACGCGCTTCCCCCGGACAATTTCCAGGAAACTCCCAAGCCAGTCATCGCCCACAGAACGTCGCCCACCAACATCGGCCTGTATCTGCTTTCCATCCTTGCCGCGCGCGATTTCGGGTGGCTCGGGACGATGGAAACCACCGATCGTCTCGATGCCACTCTGGACACCATGAACCGCATGGAACTATTTCGCGGGCATTTCTACAACTGGTACGACACGCGCGACCTGCGGCCACTCGAACCCAGGTACGTCTCCTCCGTGGACAGCGGAAATCTCGCCGGGCATCTGCTGGCCCTCGGCAACGGCTGCCGCGAGTTGCTTCAGAAACCGTGTCTGGGCATCGATTTTCGCGCCGGAATGGAGGACACCACCCTGCTCTTGCGCCGGGCTCTCTCCGGCAGCGCCGATGCCCCTCGCACGCAATCCGCCATGCGCAAGCACCTGAACAACGCCGTCGAGGCCCTGGTAACAGCGCTGGATCCCCTTCCCATGGATGCCTTGGATTGGGCCCGGCGCTTCGCCGAGTGGAAGTCCCTTACGCAAACGGCGGCCGACCTTGCCGAGGCGCTCATGCAGGAAAGCGAAACCCCTGCCAATTCCTTACTGCGCATATGGGCCGATGCCGCAAGGGCTTGCATCGAAAGCCATGCGCGGGATGCGGAAATTCTCATCCCCTGGGTGCGCCTCGACGCCGGCGAAATGGAAGGAATCGCCGGACGCTTGCGCCAACAGGCGCCCGAGTGGGTGGCCATTGAGGAACTGCTCCATTGCGTTCCCACCTTGGCGGAAGCTCCCGTCCGCTTCAACGCCGCTCTCCGTGAAATTCCCCTTTTGCGAGAGCGCCTTCCGAACCGATCGGCTGCCGATGCCGAGAATCTCCAGTGGATCGATGCCCTGGCTGAGGCCATCGGGAATTCCGCAGCCGATGCCGCGGCGCTTATTCGCCGTCTTGGCTCCGCGGCGCAGTTGGCCGAAAGCCTGTTCCAGTCCATGGATTTCAGTTTTCTGTTCGACAATACGCGCAAGCTATTTTCGATTGGCTATCGCACCGCCGATGGAAGCCTCGATCCCAACTGCTATGACTTGCTGGCTTCCGAGGCCCGCCTGACGAGTTTCATCGCCATCGCCAAGGGTGACGCGCCTTCCTCCCATTGGTTTTCCCTCGGACGCGCGCTCACCCCGGTGGGCCGCGGCTCGGCTCTTATTTCCTGGTCCGGCTCGATGTTTGAATACCTGATGCCCGCGCTGGTGATGCGTTCCCCCACCGGCGGGCTTCTGGGTCAGACGTGTGAACTCGTGGCGCGCCGGCAGATTGATTACGGCGCCGAGCGTGGCGTGCCTTGGGGAGTATCGGAGTCGGCATACAATGTCCGCGATCTCAACCTCACCTATCAATACTCCAGCTTTGGCGTCCCCGGACTGGGGCTCAAGCGCGGGCTCAGCGAAGACGTGGTCATCGCCCCGTATGCCACCGCCCTTGCGGCCATGATCGATCCCGCCGCCGCCGCGCAAAACTTCTTGAGCCTCGAACAAGCGGGTGCCAGCGGAAATTACGGCTTCTACGAGGCGCTCGATTACACCAGCTCCCGCTTGCCCGAAGGCAAAACCGTGGCCATCGTGCGATCCTACTTGGCTCACCATCAGGGCATGTCCTTGGTCGCCATCGTCAACGTGGTCAAGGATGGCGTGATGCGCAACCGCTTTCATGCCGAGCCCATCGTGCAAGCCAGCGAGTTGCTCCTGCAGGAGCGCACTCCGCGCGACGTTCTCGTCTCGCGTCCTCGGGCCGAGGAAGTTTCCGTCGCCGCGCAAGTCCGCGAGTTCTCCCCGCCCGTGCTGCGGCGGTTTACCACCCCCCATGGCGCCACCCCGCGCACCCATCTGCTTTCCAACGGAAGGTACGCCGTCATGTTGACTGCGGCGGGCTCGGGCTATAGCCGCTGGAGAGACATTGCCGTAACCCGCTGGCGCGAGGATGCCACCCGCGATTGCTGGGGCGCTTACATCTTCCTTCGCGATATGCAAACCGGCAAAGTGTGGTCGGCCGGCTACCAACCCACCGGCGTGGAGCCCGATGCTTATGAGGCCACCTTCTACGAGGACCGCGCTGAATTTGTCCGCCGCGATCGCGGCCTGACTACCACGCTGGAGGTGGTGGTCTCGTCCGAAGATGACGCCGAAATGCGCCGGGTTTCCATCACGAACCCGGGAACACGCGCGCGGGACATTCAGGTTACCTCCTACGCCGAAATTTGCCTCGCGCCCCAGGCCGCCGACGTCGCTCACCCCGCGTTTTCCAACTTGTTTGTGGAAACTGAATTCGTTTCCGATTCCAGCGCGCTGCTGGCCACGCGCCGCACGCAATCCGATAAGGAGACCTCCGTTTGGGCCGCGCACGTGGTCGTTGCCGAAGGCGAAACCATCGGCGACCTGCAATTCGAAACCGATCGCGCGCGCTTTCTCGGACGCGCCCAGGGCATCCGCGACTCCATATCCATTTTGGACGGACGGCCTCTCTCCAATACCGCCGGCCCCGCGCTGGATCCGGTGATGAGTCTGCGGCGCACCATACGCATCCCCCCCGGAACTACGGCGCGCATTATCTTCTCAACCGTCGTGGCCCCCGCCCGCGAGCAGGTCCTGGACCTTGCCGACAAATACCGCGACGCGGCGACCTTTGAACGCACTCTGACCCTGGCCTGGACCCAGGCGCAGGTACAACTTCATCATCTGGGAATCAGCCTCGACGAAGCCCACCTGTTTCAAAGGCTGGCTAATGCCGTGCTCTACTCCGACCCTTCCCTCCGTCCGCCTTCCGAGGCGCTCGCCGCCGGCAATTTGGACCGTGCCGGGCTGTGGGCCCACGGAATTTCAGGCGATCTGCCCATTGTCCTGGCGCGCATCGATGAAACCGAGGACCTTGAGATCATCCGTCAATTGCTGCGCGCCCACGAATACTGGCGCCTGAAGCAGTTGTCCGCCGACGTCGTCATCATCAACGAAAAAAACTCCTCCTATCTCCAGGATCTGCAAGGCTCTCTGGAGGCGCTCGTGCGCGGCAGCCAATTGCGGCTCTCCCCCGATACGGACAATGTGCGCGGCAGCATCGTTCTGCTGCGGGCGGATCTGGTCTCTCCGCAGGATCGTGCCCTTCTGCAAACCGTCGCGCGAGCGGTGTTGCTCAGCCGGCGTGGAACCTTGTTTGAGCAGGTTACCCGCTCCCAGCCCCTGAGCAGCGCTCCTCTTTCCCATCCGGAACCGTCGCGGCCGGCGCGGCGATTTGACATACCACTTCCCCTTGTGCCCCTCGAATTCGCCAGCGGCCTGGGCGGGTTCACCGATAAAGGCCGCGAATATGTCACCATTCTCGGTGAAGGCTCGCGCACGCCCGCGCCGTGGATCAATGTGATTGCCAATCCTTCCTTTGGCTTCCTCGTTTCCGAATCCGGCTCCGGCCACACCTGGGCGCTCAACAGCCACGAAAACCAGCTCACGCCGTGGTCCAACGATCCCGTCAGCGATCCGCCCGGCGAAGCCCTTTACATTCGCGATGAAACCACCGGCGAAGTCTGGACTCCCACGGCGCTGCCGATTCGCGACGAAACCGCTCCGTATATGGCTCGCCATGGCCACGGCTACAGCCGTTTTCATCATGGGTCGCATGGCATCCTTCTGGAGCTGCTGCAATTCGTCCCGCCCGAGGATCCCATCAAGATTTCCCGCCTATTCCTGCAAAACGATTCCGGCCGGCCGCGCCGTCTCTCCGTGACCGCCTATGCCGAATGGGTGCTGGGCAGTTCGCGCGGCGCAACGGTGCCCTACATCATCACCGAAGTCGATTCCCAGACGGGGGCGCTGTTTGCGCGAAACGCCTGGGGAGGAGAATTCGGCGGACGCGTGGCGTTTGTCGATCTTGCCGGGCGCCAAACGTCCTGCACCGGCGACCGCGCCGAGTTTGTCGGCCGCAATGGTACCTTGGACCGGCCCGCCGCTCTGCAGCGAAGTGCCCCACTTTCGGGCAAGACCGGAGCGGGTCTCGATCCTTGCGCCGCGCTGCAGACGACCATTGATCTTCGCCCCGGCGCGCGCGTGGCAATCGTCTTCTTTCTGGGCCAGGCGGCCGACAAGCAGCGCGCCCAGGAATTAGTCCGGAAGTATCGTGCCGCGGATTTGAATGCCACCCTGGCCGAAGTCGTAAAACAATGGGACAAGACGCTCGGCAATTTGCAGGTCCGGACTCCCGAACCGGCAATGGACATGCTTCTCAACCGCTGGCTGCTGTATCAGACGCTCGCCTGCCGCGTGTGGGCCCGCGCGGCGTTTTATCAGTTGAGTGGCGCCTTTGGCTTCCGCGACCAGCTCCAGGACGTGATGGCCTTGACCGTTGCCAACCGCGACGTCGCTCGCAAGCAAATTTTGCTGGCGGCCTCGCGACAATTTATCGCCGGCGACGTGCAACACTGGTGGCATCCCCCTTCGGGGCGCGGCACGCGTACGCGCATTTCCGACGATCTTCTCTGGTTGCCCTACTGCGCCATCCACTTCATTGAAACCACCGGCGATCCCGCGATCCTGGACGAGGTCGTTCCCTTTCTGGAAGGCGATCAGTTGGGCAAAGACCAGAACGAAGCCTATTTCGAGCCGCGCGTATCCGAATCCACCGCTACCCTGTTCGAGCATTGCGCTCGCGCGCTAGATCGCAGCCTCGGCGTCGGCAGCCATGGCCTCCCGCTGATGGGCACGGGCGACTGGAACGACGGCATGAACCGGGTGGGGGAGCACGGACGCGGAGAAAGCGTTTGGCTGGGCTGGTTCCTCCATACCATCCTGTGGGAATTTGCCAAAATAGCGGACGCCCGCGGCGAACCCCGGCGCGCGGAGGCCTGGCGCCTTCAGGTCAGCGCGCTCAAGGCCGCTCTCGAGCGCGAAGGGTGGGATGGCGAATGGTATCGCCGCGCCTTCTTCGACGATGGTACCCCTCTGGGCTCCGCCGTCGATGCGCAATGCCGCATCGATTCCATCGCGCAGTCCTGGGGGATCATCAGCGGCGCCGCGGAACGCGGCCGCGTGGAGCGCGCCATGGCCGCCGTGGACCAGCAGTTGGTACGCCGTCCCGAAGGACTGGTCCGTCTCTTCACGCCGCCTTTCGATCACCCCGCGCGCGACCCCGGCTATATTCAGGCCTATACCCCGGGCATCCGCGAAAATGGCGGGCAATACACGCATGCCGCCGCGTGGACCGTTATCGCCTTCGCCGAGCTCGGCAACGGCGACAAGGCCGCCGAACTTTTCGGAATGCTCAATCCCATCAACCGCAGCAACTCCCGCACAAAGGTGCAGCGCTACAAAGTCGAACCCTACGTGGTCGCCGGCGATGTATACACCGAGCCTCCCAACGTCGGACGCGGCGGATGGACCTGGTACAGCGGATCGGCGGGCTGGCTCTATCGCGCCGGCGTGGAATGGATTCTCGGGTTTCGCGTGCGCGGCTCCAATCTCTATATCGATCCGTGCATCCCGCGCAACTGGCCCGGCTACTCCCTGCGTTTTTCCTATCACTCCGCAACCTACGGCATCACCGTGGAAAATCCGCATCGCGTAAGCCGCGGCGTCGCCCTCATGCAGATGGATGACCAAAAGCCTGAATCCGGGTCGGCCGCCGTCCCGCTTCGCGACGATGGCGCGGAGCACAAGATTCGCATTGTGCTCGGCTGAGCCGCGACGAACCGGGCGGCGCGTTTGCAAGCCTTCGTTTGCGTGTTGCCAGTTTCCGCGGAGGGAACGCGCACGTTGGAGATCCGTTGCAACGGTTCCGGCGAGTTGCTAGTCTGAATTTGCCGATGCGCCTCGGATCCAATTTCGTGAACCGTGATTTTTTCTTTTACTCAGTACCGAGGTGTCCTGATGAAGACTTCCATTAGCTACCGGCACATCGAAGCGCCCCAGCAGATTGAACCCGTGGTGGAGCGCCATCTCCGCAAAATCGCAACACTGCTCAAAGTCTATGAGCCGGACCTGGTGCAGGTTCACGCTAGTTTTGAGAAGCATCCCAAACGCACGGAGTACTCTTTCTCCGTGAATCTTTCGCTCCCCACCGGCACGCTGCATGCCACCGGGACGGGACCCGATGCCAAGATCTGCACACGCAAGGGATTTGCGGAACTCGAAGCGCAGATCAAAAAGCATCAGGCGCTTTTGCGCAAGGACTTCGAGTGGAAGCGCAAGCGCGGCCGCTCCGGAGAAGCCGCGGCGGATTAGGCGCATCCGCAAAACCACCCAGAGCCTACTGAATGGAAACCGTCTTCACATCCGTGAACTCGCGGATGCCGTGAACCCCCAGTTCCCTGCCGTAGCCTGACCATTTCACGCCGCCAAAGGGCAGCCGCGGATCGGATGCCACAATATGGTTGATGAACACCATGCCGGATTGAATGTCGCTGATGAACGCGTCGCGTTCCTCCGGATCGTTGGTCCACGCGCTCGATCCCAAACCGAAGCGCGTATCGTTGGCGATGCGAATCGCGTCGGTAATATCCTTGGCGCGGAACAGATTGGCCACCGGGCCGAAAAACTCTTCGCAGTAACCCGGGGAGTCCTTGGGAATGTTGGTCATGACCGTGGGCGGATAGAAAAAGCCGGGCTGCTTCAGCGGCTCTCCTCCGGTCAGGACGCGCGCGCCGGCCTGCACGGTCTGTTTGACGTCGCGGTCGATGTCGGTGACGCCGCTGCGCGTGGCCAGCGGCCCCACGTCGGTTTTTTCATCGAAGGGATCGCCCACCTTGAGCGCGGCCATGGCGGCCACGAAGCGCCGCTCGAATTCATCGGCAATCCTCGCATCCACGATAAAACGCTTGGCGTTGACGCAGGATTGCCCGTTGTTAAGCGTGCGGGCCTTCACTGCCGCGGGCACCGCCAGGTCCAGATTGGCGCTGGGCATCACAATAAAAGGATCGCTGCCGCCCAGTTCCAGCACCACCTTCTTGACGCGCCGCGCCGCGCCGATTCCCACCTGCACTCCCGCGCCTTCGCTGCCCGTCAGCGTGGCGGCCACAATGCGCGGATCGTTCAGAATGGCGTCCACTTTTTCGGAGCCCACCAGAAGCGTCTGAAACACGCCCTCGGGAAATCCCGCGCGGCGGTAAAGATCCTCAATCATCAGGGCGCATTGCGGGACGTTCGAGGCGTGCTTGAGGAGCATGACGTTGCCCGCGGCCAGGGCCGGCGTGGACGCGCGAATCACCTGCCAGAAAGGATAATTCCACGGCATCACCGCCAATACCGCTCCCAGAGGCTGATAGCGAACGAAGCTGCGCTGCGCGTCGGTTTGCACCACGTCATCGGCAAGAAATTTAGGCGCGTGCTCGGCATAAAAACGTGAAACCCATGCGCACTTCACGGCCTCATCGACGGCCGAGCGGTAGGTCTTGCCCATCTCGGTCGTAGCCATGCGGCCAAATGTCTCTTTTTCGGCCTCCAGGATTTCCGCGGCTTTCACCAGCCAGCGAGCCCGCTCGGCAAACGTAGTCTTACGATATTTGGCAAAAGCATCCGCGGCAAGCTGCAGCTTCGCCTCGATCTGCGCATCCGAGAGCGGATCGAAAGTCTTGAGCACCTGCCCGGTGGCAGGATTGGTGGTAGCAATCGCCATGATCTGAAATTTCCTCCGAGAGATACTGCCTTTTGTTTTTGCCAGCTGCCAACTAGGTGGTTGTAGCCACCAACTCGACCCGCGGGGCAGTCCTGAACTGCTTGGGCAAAGCCAGGCCCTGCTGCTGATAAGACGATCCTATGGCCTGGCCGTACAGTTTCTCCGGCACATCGGCCATCTTATGGTAGACCAGCCGTCCCACGGTCTGCTCGTCCTCCAGCAGGATGGGAACTTCGTGGGCGCGGACTTCCAGAACGCCCTTGGTGCCTTTGATCTCTCCCTCGCGCCCATATCCGAAGCCCGGATCGAAAAAGCCGGCATAGTGAATGCTGAAGTCGCCCATGGATGGATCGTACTGTTCCATTTCTGCGGCGAAGGTCGGCGGGATGCGAAATCTCTCCCGCGAACCCAGGAGATAAAAATCCCCGGGATTCAGCAACAGCCGGCCGGAACTCGGACTTTGAATCGACTCCCAGAAATCCGCAACTTCGTACGCGCCAACCTTGGTTAGATCCACGGGCGGCGCATTTTTCTTGGCCTTATAGGCGCTGATGCCCGACCGCGGACCGGCCAGGTCAATCGTTGTCCGCAGGCCGCGATCGATAACCGCCCAACTCCGCGCTCCACGCTGGCCCTTTCCGGGCCGCCGCCATTTTCGTAGTAGACCAGGTGCTCCCTGCGCGCCAGCTGCTCCAGAATCCCGTCGGTGGAAGGGGGATTTCCTCTCACGAAACGAAGCTGATTGAGCTTGACCCCCGCCGTCAGGACGATGGGGAAAGTTCGCGAGACAATCTCAATATACAGATTGCCCGAATAGCCGCGCGGCACCTGCTCGAATTCCCAGCCGCCGTCAGTGATCAAACGCGTGAAAATGTCCAGGCGGCCCGTGGTGCTCTTGGGGTTGGCTTTCCCGCCGATGTCGCGGGGCAACGACAAGCTTTCGACCACTGGGACGATAAATACCGCGCCCCGCTCCAGCAAGGCCGGCTTGGTCAGGTCAAGCTCGGCAAGCTTCAAATCCTTGATCTTGCTGCTAACCGGCGAAGACCTGCCGGGCAGAAAGCTTGCCTGGATGCGGTGCGCAATATTCCCCAGTCGCAGATCGATGGACGCGGGCTGCACCTGGTCGTCGCCGATTGGAACGGAAGAAACGATCTTGCCGTTTCGGATCAGCTCTCGGATTTCCTGTGAAGGAAGAATCCCGGTCCTGTGTTCCACTCTGACGTTCGGCGAGAACAACCCCACTTGTTCGCTCCTTGCCAAGTCCTGGCTACGAACTTAGGTGCAACCCGCGCTGGATGGCATCGCACCCCCAAAATATACTACATGCCTCGGACAAGAAAAAATTGTAGCATGCGTTAGCGAACGCGCGCGCGGCCCGTTTTTCACAGCCGGCATGCTGGACCGGCGTGGACGTTCCTCCCGGGCCGCCGCAAGACGCAGCGTTATGGCACAACCCAAAAAATGAAAATTGCCCCGAGGTTCGTGGCCGTCCTGCTGATTGTGGTGGGCGGCATATGGTTCCTCCAGGGAATCAATGTGTTGCCGGGCAGCTTCATGACCGGCCAAATCCGGTGGGCCGTCTACGGAGCCATGGCAATCGCCGCGGGCGTCGTTCTCCTCCTGGGGATTCTCCTGCGCGCCAAGCGGCGACCAACGCCCCGTTGAGTTAACTGGTTCAGCCCGAGTGGAATTGTTCAGCCCGGCGAAAAACATCCGTAACACCTCATGAGACTGCTACTCTACGGCCGGCGCATTGGTCTGTGAGCTCATGCATTGCCCAATCCCGGTGGGCAGCGTTCATCGCTGCAATCATCCTTACGCTTTCTGGCCTGCAGAGGGCGCCTTCGCGGCGCCGCGCTTGTTCAAGCCGTGGAAGCGCGACAAGTCACCCGCGTTCCATGCATCGCGGAGTCCGGGCGTGCTCAGGTCCCAGTCGGGGCGGATTTCGCTCGTAGCCGCGCGCAGATCGTGCCAGAGATCTGCGACCGACGGGCGGCCCCAAAACCAGTAGCCGTTGTAGATGCTGTAGATCACGAGGCCCGGCTTGAGCACGAGCGTATATGGGATCATCGGATTATGCTCGGGGTCGGTGTACTCCTGGATGTCGAGGTCTTTCTGAACCTTCCGCTCAGGGTCGGAGAGGAAGGGCCACTGGGCGCCGACCGACGCACGAAACTCCTGAATCGTGTGGTGATCGTCGGTGGCGATCGTGGCAATCTGCGTGTATGCCACTGCGATCTTCGGGTAGAACGCGGCGAGCTCAAGATGCTGCTGGTGCTCCTTCGGGCAGTAGTG
>Ga0302324_100027581_pt1 | contig 10814 bp, 9 predicted proteins | sample Palsa_T0_1_FD_201949 | JGI IMG/M metagenome (GOLD analysis project Ga0302324, IMG submission 201949) | Peat permafrost microbial communities from Stordalen Mire near Abisko, Sweden - Palsa_T0_1 | ecosystem: Environmental > Terrestrial > Soil > Palsa > Peat permafrost | place: Sweden: Abisko...
AATGCGTTGGGTTTCGAGGCGAATTGCTTCGCGGCGAAGTCGGAACGGTTGCAGCGCCAGGAGCACCATGTTAGTATCGGTGTATGCGCCGTTGCGAAATTGCGTGGGTTGTTTGTGGGTGCCTGCTGATGGGACTGGCCGTCGCGCCTTTGGCTGCGCAGCCCGCTCCGGCGCCGCAAATTATCAATCCAGTGCCACGGCTGCGGCCCGTCCCGCCGGGCCAGATTCAAAACGCGCCGGCCGCGCCGGCGCTGGTCTTCGACGCCGAGACCAAGGAGTACGACCCCTCGCCCGGCGAAAGGGTCGCCCCTTTCACCTTCAACCTGACCAACGTCTGGACCAACGAAATAGTTATTGACAACACCCACGCCGACTGCGGCTGCACCACCGCCACCCTGCCGGCCAAGCCCTGGCACATTCCTCCCAAAGGAGGCGGATCTGTTCATATCGAGGTCAATCTGGCGGGCAAAATGGGTAGGATCACCAAGACCCTCACCTTTTACTACAAAATGTTGCCCGATAACGCCACCGTCAGGACCCGCGTGGTCAACCTCGAGGTGAACATCCCGCTGCCGCCGTCGGCCCTCGGAACGATGACCGAGGCCGAGCGCAAGGCCGCCATGATCAAGGCCGTCGCCGATGCCCAAGCCATCTTCAAGGGCGACTGCGCCCGCTGCCACGTCGAGAAGGGGCGCCAAGCCTTGGGGCAGGATCTTTACGCCGCCGATTGCGGCATCTGCCACGAATCCTCGCACCGCGAAAAATTCGTGCCGGATTTGCACGCTTTGAAGCAGGCGACGGACCTCGATTATTGGAAGACGGTCATTAGCTTGGGCAAGGCGCACACGATGATGCCGGCTTTCGCCGCCGCGCAAGGGGGTCCATTATCCGAGGCGCAGATTGATTCGTTGGCAACGTATCTGGACCACACCATCTCGCACCATTTGACCGATGGGGTGAGGAACGCCGCCCCTGCACCGCCGATCGGCGCGGCGGCGCTGCCGTAAGGATTCCCCTTCGCGTGGGCCGGAGTTCAACGAGGAATGCCGCTGGCGAGACGCCGACGGCGGCGGTCGGGACGACCGCGCTCCCCAAAAATTCGCTAAAAATAGGGGAATCCCCGGCCCACTGCGGCTTGCAAACTGGCGGAGGTCTGTTACTTGTTTGTTTTGTAGGAATGATGCGGTTCCTCATTTTAACGCTGGTGCTGCTCCAAGGCACAGTTCGTCCAGCCTTCGCTCTTCCAAGGCTGGAGGCCGTGCATGTCACGCTCGATTACGTGGCCAAGAAGGCCGAAGAGCGAGCTCATAAACCCTTCCATTCCCCGCGGGCCGATCTGCCCGATTTTTTGAGCAAGTTGACTTACGACGATTACCGCCAAATCCAGTTCCGCGACGACAAGGCGCTCTGGAAACAAGAAGGGCTGCCCTTCCGCGTCGAGTTCTTCCACTTGGGTTATCTATACCAGGAACCGGTGCATCTGAACGAATTCTCCTCGACCCACGTCCAGGCGGTGCGGTTCGTGCCGGATTTTTTTGATTATGGCGCCTTGCGCCTGCCCAAGGAAATTCCGGCCAACACCGGGTATGCCGGTTTTCGGGTCAATCTGAATTGGGACAACTTCACCGGCGTGGGCACCAATCATCCGGCAGGTCCGGGGGACAAATGGGACGAGTTGGGAGCCTTCCAGGGCGCCAGTTACTTCCGGCTGCTGGGCGAGGGACAAGTCTATGGCATGTCGGCCCGCGGTCTGGCCTTGGATTGCGGCGAAGAGGGGCGGCCGGAGGAATTCCCCATCTTCACCGATTGGTGGCTGGGCAAGCCGCAGCCGGAGGACAATGATTTGCTCCTGTACGCCCTGCTGGACAGCGTCAGTTGCGTCGGCGCCTACGAATTTATCATCAGTCCCCGCAGCACGACCATCGTCAAAGTGGAAGCGGTGGTCTATTTTCGCTCGCCGCAGAACATCCTGGCGGCCGACCCCCATCGCCAGCCGCTGGCCACCATGGGCCTGGCGCCGCTGACGAGCATGTTTTGGTACGGCGAAAATTCCGAGCGCAAGTTCGACGATTACCGCCCGGAAGTCCACGACAGCGATGGCTTGCTGCTGCATTTGGACGGCGGGGCAAGGGTGTGGCGACCATTGGTGGACGGCCCGGTGATGCGCCACCAATCCTTTCCGGCCAACAACATCCGGGGATTCGGGTTGCTGCAGCGAGACCGCAAATTCGATAATTACCAGGACCTCTTCCATTCCTATCAAAACGTGCCCAGCGTGTGGGTGGTGCCCAAGGACAATTGGGGCGAAGGTCAAGTCCATCTGGTGGAGTTGAGCACGCAATACGAAGGGATGGACAACGTGGTGGCGTTTTGGAATCCGGCCAGCAAACCGGCGCCGTTGCAGCCCTACCGATTCGCCTACACTCTTTACTGGACCCGTGAGAGCGACCTGATGCTCTCTTCCAACATCGTGGTGTCCACGCGCACGGGATTGGATCCGCGGGATCAGCGCCGGCGCCAATTCGTCGTTGATTTCGATTTGCCGATGACCAAAGGAGAGGACGAAAAGCCGGAGGCCCTGACGCATTGCAGCGACAACGGCTCCGTTTCGCTGGTGCAGGTGTTCCGCAACACCACCGAAAATACCTGGCGGGTTTTCCTGGACGTGATTCCCACCTCCGAGGATCACAAGCCCGTGGACCTGACCTGCACCCTCAAACGGAGCGACGGGTTAACGAGCGAGACTTGGAGCTACCGTTGGAGTCCGCCATGAGCGCCAGCGCCCAAACGGACGGTCCGGGCAACCTGGCGGGAAGGCCGCTGGAGGAATGGAACGCGGCCTACTCCAAGGTGGAGAGCTATTTCCACGCCTTGCGCGTGCGCAACAAGGTGTTGCTGGGCCAGTTGGTGGCCCTGGTGCTGGAGCGGGCCATGCAGCGGTCGGCCGGCGAACCGCAGCGTTCCGCCACGGAGTTGGCGGTGGAGGAAATGGACCGCCTGGTCAACGCCTGGTTCGCCCAGGTCTTGCAAGCCCCGCCCGCCGGCGCGGAAATGCTTTCCACGCGCGGACGCCTGGCCCTGCTGCTGGCCGACATGCCGGGCCAATGGCAGGACCAGTTCCTGCGGCCGGGGCCGTGGCCGGCCGAATTCGCCCAGAAGATGCGCGCCATGTATCTACGGGCCGGGCCGGACTTTCAATTGACCAACATGACGCCGCGCCCGCTGGACCTCGGCCCCATCGCGACACTGACCCATCTGAGCCATCTGCCCTACCTCAAAATGGTGACCAGTTGGGTTCTCTTCGTCCTGCTGCTGGTGGTGCTCTTTTACCTCACTCACCATTAATTCCGATGAACAGTCATTGGAAAAAGCCATGACCGCCGCGCCGCCGTTAGCCGATCCCGTTGCGGGCCAGGACTTGCGGCCCGGCGTGGCCTCCATGCCGCGCGTGCGCCCCGGCTGGCGGGTGTTCATTTTCTATTCCTCGTCATTATTGTTGACTGGAGTGATCTCGTGGCTTTTCGCCGATCTGCTCTGGCGCACGGGGTGGTCGCCGTCGAGCACGATTCTGCTGGGCCTGTTCATGGTGCTGGTGTTGCTGATCGCGGTGGGCTGCATGCACGGGGTCTTCGGTTTTGTGCTGCGGCTGACCGGGGACCGGCGCCTGACGCACCTGAAGGATTACCGCGATCAAGACATCCAAGGCGCCAGCACCGCGCTGGTTTTTCCCATTTACAACGAACAAGTTCCGCGCGTCTGCGAGGGACTGCGCGCCACCTACCTCTCTCTGCAACAAACCGGCCAACTGGACCGGTTCGATTTCTACATCCTGAGCGATTCCTCCGATCCAGACAAATGGGTCGAAGAGGAGCGGCGGTGGTTTGCCTTGATCGGCGACCTGGACGCGCTGGGCCGCATTTATTATCGCAGGCGCGTGGTCAACGAAGAGAAAAAGAGCGGCAACATCCGCGATTTTTTGCGCAGTTGGGGCAAGCGCTACCGCTATTTCATTGTGTTTGACGCCGACAGTGTCATGCGCGGCGAAACGTTGGTCGATCTGGTCAAGTTGATGGAGGCGCATCCGCACGTGGGGTTGATTCAAACCATGCCGGCGCTCATCAACGCGGCCTCGTTGTTCGGGCGCATGCAACAATTCGCCAACCGGCTCTACGCGCCGATATTCATCACCGGGCTGAACTTTTGGGCGCAAGGATTCGGCAATTATTGGGGGCACAACGCCATCATCCGCACCGAGCCCTTCATGAGCTATTGCGACCTGCCGCATCTGCCCGGGGCCAAGCCGTTCGGGGGCCACATTCTGAGCCATGATTTCGTGGAGGCGGCGCTCTTGCTCAAAGGCAATTGGGAGGTCTGGATGGCGTACGACCTGGAGGGCAGCTACGAAGAAGCGCCGCAATCGACCATCGAAAATGCGCAGCGCGACCGTCGTTGGTGCCAGGGCAACATGCAGCATGGCATGGTGGTGTGGGCGCGCGGCTTGCGCGGGGGCAGCCGGCTGCATCTGGCTTTGGGGATTCTGGGTTATCTGGCCAGCCCGTTATGGCTGCTTTTTTTGCTCACGTTCATCTGGATGCTTTACTACGAGGCGCACACCGGCTTGTCCAGGATCACGGTGCGCGCCTTGACACCGTTCCTCAAGGTCAGCGCCACCCAACACGCCTTCCTCATCTTTGCCATCTGCATGGTCATGCTCTTTCTTCCCAAAGTTCTGGCGCTGGTGGATTTGGCGCGGGACAGGACGCGCCGGCGGGCCTTTGGCGGCATGATCCACGCGACGTGTGGGGCGGTGGGGGAGACGGCGTTTTCCACCCTGCACGCTCCTTTGCAAATGCTCTGGCACTCGCAATTCGTGGCGGCGTCGCTGCTGCTCTTTGGTGTTCGCTGGGGGCCGCAGCAACGGACCGCCGGCGGCCTGGCGTGGTCCACGGCGGTTCGCCGACATTGGGGGCACTCCGCCATCGGGTTGATTGGGGGCGCGGCGATATGGGGCCTGGACCATCCGGCCTTCTGGTGGTTCGCGCCCGTGCTGGCGGGGATGGTGCTGAGCATTCCCCTGAGCGTGTTGACCAGCCGGGCCGGCCTCGGCGAGCAGGCGCGGCGCCTCGGCCTTTTTGTGACGCCGGAAGAAACCGGGCCCCCGCCAGAGCTGGCCGGCCTGCGCGCGCGCATGGCGGCGTTGGAGGAGTCGGGGCCAGCGGCGCCGTGCCCGGCGGATTCCGGCCTGGCGGACGCGGTGGTGGACCCGTACGTCAACGCCATTCATGTTTCCTTGTTGCGGGAGATAGGGCAAAACCCGGCTTACGCCAAGGCCTTGGCCGATCTGGGCGTGGGCCAGCCGGAAGTCCGCGTCTTATGCGAGAAGTTGCTGGCCGAAGGGCCGGATGGTTTGCAGCCCGCGGAAAAGGTGCTTATCCTCAGCGACGCCGAAGTGCTGGCCTGGTTGCATCGCCAGGCCTGGCTGCGTCCCAGTGGCACGCTGGCCCGCTGGTGGCAGGAGCAAATCCGCCAATACGCGCCGTAGCCTTTGCGGCTCGGACGTGGAGGATTCTTAAATACACACCAGGGAAACCGCTTTGGGCAGACGCACGACCACTGTGCCGGCGATTTTGTCGTGCCAGCCCTGTTTGTCGCGATCCCAACCGATCCAGAAGAAACCCAGAAAGAGCACCGCGGCCGAGAAGAGCGCCGCCAGGCTGCGCACAATGGCCGCCAAAAAGTTCAACGGCTGTCCGTCCACGCGCACGACTTGCAAATTAAGAACGATCCCTCCCACCGTCGTCCCTTTCCAGGCCCACATGCCGGCGAAATAGGCCATCGCCACCAAAGCGAATAATGGACCCACCAGGGCTGAGGCAACCATGATCAACACCATGTCCAGAAAACCAGCGCCCATTCTCTCCCAAAATCCCGCCCTTGGATAGGCCAGCGAGGTCGGCGGGGTCAGCGGCGGCCCCGGCGCGGAAGGCGGAGTTGGCGCGGGAGGCTCGGCGCTGGCAGGCGGAGCTGCCGCGGCGCGAGAGGAGCGCAGGGCCACGAAAATCGCCGTCACTCCCGCCCCCAGCGCCCAACAACTGAAGAGGCAAAACGTCAACCATCCAATCACCGGCACCATATACAAGAGCGTCACGATGACGATGCCGATCAGGAACTCGGCCAGCGGAAGCTGCCCGGCCTTCAGGCCAAAGGCGCCGCCGATCCTGCTCCCGACGTACTCCAGCACCGCCACTTTGCCGATCAAGACCGTGAAAAAAGCTCCCACGACCAGAAAGGGCACCACCACGATGCCCACCACCGTGATGGGCAAAAGCACGCAAAGAATTGGCAACGCCACTTTAGCCAGGATGCCCACCGCAAAGGTGGTGGCGGGACGGGCGGAAATCTGGGCCGCGCAATACTGCACTGGATGCGGAAATAAAACCGCAATCAGGAGGTAAAGTATAAAAAAGAAGCCCGCGATCCACCAGATCCAGCCCACGCCGGGGGCCAGCGGCCGCATTTCCATGACGCACTGCGTAAACCACTGTTGGAGCCAGCGCAGTTGCAGAAATTTGAACGGTCCGCTGCCGGCACCCAGTTCGAATATTTGGCCCTCCACCTCGCCCCCGGTGGCCACTTCGTTGGTGCCACCAACCGTCACCAACTCCCCGTCAATCTTGGCGTGGGGACCGATCTGCGCGTCACCCATGATGACCACCACCTGGCCTCGAACGTGGCTGTCGATGACCCCATTCCCGCCAATGACCACCACGTCGCCGTCCACTTTGCCGTGGATTTTGGCCGAGCCGCCGATGACGACCACGTCGCCGGAGGAATCGGCCTCGTTGAGCTCCACGTCTTTGCCAATGGAAACCCACTGCTCATGGCGCACGCCAGGTTTCGTGGTGTCGAGGTTGGTGGGCGCCTGCGCCCAACTGGCCGACGGACAAAACATCGCCCAGCCCAGCGCCGCCAGCGTCATCAGTCTCGTTGTCATTACAATTTTCATAATAATCTTCTTCCCGGCCTCGCCAATGCGAGACGGACAAACATGGTGCCAAGGCCCGCGCACAGAGCCCACGCCCCCGCCGCCGCCACAAGGCAGGCCAGCATGAAGCCCTTGCCCAGATGTTCCACCGCCAACACAAGCGCGCCCGCCAAGGCGCTGAGGAACTTCCAGAAACTTGTTAGGCCCACCATCGCCGGAGCTAGGTGGCGGGAGGCCCCGGCCAGAAGACCCGGCTCCACCGCATGCCAACCCACCCACGCCACCGCCACCGCCGCGAGGGCAAAGGCCAGGCTCACGATCCGCACCCGCACGGGCCATTTGGTCCAGGATCGCGCGTGCCAGGGCGCCGGCTTTTCCAGCGCGGTCATCGTCCGCTCCAGCAATCCGGGCGGCGCGGTCAAATCCGGCAGTCCGTGCAAGACCCTGCCGATCTCCCTCTCCAATTGTTTGGCCAGCTCCGGATTCATGCGCGCGGCCTCCACTCATTCCTCAATCGCGGCCCCAGCTTCTTGCGCAACGCCGCCCGGGCGCGATGAATATCCGTTTTCACCTTCCCCAGAGAAACACCGAGCTTGACGGCGATGTCCTCGTATCTCATGCCCTCCAAGTGGAAGAGGACCAGCGGCACGCGCTGCGCGTGCGGCAATTGGCGCAGGGCCTCTTCCACCAGCAGGCGGCGCTCGGAGACGGCCATTTGTTCCTCCACGTCGTCCGGCGCGGCGTATTCGATCTCCGTCTCTTCGCCCGCATTGCCGCGATGAAACAACTCGGAAAAAAAACTCCAGCGCGCGCGGTAACGAGTCAGATGGTTGAGGCTCAGGTTGATGGCGACCGTTTTGAGCCAGCCGCCCGCGCGCGGGTCCCCCGCTAGTTCGCCAAATCGCTCGAAGGCTCGCAGAAACACCTCTTGCGAGATGTCCTGGGCTTCGGCGGGGTTGGCCACCAAACGCATGGCGGTGCTAAAAACCATATCTTGGTAATTCCTCAGGAACGTTTCGAATTGTTTCGCGTCTGTCATGGCCGGTTGTCAACCGCCTAGAACGCCGTAGGCTAAGGCAGACGCGCCGCCCCTGGCAAAACCGTTTCACTTTCATCGTCAACGAAATCATCCATTTTCTATTTGATTGCATAACACGGCAAGGGGGAGAATTGTTTCAAAAATTTGGCCCATGAGACTTGGCATCATCAACAGCGCCTTCGCCCAGGCTGGCGTCGATACGGCTTCCGGTTTGCAACACATCGCCCGCATTGGGTTCGATTGCGTCGATATTCACACCGAGGCGGCCGGCCTTTCCAAGAGCGAAATCCGCCTGGTCAGCCGCCTCACGGCCCGGCTCGGCCTGCCGATCATATCGCTGCCGGTGGTGGCGGTGGGAATGATCGATTTCAACCAACCGGTGCGCGAGTTCCACCTGGCCCGCTGCCGTCAATACGTCGATCTAGCCAGGATTTGGGGCGCGAAGAACGTTCTGGTCGTCCTGGGGGAATATATTTGGCAGCGCGAGGTCATCCCGCCCCAAGCGCAATGGGATTGGGGCCTGGAAACCTGCCGGCGTTTGGGCGATTACGCCGACAAACGCGGCATCGACATCGCGCTGGAATTGGAGCCGTTCCGCCTGAGCCTCTTAAACAGCGTCGCCAACATGGTCCGTTTCGTCGATGAGTGCGGGCACGCGCGCGTCCGCGCCAACATCGACATCAGCCACCTGGTGCTCTCCGACGCCAGCCCCGCCGAAGTGAAAAGATTCAAGGGCAAGGCCATTCACGTTCATCTGAGCGATTGCGACGGCAAAGTGCATGGCGATTTGCCGCCCGGCCGCGGCGTCGTCAAATTTGGGCCCTACCTGCAAGCCATCAAGGAACTGAAAATCGACGGCGTCGTCTCCGTCGAGTTGGAATACGTGCCCGACTCCGCCAAAATCGTGGCCTGGGTGGAAGAAGCCTATCGAGAGACATCCAAGCTGATGCAGTTGGCAGGCCTGCGCACGCAGACGGAAGGGCGAGACTCCGTCGAGCCGTAACTCGATTTTGCGGGAAAAAGTCACAGCTCGAGCTGCCCCACCAAGCAACTGTAGCAATCACGGCGCCGTGCTGTTTTGTTTCGCCATGGCCAAGGCGTTTTCTGGCTGATGCAGTGCCGCGACTTGTTGCTGTTTCAAGTGCGACAAGTAGCGATCCAGATCCACATGACCATAGTACCGAAACGTACGGTCCAGGTCGGCGGCGTTCAAATGAAACTCCCGCGCGAGCTTTTGCACGGTATCGAATCGCTGGAAATTTTGATCAATGCACCGCCGGCATCTCTGATAAGTGCCGAATAACAAAATCCTGCCACGTGCTTTTGGTGCGCGGGATTCGGCCACCGCCTCGTGATGGGTATCCAGGGTGTTGACGACGGGCGGCAGGGAGGGGCGAGGGCGCCAGGCGGGTGTCGGGGGATTGTCCTGCCAATCGGCGGACGCGTAATCGGAGAGTTGAACGGTGGCGGACCAGGTCACAGCGAGAAGCGTCGCCGCCGCGGCCGCCGCGATGCATGATATAATTTTCATAGTGTTTGTTCTATTGTGGCGGAGACAAAAGCCGGCCGGCCACACGGCCCAACCTGTTGTTGCCTTTGTCTCTCATCCGCATCAATAGACCACCCCACTGTTAAGTCATGATTCGCAAAAGACGGGAAAATTGTTAAGCCAGAGTTAATTTTAGGTCCCAATGTTAGGTCACAACGCAGATTGTGGATGCCGCCTGCAGGATTCACACGGGACTCGGGAATGAGGATTCTCGCGCCGAGGCGCAGAGCACGCAGAGCGGCTTGTGCCGCAACCAAAGCCTGGCTGAAGGAGGGAGACGACCATGCCAGGGCCGGAAGTGGCAGGGGCATGTTGGGCAGGGGAATAAGACTGAAAACAGTCTGCGAGTTCCTGCCTCAATCATGCCACGCTCTCATTCCTTTTTCTCCCCATTCCGGAAAGCAGTGGCGTCCACCACCCGCAATCCGCGACATTAACCACGTAAAACGTGGCAAGAGGCGGAAACCTGCGCTACGATCAGCGCACGCTCGCCATAAAGTATTTTGAACAGCGGTTCGTCACGGAAGGTTGGCGGCCTTCCAACGCATGGCGCAGCGGATGCGGGTGGCGCCGCTGGGATGGTCGAAAAAGATCCATTCCTCCACTGGTCCCGGTTCCATTTTCCGATATTCCCCGAGCTTGAGGGCCGCCTCCGCGAATCCGTCCGGTTGACGCGCGGTGTTGAGGCCGAACATGTCGGCCTCCTGTTCCTGCATGCGGATGAAGCTGTTGGAGAAAGGAGTCAAAACGAAAAAATAAGTGCTAAAAACAAAGATGGCCAGCGGCACGACGGCCACATCGCCCATCCCACTGATGCCCCACCTCGCGCCAAAAATGGCCAGCAAGCGTTCGCAACACCAACGCAGCACCGCGAACCCCACTACGATCACGATGCCAAAAAACAAGATGTCCTTGAAGACGTGGTTCATCACGTAATGGCCCATCTCATGCCCCATGACCGCTTCGATCTCCGGCAGCGAGGAACGATTGAGCAGATTGTCGTTGAGGGTGATGCGCATGGTCCCCAGGAAGCCGCTCACATTGGCGCTCACGCGCTTGGTCTGTTTGGAGGCGTCCATGACATAAACTTTGTCCGCCGCGATGCCGTTGGCGCGAGCGAGGCGCAAAATGGGGTCCAGGACTTTCGGATCCTCCAGCAGGGTGTATTTATTGAAAAGCGGCGCGATGAAAACCGGTGAGATGACAACCACAATAATCAGGAACCCCAGTGTGACCACGGC
>Ga0302324_100027582_pt1 | contig 10813 bp, 6 predicted proteins | sample Palsa_T0_1_FD_201949 | JGI IMG/M metagenome (GOLD analysis project Ga0302324, IMG submission 201949) | Peat permafrost microbial communities from Stordalen Mire near Abisko, Sweden - Palsa_T0_1 | ecosystem: Environmental > Terrestrial > Soil > Palsa > Peat permafrost | place: Sweden: Abisko...
CCGTGACCGCCGTGGGAATCAACCCGTCCACTTTGGCCAGCGTGAAGAGATCCAGAACGCGTGACCCGGCCCCCGCGGCAATCAACCGGACGCCCTTACTCTTGCAGCGGACGAAATGCTGGACGATCATACCCAGGCCGGCGGAATCCATGTAAGGAACATCGGTTAAGTCGAGAATGTTCAAGGCGGGCGGCCCATCGTCCCCGGTGGATTGAAAATCGAGCAGGTTTCTGAGCGCGAACGGTGTTAGCGAACCGTACATGTCGCCCGCGGTAAAGGGTCCGTGAAAACGAAAGATCACCGTGGCTGAAGTTTTGCCCTCACTTCGTTCGATGGTGAATGGAGAACCCTTCCAGATCTGGCCCTGAACCGTTGGCATCGTGCAGTCAGTCTCTATCTCGCCTTGGGGGCGTCGCCCAACTTGGCATGATTTATGAGGTTGCAAGCATTCTACAGGCCTTGATATCGAATCGTCGCCATGCAGGACGGAAATCTCTGCGGCGAAGATGAGCGAGTGAGTCTAGTTTTTGTTCACCTCACTCAAGCGGCTAAAGAAGGTCGCATCGTCTCCGGCGTTCATCTCGACCCAATCCTCGTCGGTCATGCCACTGCGCCATTTCAGGAACGGAAACGCATCTGGGCCTACGGGGTGACGCAGCTGCCAGGATCCGCTTTCCGCGACCTCGAGTATCTTTGCGGCCACCAGCGACGGAGACACGGGAGTCTTTGCTGCGTTCGCATAGAGAGCGACGAAACGCTCGCTCTGGCGGTATTGCGATTCGGCGGCGGGGTGCTCGATTCGGGTTGCCATCGAGGTGTCGATGATGCCGGGCTCAACGCTGGCGACGCGGACGTTGAAGGTCCTCATCTCACCGGCCAGGCCCTCGGTCAGCGCCTCGAGCGCCCACTTTGAAGCGCAGTAGGAAGTGAGCGGCGGGCAGCAGAGGCGCCCGGCGACCGAACTTACGTTGATGATACAGCCGCTCCGCTGTCGGCGCAGGTGAGGAAGCAACGCCTGAATGCAACGAAGGGGGCCGAAATAGTTGGTCTCCATGACGGCGCGAAAGGCAGTCAGTGGAAGTTCCTCGACGGAGCCGACCGCCTCTACACCGGCGTTATTGACCAGCACATCGATCGATCCATTGCCCTTGAGGATTGCTGCAATGGCCTCGTTTACGGACTGATCCGAATCGACGTCCATCTTGGAAATCGTGACCGGCAGATTTTCCCATGCGGCGGTCTCCGCCAAGAGAGGGGATTGCGATGGGTTGCGCATCGTGGCGTAGACCTTGTGGCCGGCGCGGCCGAAGGCCAGTGCCGTTTCAAAACCGATTCCCTTGCTGGTTCCTGTGATGAGTACCGATGCCATTTCTCGACTCTGCCTTCCGGCTTATACCGCGGGACTTTTCGAAACATCTTACCAACAACCTCGCCCATTAGCGGCACCGCCAACCCGGCGCTAGCACTGCCAACCTGGCGGTATGCGAATATTGAGACTCGGTCTAAGGACTCCCGGTGAGCAGCTATGAACCCGCACCGCTCCAACTCGTTACCCGTCAATCATGGTATCCGTGGCTGGTGGTTGGGCTCACCTGCATCGGTGGGTTCATGGGGCAGCTTGACGCCAGCATAGTTCAGCTGGCGTTGCCAACCTTCGAACGGCAATTCGACGCGAATCTGGACGCAGTCAGTTGGGTTGCCATCGCCTATTTGCTGGCCTTCGCCGCAACACTTCCCATCTTCGCTCGTCTGTCAGAGACGAAGGGTCGCAAGCTTTTCTATCTCGCCGGCTATGCCATTTTTACTCTCGCTTCCGGCTGGTGCGGGATGGTCGACGATCTGCGTTTGCTGATCGTGTTCCGAGCTATCCAAGGCATCGGTGGCGCGATGTTGGGGGCAAACAGCATCACCATCATGGTGAGAGCCGCGGGCCCGCTCAGGCGCGGGCGCGCCATGGGACTAATCGCCGCGGCCCAGGCAGTAGGGGTCAGCGCCGGCCCGGTGATCGGCGGTCTGCTCCTGGAAAATTTTGGCTGGCGGTGGATATTTTTCGTCTCGGTTCCTTTCGGGCTGGCAGGCGTCATTCTCGGGTGGCTGGCGTTGCCGCAAACGCCGAAGCCCGCTTCAACCAAGCGGTTTGATTGGTGGGGTGCATTTTTGCTAACCCCCGGGTTGACCTCCGTCGTTCTGATGCTCAATGAAGTGCAGGCCTGGGGGCTGAGATCCGCCGCGATGCTTAGCGCAGCGCTGGTGGCCGCGGTCTTCATCCCGCTGTTCCTCTGGCGGGAGTGGCGACAGGCCGAGCCCTTGGTCGATCTTCATCTCTTTCTCTCTTCCGCGTTTTCGGGCGGCCTGGCGGCGGTCAACCTGTCCTACGCACTCCTCTATTCGATGTTTTTTCTCATGTCCTTCCTCTTCATTCATGGTTTAAACGAGTCGCCGATTGTGGCCGGGATACATCTTGCCGTTATCCCCATCGCCCTTGGCCTGGTAGCGCCAATCAGCGGCGGCATCTACCGACGAGTGGGGGCGAGGACGATGACCACATCCGCCATGGGGTTGTGTCTTGGGGCGCTCGTGCTCTTGTCGCGAAGTTTGGCAGATCGGACGGCAAGCGATTTTGGTGTCATGGGTGCGCTCATGCTCTTCGGCGCCGGGCTGGGCATGTTCATAGCGCCGAACAACAGCGCGACCATGGCCGCCGCTCCCGAAAAGCTAACCGGCGAGGCGGGCGGCATGCTGAATCTGATGCGAGTCCTGGGTTGCACGATTGGCATCGCGGCCGCTTCGGCTGTATTTTCATGGCGTCTCTATGTTTTGACGGGGCACGGCAACAGGACCACAGACGCGCCGGCACAAGCGATATTGGTGGCCGCCGTAGAAGTGCTATGGGTCCTCGGTGGCTTTGCCGTCGCGGCGGGGAGCTGTGCTCTCTTGCGAGACTCCGTCACCCGCCGTGCTTAGAGAGGGTTCGTTGATACCCAGGTGCTCGGGGCATGCAGCAGGATTCTGGCGGGCCTGGACGGAGTGGAATTGGATGAGCGGATTCGCCAAGTTTGTCTCAGTTCGCGACGCCTTTTAGCCCGAGCGCTCTTACGATTTCAGGGTCGGGGGTGGCAACTCCGTCTTTCTTGGTGACGATGCCGAAGTTGGTCTGATAGTCCCACATCGCCCAGCCGATGTTGTTCTTCTCGAGGGCGACGCGCATGTCATGCAGCCATTGAGCTCGCATCTGCGGAGGAGCATAGCTGCGCAGGACGCCGAATTCGCCACAGTAGATGGGTAGGTTGTGGAGCTTGCCCCATTGAGCGGCATACTCGACTGAGCCCTCAATCCGCGCGTCGTTCCATTGGTTGAATCCGTATTGTTTCAACCAATACTGGGAGGCCAGGTCAGGCTCCTGGTCGAGTTTGGGAGTGATGTTGTCGGGAGTAGAAGGATAAGGAATGCCGCGTAGAGGCTGGATTTGAACCCCGGTCCAGGTGGCTCCCTGATGGGTGAACGGCATCGGCTCGTAGTCGTGGAAGGTGTAGATGACGTTGTCGAGGGCGATGGGCTGCAGTGCGAGCAGGTCGTCGAGTCCTGACCAGTGGGCGCCGCAGGCGATGATGGTGTGATAGGGCGCTGCGGCGCGAATGGCGGCGGCGACGGTGCTCTCGATTCCCCGCCAGCGATAGGGGTCCTCCTGCTCGGGCTCATTCATGATTTCGAAATACACAGATTCGGGATCGCTGCCGGCGAAGTGCGTGGCCAGCGCGCGCCATAGCGAGGTGAACTGGGCCACCGAGGCACCGCCCTGATTCAGGGGGGCCTTGTATTTGCTCTCGGGATGAAGATCGATGATGACTGCGAGGTGATTGTCGACCATGGTCTTCACCACGCGATCCAGCTCGGTCATGTAGGGAGTGGTGCTGCCCTGAGTCTTCTGCCATTCGGCGATTGGGTCCTCATCGATGCTCAGCCGAACGTGGTCGAAGCCGAGTTTCGCCATGAGCGCAATGTCGTCGGCGGTGATGAAGCTTCTGAGGTAGTCGACGGAGTATCCGCCGGAGTGCTGCGCGAACCAGATGGCGGCGTTGATGCCGTGGCTGAGATGTTTGGCGCGGGAGAAGGCGATGCCGGTGTCGGGCGGCTGCGCCAAGCCGGCGGCGGGAACCAGGGACAAGGCTGGGGTCAAGAGCAGGGCCAAGAGATTCTTGAGGAGTGAATTTCGCACCATATTAGCCTCTGGGGATTTTCCGGGAGTTCGGCCGGGGATGGGAAGGTTTGCTGAATCCTGGGGTTGTACTACAAAATAAGATAGCTGCAAGCGGCGATGCAGGTTGGTCCATGGTTTTATGATAGCGTTATCATTCAGCATTTGCATCGCGGGGAAAGTTCCCGTGCGAGCGCCGGCGGGAGGAATTCCTGAAGACCATGAAGCGGGACCCAACGATGTCCGACGTGGCCAAGCTTGCCGGGGTGGGCACGATGACGGTGTCCCGGCTGCTGAGCGGCTCGGTGACCGTCTCGGCTGCCACCGCGAAGCGAATTCACAAAGCCATTGAGCGATTGAACTATCAGCCGAACGAGGTAGCGCGGGCGCTGCGCGGACACAAGACCAGAACCATCGGGGTAATCATTCCCTACCTTTACGATACCTTCTTTGCGTACTGCGCTCACGCGATCGAAAAGGCGGCCAAGGAACACGAATATTCGGTAATTGTCACCACATCGATGGAAGACCCGGAGATTGAATACCGCGCTGCCGCGGAGATGCTGCGCCGCCACGTTGAAGGGATGGTGATTATTCCCGCGCCGCACAAGAAGTCGTACCTGGAACGGCCGGAATTTCGCAGTGCGCGAGTCGTATTGCTGGACCGGCCTTCGCCGCTTGCCCGCTTCGATTCAGTCCTCGTCGACAACAAATGCGGGGCGATGCTGGCCGTGGACCACTTAATCGATCATGGCCATCAGCGCATTGTTTGCGCGGGCCTGTCGAAAGAGCTTTACACCTTGAAGATGCGCTATGAGGGATACCGGCAGAGCCTGAGCAATGCACGGCTGAGACCCGAGCCGTATCTGGATTGTAGCGCCCAGGATTCGATCATCCCAGCGCTGGTGAAGCTTCTGGACCGGCGCCAGCCGCCCACCGCGTTTTTCTGTGCCAACAACCTGACGATGCGATACATGTTGCTGGCGCTGAATGAACTCGGGGTGACAATACCGAACGACGTGGCGGTTACGGGCTTCGACGACTTTGAATTGGCGGAGATATTGAATCCCACGCTCACGGTCGTGCGACAGCCGTGTGATGAGATGGGCCGGGTCGCGGCGACGGTGTTATTCAACCGGTTGGAAGCAGAGGAATTTCCGGACGTCGGGGAACAGACGGTGCTTCCCGTTGAGCTTGTGGTGCGGCGCTCTTGCGGTTGCAAGCCCAGGAAGTCGAGGAATGATGCGGCCTCGTTTGTCGTGGCCGGCGACGCGTTTGAGAGGGTCGCCACCACCGGGCTATGTTGACCCTAACCTTTAGAAATGCAGCCAGCCTACCTCACTGATTGCGGGCTGATGGGTGCTGCCTGACGCCGCAGGTAATTGAATCGATAGCTCTGGCTGGGCTGGCCGGATTCGAAGCGGTCATTCCACCAGAGTTGATAGTCGAGCGCCGAGTCGCTGGCGGGAAAATGCTCGGTTGCCGAATAAGGGTAGCCGCTCATTGCGTGGAACGGCATGGCGGCCACGGTGAACGGCATCGCCTCATAGTAGTCCATGTCTTTGACAAATCCATTGGCATAGAAGAAATAGTCGCGCTTCCATCCGGCGGGCAGAGGAGGCAGCGTGCGGGCGTCGAACTCGATATCGATATCTTCGCCGCTTCCGAAGATGACGAAAGTATCGTCCACCGCGGTCAGCAACGAAGTGACATCCCCATAGTGGGTGTAGGGACCGCGCTGGCGAACGAACGGTCCGGTGGCGCTGGCCTCATCGTAGCGGTAGGTGAGGTCGCCTGGGGTAGCGCCGTCGATCTGGCGAGGGTAGCCACGGAAGCCGAGTGATGCCGCAGCCAGCGGGACTTCAATCTCTTTGGCGAGGTCGGGATGCTCAGCCTCGTTGGAGATCAGGATCTGGTCCCAATAGATCTGGAGATTGGTGGTGATGCGGATGCGGCTGGCTCCCGGAGGCATCCTCCCGGTGAGGTCGGTGACGATGGTGCGCGGCAGGCCAGCCGGGAAGCCCATGTCATCGACGATCTTCTTCCAGCGGCCATCGGGCAGTTGAGCCTCGACGTAAGGCGAGATGGGAGAGAGGCCTGCCTGCCACGCAGAATAGAGAGAAGTGGCGCTGAAGTATTCAATGAAGCCGTGCATCAGCAGGCGCAGCGGTTTGTCGGTCGACCATGGCCCAAGGTCGAGAGTCAGGGTGTGGGTGTCGGCAAATCCGGCATAGGGAAGATTGGTGAAGTCGCGGACGTACTGATGGTCGAGCCGGGTGACGGTGTCGAGCACGTCCTTGCCGTGATTGTCCCAGGCTCCCAAGACGGGATGGCTTTCCTGGGTGAAGATGGTCTTCTTCTCGGCGAAGGGCGGGTCGTTCTTAAAGCGTTCGTTGGGGAAGACTTCGGTGTTGGCGGGATGATCGATCGCAACCAGCCGCACTTGATCGACGAAGTTGACTTCCTCCATGGGTTCGCCCAGCCGGAGGCTCAGGAAGCCAGCCTTCGGCTTGAGTTCGGCGCCGTCGACTTTAACCCATTCGTCGGGATCGGGAATGTTGTGGGCGTAGGGCGAGACCCAATGGCCAATGACGGCGGCGCCGATGGTGTCGGTGATGAACTCGTATTTCTCGCCGTTCCAGGCGAAGACGACCGGGCAGGAGCTTCCCCGGCGGTCGAGTTCTTTGATGTCAGCCTGACCTCTGGCGGCGATATTCAGCTCATCCTGGGGAACGCCAGTGGGCCATAGCAGGCGCACGATAACCGGCTGATCCCAATCGCCGAGTCCGGCCAGAATGTTGCCGGGGCCCTGGCCAAGGTATCCGCTGGCGCCGGGGACTTCCCATTTTTGCCAGAGGCCGCCGGCGAAGACTTCGACCTTGGCGCCGATAGCTGTCTTATTGTCCGCATTCCCTTGAAGATTGATCGCGATCGAGCGGTTGCGGTTGCCGCCATCATTCCGCAGCAGGATTGGCAGGCTGTCGAGGGTGGAGACCAGGAGGTCGGCGTCGCCGTCGCCGTCGGCATCGAGGGCAACAACGGCGCGGGCGCCGCCGGGCAGCGGCTTATCCAGGCCGAGGGCCGCAGTGACCTCTTCGAAAGAGCCATTGCCCTTATTCCTGAGCACGCGGACTTGTTCCGCTTGCGGTGTCTGGACGATTGCAGCCAGGTCGATCCAGCCGTCGTTGTCGACGTCGATGGGTGTGACTCCCCAAGCTTGTTTCGCGTCGGAGATGGGCAGAGGGACGCGTTCGAATCGCTTGCCATCGATGTTCTTCCACAAAGTGAGGCCAGGCGCGCCAGCGTGGGTGACGGCGATGTCCATCCAGCCGTCTTTATTGAAGTCGAGCACCGTGAGTCCGACGGCCGGTGGCAGGTCTCCGGGGGGATAAAGCGGCTGGGTGAGGAATTTACCTTCGCGCGGATTGAAGTAGAGGGTGACGCCCTGATCGCCAGCCACGGCGAAATCGACGGCGCGGTCGTTGTTCAGATCAGAGAGCACCGCCGAAACGGTGTGGCCAGAGCCGGCGAGCGCGGTGGGGGTGGTCCATTCGGTGAAGGTCTGGTTGCCATTGTTTCTCCACAGGACGTTCGAGGTTGCCGACGGGCTGCCGTCGCGGGGAGAGCCGGTGACGAAAAGATCGACGTCGCCATCGTGGTCGAAGTCGGTGAAGGTGAGGCCCACGGGGTTGTTGAGCTGGGTGATGCCGTATTTTTCAGTGACGTCGGTGAAGGTATGGTCGCCGGTATTCCGGTAGAGGATGATGCGATCACTCATGGCGATCGCCAGGTCGGGATGAGTGTCATTGTCGAAGTCGCCGACGGCGCAGGCCACCGCGTGCCCTGTGGTCGAAATACCAAGCTTTTTGGCAGAAGCGAGTTCGAAGCTTCCATCCGCGGTGTGGTGGTAGTAAGTGATGGCGTTGTCTTCTCCCCTACTCGCTCCGAGGACGATTAGATCGGGCTTGCCATGCCCTTCGAGGTCGATCAGACACATCCCGCCGCCGGGTTCCGGAGGGGTTGCGGAGGACGCGGGGCCGGACTTGTCCAGGGCGATGTTGGTGAAGGTGATGGGGACCATGGGACCGACTGGCGGGGACGCCGACTTGATCTCCTGTGCGAGCGAGTAGGCGCCCTGGTCGCCATAGGTGGGAGCCATGACCGGGCCAAGTTTTTCATGGGTGATGTGTTCAAAGCGGGCCAGATGGAGGCGAGCTTCCCCCGGATTGCCGCTGCGCTGGAGGGCGCGGGCCAGTCCGAACTCGGCGGAGGGATGCATCGGGTTCAGCCGGATGGCTTCGCGGTATTCATCGCCGGCTTTGGTGTAGTCCTGCTTCTCGAGGTAGCAGGAACCGAGGAAATAATGGGCGTCGGCGGAAGATGGGTCGAGCTTGACGACCTGTTGAAAGGCGCTGATACTGCCCTCGCAGTTGCTCTGGGCGCGCTCGAGCAGGCCGAGGTTGTACCAGACTCGGGGGTTGCCGGGGTCGATTTTGGCGGAGCGATCGAGTTCGATTTTCGAATCGGGCAAACGCTGCAGTACCAGCAGCGCGATCCCCGCATTCAAATGTGGAACGGCGAGTGAGGGGTCCGCGGCGATGGCCAGTTTGAACTGGGCGAGCGCGTCTTCGCTTCGTTGCTGATTGAGGTAGGCGACGCCAAGGTTGTTGGGGCGGATGGCGTTGTTCAGCTTAGCCGGGGCGTCGGTGGCGTCTGCCGAGGGGTTGGCGATCAGCAAGCAGAGGGTGATGGCGACGGCGGCAAGATGAAGCCTGGAAAGCGAAGGTTTCAAGTTGTGGAGGGAAAGGAACCCAGACCTGAATGCGGCCCGGAAATGCTGCCGGAATCTATGCACTGCCATCCCTCACCAAACATTCTTTCATCCCGCTGACAGGTTGCGCGGATTTCGTGCCGCCGACGTCAACAGAAGAGTTAGGTTGCCGATGGCCAGCTCTCACCCTGTTACTGTAAATGTCGGGCAACCGTGGTCACAAGCGAGGCGGAGCCGGGCTGGAGAAGAGCTTTTGAGTGAACTAACAATTAAGCCGGCTTTGGAACTGCTGGGGATGTTGCGCAGCGGGGCGATTTCAGCGCTCGAACTGACACGAGAACACATCCGGGAAATCGAACGACTGGATCCGTGCCTGCATGCCTTCGCGCATTTCGATCCGGAGCGGGCCATCCGCAGTGCTCAGCAAGCAGACCGGCAGCGGTCGACTGGCGACCGGCCTTTGCTGGGGCTGCCGATGACCGTCAAGTCGTCCATCTCCACCAAGGGTTATCGCTGCGAGATCGGGAGCGTATTGAATCGCGGCTTCGTAGCGAACGTGGACGCGGTAGTTGTCGAGCGCATGAAGTCGGCGGGCGCGGTGATCCTGGGGACGACGAATTGTCCGGAATTTCTGATGGCCTATGAGACCGACAATTTGTTGCACGGCAAGGCGGCCAATCCCTGGAGTTTGTCCCACTCGGCGGGCGGCTCGAGCGGTGGCGAGGCGGCGGCGATCGCAGCGGGGCTCTCGGCCGGGGGCATCGGCAGCGACAGCGGCGGGTCAGTGCGGGTGCCGGCCCACTTTACAGGAATCTGTGCGCTCAAGCCTACGCCGGGACGATTGCCGGGAAAAGGGCATCTGCCTGCGTGCGCGGGGCCGTTTTCGATGCTGGGATCGGTGGGCCCGATGGCGCGGACGATGCGCGATGTAGCGCTGTTGTTTGCAACCCTCTCCGGCAGCGATGCGATCGATCCAGTGGGCGCTCCGGTGGCGCTGCGAACGGTGGCGGAGGCGGAGTTGCGTTCCAAACCTATCGCCGTGCTGGAAGAGGATGGGCTGATTCCAGTAACCGCCGATACGCGCCAGGCTGTGAGGTCGGCAACGGAGGCGCTCAGGGCGTGTGGATTCGAAGTGCGGCCCTTTCAGTCGAACTATCTGGAAGCGGCGCGGCGGCTCTGGTGGACGTTCTTCATTCGTTGCGGACGGATGCTGTTGGAGCCGCTGATCCATGAGCGGGAAGCAAAGCTCAGCCCTACATTTCGATACTTTCTCAAGGTTGCCCGCAGTGAGTCGTTGCTGACCGGACAGGAATTGTTGGAGGCGTGGACGCGATGCGACGAGATCCGATCCCTGTTACTGGAGGAGCTAGCGCCTTATTCGGTGCTGCTTACCCCGGTGTGCAGCGTGCCTTCATTTCGGCATGGCGAGCGCGAATGGACGATCGATGGGCAACGAGTAGAGTATTTCAGCGCGATGCGCTACACGCAATGGTTCAACTTACTCAGCGCGCCCGCGGCGGTGGTTCCGGTTGGCAGATCGACCGATAGCCTTCCGATCGGCGTGCAGGTGGCGGGCCGGCCTTACCATGATGAGGTTGTCTTGAGCGTCGCGGCGATGCTCGATCAAGAGTTTGGGTACTCCTCGCCCCCGATGGCGGTTGCTTAGGTTGAGCGGGCCTAGGATGAACAACCATTGGGTAGAAATCGACTGGACGGAGTTTTTGGGACGGCCGCGCATCGAGCTGGACCCAGGTCTTGCAAAGTCGGTGGTCGCGGGAAGGAGGGTGCTGATTACAGGCGCGGGCGGCTCGATTGGCTCGGGTTTAGCTCGCGCGGTGGTTGCCGGC
>Ga0302324_100027583_pt1 | contig 10813 bp, 12 predicted proteins | sample Palsa_T0_1_FD_201949 | JGI IMG/M metagenome (GOLD analysis project Ga0302324, IMG submission 201949) | Peat permafrost microbial communities from Stordalen Mire near Abisko, Sweden - Palsa_T0_1 | ecosystem: Environmental > Terrestrial > Soil > Palsa > Peat permafrost | place: Sweden: Abisko...
GCCCGCAACTCCGTGAGCCGCAACGGACCGATCCGAATCCGGATCAGCCGCTCCACCTCGTAGCCCACCTTGTAGAGCATCTGGCGTATCTGCCGCTTCAGGCCCTGGCGCAGCACGATCCGCAGTTGCATTGGCGACAATTGACGCACCGATTCCGCCCTGGCCCGCCCCCCTTCGATGCTCACCCCGCGCAACAGCTTCGGCGTATCCACGGCGCCGTTATAGGGGCGATCCAGCAGCACCTCGTACTCCTTCTCGATCTTGTACCGCGGGTGCGTCAGGTGCAGCCCCAGGTCCCCGTCATTGGTCAAAATCAGAAGCCCCTCGCTGTCCCGGTCCAGCCGGCCCACGTGGAAGAGGCGCGGCCATTTCGCCGGCAGCAGCTCAAAGATGGTGCGCCTGTCATGGGTATCGGCCGCCGTGCACAGATAGCCGCGCGGCTTGTGCAGCAGGATGTAAAGGTGCTTCTCCGGCAGGATCCTGCGGCTCCCCACTTTGACGAAATCCTCCTCGCTCACCTCCGTGGCCAGATTCTGACATACTTGTCCGTTGATCGTCACATCGCCCGCCAGAATCAATTCCTCGCAACTCCGGCGCGAGCCCAGCCCGGAGGCCGCAAGAAAACGGTTGATACGCATTGGCGAGAAGGGCTGAAAAATTCGAATTTCGAATTTCTCATCCATCACAATGGTCGCTCCGGCGGCGCACGCCAGCCATTTATTCTGCTTCGAATTTCCCTTTGCCGAATATCCGGAAGTTTGTTATTTTTCACAAAGTTTTCCAAGTGTCCCGTCAACCCATCCCCCGGAAAACGGTTTACCGTCTTTCCCTCTACTATCGGAGCCTCCAGCGCCTCAAGGGCAACCAGATAGCAACCGTCTCTTCCGCCGCGCTCGCAAAGGCGGCCGGCGTCAAGCCGACACAATTGCGCAAGGACCTCACCTACTTCGGCCAATTCGGCACACGCGGCCTCGGCTACGACGTCGAGGCCCTGAGCGACAAGCTCACCGAGGCGCTCGGCACCGCCCGCCTCCAGCCGGTCATCCTCGTCGGCGTCGGCAACCTGGGCGTTGCGCTGCTCCATTACGTCGGCTTCGCCAAGGAGGGGTTCGAGATCGTCGCCGCCTTCGACTCCGATCCCGCCCTCAAGCGCTCCTCCGAATTGCGCGTTCCGTTGCTCAATATGATTGCCTTGCGTGACTTTATTGCCGAGCGCGGCGTGAAAATGGCCATCCTCGCCGTCCCCGCCACCGCCGCCCAGGAGGTCGTCAATGAAATCGTCCACGCCGGCATCATGGGCATCCTCAATTTCTCCCCCACCCTGCTCCAGGTCCCCGACGGCGTCGTGGTCAACAACGTCGATCTCGCCCTCGAACTGGAAAATCTGAGCTATTTTATCCGATGACGCCCGCCGGGGCGCTGCATCCGGTTGACGCGCCGGAGTTCAATCTCGCCGTCACCCTTGCCTCTGGCCAGGTCTTCCATTGGCTGCCGCAGGGCGCCGGATACGCGGGAGTCATCGGCGCGACCCCGGCTTACGTCGAGCAGCGCGGAGATCGCCTCTTTACCACCGCGGACCCGGTGCTCGTGGCCCGCTATTTCGCCCTCGATCATCCCCTTCCGGAGATCTACCGCACCTTCCCTGCCGACCCCGTAATGGCGGCTGCCCTCGATTTGTGCCGCGGCATGCGGATCATCCGCCAGCCCGCTTGGGAATGCCTCGCGACCTTCATCACCTCCTCGATGAAACAGGTCACCCACATCGCGCAAATCTCCCACACCCTGCGCGTTCGCTATGGTCCGCCCGTCGCGCGCGGCGGCCCCTTCGCCTACCCCGGCCCCGCCCGTCTGGCCGCCTTGACCGAAGAGGACCTGCGCGCGTGCGCCCTCGGCTACCGCGCGCGGAATCTCCTCAAGACCGCCCGCATGATCGCGGCCGGCGAGGTGGACCTGGATGCCATCCGCTCCATGCCCGACGACCTGGCCGGCGCCGAACTCTGCCGCCTGGCGGGCGTGGGCGAGAAAGTCGCCAATTGCGTCCTGCTCTTCGCCTACGAGCGGGTCCGCGCCTTTCCCATCGATGTCTGGATCGAGCGCGTCCTGCGGGAGCATTATTTCAAAGGCAGGCGCAAGGTCACCGCCGGCAAACTGCGCGACTTCAGCCGAAGCCATTTCGGCGAATTCGGCGGCTACGCCCAGCAGTATCTCTTCCACCACGCCCGCTCCGCGAGGCGGAAAGTATGAATTATGAAGTATGAATTATGAAGGGCAGAGAGAGCGTGGCTGCCGAATTCTGGATTTCATAATTCATACTTCATAATTCATACTTTCCCCATCCTTTCCCCATGATCGACGTCGTCCTCTCTCCGCCCGAAATCGATCTCCTCCCACGCCGCGACCTCGCGGGCTCGGTGGCCATCGTCTTCGATGTCCTGCGAGCCACCTCCACCATGATCACCGCCCTCGCCCACGATGCCGCCGGCATTTGGCCCGTCCGCAGCATCGAGGAAGCTTGGGCGCTCAAGGAAAAACGTCCCGACGCCCTCCTCGGCGGCGAGCGCCACGGCGACCGAATCGAAGGCTTCGACCTCGGCAATTCCCCGCTCGAATACGCAGGGAACGTCCGTGGCCGGGAAATCATCAGCACCACCACCAACGGCACCATCGCCCTGCGCGCCGTCGAGCACGCCTCATCCGTCCTCGCCGCCTCCCTCTTGAATAACGGCGCCGTGGCCCTGCATCTCAGCGCCCAGCCTCTCCGCGAAATCCTCCTCGTTTGCGCCGGCACCTTTCGCGAAGCCGCCCTCGAGGATATCCTCGCCGCCGGCATGCTCATCTCGCTCCTGCCCGGCCACATCCTCTCCGACGCCGCGGAACTCGCCCTGGCCCTCTATCGTCACGAAGAACATGACCTCCCCGCAGCCCTCCGCCGCGCCAAAAACGGCCGCGCCCTCCTGGCAAAAGGCCGTGAGGCCGAAGTCGATTGGTGCGCCCGCCCCTCAATCTACCCCATCCTCGCCGAGATGACCCGCGAAGGTGTCATCCGCTCCGTCCGCTAACCCTGTTGGCGCACCGTTAGTCACCCGATGAGCAACCCGTTGAAACTTGCGGGGAGCGATGGAATGACCTATCTCTTCTGAATGGAGATTGGGCAATTCATCGTCAAAACGCCTGGCACCTGTGGCGGACGGGCGCGCGTTGCGGCACGGCGGATTCCCGTCAGTTCGGTGTATCGCTGGTTCCTGAGCGGGTACGGGCCAGAGGATATTTTGGAGAAATATGAAGGAGCGACGTTGGCGGAGATCTACGCGGCCATCACCTACGCGCTGGCGAACCGCGATGAGATCGGAGCGGAGATCGAGCAGGAAGACCGGCTGGCGGCCGAATCGCGCGGACATGATCAGCAAAGGCCGGCAGTGTCTGCGTGAGCCTCCTGCGCTATCACCTCGACGAAGATTGCCAGTCCGCCGCGCTCGCAGCCGCACTTCGCCAGCATGGCCTCGAAGTGGTGACGACGAACGAGGCGAACATCGCCGGCATAGACGACGACGCGCAACTGGAGCACGCTGCCAGGCAACGCACGGCGATTGTGACGAACAATATCTGCGACTACACGGTGTTACACACTCGCTGGCTCGCTCAAGGTCGGTCACATGCGGGCATCGTTCTCTTTCCCCAGCAAGAATACTCCATTGGTGAAGTCGTCCGTCGGCTCTCACACCTCCACCGCACGCTCAGCGCCGAGGAGATGCAAGGTCGGCTCGAGTGGTTGAGTTCGTGGGGCGCACGCTGACGCGGCTGCAGCGTGGACCGGACTACCTGGCTCGATCTCTTGAGCGTGTGGTATTCAAACTCTACGAAACGCCGCCAGTTCGCCCGCCTGCCCCCCCTCAATCCACGATCACCCGCGCGCTCATCTCCGATCTCGGCCGCCAATCGTTCAGCGACGTCAGGCCGTAATGATGGCACAGGTACAGCACCACGTTCGCGACAAACAGGAACGCTATCGCCAACAGCACCAGCGCCTCCCTGCGCTCATCCACCCTGTCCTTCGCCTGCGTCGCTCCCATCCCCTGGCGCCGTTTGTTAAAAAACCGGTCGATTCCTGATTTTCGCTCTGACTTCATGGTTTGAGGGCGGTTCGTTTGCTTCGCGGTACATCGACGCCAAATAGGTGACACTTATTCGAAGAAAAAAGTTACGTTTGAATGGCGAATCGAAAATTTCCGGGGATATTGATGGGTGGCGATGGCGCCGCGCCATGCACGGTTTGGCAGACTCTTAGCGGAGTCCGTTTGATGCCCGGCGCCGACTGAAAACAAATTCCAAATGAATTCGCTCCAATTCCCAAGGTGCGCCGTTGCGATGGCCGCCGCTTGCATTGTCCTTGCCGGTTGCGCATCGTCCAGCGATGAAGCCTCCGACTCGCAGAACGTCCGGCCTTCCACCACTTTGGTTCCCCCCTCCTCCGGGGAATCCCCATCCTCACCCACAGCCGGCTCCGCCAACGGCGATCCTCATGCATTCTCCCAGTAAAAAAAACCTGCCAAAAGGCGGATCACTGAGCCTCGCCGTGCTCGCCCTCCTGCTCCTCACTCCTGTCGCTTTCCTGACCGGCTGCACCATGACCCCGGAGGACAAAGCCTTCTACGGCCGCGGCTGGATCAATCCCGATGAACTCGACCAGGACCAACCCCCGCCGCGCGAGTTCACCGATCCCACCTCCATCCAGCCGCATATGATGGGGCCCGGAGAGTATTGAGCCGGGTCCGAGCCTCTCGCTCGGATTAAAATACATCCGGCGGCGATGCCGGCGGCGATCTTGACACTGGGTTAGGGTTCCCCCGGTGTTGGGCTTTCGCCCGCACCGGGGGCTTTTTTTCTCGGGAGCTTTTTTTAAAGCAGCGCTTTCGCGCATACGGGCACGAAACATGCATTCCAATTACGCAGGGCCATAGGGAGGCTGCTCTTCCTGCAGTTGTCATGCGGAGGAGCAGCCACTCCGGCAGAAAAATCCACGGCATCCGCGGGACAAATCCGTGCGTATCTTTGAAGAATATACCGGCCCCGCTCCCTTTTTTGCACACGAACGCTTGCAAACCCAAAGGGGGGCGAGTATAAGCGTTTCTACGTATCTTGAAATCGCTCTTGAATTCTCCCGACTTTGAGACCCTGGCCTCGTTCCGCTACCAAGTGCGGAGATTTCTGCGTTTCAGCAAAGACCTCCTCAGTTCCGAGGACCTGACCCCGGACCAGTATCAGGCGCTCCTGGCCATTCGCGCTTCCTCCTCCAAGGGGAGCCTCTCCATCCGCGACCTCGCCGAGCAATTGCAAGTCCGCCACCACAGCACCGTCGGCATCGTCGATCAATTGGTCCTCCGCGCCGCGGTCGTACGCGAGGTCGCCCCGGACGATCGTCGCAAAATCCTTCTCACGCTCACGCCAAAAGGTGAGGAAATCGTCCAGCGCCTGGCACCCCCCCATCACAAGGAACTGAGCCGGCTCTGCCCCGAGATCATCGAGACGCTTCAGCGCATTTCGGCGGAGAAATAGGGCCGGGGACATTTAGCGCATCCGGTCCACGCACCGCAGCAGATACGGGAGCAATTGCTTCTTGCGCGACACAACCCCCTCGAGGTCCCACACGTGCGACGCGCGCTGCGGAAAATCGATCTCCCGGAGGAACGAATCCGTGCCGCAGGCCAGGAGCAGCGAATTCTGCGTATTGATGTCCGTCACCAGGAGCGCCATGAACAGCAGTCCCTGCCCGCGCACCCGCTGGCCCAGCGCATCGATGAGCGCCGCCTGCTTCTCAGGCAGGTGCGTGAAGCTCAATTCCTCGATCTGCGCCACGACGAACCGGCCCCGGTCATGCTCGTATTCCTTCGAGTCGGCCTGGATGGTCTGCTCCGGGGTCATCGTGAGAAGGGGCGAGCCTACCGCGAAAATTTCCGCCGCCAGTTCCCTCGCGTTCACGCCGGCCACCTCGCACAGATGCTCGACCATGTCCCGGTCGATCGGAGTCGCCGTCGGTGAAGTGAGGTTCAGCGTATCCGAGATCACCCCCGCCAGCAGCAGCCCCGCGATGGGCTTGGGAATGGGGATTCCCGCCTGCCGGTAACAGAGCGAGACAATCGTGCTCGTCGATCCCACGGGGTTGTTCCAGAACAGGATCGGGCTCTCGCTCACGATCCCGCCGATCCGGTGATGATCCAGGATTTCCACGATCCGCGCCTTTTCCGCTCCATGCACCGCCTGCGACAATTCGTTGTGATCCACGAGGATCAGCTCGCGCGGGATCGGCTTGAGGAAATCGCTTTTCGAGAGCATCCCCACCAGCGCGCGATTCTCATCGATGATCGGGAACACGAAATGCCGCGACGAGGCGGCCTTCTCCCGCGCCTCGTCCAGGAGCGTATCCGCGGTGAACGTGAAAAGCTCCGCGCTGATCATGCTCTCGACCCTCACCGCTCCGCGCGCCAGGAACACCGTCGTCGCCGTATCATGCGCGGAGCCGATGACGATGACACCGGCCTTTTCAGCCTCTTCCCGGATTGCCCGGGAAATTTCCAGTCCGCCTGTAATGACAATCGCCTTGATCCCCGCCTCGATCACGAGGCGATGCACATCCTCGCGGTCCCCGACGAAGAGGATTAGCTCGCTCGGGGTGTAGGAGCCCAACCGGGCGGAAAATGACTCCGTTCTCATGGCTGCGACCATGAGAAGGTAATTGCGCACCTCCGGGTCGAGCACGCCCGCGATCACTTTCCCGCCGAAGGTCTCGACCATGGTCGGCAGCGAAGCCTGGATAAAACGCGCGCTTGCCGCAGCGTCACGCACGGGGAATAGCTGCTGGCAGACGCGAAAGGCGGAGAGCAGGCCGAGGCAGCGGTTTTGTTCATCGATGACGGGCAGCCCCCGCAGGCGCTCGCGCTCGATGAGGTGAATCGCATCGTAGGCCGAACTGTCGCGCCGGACGGAAATGACGTTGCGCTCCATGACATCGCTAACGCGCGGGGAGAGGTCGGCGATGAATACGGGGGCCTCGACGCCGAATTTGTTGAGGACGTAATCGATGCGCTCATTGGTGTCGCCGGCGCGGGCGGCGATGGCGCCGGGGTTGCCGGTGAGCTGCTTGAACCGGGCATACCCGATGGCCGAACAGATGGAATCCATATCCGGGTTCCGATGGCCTATGACGATGGTTTGCATGGGTTTATAAAACAAAAATCGAGGCCGAATGTGATGCAGGTATCGGGCCACGGCAAGGGGGCCATTTCTCAGGAGCGAGGGGACTGGCCGGTGACCAGAGGGACGATGCGGTCTTTTACCTGCTCCAGAAACTCAGCGAGGCCAGTGTTCTTGCCCCGTTTCCGGAGGGTTTCCCATGGGGCGTTGAGGCATTCTGATTCCCGGTCATGGTCGCCGTCGGTGAGCTTTTTCAAGACACGTTTCGCATCCTTGAGGGCGCCGGGAGTCGAGACATCGACCTCTTCCGCCTTCTCGCACGGGTCGAGACCTAATTCCTTCTTCAAGCCGCTGAGCCGCTTCTCCTCGGCGGCATTTCTAACGATAAAACCATTGAGAATCCAAGCCTCCCGCTTTGGATTGGCCAAGGCCAGCACGACCACGAATGGCGGGTCAGGGATCGTTGAAATCGCATTTTCGATGCTTTCCTTGCGTTCGCGAGGTCGACGGTCCATGTCCCGGCTATAGACGATCGCATCTGGAGCCGGACGGGCGCCAAGGCGGGCAAGGATCAGCACCTTCTTGACGCTCGCCCATTCGAAGCCTTCCCGTGCGCTCCCGGAAAAACCGATTGGCCCGGCTCCGCGCAATGCGGATTTATGCTCGTCGAACGCAAGCTTTTTGAGCCGGGAGAACGAGGTGAATTGAGAGTCCGCCTCGATTCCGCACCAAATCCGAACGGCTTCCAAACTACCGGCGTCCTGCATCAAGTCAGGTGCATAATGGAGCACCTTACGGTCGATCAAATGGGCGACCATCCGCCAATCTGCCGGGGCCTCGGCAACGACTAAAATCCTGATCGCCATTTCCGAAAACTGCAGATTAGGCGGCCGGTTGCTCTTCTCGATGCTTTGTCCGCTTCTTGGAATCGAGCACCCATTCTTCGCCCTCACTGCTCCAGAACTCCCCCGTGGTGAGAATTTTCAAGGCCTGATCCACATCCGGGTGGTCACTGAGCCGTGCATAGGTCGCGCAACCTTCCTTATCCGGAGCAAATAGCCATACCTCCTCCGGAGACAATTCGTCGACGATGTAAGGGGAATGGCTCGATACGATAATCTGCAATTCCGGCCGGACTTCCTGCAACTTGCGGAGTTGACGAATTAGAGTCCGCTGCGCTTTCGGATGGAGACCCTGCTCAATATCATCCAGCAGAATCGTCTTTGAAACTAAGTTTCCATGAATGACCGCGGTTAGTATAGCCAAGACGATTAGAGTCCCGTCGCTGACGAAGTTTGCAGGCAACCCTTCTCCTGAAACCATATCAAATATGAGTTCCTGCCCCATGACGCTCTGCTCCTCGTCGAAGCTTCGCTCCTGCTTGTTGATGGTGATACTCTTGCGCTCAATTCGCGCTACGCGCACTGGCCTGGCACGAACTCGCCTGACGACAGGAACTACATCCCGTAAAGCCTCCATAATTTCCCGAAACCGCTCAGGTTCCGCCGTCATTAGATAGGAAAGCGTCCATGCGAAATTCGAGCCGTCTTCGAAAAGTTCAGGGGGATTAACCTCTGTGTATGATGGATTCCTCAAACGCTCACCAAGCAATTTGAAATAGCTGCTGCTCCACTGCGGTTGAGGCTCGAAAATATCACGTATCTCAAGAATTTCGCCCGGCAGTAAATGCGCGGCTTCGACGGTTTCGATCGTCCGATGTCTGTTTCCTTTGTGTTCTTCACGGAGATGAACTCCAGGAATCCAAGGCAATTCGCCCTTGGCAGTACGGGTGCGCCAGTACCATTTGCTGATTGATCCGGTCCTTATGTCAACTCCCCTATCCCCCTCCATTTCCACTTCCCCATCCGGGTATTTCGCAGACCATCCGGCGGCAATTTTGGTCCCCTTTCCTCGAATCCGTCCGAATGTGCTCAGGTTAACTTCACTATATCTTTTCGTAACCGCGGCATCGAGTTCCATGATGGCCCTCATCACGTTTGTCTTTCCCGCGCCGTTTTGCCCGACTAGCGCGGTGAACCGGCCGAATCTCAGTTCGGTGTCGCGATGATTGCCAAAATCAACGATGTGGATGCCGTTGAGCATGCGTTAAGTTAAACGAGCCGAGTCTCCTGCATAGCGGAAAATGTGCCTCCGCCCGCCTGCCCTACTTTGGCTGGCCGTAATAGGCCCCGGGGCCGTGCTTACGGAAGAAGTGTTTGTCCATCAACGCCTTAGGTAGAGGCGGCATGCCGGGGGTCAGTTGGAGGGTGTGGCGGGCCATGGCGGCCACGATTTCCAGGGCCTGGGCGTTCTCGACCGCCTTCGCGCCACTGGGTCCCCAGACGAATGGGCCGTGGCTGTGGACCAGGACGGCGGGAACCTGCATGGGATCGAGATTCGCAAAACGCTCGACGATGACGTTGCCGGTTTCCCATTCGTATGCGGAAGCGATTTCCTCGGGCGTCATCTGGCGGGTGACGGGCACCTCGCCGTAAAAGTAATCGGCATGCGTCGTGCCGAGGCATGGGATACCGCGGCCGGCCTGGGCAAAGGCAACGGCCTCGCGGGAGTGGGTATGCACGACCGCACGGATTTCCGGAAAGGCCAGGAACAGACGGCGGTGGGTCGGCGTGTCGGAGGAGGGGCGCAAGACGCCCTCGACGACGTTGCCCTCGTAATCCACGATGACCATTTGCTCGGGCTTGATTCCCTGGTAACCGACGCCGCTGGGCTTGATGGCAAAGACGCCGGCCTGCGAGTCGGCGACGCTCACGTTGCCAAAGGTCATATCGACGAGGCCCAATCCCGGGAGCGAGATGTTGGCCTCACAGCATTCTTCCTGGATGTCGCGGTAGGAGGACATTAGGCGCCGGTGAGGCCCTGGGCCAGGTGGTAATAGACTTCGCTGTTGCGCAAGTCGGCGCGGAACTGGCGGAGATCGGTCTTCGCGTCGATGACGGCGGTCTCGATGCCGGCGATTTCGGCGAAGTCCTCGAGTTGCGCGGTGGTGACGCTGTAGCTGAAGCCGGTGTGGTGGGCGCCACCGGCGTATATCCAGGCCGCGCAGGCGGTCTTGAAGTCGGGACGGCACTTCCATACGGCGCGGGCGACGGGGAGGTGCGGGAGGGCGGGATGGGCGACGGCATCGACCTCGTTGACGAGAAGGCGGAAGCGGTTACCCAGGTCCATGATCGAGGCGTTGAGCGCGGGGCCGGGGGGGGCGTCGAAGACGAGGCGGACGGGGTCTTCCTTGCCGCCGATGCCGAGGGGATGAACTTCGAGGGAGGGCTTGCCGGAGGCTATCGAAGGGCAAATCTCGAGCATGTGGGCGCCGAGGACCAGATGGCCGGCAGGATCGAGGTGATAGGTGTAATCCTCCATGAAGGAGGTGCCACCGGGGAGGCCCTCGCCAATGACTTTCATCGCACGGAGCAGGGCGCAGGTTTTCCAGTCGCCTTCCGCGCCGAAGCCGTAGCCCTCGGCCATCAGGCGCTGAACGGCGAGACCGGGAAGCTGCTTGAGGCCGTGCAGCATTTCGAAGGTGGTGGTGAAGCCCTTGAAGCCGCCCTCGGTGAGGAAATTGCGGAGGCCGAGTTCGATCCGGGCGCCATCCCGCAGGGAGGCA
>Ga0302324_100027585_pt1 | contig 10813 bp, 8 predicted proteins | sample Palsa_T0_1_FD_201949 | JGI IMG/M metagenome (GOLD analysis project Ga0302324, IMG submission 201949) | Peat permafrost microbial communities from Stordalen Mire near Abisko, Sweden - Palsa_T0_1 | ecosystem: Environmental > Terrestrial > Soil > Palsa > Peat permafrost | place: Sweden: Abisko...
GACGTAGCCGCTGATCTGTCCCAGCCCGCACTTCTCACGGATCGGGACGGCAGGCTGGTCGAGGGCCATGCCGCCGCCGACCGCCATGAAGTCGCTCTGGCAGGCGGCCGTCGTTTGCTGCGCCGCGTTGAACAACGCGGCGTCGCGGTTGTCGATCACGATTTTGCGGCCGTCAATTCCCCCGGCGGCGTTACACCAGTCCGCGAAGGCCGTGGCCTGCTCGGGGAACTCCACCTCGAGTCCCGGAGTGATGGTGTTGGAGGCGTCGTTGAAGACGGCGATGTTGATGGTCTTTTTGCCCACACCCCGCACCGTGGAGGCGCCGCCTGCTCCCGGTTCGCATATTTTGCCGACCCCGGGCCACACACCGCTCGAACTCGATGCCGCCGTCGAGGCCGCTGCGGTCGTCGACGAGGCTGCGACATACGTCCCGGCCATCATCATGGTCGCCACGGCCAGCGGCAGCGCGGACTTCCGAAGATTGCGCAATCCCTTGCAGACCATCCTCACACCCTCCCCTTGTGATCGGATCATTCAACCATCACCCCAACCGAAGCGGAGGCGCCGCGCACAGAATAGGCGAAGGCCGACCAGAATGCTTGGGCATCGATTTTCCACGGTTCCGTCCACGCCCATGATGAGAGGGCGACCGCGCCAGATCGCCGAAGGCGAAGTGACACCCCCACGGGGTCGGGAATCTCCGCACCGTTTCGAGCCCAGTTGCCTCCGCAGCAAAGACAAAACAGGCACTCTGGGCATCTACTCCGGGCGGGACTTCCATCCGGAGTTCATCGACCAGACGACGGTTCTCGCCACGCTCTTGCCTCGGTAGCCATCGACTGTGGCGGCGATGGCGATGGGGAGCGGGGTGCCGGCACTCCCGAAGGTCGTCCGGTACTTGGTGGTGTCAAGCACGAAGGGCTCTTCGAACTCGTAGGTCATCTCGACCAGAGCCCGCATCGTGGGGTTGACCAGTCCGAGGGCACGGAGAGCCAGCTTGGACACCGACCGAATGCCGACCGGGTGTCCGACCTCGCATGCCACGAGATCGAGGATCTGGCGGGTGGTGACGGTTTCAGGAACGGGGAGGTGCCACACACCGTCGATGGCACGCGCGTCCGTGCCGAGGGTGGCCAAACCTGCCGCGATGTCGGGGACGTAGCTGTACGTGTGCAGCAGATCCGGGTTGCCGATGAAGTCGGCTCGGCGCTCCGCCAGGGCGTTGGCGAAAACTCGTTCGCCCAACGTTGACTCGGTCACGCCGGCACCGAAGAAGTCAGACGCCCGACCGATGGCGATATGGATGCGACCGGCGTCTCGGGCAGTGAGCAGCTCCTGAGTCATGGCTGCTCGTATCCGGCCCTTGCGCGTCGCCGGCTCCAGTGGGAGGTCCTCGGTCATCGGCACGCCGTGGCTCGGCCCGTAAGCGTAGAGGTTCTCGAGGGTTACCAGGAGCGCTTCGTTTCGTTCGGCCGCTGCCAGCACCCCTCGCTGCAGAGGCGGGAAGAGCTCCGCCCACTTTGCGTACGGCGCGTTCAGGCATTGGTAAATGACAGAGGCGCCTTGGGCTGCTTCGGTCGCCGCTTCGGGATCGGTCGCGTCGACCGCCCGCCAGTCGAACGAGGCTGGCAAGTCCGGCGCCCGGTGGCGAGAGACCACCCGGACGGGCAGGCCCCGCCCGGCCAAATAGGTGGCGAGAGCGCGGCCAACCTGTCCCGCTCCGAAGACCACCTGCAGTCTGTTCTCGCTCTTACTCGCTGACACGGCTGTTCCACCTTTCGTAGTACGGCTTCACGCCGAACCCCCTCGCCAGCATCGACAACACGGGCAGCATGAGGTTCTGGGACCACACTGGCGGCGAGGTCACCCTGCTCTCGTGGCGGAAGTGCCAGAAGGTGGCGCCGAGCTGGAGTGGATTCTTCGGCGCCCCCCTCGGCGTCGTTCTCCCGTCCGCCACAAGGCCGGCCACCGCCTCGTGGAACTCTTTGGTCCGCAAGGCGGGGCGAAGCTCGACCACTCCCTCGATCTCAATCGATCCGAGGTTTCCCTCGGAGTGGCGTACGCCGGCCGGCACGACGATCGTCTCGCCCGCCCTGGCCGTTGTTTCCTTCCCGTCGACGGTGAAGTGGGCCTCGCCGGCAACGATGGTGAAGCGTTCCTCCTGGTTCGGGTGCATGTGCTCGGTGATCACGCCGCCCGGCATGCTGCGCCAGTTGAATCGGACGAGCTCACCATCGTTGTGTTCGGCGACGGCGGTGTACTCGATCCACTCACCGGTGGCGGCGTTGAAGAAAGGACGAAAGGTGGTCATGTGCGTGGTCCGTCCTTACTTCGTGGCCGAGAGGTCAGCGAGGATCGCCCCGGGGTTGAGCGGCGCCTTCGTAATGACGGGCACGGAGACAGTGCGCCGGGCCTGACGAGGCGACCACCAGGCGACCGGACCGAAAAGCTTCATCACGGCCGGCACCAGGATCGCCCTGACGACGGTGGCATCGAGGATCACCGCGAACGCCACTCCCAGCCCCAGCTCCTTCACGAAGACCAGCCGAGAAAGGACCAGCGCACCCATCGCCAGGGCCAGACAGACGGCGGCGGCACTGACGATCCCCCCGGTCCGATCGAGACCCAGGGCGACTGCCTGGTCTGGGGTTGCTCCGGCGTCATGCTCCTCCTTCATCCGCCCCAGAAGAAAGACGCCATAGTCGGTCGAGAGCCCGAAGACCACGGCGAGGATGATGATGAGTGAGGTCGACTGCAGTGCTCCTGGGCCACTGAATCCGAGTAAGTGGCTGAGGTGCCCCCACTGGAAGGCCCACACCAGCAGGCCGAAGGTGGCGCCGATAGTAAAGACGTTCATCACAACTGCCATGAGCGGGAGCACCATTGAGCGCGTCATGGCGAAAAGCATCACCAGCGCGATCAGGACGATCAGCCCGAGGACCAGTGGAAGGTGGGACTTGAGGCTCTTCTGTAGGGACAAGAAGGAGGCCGTCTGTCCCACCACGGTGAGCTGTTCTGGGGCGTGGAGCGACTGCAGCCCGTTGACAGTTCGCTGGGCCGCCGGTGACAGCGGTGCTGAAGACAGGGCCACGTTGGACTCCCAGAGGGAGCCACCGAGATGCTCGAAGGTCGAAACCGCCTTCACTCCCGGAACGGCTGCCGCCTTGGTCGCAAGTGATGCCAGGTCGGCTGGCGTCGTTCCGGCTCCGTCGACCACAACGCTGGCGGGCGCTTCCGAGAAGGCGGTGAACTTGCTCTGGACCAGCTGATAGGCAGTGCCGGCGGAGCTGCTGGCCGGCAGAGCGCTCGCATCGGCCCCGGTGAAGGAAACGTGCAGGAACGGTGCGGCGAGAACCACCAGGATCAGGATTGCAGAAAGGGCCCAAAGGGCGGGCCGCCGCATGATGACGGTGGCGATCCGATACCAGCGCCCTGTCCTCTGGGCCCCATCCTGCGCCGGGAGGGCGTGATGCCGTGAAGACGTGCGCGTGGTGGCGATGCGCTCCCCGAAGACCGTGAGCAACGACGGCAGGACGAAGAGGGCGAATCCGCCGGCCGCCAGGACCACGATCGCACCGGCGATCCCCATTGAGTAGACGAAGCGCTCGGGGAAGATGGCCAGCGTCGCCATGGCGGCCGCAATGGTGAGCGAGCTGAAGAGCACGGTATGTCCTGCGGTCTGCCTGACCGTCGCCAGCGCAACCCCGATCGACTCTTGCCGGCGGAACTCCTCACGGAATCGGGACACGATCAGCAGGCTGAAGTCGACGGAGAGACCCAGTCCGAGAGCGATGACAAGGTTGAGGGCAAAGACCGACAACGGCAGAGCCACGATGACCAGACCCATGACGCCCAGGGTGACCGCGATGGCGAACACCGCGCCGAGCAACGGGACGGTGGCGGCGCGCAGCCCACGGAAGACGAAGAAGAGCAACAGGATCAAGAACGGCAGAGCGAAGAGTTCGGCTCGGCCCAGATCCTGGGAGGACACCGCGGCGATCTGGACATCGGCCACGGTCGGCCCCCCGAGCCACGTGTTGCTCTTGAGCGAAGGTTGCGCCGCAATGGCGTGCTGGAGGGCGGCAACAGCTTGCTTCTCTCGAACGGCGCCAACGGTGGCCACGACAACCGTGAACTCTCCGCCCTTGGAGATCATGGTCGAGCCATCGCCGGTAGTGGCGTAGTCGAGGACCCGCCTGACCTCCGGGCGCGCTCGCAGGAGGGCGACGACCCTCGCCACTCGGCTCGGCACGGGCGACGAGACCCCGATGGGCGCAGCCGTGCGGACGACCACCTCGTAGCCCTCTTCGGGATTGGCGCCGGTGACGCGCTGGATCTGATGCTGTGCCAGCACAACGGCCGAACCGGGGGCGTCATAGTCGCTCAGTGACGAGGTGAGGTGGGACGAGGCGATGCCGCCACCGAGCAGGCCCAGCAGTGCAATGGCGCCGGCGGCCCAGAGAACCAAGCGGGCCCGCCGGCGTTTGTCAGCCGGAGGGGTCTGGAAAGTTGGGGGAATCTGACTCATGACGTTCCTTTCTTGCAGCGAGAGGACAGCAGTTCGGATGCGCTGGTCGGGCAGTTGAGACGGCGGAAGCTCACGACGTGGCACCACCGGCGGGGCGGAGGAACCAGTCGGCAATGGCGACGTCGGAGCCGTGTTCGGGGATAAATGCCCACGCTGCGAGGTAGAGCGGAACACCGGCGCCACCGAGAATCGACAGCACCACGAAGGCGAGCCGAACATGCGTGGCCTCGAAACCGAAGTGCGTGGCGAGCCCGGCGGCGACGCCGCCCAACATCCGCCCATCGACGGCACGGCGGAGTCGCTTGGGTCCCGCTCCATCCGTCGTATTGATTCTGCTCGTCATGACTCGATCCCTTCCTTGGGTTGCACGCGGGTGGAGGTTTGGGCTGCGTCCAACGAGTCCTCGAGCACCTTGAGGAGTTCGAGGACGCCCGAGAACGGGCTCCAACGGGCGTCGGCATCGGTCCGCAGCTGTCCTTCGAGCCGGCCATCTTGCGCCCGGCTGATCTCGAGAACGAGGCTCATCGACTGCCTCGGCGTTGGTGAGGCGTCCATGGCTCTCAGTCAACGCCGTGGGCGCCGTGTTGTCCCCAGGGAACGACCCTAGGTTTGACCCTAGGTTTTCTGAACCGCCTGGTCCTGGCGTGTAAACAAGGATCGCTGGATCGCCCGGCGGACGGGAGCGGTCAGCTCAGGAGGGCAGCGAGCGCTCGCCGTGAGGTGATGTCGAGTTTGATGTAGCTGTTCCGCAGGTGGTACTCCACGGTTTTCACCGACACGTACAGCTCGCTGGCCACCTCTTTGTTGGTCAGACCGGTGGCAACCAATCGGGCGACGGCAAGTTCGGCCCGGCTCAGACCCAGGAGGGTGGCGGGGCTGTCCGGCGCGACCGTGACCTGCAGGGCAGCCAGTTCCGTGGCGCAGGCCTGCACGTACGGATCTGCTCCCAGGTCGGAGAAGAGCTGGTGAGCATGTTCGAGTTGTGCGACTGCCGCTGGCGGAGTCCCGTGTTTACGTAAGCGACGCCCGTCGTCGAGTGCCACAAGCGCGTGTTCGAAGGGCATGGACACCAGTGCCTCCATTGCGTGAGCCCGCGCGAAGGCATCGTCCGCCGAGGAACCGTTTCCCCTCGCCACGGCCAGATTGCCCTGGCAGCGGGCCAGCGCGAGGGACGCCGACACCAGTCCGCTCCGGGGGATGGCCGCCTCGAACTCATGGAGTGCGGCCTCGGCCTCGTCGAGTCTCCCCAGGTCGATGAGCGCGGCCACTTCCATGGCGCGCCAGTTGAAGATTCCTGGACAGCCACCGAAACCGGGGAGTCCGGTGGCGCGGATCGGTTCGGTCGCCACGAGCACCCCGGTCGGGTCACCATGAGCAGAGGCAAGTGAGACGCTGGCCATGGTGGCGGCGGCCACCGGGAGCACTTGCGGAAACCGTTCCGACGCCGTCCGCGCTGCGCTCACGTGCGCCTGGGCGGAGGACCACTCACCCCGAAAAGCGAGCACCTGCGCGGCACGTGCGTGGGCCCGCGCCAGGTCGAGCGGGCGGTCGGCATCTTGCGCCAGGGCGATGGCCAACTGAGCGTGGGTGAGTGCCGCATCCCAGTCACCCCGGCGAAAATGGGCATCGCTCAGGTGGGAGAGACATGGGACCGGATAGGTCGCGGGCAGACCCGAGCGAAGCCGGGCCGCCGCCACACCAAGGTCCGCGATGGACCCCCGGAGGTCGTCGACGTAGACCTTGAGCATGCCCCGCATGATGAGGGCGTCGGTCTCGGACACCGGCACTTCGTTTCCCGAGACGGGGAGAAAGTCGAGGGCAGCGAGCCCCTCGGGACTGCGCCCCGCGGCGGCGAACGCGTAGGCCTGCGCCGTGTGCGCCATGGCCCGCAGTGCCGTGCCTGCAACGGTCCCGCTGACCGCCCGATTTCCCCACTTGATGGCCTGATCCGAACGACCCGAGATGACCATCCAATTGGCCAATGAGGTCGCAGCGCGGGCTCCAATTTCTTGCTCGTCCTCCGGATGATGGGCCTGCCACGCGGCCAGCAGGCGGCCTTCGGTGCTGGGCGAGCCCGTGAAGACACCCAGGAGTCCCATCAGAGCGTCGCGTCGCGCACTCGACGCGTGGCAGGAAGCGAGGACCCGTGCCGCCGCTGACGTATCGGCAGCATTGAGTTGGGCCACCGCGGCATCGAGCAGTCGACGCTCCCTGTCTGCGCCATCCAGCGAAAGAGAAGCAGCCTGCTCCAAAGCCCAGGCCGAAGCGCCCAGCTCTCCGAGGGCGGCACTGGCACGAGCAGACTCCTCGAACGCCTGGGCCAATGCCTCGTCCGGCCCCAAAGACGCCGCCACGCGATGGGTCAGTCCGGCACGACCGGCGACAAGTTCAGCTGCGCGGGCGTGCAGTCCTCTCCGACTCGTCGGACTGAGATCGGCATAAATCGCGGCGCGATACAGCGGATGGGTGAAGGTGAGCTCAGACGCCAAGGCACTTTCGCTCAAGAGCCCGGCGGCCACGGCTTCATCGATCGCGTGCTGGGCACCTGACGACTGGGCGACCCCGGCGATCGTCGCCGCACCTGCATGATGCCCCAGCACCGACGCTGCGGCCAAGAACGCCTGCGTGGTAACCGAGAGCCCCGCCACGCGAGCCAAGATCACCGCCGAGAGCTCCCGGGGCGCCGGGAGGGCGTCATTCTCGCTATTCAATTCCACAAACTCGATCTCATCGAGCAACGCCCGACAATAGAGCGCATTACCTTCCGTGTGCGCAGCCAGTCGGGTTGCCGCCCGATGCGATAGCGTCCCCAGACCCAGTGCGTGCGCGAGCTCGGTGAGATCGTATGGACTCAGGCCACCCAGTTGGATGCGGGTGACGCGCGCATCACCACCCATGAACCGGGCCCAACCGGGGTCGATCAACTGACCGACCCGCGATGACACAATCGTGAGGACCTTGTCGGCCCGGAGTCGCCGCAACGCGAACAACACGGAGCGAGACGACTGTCGGTCGACCCACTGCAAATCGTCGATGACGAGTACGACGACGTCCCCGTCAGACTGCAGCCGGTCCAACAGGTCGACGAGCCGAGCACCGACCAGCAACGGGTCGGTTCCTGGCTCCGTGACGACCCCGGGTTGCAGCTGATCGATGACACCGTAGGAGAGGAGAGTCTCTGCTTCGTCGCCGCCGACCTCGAGGACCACGGCGTTCGAGAGGGACCTGACAAATCGAGAAAGGAGCGATGACTTGCCCGCGCCAGGCTCGCCCTCCACGTAGACGACCTGGGGGTGTCCGGAAGCGGCTGCGGCGAGCCGTTCGTCGAGGAGGTCCAGTTCTCTCTGGCGCCCCACGAAGCCAACAGGGTCGGTCACGCCGCGAGGCGGAAGGGGTGTCGCATAGCCGCGTGCGTCGGGCCCAATTCGAACTGGAGGGACGTCACCTAGGGCCGCAACAGTCCGGCCGGCTGCCCGTCTCCGCGTCGACCTTCGCAGTGGAGCATAGGTCTATGCTACCGCTGTCAGTTGCCCGTACAGCAGTCCTGCGGGCCTACGGCCAGCATGGTCTCGCCCCACTCTGACCTGCACTTCCGGGCGGCATTCCGCGTTAGGGGACATCATGAGCTCTACCCTCGCTGTCGAGGATGGCCAAGCTCGCTGGAGCATGCTCGCAGTCATCAGCCTGGGGATCTTCGCCCTGACCCTGAACTGGTTCGATCTCGCCACGGCCTTCCCGCTCATCGGCGCGGAGTTCCATGTCGGGTTGGGTCCGCTGAGCCTGCTCATTTCGCTGTACATCGTCGGCTACGGGCTGACGCACGTCCCGGGCGGCATGTTGGCGACGAAGATCGGCATGAAGAACACGCTGCTTCTCGGGCTGCTGGTGCAGGGACTGGCCGGGATCATGTCGGGGCTGTCGTACAACTACACGGAACTCGCACTTTTCCGGGTAGTCAGCGGTATCGGCGGGTCGGTGTTCGTGGCCATGGGAACTGCGGCCATGGTCGTCTGGTTCCGCGACAAGCAGGTCACGCTCGCGCTGGGCGTCACCGGAGGTGCCGCCTTCAGTGCGGGAGCGGCGGTCGCCCTCTATGTCTGGCTCTATGTGCAGCGCCTTACCAGTTGGCACACGTCGTTGACCCTGGCCGGCATTTTCGAGCTCTTGGTGCTGATGGTGACGCTGGTGGCCTTCAAGGTGCCCGAGGGCGATCGATCCCTCGGTGGCATGGCGTTCGACCGATCCGCGCTGTGGGCCACGCTCACGAACCGGGACCTCTGGGTCTATGGTGTCGCCCTGCTGGGCGGCTACGGCGCCTACTTCACCACGTCACAGCTGTTCAGCGAGTACGTGACGACGGATCGTCACTTCAACCCGTCCTCCGGCGGGCTGCTTTCCGCCCTCATCCTCCTGGCCGGCATACCGGGGAGCTTGTTGGGCGGGTACTGCGCTGATCGGAGCAGGAACTTGCGCATGTTCGTCTTCGTTCCCCTCCTCGTGGTCGCGGCCTTGCTGGCCCTGATCCCCGTGATGCCGAGCAACACGCTGTGGCCTCTCGGCATCGGCATCGGTTTCTTCCTCATCTTCGGGTTCGCCGCCTGGCTGGCGGTCGCTCCCAGGGTCAGCAACGTCCCATCGGAACACGTCGGTACGGCGACGGGTCTGATGCTCACGCTCGCTGCCGTAGGTGGCTTCTTCATCCCGATCATCTTCGGCCATCTCGTGTCCCACACGACCTTCGACACCGGATGGGTCTTCCTCGCCGTTGTGTCAGTGGCATTTGCACTCGTCGGGTTGTTCGGACGCAACCCCGCTCTCGTTCCCACGCGCGGTAGCCCGATCGAGCCGAGCCGGATGCCGGAAATCGCGGCGCCGACAACCTCATGAGAGTCTCGCAGTCTGCATCGCATGGCGAGCCGAAGGGACGCCCCGGGTCAGCTTTGCTACCGGGATACGCTCTCACGGCATGGCCAGGAGTTGGAGAGCCCGCACCCCAAGGCCGATTTGGTTTACCGATGCCCACGAGGCCGAGGCCAAAGAGGCGCAGCTGCGCAAGCCGCCCAGCCGGTTCGGCACGTGGGTTCTGCGGCATCTCGGCTATCGAGGTGAGATTGGAAAGCGCGCACCGCATGCGCAGACCCGACACTCCCACGAGCGCCCGGTCCACCGGCCTCCAGGGAGCTGATCTCGCCTACCGCATGGTGCCCGCCGGCTCACACTCTTGGACGCGGCTTCAGTCCGATGACCTGCGTGAATGACCAGTCGCCGACTCATCTGACCAGCGTCCGGCGAGTGCTCTCAAGCCATTGCAACGGCGTCGGCAGAGAAATAGCATCGACCTCGGCCGGGTCAGGGGTTCAGAGTTGATGCGGCCGCTGAAGCTGCATCCAGCCACTTCCCGACCGGAACGCGTCTCATGGGGGGAGGACAATGACCCTGGAAACACCCTTCAGGTCCGCTACCACAGGGACGGGAGACTCGCAGCTCCAGGTCTTCGTAAGCAGAATCGAGGGCACGACCCGATTGATATTGGCCGGCGAACTGGACGCCGCTTCGGCAGCTTACCTGAGCGAACAGCTGCGCCAGGTGACGGCGGATCTCGAAAACGATTTCAGCATCGACGTCGGACTAGTGACCTTCATAGACTCAACCGGGTTATCACTGCTGGTTTCGCTCCATAAAAAGGTAGGGGCGTTCGGGCACACCCTCAGCGTTCGCGGCCCGACACCCCCGACGCGCCGCTTGTTCCAGATCACGGGATTGGATGAGGTGCTCACGGTCGAACCAAAGCAGTAGACACGCAGCAGTTGCGGCCCGGCCCGTCCGGCTGGAAAACTCCGACCGGAACGTGCTACGCAGTTCTCATGAGCAAGGTGGAAGCGACCGCTGAGCGCGTCATCGATGCGCCGGCCGAAACTGTGTACGGGTACCTGGCAAACCTGGAGGAGCACCGGCAGTTCTTGCCTCCGGCCTTCTCCGGCTTCGAGGTTGAGTCGGGAGGAGTCGGTGCCGGATCCGTCGTGCGGTTCAAGGTGAGCGCAGGCGGGCGTGAACGTTCGTACCGTATGACCGTGGCCGAACCGGAGCCGGGTAGGGTCATCACCGAATCGGACAGCAACTCCAGCCTCGTCACTACGTTCACGGTGATCCCGCAGGGCGCCAATTCCAGCGTACGTATCGTCACCAGCTGGGATGGGGCAGGAGGAATCGGAGGTTTCTTCGAACGCCGCTTCGCTCCCCGGGCCATGCAGAAGCTCTACCTCGATGAACTCGCCCGCCTGAATG
>Ga0302324_100027586_pt1 | contig 10812 bp, 13 predicted proteins | sample Palsa_T0_1_FD_201949 | JGI IMG/M metagenome (GOLD analysis project Ga0302324, IMG submission 201949) | Peat permafrost microbial communities from Stordalen Mire near Abisko, Sweden - Palsa_T0_1 | ecosystem: Environmental > Terrestrial > Soil > Palsa > Peat permafrost | place: Sweden: Abisko...
GTACGGACCCAACGGCGAGGGGTTCTTCCGCATCTCGCTCACCACCCCCGACGACCGGCTGCTCGAAGCGGTCGCGCGTCTGCGCCAGCTCGGGAGCTGATCACCGGGCGCTTGATCCCCTCGTCTCCGTTCAGTCCGCTTCCCATTCATCGCCGCCGCCGGCCTGATCGCCGCAACGGCCGCGGTGTTGAGCCGACTAAACTGACGCTGGCGTGACGCGCCCAATAGTAATCCGAAGCTGGGTGTGGGACCGGCCGCGGATGGGAGTGAGGACGCGGGGGCATACGGTGGTTCCATCACCGGAGAACGCCAGGAGGAACTGAGATGTTCAAGCAAATCGTCGTCGGCGTGGACGAACGCGAGGGCGGCCGTGCCGCGATTTCATTGGCCGAGCACCTTCGGGCCCCGGGCGGGGAGGTCACGCTCGCCCACGTGTATGCGGGCGATCCGGACGTCTACCGTGGCGCCGACCCCGCGTACGAAGCATCCGAGCGCGAGGGTGCACGCCGGCTTCTCGAGCAGGCGCGTGAGGAGGCCGGTGTCGAAGCGCATGTGCGCTGGCGCGGATCCCCGTCGGCGGGCCAGGGCCTGCACGAGTTGTGCGAAGTGATCGCTGCCGATCTGCTGGTGGTGGGCTCGTCCCGGCGCGGACTGATCGGGCGGGTACTGATCGGAGACGACACCCGCTCGGCGCTGAACGGCGCGCCGTGCGCGATCGCCATCGCGCCGGCCGGCTACTCGCCGGAGCCCGATGCCATACGCGAAATCGGCGTCGGTTACGACGACTCACCGGAGAGCGAGCACGCCGTCGCGGTAGCTCGAGCGCTCGCCGAGCAGTGTGGCGCCAAGCTGTCGGCGTTCGAAGCGGTGTCGCTTCCGGCCTACGCTTTCTTGGGCGGCCCGGCTCCGATGGACGGGGCGCTCAACGACCTGGTAGATGACGCGCGCAACCGGATCGCGGCGCTGGGCGGCATGGAGCCGCATGCGGCCTACGGCGTCGCCGCCGAGGAGCTCGCGGTGTACAGCGCATCGCTCGATCTGCTGATCGTCGGCTCGCGCGGCTACGGCCCTGTCGGGCGCCTGATCCACGGAAGCACGTCGCAGCAGCTTGCTGGTAGCGCCCGCTGCCCACTTCTGGTCCTTCCGCGCTCCTCCCCTACGACCGAGACGCATGAGCCCGCTGAGGACGGTCGAGACGCCACGATGGCGCCGAAGGTGTGAAACACACGACGGCGAGATCAACGCCGAGCTTGGCGTCAGTCAGTGGCCGTCTCGGTTACCGTCGTCGGTGGGGTCCAGGGCGATGTCAGCCCAGCCGCGCTGGTGTTCTCCGCGGTCCACACCGAGAAGCCTTGTCCCTTGGTGGCGAATAGCAGCAGCTGCGTGCACGTTCGCTCGATGGTCGTCGCCGCCACTGCGTCGGCGTACATCGGCAGCTCGTCGTCCGCGATGCCCGGATGGGAAGGATCCCAGAACAGCACTCGTCCATCATCACCGCAGCTGACAACCTCCCGTCAGCGAGGGCGCCCACGGCCTTGACCCACTCGTCATGGCGGCCGAGTTCGGTCATGGTCTGAGCGACGGGGTCCCAGATCGCGACCCGTCCGTTGCGCTCGCCGCTGGCGGCTCGGCCGTCGGCGAGCACCGCGAAGCTGTCCGGGGTAGCGCCCTGCGTAAACTCGAAGATCGGGGCACCGGGATGGCTCACATCCCACAGCAGCACTCGCCCGTCGTCGCTGGCGCTGATTAGCGTGCCTTCGTCCAACGCGGCCACAGCGAACACGTCCTCTTCGCCGCAGATACCGATCTCGATCGGAGAATCGGGAGCGGTGAGGTCCCAGAGCAGGAGGCGGCCATCCGTTCCGCTTCTGACGACCCTGCGCTCATCGAGAACGGCGAAGTAGCAGTAGTCGAGGTCCTCCTCCTCGGACCATGACGCGCCGAAGCTGCCCAAGCGAGTCCCCTGCTCTGTCACGGGATCCCACGCCATCACTCCTACGGAGGTTGGTGTGCGCGACGACGCCGTTCGTGGAGTCGCGAACCGTGACTGTGCCTGCGTTAGAGCACCCGTTTCCGCGGCAGCCAGATCCGCCGTTGGGCGCTGCGGGACACTAGGCCAGGCATGGTGTCTACATCTGCTCGACGGGATCATCACGAGTTAGGACCGTTTGCTATTCACACGTACCAGGGTCGACTGTGGGGATCCTCGAGGCCCACGAGGTGGCAGAGATGCTGAAGCTGCGCCACTGCACCGGGCTCGACCTCAGCCGTCGGAGGGTCCTGCCGGCGTTCAAGGTCGGAAAGCACTTGTGCTACCGACGCGCTGACGTCGAGGAGTGGATGACGAACCGGCTTGACGCTGCGTGACCCCAGCGAAGGAAGAGCGTCGCTTGAGCCGAAAAACGGAACCGTGCTCCCTCGACGAAGGGCTCGTTTAGAAGCTTCGGGTTTGAGCCGATACCGCTACTAGATTTCTTACTACCCAAGCAGAAGCCCTCAAGGAGAAGCCTCGATGTCGGCCACCGCCACCCTCGTCGTGCCCGCCGCAGTTCCAATTATTGCCTCCCCATCCGAATCGCTGAGCGGCACCGGAGAGCTACTACACCAGCGGATGCTCAACACTGGCTACTCGACCCGCGACATCGCGAAGGTCGAATCAGCGCTCCTGTCCGTACGCTTGCACGACACATACCTACGGGCCGGCTACTCGCCCGACGAGATCGCCGCCATCACCAGCCTCTACTAGAAGCATTCCCGCGGCCGCGCTGTGCTGGTCCGCGATCTGTTCCAGAAGTCTGCGAAAGCCGGTCCTGCGCGGTCAAATGACGGCCAGAGGGTCATCGACGGCGGCACAGAACTGAGCGTTCGGACATGACACCGCGGTGAACCCGCCGACACCGCGAACATCCGTGCCATGCACGGACCCTACTCCGACCCAGGCGCCGGTGGCTCCTATTGCGCAGTCGGATAGCCTGAGAATCCCGGCCAAGGGCGCGGATTGCTCCGTCGGCGGACCTCACGTTAGCCGGGTGAACCGTGTGCGATCCGCTCGCTCAACCCGCACGTCGCTGACGCGCTGACCGACCTGCAACATTTCGCGCCCGATGTAGTCTGAGTGACCGACCGAAGCAACGGCCGCTGCACGCCAGAGTTCTGGTCTGCGACCGAAGCGGAACGGTTCCGCCGAGCACCACGGCGCAAGCCAGGGTGACCAGGCGGGCAGAGAATCATGTGGAGGATTAGCCTGCGGTGCGGATGAGCCCTCGCGTTGATTACGAGGAACATGGCCGCAGCTACGGTCGGCATCGTCGCGCGGACCCGCGGATCGCGGAGTGGATCCATGCGGCGCTGCGCGATGCGCGTACGGTCTTGAACGTCGGAGCTGGGAGCGGCTCCTACGAGCCGGAGGACCGTTGGGTATTGGCAGTCGAACCGAGCGCGACGATGCGCGCGCAGCGGCCCGCGACGGCGGCGCCGGCGATCGCCGCACGCGCCGAGTCGCTGCCCTTCGACGATGGTTCTGTTGACGCGGCCATGGCGTGCGTGACCATTCACCATTGGGAACCGCCGGAGGCGGGACTGGCGGAGCTGCGCCGCGTCGCGCGCGGTCCGGTCGTGGTGTTCACCTTTGAGCTCGACAGCCTGCCGGTCTGGCAGCAGCAGTATCTCTCCGAGGGGCTCGCGATCGAACGCCCGCGGTTCCCGTCGCTGGAGCGGATCGCATCGGCGCTCGGGGGTCGTGTGCGGGTCGAGCGGCTCGCAACCCCGGGCGATTGCGTCGACGGTTTCTTTGAGGCCTTCTGGCGGCGACCGGAGGCACTGCTCGATCCCGCTGTCCGCGCCTCGCAGTCGATGTGGGCGATGCTGCCGACCGAACTCGAGGGCGCGATGGTCCGCCGTCTAGGCGATGACCTCGCGTCCGGCGCCTGGGATGCCGAACACGGTTACCTTCGCCAGCAAGGCAGCTACGAAGGCGCACTGCGGCTCGTGATCTCCGACCCGGCGTGAGCGCCGTCGACGCGCCGAGCCTGCGGCTCGGCGGTCCGACACACCAAGCTCATGGCGACGCCTTTGCGACCCGATAATTCGAAAGCACTGGCAGCCCATCCATCAGCCCTGTGGCGGACACGAGGGGAGCTTCACCGGCCCGCCGCTTGTCGGCAACGCGGCGAGCGACTTGTGGATGGTGTGCGCGCTCGAGCCGGGGGCGGGCAATGACTCACGTAGCTCAGCATGTGATCGTCGAACTGGGGCGCGCGGGCGAGCCCGAGTCTCTCCGCTACCGTCTGCGCCGCCCGGTTGCCTGGGCGCGTGCGGACGATCACCGGGAGCTCTGGCAGCAGTCTCCGCGCCAACGCCAACGCCAACGCCAAGCTGGCCATCTCCGTAGCGTCGCCCCGACCCCATGCCGACGGCGGGATGCAGCAGACCTAATGGCCTCTCAGCAGGTGGCGTGAGACTTCTACCTTTGCTTGGAAGCAGCAGCGGATGGACGGCGGCGCAAAGGTCAGGCTACGGCCCCGTCGGTGCGGAGCGGATCCAGCGGACTGTCCTCTGGGCTCGATGCCAGATATGGGCTCTGCAGGCCGCAGAATTAGGTCAGTTAGGCCCGGGTCGGCGTAGCCGTGCAAGTCAGGTCGGCAGATCCCGCAAGCCGCGACCACGTTCACGTCGTCAGGGCGGGCTCGGGTGGCCACGGACCCGTCGAACCCCACGCCGATCAGCCTGCACCGGGCGGTCCCGCAGCCGTGGGGATGGCGTTGTCGATGAGGACTGCTGCGATGGCGGCGGCGGTGGAGAAGGTTGAGGTGTTGAGGACTCGGCTGCGGGCCGAGGCGCCATCTAGGAGCAGCGCCAGTTGCTCGCCGAGCTGTTCGGGGTTGGTGGCGCCGGCCTCGCGGGCGGTTTCGGTGAGCCGCTCGGCAAGGGCCTGCTTGTAGTCGCGGGCGTATACGCGTGCGGGGTGGCCCGGGTCGTGGATTTCGACGGCAGCTGCGATGAACGGACACAGCGGCGGGTGGATGTCGAAGGCGGCGAGGAGTCGTTCGCGGGGTGTGAGGTCGGTGCGGTCGAATACCTCGGGCAGGATGTCGGGATCGAATCGGCGTAGGTGTTCGGCGATCAGCTCGTCCTTGCCGGGGAAGTGCTGGTAAAGCGTGCGCTTGGACACCTCGGCCACCGCGCAGAGCTGGTCCATGCCGGTGGAGTTGATGCCTTGATCGCGGAACAGTTGTTGTGAGGCGCTGAGGATGCGTTCTCGTGCGCCCCTGCCGCGGCGCAGGCCTTGCGGCCCCTTCTCCAACTCCGTCATAGGCCTAGCGTAGCTCAGTTGGTACTGATCGGTGTGCATAGCTTGCATTCTCTTCGATCACGCGATACGTTAAGCACTCAGATCGGTGTACCTAGCATCGGAACCACCAATCGAATGGAGTAGTAGTTATGGGAAAGCTCGATGGCATGACCAGACTGGGTGGAAAGACCGCCGTGATCACCGGCGGCGCTACTGGCATTGGCCGCGCCGCGGCAAAGCGCTTCATCGAGGAGGGCGCCTTCGTCTTCATCTTCGGCCGCCGGCAGGAAGCGCTCGACGCCGCTGTGGCCGACCTCGGAGCCAACGCCCGCGCGGTGCAGGGGTCGGTCTCCGATCTGGCCGACCTCGACCGACTCTATGCGGCGGTGAAGGCCGAGCGCGGAACCCTCGACATCGTGTTTGCCAATGCCGGGGCGGGAAGCCAGCTTCCGCTCGGCGAGATCACCGCTGAGCACCTTGACGAAATCTTCGACACCAACGTGAAGGGTTCGATCTTCACGGTCCAGAAGGCGCTACCGCTGATGGGCGAGGGCGGTTCGATCATCCTGACGGGATCGAGCGCCGGCACCACGGGCGCCCCGGCATTCACCGCCTACAGCGCGAGCAAGGCGGCAGTGCGCAACCTCGCGCGGACCTGGGCGCACGACCTGAAGGGCACCGGCATCCGGGTCAACGTGCTGACGCCCGGACCGACGGCGACCGAACTTGCGAAGGAAGCGCTCGGCGAGGAAGGCCAGAAGGCCTTCGCCTCTATGAACCCGCTCCAGCGCATGGCCGAACCGGCGGAGATCGCAGCGGTGGCCGCCTTTCTCGCGTCGCCAGACAGCAGCTTCATGACCGCCAGCGAGGTCCACGTCGACGGCGGCCTAGCGCAAATCTGACGCACTACGCCCGGCCGGTCACTCCATTCGATATTCGGAGCCCGTAGGGCGTGGCAGCACAAAAGGAGAACATATGAGCTATGCAATTATCGGCTTCGGCAACATCGGCCAAGCTCTTGCCAAGGCGTTTGCCCGAAGCGGCATCGAAGTATCCGTTGCAACCACACGCGACCCGGAAAGCTTTGCATCTGATGCGGCCGCGATCGGACCCGAGATCATTCCCACAACACTGGCGGAAGCCGTCAAGGCGGACATCGTCTTTCTGGCTGTCCGTTACGAATCACACGGGGATGTCGCGAAGGCGCTGCCGAGCTGGAAGGGAAAGACCATTATCGATGTGACCAATGCCTACGGCGTGTCCCCTGAGGAACTGGGAGGACAGCCTTCTTCCGCGGCCGTCGCGGAGGCCTTCACTGGTGCAAAACTGGTCAAGGGCTTCAACCATTTGGTCGCTGGCGTCCTTAGCCAAGACCCGGCCGTGAACGGTGGCAGGAGAGTCGTGTTCCTGGCGAGCGACGACGACGCAGCAGCGGAGATCGGTGCGCTTGCGGAGAATCTCGGTTTCTCTCCGATCCAGCTTGGCGGGCTTTCTCCTGTCCTAGTCTGATCGGCGATGTCTTCGCACCGACTGGGAATACGCCCGATGGAGCTGGCCGACTTCGAGGTCCGAATCGCGTACTTTCACCACGCGACGGACGAGCACCTGGCCAGGCTCGGGGTCGACCGCTCACGCCTCCGGCCGCCCGATGCCTGGCGCGCCTCATTCGAGCAGACTCTCGGGCGTCCTCTCGAGGACCGATCCGAGTACGGGCTCGTCTGGGAGGTCGACGGGATGCTCGTCGGCTTCAGCACGGCGGACCAGATTCAGTTCGGAGCGGAGGCGCACATGCACCTCCACATCGTTGATCCTGAGCGCCGAGCGTTCGGCCTGGGGACGCAGTTCGTGCGCATGACAGCTGTGCACCTGTGCGAGGTATTGCAACTCAATCACCTCTATTGCGAGCCGAATGCGTTCAACGTCGCTCCAAATCGCACGCTGCAGAAGGCCGGCTTCAAGTACGTGTGCTCACGGAAATGCCGACCCACTCCGATCAACTCGTATCAGACAACCACGATCTGGGTCTACGCACCAACAATTCCTACCTGAGAGCGCCATCGCCTAGCCGTGCCGCCGAGCTCGGGCGAGCACCGGGCTAGCGGGTTTGCGCCACGTTGGCGCAAGCGCGCGACTGCTGCTCCCATAGGGAAGCGGCGCACCCGGTAATTCGCCGGTGACCGGCGCGCCAGGATCTTCGCTTGTTGGCTGGCAAGTATGTACTCGCTCCACCGGGTGTTCCGGCCGAAGCGAAGCGGTCAACTCGTGGCAGACCGCAGGGACGCACCTCCGCCACCCACCACCAGCGGACCGTGAGACACCAGAACGTGCTCAATCGGGAGTACTGTGAGAGCGCGGAGCAGTGCACGTAGCTTTGCCGGGCCGCCCTCGGGTTGTGTCCATGACTCCGGACAGACTCGAAGGTCACCGGCGCCCGTTCGAAGCATCGCGTCGGCGAAGACAAGCGCCGCCTGACGCGGTAGCCACACGGCGATTTCGTCAGCTCGCTCGACATCGAAGACCCGCAGCTCGTCAAAGAGCTCATCTCCGTCACTGATCGCACGGTCAAACGCATAAGGCACGCGACCGTCCCTTTGCTGCTTCGCCCACACCTCTGCGCCGTAACGGCTCGCGACGTCGGGCACGCTGCGCTGGTGCCAGTGGCAAGTGCGCACGATGCCGGCGCATCCGCCCCGGTCTGCCACGAGTTGATCGAGCGCGTCCCAGTCATCGACCAGAGGATCGATCAACACGAGTCCATGGGGAGTTGCGATAGCCCACCATGCAACCTGCTGCTCCCAGCCATCCTCGCCGCCCTCGTGCTCCGTCCATTCCGGATGGAGCGCCTCGAACCGCCAGAGCCCTTCGATGATCTCTCCGGTTGTGCTTTGAACCATCAGACGAGAGTGTCGCATGCGGCAACGAGAAGACGCACGCGTGCGCGTTGGTGTGACACCGATACGCTGAGGTCCTCGCCGGCGCTGCTCGCGCGGGCAGACTCGAGGAGCAGATCGCTGCCCTAGCCGAGCTCGAGATCCAGGAACTCCCGATCGAGACGGGCGCCGGCGCCGCGCTCGCTCGTCTGCGCGCCGAAACGGGCCTGAGAATGCCGGATTGCTGCGTCCTGCACGCTGCCCTGGCATCCGGAGCGCAAGCGCTCGCGACTAACCCGGATCAGTGAACTCCGCTGGCTCATTGGCCATCCCGGCCATGACCGCCGCCAGCTGGTTGGGCGAGCCGATGAGCCCGTGCTGGAGCTCTGCCTCGAGCGCGAGGGTCTGCTCGGCCGGGCCGTTCCACGCCTCGTCGAACAGACGCTTGGCGGCGCGGACGGCGTCGGGGGAGCGCCCGGCGATCTCCGCGGCCAGCTCTTTGGCGCTCGTCAGCGGGTCCTCGCTGACGCGCGTGACCACACCCAGCGCGAGAGCCTCCTCACCGCTGAACACGCGGCCGGTGAAGGTGAGCTCCTTGGCGACGTCGATCCCCACCAGCCTCGGGAGCGTACGGGTGATCGACATGTCGGGGATCAAGCCCCACTTAACCTCCATTACCGACAGGCGGGTGTCGGGGGCGGCGATGCGGATATCGGCTCCGAGGGCGATCTGCATCCCGCCGCCCAGGCAGTTGCCGTGGATCGCTGCGATGACAGGGACGGGGACGCGCGTCCAGTCATAGGCGGCGCGCTGAAACCACGTCGGGACACCGGCAGCCAGGCGGTCGGCCAGCCCCCGGAGGCCGGCCGGGTCGGACATCAGGCTCATCAGGTCAAGCCCGGAGCAGAAGCTCGGACCTTCGCCGTGGACCACTACGGCGCGCACGCCGGGCTCGCGGGCGAGCCGATCGGCGGCGGCGATGATGGCCTCGAACATGGCGACGTCGAGCGCGTTGTGCTTCTCGGCGCGAGCCAGGCCGACCACCGCGATGTGATCGGCAACCTCGATCCTGACGCGATGGGCTTCCATGACCGGCACAGTACCCGGCGGCGGGCAGAGGCCAGCTTGCCAGCCGCCCCCGGGCCCAGTTAGCTGTGCTTCAGGCCAACGGAGTTGCCATTGGAGGGCTTCCGTCGCCACCGACACGATCGAGCAGCAGCGTGGTAAGGGGCTGCGTCGGGACGCGCGCGCCGCCGTTCATCGTTCGCGGAAATCGCTCGCTAGGACGACGACGTGCCTGCCGCTCGGGACGATCGTGATCGGATGGTCGGGGCCAGGCTCGAGCGGATCAGATCGGCTGCGGAACTCGGGGTCGTGCTACCTAACCCCCGACATTTGGGGCAAACGCAGCACACCCCCTCACCGCGCCGGATCAGATCGGCTGCGGAACTCTGAGCTAGAGACGGCCGAACTTACCCTCCTAGACGAGCAGCTCGCCGAAGTCCTGGAACTCGCCCAGGCCGCGCAAGGCCGCCACCAGCCGCGTTGCCAGGACGCCGAAGCGCTTGGCGCCTCCCACCCGCTCCCGCGGGCCGGCCGTTAGGCTCCACAGCAGCATGAGTTGGACAGGCTGCCGCATTTGAGCGTCTATGTTGATCACGCCTTTGCGGCCGGCGACTGGGGGCGCTGGAGCGGCGGCGGGCACATGCAGGCGGACACGCTCGGTGAGCTGCATGCCTTCGCCGCAAGGATCGGGCTACGCCAGGAGTGGTTTCAGTCAAAGCCCGGGCGCCCCCACAATGACCACTATGACCTGACCCGGGCAGGACGAGAGCTCGCCATCAGTCTGGGGGCGATTAGCGAGGACAGGCGTGCCGGTACGCGGCGCCGCCAGGCGGCCCGGCTCGCCGGCCGAGCGAACAACGGTCTGGCAGCTCCTACTTCGAGGTGAACCACTGGTGGACCTGCGTGCAGCGATCATCGGGTATGGCCTGGCGGGTCGGTTCTTTCATGCGCCGCTGATCGCCGCGACGGAGGGGCTGGTGGTGGCGAGCATCGTCACCTCAGATTCCGGGCGCCAGGCGCAGGTCTCGCGAGAGCATCCCGATGCGCGGATACTGACGAGCCCCCATGAGGTGTGGGAGAGCGCAGGAGACCATGATCTGGTGGTGGTCGCGACGCCCAACGACTCGCATGCGCTGCTGGCCGGCGAGGCGGTCGATCGTGGCCTGCCTGTCGTTGTCGATAAGCCGCTGGCGCTGAGCTCAGGCGAGGCAGAGGCGCTGGTGAGCCGCTGTGAGCGGGTCTCGGGGTTGCTGACGGTGTTTCAGAACCGCCGCTGGGACTCTGACCAGCTCACGCTTGCTCGTCTGCTGGAGGAGGGCCGGCTGGGCACCGTCCTGCGCTACGAATCACGCTTCGAGCGCTGGCGGCCATCGGCGAGCGGCGAGTCGTGGCGGGACTCGACCTCGCCTGAATCGGGCGGTGGCCAGCTGCTCGATCTCGGCACCCATCTGGTCGATCAAGCGCTGTTTCGCTTCGGTCCGGTCACGCACGTGTATGCCGAGGTCGATGCGCGGCGCGGCGCGCCGAGCGACGATGACGCGTTCGTCGCTCTACGTCACGCGCGCGGCGTGCTCAGTCATCTGCGGG
>Ga0302324_100027587_pt1 | contig 10812 bp, 9 predicted proteins | sample Palsa_T0_1_FD_201949 | JGI IMG/M metagenome (GOLD analysis project Ga0302324, IMG submission 201949) | Peat permafrost microbial communities from Stordalen Mire near Abisko, Sweden - Palsa_T0_1 | ecosystem: Environmental > Terrestrial > Soil > Palsa > Peat permafrost | place: Sweden: Abisko...
CCCTCGAGCTCCAGATAGCGGGCGACGCCCTGGTTAGTCACGCGTCCGTCGATCGCCGAGATGACCTCCACCCGGCCCGACCAGTTCTGCGGCGTCAGCGTCCACTCGATACCGGCCCGGTGCGGATCGGCCATGCTCACGAACCGCCTGCTGCGCAGCGCCGTCTCACGCCCGGCGGCGTCCCGGAAGCGAAGCTCGCGGGTCACCAGCGCCTGGTGCAGATCGAGCTCGTGGCGGTAGTCAAGCAGGTCGACATCGGCCAGCCGGATCACGTCGGAGCCCTCGATCCGCAGCTTGAGCACCAGCCAGTTGGGCAGATTGACCAGGTCCTCATTGAGCACCGGCAGCCCGCCGAGGATCGTCGTCTCGCGGTTGTAGACCCCGTGCACGTACGTGCCGGGGTAGTGCACCCCATCGGCGTCTTCCCACTCCGCGGCGCCGCGGCTGCACAGGTACCCGTTACCGGTCGAGGTCAGCGCCTCTCGAAGCCCCTCCTCGGCAGGATCGAAGCTTCGGTAGCTGAGCGCGAAACCATTCATCGCCGTAACCGAGTCTAGCTGACTCGGTGCTGAGCGGCTCAGGCCACCGGCAGGCAGAATGTGCTTTCTCAGCCGTGGAACTTACTCTCCGGCAGCTTCTCCTTCGCGAGGTCGCCCGAGGGTGATGGCGCGGGCGTGGCCTGCGGCTCAGGCTCTAGCTCGGCGCTGGCCGTGTCCTCGGCCGTTTCCTGGGCGTCAGGTGGCTGCTGGCCTGGTGCGGAGTCCCCCATGATGGCGTTCCGTTCCTCGAGTTCCCCGGTGCTTGAACCAACGACGATCGATTACAAAGTGACTCTGATCGACTACAAAAGGTTAGCACTGTGCACCCGCGGCAGTCAGGGCGCCGATTCGGTCAGCTCCGCGAGCCCCGCGTTAACCTCGGCTGCCTGCCCGTGGTCCCCGAGTTCCGCCAAGATGAAATGAGCCTCGGACAGCAACTCGCGTGCCTCCTGCGGCCGTCCGGCCCGCTTGTGGGCCAGGCCGAGCCGGCTGAGGGTCGCGGCTTGACCGTGCCGCTCACCGTTAGCCCGCCAGATGGCAAGTGACGCGTGCAGGCAGCTCAGGGCCTCGCCGAGCCGGCCCGTGGCGAGGTAGACGTCACCGAGATCGCTGAGTGAATCGGCTTCTGAGTGCTGATCGCCAAGTTCGCGGAATATGACCAGGGCCTGCTCAAGGCGGTCGATGGCCTCGTCAAAGCGCCCCAGCTCCCGGCAGGCGTCACCCAGGTTTCCGAGCGCGATGCCCTCGCCGTAGCGATCCCCGGCCTGCTGCTGCACGGCAAGTGACCGCCGGGCCGCCTGGAGCGCCTCGGGGAAGCGGGACAAGCGCAGGCACGCCTGGGCGACATTATTCGCGGCCCGCGCGTGGCCCTGCTGATCGCCGATCTCGCGGTAGATGGCGAGCGCCTCCTCGAAACAGCCGATCGCCTGTTCCTTGCGCTGCAGCCCGAAGGCCATGCCGAGGTTGTTCAGCATCCACGCCTCGGCCAGCCGGTCACCTAGGATCCGGGCGCTGTCCAGGCCGCCGGAGTGGGTGGCCACCCAGTCCGCCCAGTGGCTGCGCCGGTAGAAGAAGCTCATCGCCGCGGCCGGGAGTTTCCAAGCGATCTCGTGCAGGCTGCTCGTCGCGGCCTGGCGAGCCGCCGCGACCAGGTCGGCGCGCTCGGTCTCGCACCACTCGAGGGCCTGCTCGAGCGATGCGAAAGCCAGCGCAGGTCGCGGCAGATGGCCGTCCCCGAGCGGGACCCGGGCGTGCTGCGGGGAGATCACCCGCCCGGCGGCCTCGGCGGTGTGCAGGTACCAGGTCAGCACCCGGAGCACCGCCTCGTCGCGGTCCGGCTGGGGTTCCTCGGCCTCGGCCTTTTCGGCCGCGTAGACCCGGAGCAGGTCGTGAAAGCGGTACCGGTCCGGGGCCAGGGACTGGAGAAGATGCGCGTCCACGAGCATCTCGAGGCAATCGGCCACGTGGTCCTCGGGCTCGGCCAGGAGCGCCGAGACGGCGGGCAGGCTGATGGACGGCCCGCGCCACAGGCCGAGCAGCCGGAACGCCCGGGCCGGATCCGGCCGCTCCGGACCGACCGCGGACAGGCCGTCGAAGCTGACCTGGAAGCAGGCCCGCACGGCCAGGTCACCGGCCTTGAACTCGTCGATCCTGCGGCGCTCATCGGCCAGCCGGCCGGCCAGCGCCTGGATCGACCAGCCGGCCCGGGCGGCCAGGCGCACGCCGGCAATCCTGATCGCCAGCGGAAGGCCCGCGCAGGCCGTCAGCACCTGATCCGTGGCGTCCGGCTCGGCGCCCAGCCGGTCCGCCCCGACGATTTCGGCGAGCAGGGCGCGGGCCTCGTCCTCATCGAGCACGTCGAGATCGACGAGGCGGCCGCCGGCCAGATCGGGCAGCAGGTTGCGGCTGGTGATGAGCACGCCGCAGAATCCGCTCCCCGGCACCAGCGGACGCACCTGGGCGGCGTCGCGCGCGTCGTCGAGGACGACGAGGATCCGCCGCCCGGCCAGGCGGGTCCGGTAGAGCGCGGCCCGTTCGTCCTCGCTGGCCGGGACCTGCGCCCCGTCGACCGCGAGCTCGCGCAGGAACCTCGCGAGCACGTCCGCCGGGGTGGCCGGCTGGTCGCTGGCCCCCCGCAGGTTCGCGTACAGCTGCCCGTCAGGAAACCGGGTCCGCAGCCGGTGCGCGACGTGCACGGCGAGAGTGGTCTTGCCCAGGCCGCCCGCCCCCGCGACCAGCGATACCACCACCGCCCCGGCGCCGGCGTCGCCGTCGGGGACGTCGGCGAACAGGTCGCAGAGGTACTCGACCTGCCCGGCTCTACCGGTGAAATCCGGAATGTCGGCAGGCAACTGTGACGGCACCAAGGGCTCAGGCGAGAGGACCGGCCCGGTGGCCGGGACCGTCCGGGGCGGGACCGTCCGGGGCGGGACCGTCCGGGGCGGGACCGTCCGGGGCGCGGGGCGGGCGTCGGCCTCCAGGATCTCCTGGTGGAGCTGGCGCAGGCTCGGGCCGGGATCGACGCCCAGCTCGTCACCGATCACTTGCCGGGCCCGTTCATAGGCCTCAAGGGCCTCGGCCTGACGGCCCGCGGTGCGCAGCGCGCGCATCAGCAGGCCCCAGAGTTCCTCCCGGAGCGGATGACCGGCGGTCAGGCGCAGCAGCTCGCCGACCACCCCGCCAGCCTCCCCGCACTCGATCTCGGCCTCGATCCGCAACCCGAGCGCGACCACCCGCGACTCTTCCAGGCGGTCTGTCTCGGTGGCCACCAGCTCCGAAGACGGCACATCGGCCAGCGGCGGCCCCCGGTACAGATCGAGGGCCTCGGTGAGCAACTCGACGGCACGGGCTGCCTCCCCGCTGGCCAGCGCCGTGCGACCCGCCGCCACCAGCCTGGCGAAACGCGTCGCATCCAGCTCATCGGGACCCACCACCACCTGATAACCAGGCGCCCGCGTGACCAGGACCCGGCCATCCGGGTCGCCGATCAGTCCCCGCAGCCGATGCACGTAGGTGGCGATCAGGTTGGCGGGATTCGCGGGCGGCTCGTCACCCCACAGCTCGTCGGTCAGCCGGTCCGTGGAGACGACCTGGCCGTCGTTCAGCAGCAGCGCGGCGAGCAGCGCCCGCCACTTCGGCGCGCCGATCCCGCTCCAGGTCTCGCCTGACCGGAACTCCAGCGGCCCCAGAATCCGGAACCGCGTGATGCCGCTCCGCTCCATCACGGCTTAACCACGACCCCATCGACACGCCAGATCATCACGCAATGCTTCCAGATATTAACACCGAGTGGTGGGGCTGCGGCCCCTCCGATCGCCGGCGGACCCGCCGGTGCCACCCACTCACCGCCCAAGGGAGAAACCAATGGTGAAGATGTCGATCCGCAAGGCCGGAACGATCCGTCTGACGAGCGCCGCGTATTACTGCTGCCACGTCGCCGCCTTCTAGGACCTGGTTGTGCTGGGCTCCGGCGAGCGCCGGAGCCCAGCACCGGTCCGTTTCATCCGCACCGAGCCGCAAGAACCAGAAAGGCACCCGGAATGAGCGTCACCGCGCCGGCCAGCACCACGATCCGCCTGCACCGGCTCACCATGGTCACCGAGGATGACGGCGTGATGGTCGGCCGGCCCGACATCGGCTCGTACGCGCTCTTCCCGCAGGAGGGCGCCGAAGCCCTTCGACTGCTCGACGGCGGAACCCCGATGGCGGGCGTCGCAGCCTGGTACCAGGAAACGTGCGGCGCGTCGCTGGATGTCGACGACTTCCTCGCGGCGCTTTATGACCTCCAGTTCTTGCGCGGCGACGGAGAAGACGAGCCGGGCGAAGCGCCGGTTCGCTGGCAACGCCTCGGGCGCTGGACGTTCTCCTGGCCGGCCCTGGCGTGCTACGCGGCGCTAACGGTGGCCGCCGTCGTCGCGATGGCGCGGGCTCCGTACCTGCGGCCCACGTACCACCATATTTTCTTCACTCAGTACCTTTCGCTGATCCCGATCACGCTCACCGCGGCGCTGGTCCCGGCGATACTGCTGCACGAGTCATTCCACGCGCTGGCCGGCCGCAGGCTCGGCCTGCCGTCGACCCTCACCATCGGCCGGCGGTTCTACTACCTGGTCGCGGAGACTCGCCTCGACTCACTGTTCAGCGTGCCCAAACGAAAGCGCTATCTGCCCTTCCTGGCCGGCATGATCGCCGATGTCGTCTTGCTGTCGGCGCTCACCCTCATCGCGGCCGTTCTGCATGATCACGGTTTCCCCGCCTGGTGCGCGGGAGTGTGCCTGGCTATCGCGTTCACCTGTGTGCTTCGGGTGATCTGGCAGTTGATGCTCTACCTCGAGACCGACCTGTACTTCGTCATTTCTCATCTCCTGCGGTGCCCGGATCTGCAGCGTGCCACCAGGTTCTACATCAAGACGCAGGTACGGCGCCTGCTGCACCGCGCGCCGCCGCAGAGCGACGCCGACTGGGCGGACCGCGACCGGGCGTTCGCGCGCTGGTACGCGCCGCTGCTCATCATCGGCTACGGCTTCTCGCTCTGCACCCTGGCGTGGGCGGGGATCCCGAGCACCGTGCACTTCGTTTCGCTGATCGTCGATCGCTTCACCGGATCGCAGAATCTCACCGCCGGCATCCTCGACGCGCTGAGCTTTATCGTCCTGACCGCGCTGCAATGGGGCCTCGTCGTCTACGTCGCGGTGCGCGACCGGCGCGCTCGCCCCCGGCAGACCTCACCCGAAGCATGAATTACCAAGGGAGCACTGACATGACCTCATCGACTGCTGCGCACGGCTGGACCGCGCCAGCTGCCTCGCTACCAGGCGAGTTGCCGATCGCCCCCGCGCCCCACCTTGAGGTGCGGTGTCACCGGCGGCTGCGCGGGCCGTACACCGGAGCCGGCGCACTGCTGCGCCGCGTGGTACCGGAACTGCTGGCCGTCGACGGCGAACTGGTGGCCACGCGGGCGATCGAGGTCGTCACGATGGCACCCGAGCTCGCCCCGATGGTCCCGCTGCCACCGCAGACGCTCACCAACCTGGCCAGCCGCGCGGAACGCACCAGGTTTTACTCGGTCACCCGCACGCTGCGCCTATCTCACGGCGCCGCCGAGCTGGTCATGGACTGGGCCCGCCTGCTGCATCCCGGCGGCGTGACGATCGCGTTCACCGACCTCGACGACGCTGACCCCACCGACCGTGAGTTCGTGAGCGTGCTGCTGCGCCGCTGCGACCCGAACCTGCTGACCGTGCTCGCGGAGGCCGCCAGCGCGGACGACCCGCTCGGCCAGGCGCTGGCCCGTTACGCTAGCCAGGTCACCAGGGCACCCCACGCTCAGCCGGACCCGCCCGCGGGCACCGATCTCGCGCAGCTCTTCATCGACTCCGACGGCACCTGCCAGGACCCGGCGATCTCCGCGGCTTACGCGGGCCTGCCCGCCCACGAGCGGGCCAGCAGGCACACCGCGCGCGCGGAGGTGCTGGCCGCCCTCGGCGAGCCGAGCCTGCGGCTCGGGGCCATCCCGTATCACCTGGAGCACGGGACCGATCCCGCAGGCGCCGGCGGCGAGGCGCTCATGACCGCTTGCGATGACTGCTTCGACCTCGGCTGCTACGAGGCGGCGCTGGAGCTAGCGCTGCGCGGGCGTGAGCTGGTGGCCGGAGCGGACCAGCCGGAGGCCTACTGGAACTTCACTAACAAGGCGGGCGCCTGCCTGTCCTACCTGAAGCGGGGTTCCCGGGGCTTTGCCTACTTCGATGAGCTGCGCCGGATCACCGCCAACCCCGATGTCCACATGAACAGCTGCTACATGCTGGCCATGCTGTACACCCGCCACCTCCCGCCCGGTGACCACGACGAGGTCCGGGCGCTTGAGTGGGTCAACACGGCGATCGCGATCGCCGACCGTCATCCCGATCCGCACAAGCGGGTGTTCACCGGCGCGTTCATGCGCAACGCGAAGGCGCTGGTCGAACTGCACCGAGGCGACCCGCAGGCCGCGCTGGCGCTGGTCAATGAGGCGATCGCGATGACCGACGCCGATCTCGGGCCCGACGAGCAGCTGCTGCACCGCTCGGTGCTGCTTTATAACCGGGCGCAGATCCTCAACGCGCTCGGCGACTACGCCGGCTCGCTGCGCGACTACGACGTGGTGATCAGCCGCGACCCCGAGTACGGCGACTACTACTTCGAACGGGCCGGGGTGCGCCGCGCCGCGGGCCGGCCCGACGAGGCGCTCGCGGACTACGCCACGGCGGTCACGCTGAGCCCGCCCTTCCACGAGGCGCACTACAACCGGGCCGACCTGCTGCGGGAACTAGGGGATGACGACGGCGCGCTGCGCGACCTCGACTACGCGGTCGTGCTCGATCCTGACCACCTCGATTCCCTGGTCAACCGGGTAGACCTGCTCCTGGAACGCGGGGAGACCGGGCGAGCGCGCGCCGACATCGACGCGGGACTCGAGGTTGACCCGGGCAACGCGAACCTGCTGTCCGCCCGCGGGTCGCTGCTCGCCGACTCAGGCGACACCGATGCCGCGTACGCGAGCTACACCGCGGCGGTGACCGAAGACCCGGCCTTCGTGGCGGCGTGGGCCAACCGCGCCGTTCTTTCTCACTCCGTCGGACGGCCAGCGGAAGCGGTCGCCGACCTCAACCACGCGATCGAACTCGCCGACGACCCGTGGTTGCGGGTGAACCGCGCGATCGCGCTGCAAGACCTCGACCAGCACCGCGCCGCGGTCGCCGATCTCGACTTCGCCATCGCCGCCCTCGAGGGCGGCGACCCTGACCTGTTCTACCGCCGCGGGGTCAGCCGGCATGCGCTGGGTGACCTTGACGGCGCATTCGCTGACTGGCGTGCCCACCTGGAGGCGTACGGCCCGGGCAGCGCCTCGCCGCACGCCGAGGAGATCGGCCTGATGAGCAGGCACCTAGTGGCCAGCGCCGGGCGATAGGAGCATGTGACATGAACGACACCACGTTCGCTACCGGGCCAGATACGTTCCGGGCGGCGATGCGCCACCACGCCAAGGGGGTGGCCGTCATCACCGCCGGCGCGGAGCATCCCGTCGGGTTCTGCGCCACGTCGCTCGCGTCTGTCTCGCTCGAGCCGCCCGTGGTGTCGTTCACGGTGGGCCTGCGTTCTTCGTCCTGGCGAACCGTCGAGTCGGCGCGGCATGTCATGGTCCACCTGCTCGCCGACAGCCAGGCGGACCTCGCGAGCCGGTTCGGCCGCACGGACCCGGCCAAGTTCGGTCCGCAAACGCGCTGGCATCGTGACGAACTCGGCCTGCCCGTGCTCGATGATGCCCTCGCCTGGCTGCTGCTCGCGCTGACGAGCTACTTTCCGGTCGGAGACCACGCCCTCGTCCTGGGACGGGTGATCGCGTCCCGGCATGCCGCAGCAGACGGGCCGCCGCATGCCGCGGTGGACGGGCCGCTCATCCACCATAACGGCGAGTTCGCGGCGCTGGCCGCCCCCGCGCTAAGCCGGCCGCGGAAGATCAAGCTCCCGGCGGCCACCGCGACGTGACCACGGGCCAGGATGCTTGCCTAGCTCGGCATCAGGTGCGCCCGGGTCTTGCCTGTCGCGTGACGATCTGGGCGTGGTTCGATCGTCATCTCGGTGCAGCTGTCGCCGTGGGCGCGACACTGGGATCGGAGGAGATGACGATGCGTTACGCACTGCTGATGCACTACCGGGAGCCGGCCGAGGGCGAGATCAGCGAGGAGGCGATCGCTGAGGCGAGGGAGGCGTTCGGCGCGTACGGCCGCGCGCTGGAGCAGGCCGGCGTGCTGCTGTCCGCCGACGTGCTGCAGCCGACGGCGGCCACGACGACTGTGACCCGCAGGGACGGAGTCCTACGGGTGCAGGACGGGCCGTTCGCCGAGACGAAGGAGGCGCTGGCCGGGGTGTTCGTGCTGGACGTGCCCGACCTTGACGCGGCCATCGGCTGGGCCGAGAAGTGCCCCGGCGTACAGTGGGGCGTGATCGAGGTTCGCCCCACCGCCACCGCGTTCGTCGACGGCCGGTGGACGCGCTGACGTCAGAGGAAGACCGCTGGGTAGCCGGTCCCGGTCCGGACGCGACCGGGCCGGCGGCCCACGCCGCGGGGCCGGCGGCCGACGCCGCGGCCCTGGCGGCCGACGCCGCGGCCCTGGCGGCCGACGCCGCGGGCCTGGCGGCACGCGACAGTTACGGGCGGCTGCTCGCGCTACTGTCCGCCTCGACGAGCGACCTGGTCTCCGCCGAAGACGCCCTCGCCGACGCATTCGAGCGCGCCCTGCGGACGTGGCCCGCTCAGGGGGTGCCGGGCAAGCCTGACGCGTGGCTGCTCACCGTGGCCCGCAACCGGCTCCGCGACCACTGGAAGTCCGCGCAGGCGCAGCGGGTCCTCCCCCTCGACGCCGGGCAGGACGCGCCGGCGGATATGGGTGACGTCGACGCCGACGCGATCCCCGATCGGCGGCTCGAGCTGCTGCTCGTGTGCGCTCACCCGGCGATCGAACGCGCCGTGCACACCCCCCTCATGCTCAACACGGTGCTCGGCTTCACCGCCGAGCAGGTCGGCCGGGCCTTCTCGGTGCCGACGTCGACGATGGCGACGCGCCTGGTCCGGGCGAAGAAACGCATCAAGGCGGCCCGCATCCCGTTCCGGATACCCGACCGGGGTGACCTCCCGGCGCGGATGACCGCGGTCCTCGAGGCGGTCTACGGCGCCTACGTCATCGACTGGGCGGCGACCGGGCCACAGGCCCGCCAGCTGCCTTCGGAGGCGCTGCACCTCGCCGAGGTGCTCGCCAGGCTCGCGCCCGACGATCCGGAAGCGCACGGGCTCGCCGCCGTCGTCCAGCTCTCGGCGGCGCGTGCCCCGGCCCGCGTTGACCCGGACGGACGTTTCGTCCCGCTCGCCGACCAGGACCCGTCGCTGTGGGACCCTCGCCTGATCGACCGGGCACATGAACACCTACGCGCGGCGCACGCTCGCGGGCAGCTAGGACGCTTCCAGCTCGAGGCCGCGATCCAGGCCGTGCACTGCGCCCGGCGGCAGGCCGGCATGACGGACTGGCCGACGCTGCTGACCCTGCACCGCTTGCTGCACGCGATCGCGCCGTCGCTCGGCAGCGGCGTCGCGCTCGCCGCGGTCACCGCCGAGGTGCAGGGCCCCGCCGCCGGTCTGGCCACCCTCGACGCCCTGCTCCAAGACGGCGGCCAGCACGCCCGCCGCTTCCAGCCGGCCCGAGCCACCCGCGCGCACCTGCTCGACCAGCTCGGACGAAGCGAGGAAGCCGTAGCCGCCTACGACAGCGCGATCGATCTGACCCACGACACCGCCGAACGCCAGTACCTGCAGCACCGGCGTGACCGCGCCAACCGCTGCCGCTAGCTCGAAGTCCGGCCATGTCGGGGTCAGCTTCGGGTGTCACCAGTCGCTGGCCGTGAGCGGATCGGCGCTGGCTTGGTATGCGGCTGGCCGTCTGCGCGGCGGCACAGGCTTCCTCCGGTCGATTTCGCGCAGAACGGGGGCGAATACGGCCTCGTGGGCCGTGGCGCCGTACTTCTGCCCGATGGCGCGAAGCTGTCTCCGGGGAGGGTGGCAGGGTATGAGCCAGGCAGACGCCGACCGGAGCCGTGAACGGAGCGAGAATATGCCAGCACGGGTGTACCTGGGCGGAAGCTGCGGCAGTACCACGTGGCGGGCTGATACCGTCATCCCGCTGCTGGAGCAGCAAGGGATCAGCTACTTCAGCTCGCACGTCGCGGAATGGCATGAAGAGCTGGTCGGAGTCGAGGCCGAAGCAAAGGCCGACGCCGAGGCCCTGCTGATCTTCATCAGCGACCAGACCCGCGGCATCGTCTCCATGCTGGAAGCGGCCGAGTACATCGGCGCTGGCCGGCCGGTCTTCCTCGTCATTCAGGACATCCCGGCTGGCTTGGTCATCGAGGGGCAGGCCATCACCGGGCGCGATCTGCTGGACCTCAAGCGCGGACGTGTCTATCTCCGTGATATTGCCGCCCGGCACGGCTGCACCATCTACCAGGATGTGACCGAGGCCACGCACGCGCTCATCGAGTATCTCAAAACTTGAGCCTTCGGCCTCCGCCAGCGCCGCAGCGCTTGACGAAGACCGAGCGCCTCAGGAAGAGTTTGTGAACGGCGGCGACCGGCCGCCGAGCTGTGGAACATCCGCCCCAGCCGGGGTTCCATTGGCGAAGGGGATTCGCCCTCTCGGTCGTCAATGTCACAGGCCATCTTCTGACACCACGTCGCTGGGGA
>Ga0302324_100027588_pt1 | contig 10812 bp, 9 predicted proteins | sample Palsa_T0_1_FD_201949 | JGI IMG/M metagenome (GOLD analysis project Ga0302324, IMG submission 201949) | Peat permafrost microbial communities from Stordalen Mire near Abisko, Sweden - Palsa_T0_1 | ecosystem: Environmental > Terrestrial > Soil > Palsa > Peat permafrost | place: Sweden: Abisko...
AACAGCGCCTTACCCCAATGTTCCCATGCATCAGCGGATGAGTCCTCGCAAATTGGTTGAACTGTGCATGGTGAGCAACTTCGTCGAGGTATTTCTGGCCAGGGATGGCCACAAGAACCCTGTGGGAATCAATTTTCTCGAGAAAGTGCAGATGCCGCACCTGGCGTCGATTTACGGGGCGATGCTTGCTGGAGTGGGCTATGTGCTGATGGGCGCGGGGATTCCGCTGCACATTCCGGGCGTGTTGGACGCCTTTGCGGCGCACCATATGGCCGAATACAAGTTGCAGGTGACCGGGGCGGCAGTGGGGCAGGATACGCAGATGCGCCTGGATGCGGCCGACTACATTGAGGGAATGCTGCCGACGCTGAAGAGGCCGAAATTTCTGGCCATCGTCTCCTCGAACACTCTGGCGACAACGATGCTCAGGCGGGCAAGCGGCCCGGTGAACGGATTGGTGATTGAGAGCCCGACGGCCGGGGGACATAATGCGCCGCCGCGCGGCAAGCTGCAACTCAACGCAGCCGGAGAACCGGTGTATGGCGAGCGGGACCACGTGAATCTTGCGGAGCTGCGAGAGCTGGGCGTTCCTTTCTGGCTGGCAGGCGGGTGGGGAAACGCGGCGAAGCTGCGCGAAGCACTGGAGCAGGGCGCGGCAGGAATCCAGGTTGGGACGGCTTTCGCGTTCTCAAGGGAATCTGGGATGCGGGCCGACCTGAAGAACAAGCTGATTGGTCAGGCGAAGACCGGCTCGGGCGTGGTGTTTACCGATCCGCTGGCCTCACCTACTGGGTTTCCGTTCAAGGTTGCCCAGGTGGAAGGGACGGCGTCGGCGTTTCCCATCTATCAGGAGCGGAAGCGGGTCTGCGATCTGGGCTACCTGAGAGAGCCTTACGCGGTGGCTGAAGGCTCAATCGGATACCGCTGCAGCGCGGAGCCAGTGGCGAACTATGTGGCCAAGGGCGGCAAGGTTGAGGATACAGTTGGCCGTAAATGCCTTTGCAACGCGCTGATGGCTAACATTGGCCACGGGCAGAAGCGCAAGGACGGGATTGAGGAGCTGCCCCTGGTGACGGTTGGGGACGACCTGAATTCGATTGCGCAGTTTCTGCCGCCGGGTCAGGAGTCCTACGGCGCCGCGGATGTGGTTGCTTCGCTGTTGAGCGAGCTGCCTGTGGGGCCGGCGGTTGAGGTTGAGAACAGGTTACTGGTTACGGCTTAGCAGCCAGTGGTGAATGTCTCGTTTTGACAGGCAGTGTGTCAGGGCACGACTTTAGTCGTGCCGCTAAGGCCTGACAAAGATCGTCGGCTTTAGCCCCTGAGGGAGTCTTTCCACCTGAAATGGAAAGTGTAAAAACATCCAACCTCGCCGCAGGGCCTAAAGGCCATTTCTCCCAAGCCCTTTTCGGCACGACTGAAGTCATGCCCTGACACAAAGCGGTCGAGAATCCGCGGCGGCCCGAGTTTTTGCGCAGCCGGTAAAGCCCGTGCCAGGCAAGATCGCGGCTCCCGATTTTATTTCTTAGCTGCCCGGGGCAGGCGCGGCTCCAGGTCCACCGACACGAAATAATTTTGGAATGCGGTCGGCCGGCGGGGCTAGGGCAGGGAACGGTGCGTGCGGCTCGGTCTGATACCAGTAGGCTGTGGAATAAAAATTGTCAGAGCGATGGTTGGCGTGACCGTGTTCGATGGTCACCTTGATCGACTTCTCGAAGGTGATGGGGCTCTCGATGTGCCAGCGGTAGAGGCAGTAGCGGCCGCCGATGCGCTCGTGCGGGTCAGAGATTTGCGGCGCTCCGTTGTGCTGGTAGGAGAAAGGCTGCCCGCCAAAGTCCCAGGCTCCGTTGTAATAGTCCTCGGTGCCCGTTCCGTTGATGGTGGGCAAGGGGTCGCCATCGATGAAGATCATGTCGTCGCCCTCGCCGAACCAGCCGTCCTGATTCTGTTCAATTGAGTGCGTTACTCCTACAAAATGGCCTCTGCCCGCGGCTTCAAGGAAGACGTAATTGCCTGCGCCGTCAAGGTTCTTCTTATCGCCTACCGGATCGTCGCCGTTTGTCATCCAGTTGTCTGTCCATCCCTTGCATGGGGCGGCCTGGCGATACTGGGCATGGAAGCGGGCGACATTGACGGGGAGGGCAGCGAGGGTCACATAATCGACGGCAAAATAGAGATTGTCAGTGCGGATTTTTCCTTCGTTGGTGAGAGTGATGCGGGCCGCGGTTGCAAAGGGCATCTGGAAATATGCGTTGAGCGCCTTGACCGGAGCAACGGCCAGCAAAGCCGATTGGTAGGTGAAATACTCGCTGAGGCCGAGGCCGTAGAAGTCGCCGATGGGGACCTCAACAGAAGGTGTGGATTCGCCATCCCACCAGGCGCGCAGGACGAGATTCTTCAGGTGGTGGCGATCTTCTGAGTTGATCGTGAACCAGATGTGCGTAACGACTCCGGCGCCGGTGACGTCAAGAAGGGTTGCGGCGCTGCCTGGTTCCACTCGCACCCAGTCGTCATTGGCGCCGGTGCGATCCCAGCTTGAGGAGCGGCGTGTCTTATAGTTGCGGAGACGGGCCTGAGAGAAGAGCTCCTCAGGCTCGGATGGCGGATCTGTTGGGCCAGGCGTTGGAGCTGCGCTGGCTGCGGCGCCAGCGGCATTGAGGCCCAGCAGAGCGGCTGCCGAGACCATGCTTCCCAGAAGTTTGCGGCGCGCGGGGGAGCTTTCGTTGGGTTCGATTGGATGCATACAAGACAATCTCCTGGCGATTTAGGGATGAAAGCGTGTTGTAGTCTTGTATGCTGTTGCCTGTCAAGCGGGATAGCCTGGGGCAAAGACAATGCGCGTGGCAAGCAACGAGATGTGACGATTTCATTTTTTGCGTTCTTTCAGGTTGTGGCTGTCACTGGCTTTCAGAGTCATGCCGTAGAGGGACTTGAACTGCTCGATCTCTTTCAGCGATTGCGGAGAGAAAGGAACAACTTTTCCCTCGAATGCGTGCAGGACAATTCCCTCGAGCAGATCGCCGAGGGTCATATCCTTCTGCTCAGCGACAGCCTTGAGGACTTTCAACATGCGCTTTTCCATCCGGACGCCGGTCTGGACGCGCTCAACTACGACAGGTTCACGATTTTGGTGTTCGTGGGCCATTGACGTATCTCCTTACCAAAATACCAATGTACCCAGGTAATAGCGACTTGTCAATCGCAGCATATTGCCGCATTGGGAACTCAACGTCTAACAGGGTTCGCGGACCCACGCTTCGCCTGTTATGGTCAGTGAGGAAACTTTGAATGAATCCTCCATAGGAACCCGCGGGAATGTGGAAACGTTGGCGAATCCGGATCATGCTGTTTTTGGCCGTGCTCGGCCCTGGATTCATTACCGCGAACGTTGATAACGACTCCGGCGGCATTCTCACCTATTCGCAAGCGGGCGCGCAGTACGGCTATTCGCTGCTGTGGACCATGATCCCGATCACCATCTCCCTGATCGTGGTGCAGGAGATGTGTGCCCGAATGGGCGTGGTCACGGGCAAGGGATTGAGCGACCTGATCCGTGAGGAGTTTGGGCTGCGGCTTACATTCCTGGTGATGGTGGCGCTGGTGGTAGTGAATTACACCAACGTGGTGACGGAGTTCATCGGGATCGCCGGGTCGATGCACTTATTTCATGTTTCGAAATTCATCTCTGTGCCGTTCTGCGCCGGGCTGGTCTGGTACATGGTGGTGCGCGGCAGTTACAAAAGCACGGAGAAGATTTTTCTCGTTGCGTCGGTTGTGTACATCGCTTACATATTTGCCGGCGTGCTGTCGCAGCCGAGCTGGCACGATGCTTTGCTGGCCACGGTTCAAATGCCCGGAAAGGCTGTCTGGAGCGAGAAGGATTACATGTACATGGCTGTCGCCACAGTGGGCACCACGATCGCCCCGTGGATGCAGTTCTACCTGCAATCGTCAATCGTGGAAAAGGGCATTCGCGTGAAGGATTACGCGGCTTCACGGCTGGACGTGATTGTCGGGAGCCTTTTCACCGACATTGTGGCCTGGTTCATTATTGTGGCCTGCGCGGCTACGCTCTATGTGCATGGGATGGGAGCCATTCAATGGGCATCGGACGCGGCCGAGGCGATGCGCCCGCTGGCCGGCGATTATGCGTTTGTGCTTTTTGCTTTTGGACTTTTCAACGCGTCGTTGTTTGCGGCTTCGATTTTGCCGCTGTCTACGGCGTATACCGTGTGCGAGGGGTTGGGCCTCGAATCCGGCGTGGACAAGAGCTTCAAAGAAGCGCCATTTTTCTACTGGCTCTATACGCTGCTGATCGTCGGCGGCGCGGCGACAGTCTTGTTGCTTCCGGATTCCAAACTGGTCAACTTCGCGATTCTCTCGCAGGTGTTGAACGGCGTATTGCTTCCTGTGGTGATTATTCTGATGCTGATGCTGATCAACCGCGCCGACTTGATGGGCGAGTACAGGAACTCGTACGTGTGGAATGGAATTGCGTGGGGAACAAGCATCATCGTGATCGGCATAACGCTGGTGATGTTGTGGGGGCTGATACCGGGGCATTGAGGCCAGGTTGCTTTGATTTGAAAGGATGGCTGCAAACAAATGCGCGCCAAACATCTAATTCATTTTCTATTGCTCATGGCGATGATTCGTGGGTTAGCTCAGTCTCCTAACGATGGCAAAGTGAGCGCGAACTCCTATGTGAACTCCTATTTCAAGTTTTCGTATGCCTGGCCGGCGATACTGAAGCCATACGATACGAGTTCGCTCAATGCTCCGCAGCACTCTCCTTCCGCGAATGAGTTCTTGCTCTTTTCGGCAAGACAAGGAGACGAGCCATTTGGCGTGCTGGTAATCGCAGTAAGGCTAAATGCGGTCACCGCCCACTCAAGAGGCATTAGGGACGGTGCGGATTTTCTCGATCGGGTGACACAATTCAAGCCGGAACAGCATGCGGTGATTGAGGCGCGGAAGCATTTCAAGAATGTGGATGGTCTCACTATCGATCAGCTTATTTACACCACAAACGGAGAATACACGTCGGCGACGGCCGCAGAGATCGGTGGTTTTTTGATTGTCTTCAGATGCAATGCGAAATCATCGGCTGATCTTGAGGAGATGAGTAAGTCTGTTGTTGCATTAAGCCCGATCAAGTGAGCAGATGATGCCGCCCGACGCTTTTGCTTCGCACAGGAGAGGGGAGAGCATCGAAGGTTCGGCCTCTCAGGTGAATTGGAGGCTGCGCTTCCCAGGCCTCTATTGGAATGAGGTTTCGGCACGACTGAAGTTGTGCCCCGTTTCAAAGCCAGTCTGCCTCGTGTTTATCGGCCATCTGCGGCTTGGCTAAAGGCGTGCCTTTTCAAACCAAATCGTGCGATTGAGTCTGGGCTGAAGCCTCATGCACCCTCCGGAGTCTTCCGTTGACGGCAGGATTGCCATATTGCGGGGCGGAGGGCTACAGCAGTTTGCCGGCGGCGAGGTCGCGGATCAGGCCGTGGTCGGCGGCTAGGAACTCGTAGGTGGGCAGGTCTTCGAGCTTTACCCAGCGTACTTGTTGAAAGATGCGGTTCTCGATCTCTCCGGAGAATTGGTGTACGGCGTAGAACTGCAAGTCGACGGCGCCGCCATGACGGTAGTTGTGGCGGATGTGCGTAACGTGCGGGCCGATGACGGCCTGAATGCCGAGCTCCTCGTCCAGTTCACGGGCCAGGGCCTGCTCGGGGCTTTCGCCGGGCTCGATCTTGCCGCCGGGAAACTCCCACAACGAGGCCATGGGCTGATCGGCACGGCGCTGGCAAATCAAAACTTCTCCGCCGCGCACCATTAGCGCTGCCGCCACAAAACGAAGGGCAGGGCCGTTTAATCGAGTTGCATTGCCGGGTTGAGTTTCGGACACATCATTAGTGTAAACGCTTCAAAAGAGGTGCAGAATCCGACGGGCATTGGCGGGTTTGGTGCGCAGGAATTGGTGCGCGATTCGTGCGAAGCCAGAAGCTGTTTCATAACCGGATGCGGGGCGCGGCAAGGCATTCCTTCGGGGGCTAAACTCCGCGGCTTTTCTCATCCATAGCGGCACGGCGACCCAGAGGGTACCCCGGCCGTGCCCTTTCAAAACAGGGTTATGAAACAGCTTCTAGAATGATCGGGAATGGTTCTATTCTCCGGCAACCGCTGCTTCGAAGCCCTCGGCAGCCTGCGGACGGAAGTAGCCCCATCCATTCTTTGCGGCCGCTTTGAGTAATGCGGGCGATGGGTTTACGGGGAAGGCGTGGCGCGCAATTTCAAGCATGGCGAGGTCGTGAATGGAATTGCCGAAGACCGCATCGGGCGATTGCAGGCCAACCTGCCTGAGTGCTTGAGCCTTGCCATCATCGGTGGGCACGGCGACTATCTCGCTTGTGATGATACCCCGATCGAGGCGCACCTCGGCGGCCAGGACGCGTTGTTCCGGAATGCCGAAGTCGCGGACGCCTTCAGCGACGACCCAGCGATTGGTGGAACTGACGGCCCAAAGTTCGACGCCGGCGTTGCGCAGGGTGGTCAGCAGAGAGGCAACCTCAGCAAAGACGCGCTGGTGGACGAATTCCTGGACATACTGGGCGGCGGCGACGCGCAACTCCTGGTCGCGAAGGCCGGCGTAGATCTGGACCATTTCGCCGCAGATATCCAATTCGCTCACCTGGCCGGAAAGATAGGCGCGGTAGCGAGTATCGATCCAATCGCTCGTGGAACGCGAGACCAGGCCCTGTTCGAGAGACCAAACCATGAAGCCGTAGCCGGAGTCGCCGCTCCAGATGGTTCCATCGCAATCGAAGACGGCAACCTTCGGCTGGCTATCGAGGACACGCCGCTCGAATTCTTCGGCGGTCCATCTGGGAATTTCTATTTGTGTCATCGTCAATGTTTATCGATTCTGCTTTGCGAGCTTATCCAACTCTATTTTCATCCAATTGTGGTCCTCCTGGCATGTGAATGTTCGAAGAAGAGCCTAGATTGGCACGGCGAGGACAGAGAAAAGGAACAACCGCAGATCCTTCGACTCGCTTCGCTCGCTCGGGATGACAGGCGTTTTTGCGCTGCTCAGGATGACAGCGTTGTGGCGACGCAATCCTCCAGGGCCAGATCAATTATGCGGCGGCTGTGCGGGCGCGCGCCCGTCTTTGAATGGCGCGGCATTCAGTTCATCAAGAAAGCGCCATGAGCTTTTGAAATCGGGTGTGAGCTTTTGATCGGTCAGAATTGCGCGCAGAACTTCAATGGGCATCGTGTTCTCGTGGAGGATGGCGTCGTGATATTGGCGATCGGTCATTTTGCCGGAGTCGACCAGCTCATGATGCAGCGCGCGAAACTGCAAAGCGCCGAGCATGTAGGCGCATTGATAGAGCGGGTCGTAGCTGCCGTTGACGGAGCGCCGCACTTCGGCTGCTGCGTTGTCGCGCTCGTGGCCCACTTCGTCGACAAGGAAGTCGACGGCCTGCTGGGGAGTCATGAGTCCGAGATGGAAGCTGAGCGAGAAGATGATGCGCGCGCAGCGATGCATGCGCCAGAAGAGCGCGCCGATACGCTGCTCAGGCGTCGCGTCGAAGCCGTGGTCCCAGTAGACCATCTCCCAGTAAAAGGCATTGCCTTCGATCCAGAAGCCGGTATCGAAGAGCTGGCGATAGGGGCGGTAGCGGGTGTTCATGTACTGCTGCAACCAGTGGCCGGGAATCAATTCATGAAAAACAGTGGCGTGAGAGAAGGCGGGGTTGTTGCCTCTCATGCTCATCATGCGCTGATCGAAGGTCATGGTGTCAGTTGGGTAGCTGACGCTGATGGTGTCGCCGCCGGTGAAGAAGGGATTGACCAACTGGCGTTCGGGCGTCATCATTTCCATGCGCCAGGTTTCTTTGGCCAGGTCGGGCACGGTGACGAAGTTGTTTTTCTCAGCGAACTCCGTCCCTTCGACGGCCAGGTCGTGGATGAGTTGCGGCTGCTTACCTGGCTCGACATACGTGTCTTTTACGTGTTCGAGAGCTTTATGCCAGTCGTCTCCGTAGCCCAGATCGTGGCTGGCTTCGAGCATCTGCTGCTTGCACCACACCATCTGCTCTTTGGCCATGGCAATCAGCTCTTCCGGCGTGTAAGGAATCATTTCGTCGGAGAGCTGGGCGAGCAGCGCATCGCGGCCCACGGGAGTGCCGATGATGGGCGTGTTCCATCCCGGCGATGAGGCGGTTGCCGATGCATCTCCAGGGGCTCCTGATTTATCGTCCGGAGCGATGCCGGCCACTTTTTCGCGCAGAAAGGTGGAGTAGTCCTTCATGGCGTCGTCGGCCTTTTTGTAAGGCAGCGCTGCCCACCAGGTGAAGCTGGGGTCGTAGCCGTTGTAGAACTCGAACCAATGGTGAAGATGCTCGCGGAGCCGATCGATGTCGCCGGCTGCGCGCCATGCAGTGAAGGGCGCGGGGCGCGCTGATTCGGTGGCAGAGTCCTTGGCGAGACTGGCCTCCAGTTCCTTGCGCCGCGCGGTCAAGGCTGCGGTCATCGCATTCAACTGGTTGGCGATCTTCTCGCCGTTGGGAGTTTCGACTTGGCGCTTGGCGTCTTCAAGCGCAAAGATGGTGGGCGCGCACGGAAGCAGCGGCTCGACCTTGTTCCATAGCTTCGCGGCCCGCGTCATTCTGTGCTCCTCGCGGGTCAGAAGGTTGGCCATCAGCAGGTAGTCGGCTTTGCCTTCCTGGTCGAGTGCCGCAAAGTCGACCGCGGCCAACTGCTGGCGTGAGTCGGCAAGGAAGCGGGCGGCGCGCTCGCGGCTGGCCGGCGAGAGGGGATCAGCGTAGACACTCTCCAACGTGTCGCGGTCGGCTGAGTAATTTTCGATGAAGGCCCGCATGGGATTTGGCGCACTGAGTGGGACAGCGGAAGTGGGCTTTGCAGGCACGGCGAGGAGGGAAGGCGTGAACGAGCATAAAAGCAGAAAGCGAAGGAAGCGGGAAGTCGGCAGATGCACAGGCAATATCCTTTGCAACCATTATGGAGGGCGACTCCTGTGCGATTAAAGAATTCTTTGTTCGATGAGAATTGATAAACGAAATTTTACGCAATAATTGGAGGGATTCCGGGATCGAATCCGATGGGTGGCTGTTCTTCAGTGAGCACCGATTTCAGGCGAAAGGACGTGATCGATGAGCGAGGGTCTTTGGGTCACGGTGAACGGTATAAAAGTGCGCGTGAATGTGGGTACGAGCGTGGCCGCCGCGGTGATGATGGCCGGCGAGCCCTGCCGGTTTTCGGTGAATGGGGAGGCGCGCGCACCGCTGTGTGGCATGGGCATCTGCATGGAGTGCCGGGCAATGGTGAACGGCGTCGCGCATAGGCGGACCTGCATGCTGGCTTGCGCTGCCGGCATGGAAGTGGTGACGGGATGAGCACGCGCTTCGATGTAGTTGTTGTGGGCGCTGGGCCGGGCGGAATGGCGGCGGCGACGGTGGCTGCTGAGGCTGGGTGCCGGGTTTGCCTGCTGGATGACAATCCGGCTCTGGGTGGACAGATCTGGAGAGGGTTTCGGCCGGAGATGGCGCGCAAGTACACTCATGGGAATCTGTTCATCGACTGTGTTGCGCGGCTGCAGCGCACTGGGTGCGAGGTGTGGCAGGGCTGGCAGGCGATTGACCAGCCTGGAGCGGGATTTCTGCGGCTGGAGCGAGACGGTGCGAGTCTTGATGTTGGATTTGGGAAGCTGATTCTTGCGACTGGTGCGCGGGAGCGATTTCTGCCGTTTCCGGGTTGGACGCTTCCTGGAGTGATGGGTGCGGGGGGATTGCAGGCGCTGGTTAAAGGTGGGCTCGATTCCACGGGCAAGCGAGTAGTTCTAGCGGGGAGTGGGCCGCTGCTGCTGGCTGTTGGCGCGGGGTTGGTGGTCGCTGGCGCCAGGGTGCTTGGGATTTATGAGCAGGCGCCGTTGGACCGGTTGGTGAGTTTTGGTTTTTCCCTGATTGGTCAGCCCGGCAAAGCGATGGAGGGCGTGCGCTACCGATTGAAAACGATTCGAACCAGCTATCGCTGTGGTTCATGGGTGGTGCGGGCGGAGGGCCGGGGTCGCGTGGAGCGAGTTACGGTGACCGATGGGCGCAAAGAGTGGAGCGTGGATTGCGATTGGCTGGGTTGCGGATTCAACCTTGTGCCAAATCTGGAGCTGCCGCGACTGTTGGGCTGCCGGATCTGTGAGGGTTTTGTTGAAGTGGATCGGCTGCAGGAGAGTTCAGTGGCTGGAGTGGCGTGTGTGGGAGAGTTGACCGGCATTGGTGGCGTGGAAAAGGCTCTGGCGGAGGGTCAAATTGCGGGGTTGGCGGCAGCGGGCAGAGAGGCTGAGGCGCTTGCGCTGGGGCCGCAGCAGATGCGGCTGCAACAGTTTGCCCAGCGATTGGAACGGGCTTTTGCCCTGAGGCCGGAGTTGCGCACGCTGGCGACTGGCGAGACTGTGGTTTGCCGGTGCGAAGATGTGGTGCGCTCTGCGCTGGAAGGTTGCGGAAGTTGGCGCGAAGCCAAGCTCCACACGCGCTGCGGCATGGGCGCTTGCCAGGGGCGCGTTTGCGGCGCGGCGACTGAATTTCTTTTTGGCTGGCAGACTTGGGGAGCTCGGCCGCCAATATTTCCCGCGGCGGTTTCTACGTTGGCTGCAGGGGCGGAAGACAGCGAAGTGGTGGCTCGTTGAACGCAAACGGAGCCTCGCGATTAGTTAGCGAGTTAGTAAGTCAGCGAGTCAGCGAGCTAGGTCTCTGACCGCCTGATTTGGTTCCTTGAGGTATGTGGCTTCCCACCCATTCGCCA